>Ga0209051_1000097_pt1 | contig 167378 bp, 161 predicted proteins | sample AraplaCvi_mMS_r2_2_FD_184286 | JGI IMG/M metagenome (GOLD analysis project Ga0209051, IMG submission 184286) | Arabidopsis root microbial communities from North Carolina, USA - plate scrape MF_Cvi_mMS_r2 (SPAdes) (version 2) | ecosystem: Host-associated > Plants > Roots > Endosphere | place...
GAAGGCCGGCTTTTGATGGGGGCGAAACAGGATCGACAAGGGTGTAAAGATCGTCTTTTTGCTCGGCATTGTACCGCCGTTATCGGGCTAAAATTGTAGTTGCAAACGACAACTATGCGGAAGCTCGTCTCGCTGCTTAATCGCGGTGTGACACTTCAATCAAAGTCCTAGTGGTTCGCACCTCTAGGCGGGGTCCGAAGGCACCTGGCAACAGAAGCCTTCACCTTCTCCCTGCCGCCGAAATCATGTATGCTGCTGAAAAACGTGACTCGGCTCCGGTCTTTCCCAAGGCGCCCGGACGTGGCATATAACCTTGTGAAAAGACTTCCGAACCGACGAAAGACAGGAAAAGCATGGGGCAGGATCATATCCGCTACGACATTCTGGCACAGGATGCACTTCGCGGCGTCATCCGCAAGGTTTTGGCGGAAGTCGGAGCGACGGGCCGCCTGCCCGGCGACCATCACTTCTTCATCACCTTCCTCACAGGTGCTGCCGGCGTACGCATCTCCCAGCACCTGAAATCGAAATATCCCGAGCAGATGACCATCGTCATCCAGCATCAGTTTTGGGACCTGAAGACTACCGAGTCGCATTTCGAGATCGGCCTTTCCTTCTCCGACGTCCCGGAAAAGCTGGTCATCCCGTTCAATGCGATCCGTGGCTTTTACGATCCCTCCGTCAACTTCGAGCTCGAATTCGACGTGCCGCTCGCCGATGGCGAGGAACTACCGTCCGGTGAAATCACCGCTTATCCCGTCGACGCCGCAGCAAAGCCCGATGAGGCCGCGGGCGCAAAACCCGGCGATGGCGAAGAGAAGAAGCCGGGTTCGGTCGTCTCGCTCGACTCCTTCCGCAAGAAGCAGTGATTTGAAGGGAGGCCAAGCCTCCCTTTTTCATAAGGATTAAGGGGCCCGCATGAGCGCCGAAATCGTCAATCTCCGCCAATTCCGCAAGAAGCAGGCCCGCTCAGAAAAGGAGGCGCAGGCCGAGCAGAACCGCATTTCCTTCGGCCGCACCAAGGCTGAGAAGCAACTCACCCGCAGCATGAACGAGAAGGCCGACAAGACCCATCGCGACGGCCGGCTCGAGACTGATGACGACGGCGCGTGAAGCTTTCACGCAAAGCTTGAGCCGCCGGAATACAGTGTGAAGATTTTTTATGCATGTCGTCGTCCCGGAACCGCCGCACACTTCCGGGCGACATGCATTGAGATCAGCCACTTATGCAGCTTCCTTGAATCGATCTACCAGCCAATTAGACGTGAAGCCGCTTCATGATACGCAAGCATTCTGCGACGTTGCACGGCCACCGCACCAGTTTCTCGCTGGAAGACGAGTTTTGGGACGAGTTGAAGGCGATCGCCGCAAGCCGCTCGATACCGCTCGCCGCTCTCATTTCCGAAATCGATGACCATCGGCCGTCGGACAGCAACCTGTCCTCGGCGCTGCGGCTCCACGTGTTGGCCTGGGCGAAGGCCGGCGCTGGCCGCGGATTATAATCAAATTCCATGCATTATCATTGCGCCTGAACGCCCGGCACCTGGTCAAAATTGAGCGAACCGGGCTGCGGCCCGCCGCGCCGGGCCGCTTCCGCGGCGGCCCTCGCCTGTGCATCCGCCTTGTCTTTGGCCTCCGCCGCGCGTGCAGCCTCCGCTTCCGCGAGAGCCTTCTGCGCGGCCGCAGCCTGCGCCAATGCGCGCAGCCGCTCTTCCTCCGCCTGCCGTTGCTGCTCGATTTCGGCCGCCCTGACGCGCTGGGCGTCATTGAAGCGGTAGAGCGCCGCCTCGCGGCGCAGCCGCTGCTTTTCGAGCACGATCGCCTGCAACCGCTCGACGCGCCGGCGCTCGCGCTCGAAGGCGCGCAGCGACAGGTAGCTGGTGATATCGGTCACATCCATCGTCTTGCCGGGCGACGGCAGCATGCCGGAAAAATTCAGCCTGAGCGACGGCTCGGCACCGGACAGCGCTTCCGTGCCAGGATTGAGACCGACGCCTAGCGTCGCGCTGATCCGTTCCTCCGGCAGCGCGATCTGCGCATCGGCGGTGATGCGGGCGAGATCGTTGGCGACGGTGACATTCTGCACGCGCAGTGTCCCGTCGGTGATATTGAAGGGGATGCCGAGCGGCGGCAGCTTCGCCTCTCCGTTGCTGAGCAGCGTCTCGATAATCGGATGCACCTTGCCGGCATTAATCTGCTCCTGCATCGTATCGGTCGCGGCAAGCAGCGGCGGAAGGATGGCGAGGTTCAGTCCGCGTATGCTGGTCTCGCCGAGCCTAAGTTCGCCCGAACCGTTCAGCGAACTGGCAATCTCGCCGATCGTCTTGCCCGAAGCCTCCATCGACAGCGACAATCCGAATTTGCCGTTGGCGATCGGCGCGCCGTCGCGCAGCCAGACGACGCCGGCAACATCGGAATCGGCAAGCGCAAGCTTCGTCTGCAGGAAACCGGTGCCGTCGGCATTGGTGAACAGCAGATTGCCGGAGAGCTTTCCGCCATCCCAGTTGCCGGCCATGTCGTTAAGCTGCAGCTCATCGCCCTTGTAGGCAACGTTGCTAGTAAAGTCGGTGACCGCCGTCTCCGGCAGACCGGGCCAGAACTGCTTGGCGGTCAGCTTCACGTTGACGTCGAGATCCTTGAAGACGGGCAGCCCGAGCGGCGCCGTCGTCAGTGCGCCGTTGGCGGGATCAACGATCTGGCCGAACACTGCCTCGCCAAGCCAGCCGGCATCCGCCTTGGAGAGCGTCAAGTCGCCGGTCGCGGTCGTCTTCGCAGCCCTCCGGTCGAAGCTCAGCGCGCCTGAAAACTCGTTGTCGGCCGCATGCCCCTTGAGATCGGAAAAGACGATCTTGTCGCTGTTGACGCGGGCATTGACCTGCAGGCCGAACGGCAGCCCGGCTCCCGTCTGCGGCAGGGCGATCCCGTTCATGATGAGATAGGGGTCGATATCGGCGCTGTCGAGCGAAAGCGCGATCTTGCCGTTCATGAAAGTTTCCGGCCGGACATCGACTTTGCCATTGGCTGTAAACGAGGTCCGGTCGGTCGCAAAGGTTAGCGCCGCATCGGCGGGATCGTTACCTGATGCCTTAACCTTCAGCGTTAGGCGGCCGTTGGCGCCGACATCGACCGGCAGCGGATCGAGCCCGGCCTGGCCGAACAGGATCGACGGCACGGCATTTTCGAGCGTCGCCTCAAGGCTCGTCGTACCGTTGCCGGTCAGCGCCAGCAGGTCGGACATGCGGTAATCGAGATTGACGCGGCTGCCGTTCGCCACACCGGCAAGCGTCACCGTCAGCGCGTTGCCTTCGTCGCCGCCGAGCGTCAGCGCGCCGCGCAGCGCCGTGTTGCCGTACCAGCCGGCATTGCGTACCAGCCGGTCGAGCACCGGGTGATGCGGCAGGTGCTCGCGCAGCATGGTGAAAAAGCCACCGGGATCGGCCGATTTGAACGTGATCTCGCCGGCGCCCTTGTAATCGAGCAGCGAGCCTTCCGCCCTGCCCGTCGCCGTCAGTTCAGCGCCTGCAATATTCTTGATCGACAGCCGGTCGACGGCAAGCTCTCCGTCGGCGATCGTGAAGGTGGTCTCGACATTCTCGGCATCGACGCCGAAGGCAGTGAACTTATCGGCCTTCAGCTGGGCGGCGATCTTGTGGTCGAGCACGTTGTCGCCGGCATCCTGGCCGGTCATCAGCCCGCTCAGCGCCTGCAGCGCATCGAGATCGAGCGTGTCGCCATTCAGGGCCACCGATAGGGTCGGCGTCTGGCCGGAGATCGCCTGTCGCTCCAGCCTGCCCTTCAGCGTCGCCGGCCCCATAGCGATCTCAAGATTTTCGAAACGCTGCAATTCGGGTGTCAGGCTGACATTGGCGGAAAAGCCCGCCTGCCGCAATTGGCGGATGGCCGGATCGACCGAGCCGGCAAGCCAGGAGGCAAGCCCGGTCGGCTGGCTGGACGCCACTACGATCTGGCCATTGAACGAGGCTTCGCCCTGCAGCAGGAGTTTGCCTTTGCCTTCCACCTGTGTCCGCCCCGGCAGCGTACCGGTGGCGCTGTCGATCATCCAGCCGGTACCGGCCGGTTCGAGCTCCAACTGCACGTCGCGCAGCGTCGTATCGCCGGCGACGATCGCCGGCAGCTTGACACTTGCCTTGCCCGGCACCTGCGGGATCGGCACCTGTGCGATGACATCAATTAGCGAATTCAGCCGCTGGCGCGCCGAAACCGCCGGATCGCGGGTCGTTTTGCCGGCCTCGCCCTGATTGCCGATGCGGTTGACGTCGATCTGCTGCCCGTCGGCGGTCAACAGGAATTCCGGCGCATTGCCCGTATCCAGCGTCGCCTCCCCGGTTATGACGTAGGGATCGTCCGTCGGTCCGATCTCCATCCGATATTCGGGAATGCGGATGCGTTCATTGGTGAGCTCGAAGCGGCCCTTGACGCGCGGCGGCTGCTCCTTCTTGTTGGCGGGCTTGGCGCTGTTGCCGCTTTCGATCGCCGCTGAAAGCTGCCCCTGATAGTTCGGCTTGCTGTCGACGAGCTTCAATTCGCCATCGAGATCGATGCTGACGGGGTGCTTGTCCGGCGAAAGCTTCGTGCGCATGCGCAGCACGCCCTTTTCGTCGGGCTGGCTGCTCGAGATCAAAAAGCTGCCGTGCTCGCCGTCAAGCGCCGCATTGCCCTCGATGCGCCAGGGGCCGGCCAGCGACTTGGCCGACATTTCCGCATTGAGGCCGGTGATGCGGCGTGAGCGGCCGGACTGGTCGTCGATGAACTCGACTTCGCCGCCGTTGACATGCACGTTTTCGAGAACGACGTTTTTCGCGGGTATTTCGGCGCGGCTGCCGCGCATCCAGTCGAGCGTGCCGTCCTTGAGCAATCTCAGGCGCACCTTCGGATTGACGACGCGCATGTCGAAAATCAGCGCCTCACCCGACAGGAACGGCGCGAGCTCCGCATCCATGGAGAACTGCTCGACCTTGACGATCGGCGTGCCGTCCGCCTCCTGGCCGACGCGCACGTCATGAAGTGTGACCGACGGAAACGGCAGGAGACGCGCATCCACCGTGCCGTAGACGGTGACCTTCTTGCCGATGATGCGGCTTGCCTGATCCTCGAAATTCTTGCGGAAATCCGTCCAGTCGATGAACAGCGGCGCAAGCAGCGCCACAAACAGCACTACGACGATCACTCCCCCTAGAAAGACGAGGAACCGGCCTACCAACGCAAGGATTCTCCATTCAGCATTCTGTTGCCGACACTAGCGCTATTCATGCCGGGGGCAAGGCCCAAGTTCATGAGAATATTCCGTTTTCAGCTCTGGTGGAAAATCTTGCCGGGATTGAAGATATTGTCCGGATCGAGCGCCTTTTTCACCTGTCGCATCAGATCCACCGTGCCCCCCAGCTCTTGTTCGAGGAATGCCATCTTGCCTTGCCCGATCCCGTGTTCGCCGGTGCATGTCCCGTCCATGTCAAGCGCTCGCCGATTGAGCCGCTGCACGAAGCTCTCGGCCTTGGCGATGTCTTCGGCGCTTTTGTCATCGAACAACAGCAGCACATGAAAGTTCCCGTCGCCGGCATGGCCGACGATCGGGCCGAGCAGCCCCTGGGCCTCGATATCGGCCTGCGTTTCGGAAACACAATCGGCAAGCCGCGATATCGGAACACAAACATCCGTCGAAAGTGCGGCAAGCCCGGGCGCCAGCGCCCTTGCCGACCAGTAGGCATCGTGGCGCGCCTTCCAGAGCTTGGTCCGCTCCTCGGCATTGGCGGTCCACAGGAACTCGCCCCCGCCGCATTCCGCCGCGATCTCGCCAAAGGCTGACGATTGCAGCGGCACCGTCTCGTCGGTGCCGTGAAATTCGAGGAAGAGCGTTGGGCTTTCGGCATAGGAAAGCTTGGAATAGGCATTGCAGGCCCGCATCTGCACCGTATCGAGCAGCTCGATGCGCGCCACCGGGATGCCCATCTGGATCGTCATGATGACGGCGTCGCAAGCGGCCTTGACGCTCGGAAAGGCGCAGGCGCCGCCGGCGATCTTCTGCGGGATCGCCTGCAGGCGCAGCGTCACCGAGGTCAGGATGCCAAGCGTGCCCTCGGCGCCGACGAAGAGCCGCGTCAGGTCGTAGCCGGCGGAAGATTTGCGGGCGCGCCGGGCCGTGCGGATTTCCTCGCCATTGGCGGTGACGGCGGTGACGGCAATCACATTGTCCTTCATCGTCCCATAGCGCACGGCATTGGTGCCGGACGCCCGGGTCGAGGCCATGCCGCCGATCGAGGCATTGGCGCCGGGATCGATCGGGAAGAACAGGCCGGTATCGCGCAGATGGATGTTCAGCGCCTCGCGCGTCACACCCGGCTCCACAGTGCAGTCGAGATCCTCGGGATTGACCTCGAGCACCTGGTTCATACGGCTGAAATCGATCGAAATACCGCCATTGGCGGCATTGACCTGGCCCTCCAGCGAGGTCCCGACGCCGAAACCGATCACCGGCACCTTGTGGGCCGCACACGCCCTGACCGCCGCCTTCACGTCTTCGGCGCTCTCGGCAAAGAGCACACCATCCGGCAGCTGCGGCGGGATATAGGTGGTCGTGTGGGCATGCTGTTCGCGGAAGGACTGGCCGGTCTGGAAGCGCTCGCCGAAGCTCTGCTTGAGAATGCCGAGCACAGCTGATATCCCCGCCTCGTTGCGTGTACCGGCCTTCGCGTCCTTCAACGCCATCCCTTTGATCTCCCTGCCATTCCACGGGGCATGTCGTGTCCCATGGGGTCAGGCTGGGTATGCGGCAAGTCAAAGCGGCTGTCCAGTTAAGATTGGGAGAAGATCTCATTCCCTTTTTGTTATACGCCGGTCCGCCGCCTTAAGCGCGTCACGATCTTTCAGATTCGCTCTTGGCGCCTTAGCCCTTTGTTTTCCGCACGTCATAGTCGCAAACGCGTTGCACACTTTTGCGCGACATGCTCAGACGATCGGCGGATTGAGCCGCGCGAAACCCTCTTGCCGCCGGTAGGGAAAATAGGGATAGGGCGCTGTTACAGCGCTGACGGCGTCGAGCTTTGCGATTTGCTCCTTCGACAGGCTCCAGCCGACCGCGCCGAGGTTTTGCCTGAGCTGTTCCTCGTTGCGGGCGCCGATGATGACGCTCGATACCGTCGGTCGCCCAAGCAGCCAATTGATGGCGATCTGCGGCACCGTCTTGCCGGTTTCCGTTGCGATGGCATCCAGGACCTCGACGATGTCGAATAGCTTCTCGTCGTCGACGGGCGGGCCATATTGCGCCGTCTCGTGCAGCCGACTCTCCCTGGGCAGCGGCTGGCCGCGGCGGATCTTGCCGGTCAGCCGTCCCCAGGCGAGCGGGCTCCAGACGAGGGCGCCGACGCCCTGGTTGGCGCCAAGTGGCATCAGCTCCCATTCGTAATCGCGCCCGGCCAGCGAATAATAGACCTGATGGGCGACGTAACGCGGATGGCCGTGGCGCTCGGCAGCGGCGAGCGACTTGATCAGCTCCCAGCCGGCAAAATTCGAAACGCCGATATAGCGGATCTTGCCTGAGGAAACGAGCCCGTCGAGCGTCGACAGCACCTCCTCGACCGGCGTCGAGGCATCGAAGGCGTGCAGTTGCAGGAGGTCGATATAGTCGGTCCCGAGCCGGCTGAGCGCAGCCTCGGTGGCACGGATCAGCCGCGCCCGCGACGTTCCCCAGTCCTGCGGCCCCTCGCCCACCGGCAGCGCTGTCTTCGTCGAGATCAGCACGGCGTCGCGTCGGCCGCGGATCGCCTGGCCAAGCACCTCCTCGGAAGCGCCGGCCGAATAGACGTCGGCGGTGTCGAAGAGATTGACGCCGGCTTCGAGGCAGATGTCGACGAGCCGCCGCGCCTCGTCCGCCTCGGTATTGCCCCAGGCGCCGAACAGCGGGCCGCTGCCCCCGAATGTGCCGGCGCCAAAGCTCAACACAGGCACTCTGAGCCCGGATGCACCGAGATTTCTGTAGTCCATGGATCTGTCTCCTTTGTTTCCACTGAGATAGACCTCGGCCGCCTGGTGATATAGATTGCCTATTAGCAAATCATCTGTGACTTAAATTCATCATGAGCCGTCAGGACATCAACCGCTCCGGCGAAATGGAGGTCTTCGTCAGCGTCGTCGAGCGCGGCGGCTTTACCGCGGCCGCCCTCGCCCGGCGCATGACGCCGTCGGCCGTCAGCAAACTCGTCGCCCGGCTGGAGTCACGCCTCGGCGCCCGTCTTGTCAATCGCTCGACGCGAAAGCTGCAGCTGACGCCGGAGGGTTGTGCCTTCTACGAGCGCAGCGTCGCCATCCTTGCCGATATCGCCGAGGCCGAGCGCCAGGCATCATCAGGCGAACTGGCTTCGGGCCGCATTCGCATCAACACCAGCGGCTCCTTCGGCAATCATGTGCTGGCGCCGCTGGTGCCGGCCTTCATGGCGCTTCATCCCGCCGTGGCGCTGGATATCTCCCATACCGACAGGATCGTCGACCTGATGGAGGAGCGCGCCGATGTCGCGATCCGCGCCGGCCCCTTGAAGAGTTCAAGCCTGATCGCCCGCAAGCTCGGCGCCACAGGCAAGATCATCGTCGCCTCGCCGGATTATCTCAGGCGCCACGGCGAGCCGCGCAGGGTCGCCGATCTCCGCCGCCATTGCCGCATCGGCTTTTCCTATGCCCGCGCCGTCGAGGGCTGGCGGCTACGCGAGGACGGCGAAACGATAACAATCCCGATCACCCCCGGCGTCCAGGTGGGAGACGGCGAAGCCATGCGCCACCTCGCTTTATCGGGCGCCGGCCTCGCCCGTCTTGCCGCCTTCACCGTGCGCGCCGACATCGATGCCGGACGCTTGATGCCGGTGCTCGATGAGGCCAATCCCGGCGATCTCGAAGAATTCTACGCCCTCTACATGGGCCAGGGCGGCCCGCTGCCGGCGCGCGTGCGCGCCCTGCTCGATTTTCTCGTCGGCCATGTGCATCTTTGATAAATCCCGTCCAAACCGTTCGGCAACATCTAGCGATGATATGAAAAAACAATAACTTGAAGCGGCCGGATGAATCGGTTTGGCATCCCGGGGCGGCGAGACGCCAGATTTCGCAATTGACCGTGCGCCTCGCGCCCACCTATACCGGACCCGCGCCAGCCGGTCCTTGCAGCCGGCCTCTCTTCGTCATGCCGGAGCCTCCTCCCATCTTCAGCCTCAGGGCTTGGCACCGGCCGGGAAAGATATGGGGATCATGCCATTAAGCGACGCACGCCGCCTGCTGCGCGATGCCGGCCTGCCGAAATGGGCGCTGCTGCTGGCGCTCTCCACCGCTCTCGTCGTCTTCCTCGAACTCTTCGTCCTACCGGCCTCGCTGCTGATCGGGCCGATGGTCGCGGCCATCCTGCTGGCGCTGACGGTCGGCAAGGGAAAGCTTCGCGTGCCGCTCTGGCCGCTGCAGTTCGGCCAGGTTCTTGTCGGCCTCATGATGGCGCGCACCATCACCCCTGATATTCTCGGCGCCATGGCGAAGGACGCGCCGCTCTTCCTGCTGTTCGTCTTCTCCGTCATCGCCATCGCCACCGGCCTCGGCTGGCTTCTGACGCGCTGGCAGGTGCTGCCGGGAACAACCGCCGTCTGGGGCTCCTCGCCGGGTGCCGCCTCCGCCATGGTGATCATGTCGGAGGCCTATGGCGCCGATGCCCGCCTCGTCGCCTTCATGCAGTATCTGCGTGTCGTCTTCGTCGCCGTCGGGGCCTCGGTGATCTCGCGCCTCTGGGTGGCGGCTGACGGCGGTGAGCCGCCGCCGCTCATCCTCTTCCCCGCAGTCGATTGGCCGGCCTTTATGGCGACCATCGCCTTTGCCGGCTTTTGCGCCTATGGCGTGCGCCGCCTGCAAATCCAGGGCGGCATGATCATCGTGCCGCTCTTTCTCGGCGCCTTCCTGCAGGGTGTCGGCCTCTTGAAGATCGAGCTGCCGATGTGGCTGCTCGCCATCGCCTATGCGCTCGTCGGCTGGAGCATCGGCCTGCGTTTCACCCGCCCGATCCTTGAGCACGTAGCCCGCGCTCTGCCGCGGGTGTCGGCCTGCATTGTGCTGCTGATGGCGCTCTGCGGCTGCATGGCGGCAGCCCTTCATATCTTCGCCGGCATCGATCCGCTGACGGCTTATCTCGCCACCAGCCCCGGCGGCGCCGATTCCGTCGCCATCATCGCCGCCTCCAGCGATGTCGACGTGCCCTTCGTGATGGCGATGCAGACCGGCCGTTTCCTGGTCATTCTGCTGATCGGCCCCACGCTCGCCCGCTTCATCGCCCGCCGCTCCGGCCTTGCGGAAAATCCTACCTAGCAGGCTGCTGAAAATCGTTTTGCGTTACCGTATAGCATGGCGGTGGGTTTGATTTTTAACCGGATTGCCGGTGGATATGCGCTGATCGAGGGCAAGGCGGATGATGTTGTAGGCGGCAAGGGCGAAGGCGAAGGCACACTCTGATCCGCGTGGTCTTCTTGGGGTCGCTTCTGCATACGGACAAGCAGCTCAAGGGCATTTCCGGCTATTCACAAGCTGACAATGCCTAACATGGAGTGGTGTCCGACTTTCATGTCGGACACCACGACTCTCCAACCAGGCGGCAGCCCCTTCAGCCATCGCCGCGAGGTGGCAACGCCTGGAACCTCAGCTCCATCAGCCATCTGTTGAATATCGTTGTCGCGGTGAGTCGGCGCGCCGGCTATTTCGTAGACCCCCCACGATCGGGTTCAGATGAGGGCAGATTACGACGAGCTGTCCGACGCGCAACTCAGGGCTTGCTTGGCCGATACCGAGTCCCGAAATGCACGCGTCGAGCGGCGCCTCGTGGGTATCAAAGGTAATGCTGCACACCTTGGGTTCGAAATCGATCATCGCCGTCTCACACCATCCATGACGAGGCGTCCGCAGTGTCAGGTAAAATCGGAAGTTCGAAGGAAGCATCCGGTCGCAAGCAGATAGCCATCCTTTCTGTAGTAGCGTTTGCTACACAATTCCGGAAAAAAGCAGTATCATCCCAATGTCCGGAAATCAGAACGCAATCAGAAGGATAGCGACGATCGTCAGGAAATATTACGGCCTGCCACCACTTACGAGCTTGGCAGTCTTCGAAGCCACTGCCCGACACGCGAGCTTCAGTCGAGCTGCCGACGAGATGAATGTAACGAAGAGTGCAATCAGCCGCCAGATAAAGGCGCTTGAAGACGAGTTGGGGATAAAGCTTTTCATTCGCGCCAAGGACGGTGTGCAGCTAACGGCCGCAGCTCACGATCTTTTCGCGGAAATCTCCTCGAGTTTTTCAAGATGGTCTGAGACAATCCGGACAATAACGACAGACGAACCGGAGGAAAGCGTAACATTGGCACGCACAGAAGCGTTCGCCATATTTTGGTTAATGCCAAGAATACATCAGTTTACAAGCATATTCCCTAGAATTACCATAAACTACTCTATACCGGATAGGGTTGGTGATTATCGAAATGCGGAAGTAGATTTGTTCATTCGGCCCGCTAACGGAGCTTGGCCCAACGAAAAGAGCGAGCCACTTTACGATGACATCATATATCCGGTTTGCGGAGCAGGTTTCGCCGGCCAGCACAACGACTTCGAAGTCTCCTCCATGTGGCAACTTCCCCTGCTTCACCTTGAGTGGACAAGTCCGAACTGGCCACGCTGGCAAGACTTTTTTCAAGCCAAGTCAATAACCTGCCATGGTCTCAGAGGGCCAAGGTTTGCCAAGTACACTGTCTTGTTGGCCGCCGCCGAGGCCAACCAGGGCCTCGCACTCGGGTGGGACGCCATGGTCCGACCCTTGATCGATCAGGGAAAGCTCGTTCGATTTTCGGACCTGTCGTTGACTGATCCGATCGGCTTTTGTGTAGCGTGGAGTGATCGGAAGCCGCTCTCCGATCCAGCCCGAAGGTTTAAGTCTTGGCTTTGTGATCAAGCCAAACGGTCCGTACACAGCTAGGAAATGACCCATGAGGCCCTGACGGAGTTCGTGCGGCTACGTTAACTCCCGTTGATTTTTTTGCGCGATACGAGCGGACATTCCGGTGATAGATAATTGGTCGCTAGTTATTTGAGCCCCGCAAATCAATACTTCAAGAGGGGTCAGAACGCGGTGCGGGAGAGTATTTTGACTTCCATGGCGGTGAATGTCCGCTCAACCTGTCCAAGTATTAATAGCGATAGGCTTCCGCTCAGGCTCCTTTATCAGCGTCACTTTGTCTATCCCGTGGAGGAAAAATGAATAGGTTCTTAGGTATCGCGGTGGTGAGTCTGATGGGCGTCTTCGCCTCTCAGCAAGCTCAAAGCGCGGAATGTGGCGACGTGACTATTGCCGACATGAGTTCGATGTCGGCGGAATTCCTTGCCGCGATGGACAGGTTTATTCTCAACAATGGTTTCGGCTGCAATGCCAATTTGGTGGCAGGCGACACTGTCCCAGGTATTACCTCCATGATCGAGAAAGGGCAGCCGGACATCATTCCCGAAGGCGCGGTGGATGTTGTTCCCGCGCTGTATAAGGACGGCGTGGACAACGGTAAAATCGTAGCCGTATCCGATCCCTTGTCCGACGCCGGGAATCAGGGGCTGTGGGTGCCCAAGTACATGGTAGAGAAGGACGCCGCCCTCGCCAGCCTCGCGGGCGTTCTCCAGCACCCTGAGCTTTTCGCAAGTCCGGAGAACCCCGATCACGGCGCGATTTACAATGGCGCACCGGGCTGGGGCGCGACGATCATCACCGCGCAACTGTATAAGGCCAATAAAATGGCCGAACATAAATTCGACCTGATCGATCCGGGTTCGCTCGCAGGCCTCGATAGCGCGATATCGCGTGCGTACGAGCGGAAGGAAGGCATCATCGCCTATTACTGGTCCCCGACAGGACTTCTCGGCCGTTACGACATGGTCAAAGTGGACCTGGGAGTCCAACACGATCCCTCAGAATGGAAACGTTGCACCACAAATGCGGAATGCACTGATCCAAAGCCGAACTCGTGGACTGCGTCCGACAACATCAAGACGCTCGTGGCAAAGCCGTTCTTGGATCAAAACGCCGAGGTTGTCGAATACCTGAAGAAGCGCCAACTGAGCGCTACCGCGATCAACAAGGTCTTGGCGTGGATGAACGAGAACCAGGCCAAGGGTGAGGATGCCGCGCTCCATTTCCTCAAGGAAAACCAGGGCGTTTGGACGACCTGGCTTGCGCCGGAGGTCGCCGAGAAAGTCAAGGCTGCGCTCTAGCAGCGGTTATGTAAGGAACCTGCGGGTCACCAACCACGCTCGGTGGCCCGTCTTACGCAAGCCATTGGATTTGAGGCTCCTCGAGATCGGACGCGCCAAGGCTTCGCCTCGGTTTGCCGGACGGAATCCGGCGCCACACCAACGAAAGGCCCTACTCTTTTACGCATTTCGACCTCCAATGTTGAGTTTGCCGATGTCGTTGACCACTCTGGCACGGTGGTCGGCAGCGTCTCATTTCGCCAGTTGATCGCTACCATGATCCCTACGGCGTCTGCGTAGCGATTTGCGCAGAACGATTTCCAATAAGAATTGCAGCAATCCCCGATGTCCAAGCAGTCCATCATTATCGACACTGACCCAGGGCAAGATGACGCCTTGGCAATCCTCATGGCTCTTGCCAACAATGAGTTACTGGAGGTCTTGGGCATCACCGCGGTTTGCGGAAACATTGGTGTCAGGGCAACTGCCGCAAATGCGCTGAAGGTGCTGAGGCTGGCTGGACGCGAAGACGTCCCGGTGTTTGTGGGGGCCGCTGCTCCAATTCTCGGGGGGCTGGTCACCGCAGAGGCGTTGCATGGTGCGGCGATAACCGAAGGATGGGATTTGCCCACTTCGACAACGCATCCCCGACCGGAGTTTGCCGCCGACTGGATAATCGACACCGTGAATTCCCACCCACCGGGCACCATCACGATTTGTGCGCTCGGGCCACTGACTAACGTTGCCTTGGCGATCGCAAAATGCCCCGAAATAGCTGGCAGGTTGCATGGCCTCGTTCTTATGGCCGGAGCGTCACAGGGCGGGAATATGAACGCCGTAGCCGAGTTCAACGTTTTCGTGGACGCATATGCAGCGGCGAGGGTCTTCGCCGCGCCCGTACCGAAGACTGTGGTTTCGCTCGACATCACATCGAAGCTGCTATTGACTGAGCGGGAACTCAACCGGTTGACGTCTGCGAACAACGCGATCACCCCTCGCTTGAAGGGCTTATTGACCCTTTATGAGAATTACATAAAGCTTGGGAAGCCTCGGCCCGTCCACGATCCCGCTGTCATTGCCTGGCTTCTCGCTCCCGAGATGTTTGTCGGCAAAGACGTAAATGTCGAGATCGATACTACCCGGGGTCTGACTCATGGCCAAACGATCGTCGACATGAACGGCGTGACCGGGCGCGCGGCCAATGCGTTTTGGTTGACAGCGGCCGATAACGACACCTTCTACGGACTGTTAGCCCAAGCTCTTGAAGAAACCGGGAGGCGCTCATTGTCCCGGATTGGTGATGGTCGATGAATGTTACCCGGTGGCGCACGTTGAAGCGCCACGAACCGACTGTTCAAGAGCTGGCCCGTGCGCCTTGTAGCTTTCTAAGAGCTCTACCTCGCCCTGATAGGCCTCGCCATAGACGCCCGCGATGACCTCGGGCGTCGCGGCATGATCGCCGAAGGCCTCGCGCAGCATGGCGTCCGATATTTCGCCGACGGTGGCGCCGGCCCGCGCCGCTTCGATCGTGGTTTCGAGCGGGTTGCCGCGGCCGCTGCGTGCCGCCGAGCACGGCAGACTAGCGCATAAATCGCCCTCGACTTCCGGGGTTATACGCCAACGCGGCCCACTGGCCGGGCGTCATTCCGTAGGCCTTCTTGAAATGCCGGTTGAGATGGCTCTGGTCGGCAAAGCCGGTCGCTGCCGCCGTGTCGGAAATTCCCTCTCCTGCGCCGATCATCGCCCGGGCCTGCTGCAGCCGCCGCATCAGCAGATAGCGGTGCGGGCTGGTGGCAAAGGCCGCCCGGAAATGCCGCGACAGCGCGAAACGGTCGAGCCCCGTGACCGCTTCCAACTCGCCTGAGCGTACCGCTCGGGACGCATGCGCCTCGAGATAATCCCGCGCCGCTCGGGCCTGCCGCCAGGCGACGCTGCCGAGCGGCCGGCGTGGCATCAGCGCATGCTTGGACAGCCCGCCCGTCACCCTCGAGACAAAGTCGTCGACGAATAGCTCGTCCAACTCGCGGTCGAGTTCGCCGAGCGCGCCAAGCAGCACGCCAGCCAGCGCTGGATCGCCGATAACAGGTTCTCTGACGAAAGGCAGGCCGACGCCATCGGCCTCCAGGCATTCGAGCAGCAGCGACGGTTCGAGGTAAAGCATGCGATACTGCAGCCCGTCCTCGGTCCCCGCCCCGCCATCATGCTCCTCATCGGGATGCAGCACGATCACCTGGCCCGGCAGGCTGAAGCGCCGCGCGCCGCGATAGCCGAAAGTCTGCACGCCCTTCAGTGTCACGCCGAGCGCATAGGTGTCGTGTCGATGCGGCTCGAAGGCATTGCCTGAAAACTGCGCCTCGATACGCTCGATACCGGGAAAGGCAGGGGCCGCCAGGATGGCGTTGCCGGATGGTCCCGCGCACAAACGTTCAAGACCTTCGAAGGCCTGCGGATGTAGATCCTGGCTCAACGCGCCCGATACTCCATAACCCGAGGTGAAAGACTGTCCGATGTTTGATACCAAAATTGCCGTCGTCCTGCGAAACAATCTTGCTGGCTGGCAGAAGCTGAACGTTACCGCCTTCCTGATGACCGGCATCGCCGGCGGGCATCCCGAAATCATCGGCGAGCCCTACAAGGACCGCGCTGGCAATCTCTATAATCCGCTGTCGATCCAACCGATCATCGTGCTCTCCGCCGACGAGACGACGATGTCAGCCATCCATCGTCGCGCGCTGGACCGTGAGGTCACCGCCTCTCTCTTCATCGAGGAGATGTTTGCGACCGGCCATGACGCCGCCAACCGGGCCGTCTTCGCCGAATTTACGCCCGACGACGCCAAGGTGGTCGGCATCGCAGTACGGGCCGAAAAGAAGATCGTCGACAAGATCACTAAGGGCGCGACGATGCAGCAATGACAAAAACGGCCGGGCACCGCCCGGCCGCTTCAGAGATGGGAAAATCCTGCTCAGCCCTGCGTGATCGGCGCGATCTGGATCTCGACGCGGCGGTTCTGGGCGCGGCCGGCCTCGCTGGCGTTGGAGGCGACGGGCTGGGATGGGCCGAAACCAACAGCCGACACGCGGCGCTGATCGATGCCCTGGCCGCCGAGATAATCGGCGACCGAAAGAGCGCGGCGCTGCGACAGGTCCTGATTGTGCTGCAGGCTGCCGGTCGAATCCGTATGGCCGTTGACGTCGATCAGCGTGCGATTGAACTTGCGCAGCACGATCGCCACCGAATTCAGCGTCGGATAGAAGCCCGGCTTCACCGCATCCTGGTCGACGTCGAAGGTGATGTTCGACGGCATGTTGAGGATGATGTTGTCGCCGTTGCGGGTAACCGAAATGCCGGTGCCTTCGAGTTGGGCGCGAAGCTCGGATTCCTGCTGATCCATGTAATTGCCGATCGCGCCGCCGGCGAGCGCGCCGACACCGGCGCCGATCAGCGCTGCGTTGCGCTTGCCGTGGCCGCCGCCGCCGACAGCCACGCCGACAAGAGCACCGCCAAGCGCGCCAAGCGCCGCGCCACCCGCCGTATTGGAAACCTTCTGTTCACCCGTATAGGGATCGGTCGTCGTGCAGGCAGTGAGATAACTTGCTGCGACAGCCAAAAGTACGAATTTCTTGATCATGGACAGGATGGTCTCCGTTCGAAGCTGATGCGAGCAAATGGCAAGGATTGCGGCAAGAAAATGAAGATGCTCTCGTCATAGGGGAATTTCAGGCCCCGAAATAGGAGCCATGTTGCGGGAATGCGCTGATACCAACAGTTTTAATGGATCGACCAAGCCTATAGGCAGCAGGCACGACGATCAGCCCTCATGGTGAAGAGGCCCAAAGGCCGTCTTGAACCACGAGGGCGGGTGGCGGCTCACAACCTTAGAAATTCTGGAACAACTGCCTGACCGTATCATAAGTCGCATTGGCGATGTTCAGCGATTGCAGACCGAGCTGCTGCTGCGTCTGCAACGCTTTGAGCTTGCTTGACTCTTCCTCCATATCGGCATCGACGAGCCGGCCGATTCCGGCGGTGTTATTGTCGTGCAGTTTCGAGGCGAAATCGTTCTGCAGGTTGATGCGTTTCTCCAGCGCGCCGAAGGCCGAACCGACAGTCGTCAACTGCGTCAGCGCGGCATCGACGACACTGATCATTTCGCCGATCTGTCCCTGCGTCGTGGCGTCCGAAAGCGAGATCACCACTTGCCCGGTAGTGGTGCCGTTCTTGCTTTCCATCAGCACATAATTCTGCGAGGCGCCGAGCTCGGTGGCGAAATAGGCCGATGTCAGCACACCGTATTCGCCAGAACCGGTGGCGCGGTCGTCGATCAAATAGCGCGCGTCCTTGGAGCTCGTCGCTCCCACCGGCGTGTTGTCGATATGATAGCTCAGCATACCGACCGAGACCGTCCCGTCCGCATTGCGGATGAAGGAGGCCGGGATCTGGCGCGGCTGCGTCGGTGTCGCGTCATTGTTGAGGATCACCCAATTGTCGCTGTTGAAGGTCGCCGATTCCGAAACGCTGCGCAGTTGCTCCTGCAGCTGTTTGATCTCTTCGTTGACCTTGTTCTTGTCGACGCCGTCTTCGGTCGCGGCAACCAGCTTGGCCTTGATCTCGGAGACGACGTCGATGACGTTCTCGACGCCGGTATAGGCTGTGCCCATCGTCGCCGCCGCCATGCCGAGCGCATCCTGGATCGCCGAAACAGCCTTGTTGTCGGTGCGCGCGGTGGTGGCGACCGACCAATAGGCACCATTATCTGCGGCTTTTGCGACACGCATGCCGGTCGTGATGTGGTTTTGCGTGACCGTCATATTCCGATTGATATCGCGCAGCACATGAAGCGCCGCGTCCACGGAGACGCGCTGATAAATACTCACGGGAACTAAACTCCAAAACGCAAACAAAACGCAAACTGCACAAGAATGAACCGTTGCCGCGCGGACATTCATGTCCGGGGGCGCTGGAAACTCCAGCGCGATGCAGCCTTCAAGAAACGAAGAAGACCAGTCGGTTGCTGGTCACGATCATTGCCGTTTATGCTTAACAAACGGCTAAACTTCAGAAGTAATTTATCTTATTTCGCAAGGTTTCATACACCATAAGAAACGCCGCCGAATGGCGATCCGGCGGCGAGGTCAATTCGGAAATAAGTCTATTCGGCGGCCTGCAACTGCTCATCATCCGGCACGGCGCGTGGCCGCGTGGCGACCGCCATCTCCTCGTGAAGCCGCGCTTCCTCATGAGCGTGTGGCTTGCCGAAGCGGGCAAGCAGCAGATAAGCGACCGGGGTGATGAACAGCGTCACCAGCGTCGCGAAGCCGAGACCGCCGACGATCACCCAGCCGAGTGCCACGCGCGCTTCGGCGCCGGCACCATGAGCAAAAACCAGCGGCACGCCGCCGAGGATGGTGGCGATCATCGTCATCATCACAGGGCGAAGGCGCAACGCGCAGGCCTTTTCGATCGACGAGCGCACATCCTGGCCCCGGTCGCGCAGCTGATTGGCGAATTCGACGATCAGAATGCCGTTCTTCGCCATGACGCCGACCAACAGCACCAGGCCGATCTGGCTGTAGATATTGAGGCTGGAGCCGGTGATGATGAGCGCGAAGACGGCGCAGGCAAGGCCGAGCGGCACCGTCGACATGATGATCAGCGAGGACAGCACGCTTTCGAACTGCGCTGCCAGCACCAGGAAGATGATGACGATGGCGAAACCGAAGGTCAGCGCCATACCGCTTGAATTCTCCTCCAGCGTCGCGGCTTCGGCAAGCGGCAGCAGGCGTGCACCTGCCGGCAGCAGCGGCTGCGCAAGCTCGGTTACCTGCTTGACCGCGTCGCCGAGCGACATGCCATTCTTCAGGCCGGCGGTGATCGCGACGGAGGCGAGCTGCTGCTCGCGGTTGAGCTGCGGCGCAACAGAACCTTCCTTCATCGTGGCGATGACCGACATCGGCACGATCTTACCGTCGCCGGTTTTCAGGAACACGTTTTCAAGGTCAGTCGGATCGTCGATCGGCCGCGTCGTCGAAGTCAAAAGCACGGGATAAGACTCGCCGTCGACAAACACGTCGACCACCGAACGCCCTTCGAGCAGCGACTGGATCGCCGTCGAAAGCCCCGTAATGTCGATGCCGAGATCGGAGGCACGCTCGCGGTCGATCGCCACCGACACCTGCGCCTGGCTCGGTTCGTTGGTCAGGCGCGGCGTATCATATTGGCCGGTGGCGTCGAGCGCCTGCACCAGCTTGGCGGCGGCCGCCGTCAGCGCCTCGTGATCATTGCCGATCAGCGCCATCTGCACGCCGCTGCCTGCGCCGCGGATGCGCAGGCTGTTCGATGAGATAGCATTGCCGCGTAGCGCCGGCACCCTGGAGGCCGCTTGGTTGATATCGCCGACGATCTCCGCCTGCGTCCTCTGGCGCTCTCCCCAGGGGGCAAGCGTCAGCACCATGAAGCCGCTATTCAGCGAACCGCCCTGGCCGGAAATCGAGAAGACGTTGCGAATGTCGCCGCTGTCGACCAGCGGCTGCAGATATTCCTCGACGAGCTGCATCTTGTCGCGGGTATATTCGAGGCTCGATCCCTGCGGCGTCGTCAGCCGCATCATCACCATCGACCGGTCCTCTTCGGGCGTCAGCTCACTCTTGACCGTCGAGAAGGCGACGAGCGCCGCACCGGCAAAGATCACCGAAAACAGGATAACGACGAAGGGCGCGTTGAGGCAGCCGTGCAGCGCCCATTTATAGAGGCGGGCAAGCGCTCCGCCGAGACGGCCGAGCGCACCGTGATCCTCGATCATCGGCTTCGTCAGCATGCGCGAGGCCAGCATCGGGCAGAGCGTCAGCGCCACGATCGACGACAGGCCGACGGAGAAGGCGAGCACGAAGCCGAATTCACGAAAGAGGCCACCGACCTGTCCCGGCAGGAAGGAGAGCGGGATGAACACCGCTGCGAGCGTCGCGGTCGTCGCAACAACAGCGAAGAACACCTCACGCGTTCCAAGCACTGCAGCCGCCCGCGGCCCCATGCCTTCGGCTCGCCGCCGCACGATGTTTTCGAGCACCACGATCGCATCGTCGACGACGAGGCCGGTCGCCAGCACGATCGCCAGCAGCGTCAGGATGTTGATCGAGAAACCGACCATGTAGATCGCCGCCAGCGTGCCGATCAGCGCCACCGGCATGCTGACCGCCGGGATCAGCGTCGCTCGCCAGTCGCGCAGGAAGAGATAGATGACGGCGGTAACGATGACGGCGGCGAGCAGCAGCGCCAGCACCACTTCGTGGATCGCGCCCTGGATGAAGACGGCGTCGTCGCTGGTGATCGCGATCGTCGTGCCCTCGGGCAGCGTCTTCGACAATTGCTCGACGGCGGCCTTGATGCCGGTCGAGATGTTCAACGTGTTGGATTGCGCCTGGCGGATGATGCCGAGGCCGATGCCCGGCTTGCCGTTCGATCGCAGCGCGGTTTCCCCGTCGCGCGGCCCGAGCGTCACCGTCGCGACGTCGCCGAGCCGGACGCGATCCTGCAGCATGACGCTGGAAAAATCTGCCGGCGTCTGCAGATTGGCGGTGGCGCGCACCACGATATCCTGGGTACTGCTCTTCAGCGATCCCGCCGGCACGTCGAGTGCGGCATTGTCGAGCGCTTTGGTCAAGTCGCCGATGGTCAGCCCGCGGCTCGCCAAAGCGCCCTGGTCGACATCGACGCGGAAGACCTTCTCCTGATCGCCATATTCCTCGACGTCGGCGACGCCATCAACGGAGGCAAGGCGATCGATCACCTCGTTTTCGACGAGCTGCGTCAGATCGTCCATATTGAGCTTGGTGGAGGTGACGGCAAGGCGCATGATCGCCGAGGAATCCGAATCCGCCTTGACGATCTGCGGTGCATCCGCCTCATCAGGCAGGTTCTGGGTGATGCGGCCGATCGCGTCGCGCACGTCGTTGGCAGCGACCGCAAGATCGATCGCATCCGAGAATTCGAGTGTCACCCGGCTCTGGCCGAAGGAAGAGGTGGACGAGATCGATTTCAGGCCGCTGACGCGCGCGACCGCGCCCTCGATCACCTTGGTCAGTTCTTGATCGATCGTCTGCGGCGATGCGCCGTCGAAGGTCGTGCGCACAGTGACGACGGGACGATCGACATCCGGCAGTTCGCGCACCTCGACGCCGACGTAAGCGGCAAGGCCGGCGACGACCATCAGCGTATTGAATACCAGTGCCAGGATCGGCCGGCGGACGAAAAGCGCGGTGAAGCTCTGCTTGCCCGAGGCCCTGTCCTGATGAATCTCGGTCACACTCATTGCGTGGCGACCTCACCATTCGAGGCCACGTCAGCGGAAACGCGCACCGCCCCGCCCTCACGCACGCGCTGCAGGCCTTGCGTCACGATCTTGTCGCCGTCCTTGAGGCCGGCTTTGACGAGCACGAAATCCGGGTTGCGCTGCACGACGCTGACCCGCACCTTATGCGACTTCTCGTCGTTGACCAGCCACACGAACGACCCCTGCGAATCCCACTGCACGGACTGCGGATCGACCGCCGGATATTTGTCACCGGGGAATTTCATGCTGACACTGAAGGACATGCCGGCGCGCAGCTCGTCGGAAGAGTTGTCGATCCGGGCGCGCAGGCGTAGCGTGCGGCTCGCCGCATCGATGCGGTTGTCGACAGCTTCGACTTCCCCGGAAAACACCTGCCCAGGTTTTGCGACCGACATCGCCTCGACCGGCTGGCCGACCGACACCGTGTTGGCAAAGCGCTCAGGCACCCAGAAGTCGACGAGGATTTCCGAACGGTCGTCGAGTGTGACGATCGGGATGCTCGTCGTGACATTGTCGCCGATATTGACCGGCACGATGCCGACGATACCGTCGATCGGCGCAACAATGTTGCGCCGTGCGAGATTGAGCTCGGCGGCCTGCAGCTGCAGCCGGGCGCCCTGCTCGGCGATCTCGGAATCGAACACGTCCATGCGCGACACGCTGGACTTGATGTTGTGATAGAGATTGGATTTCTCGACGGCGGCCTTGACCGCAACGTCAGCCTGACCGCGGGCAATCACCTGTTCCTCGCTGTCGAGCTTGGCGAGCACCTGGCCGGCCTTCACCCTGTCGCCCGACTTGATGAGGATTTCACGGATCGTCCCCGATGCCTGCGGCGTGACCGCGACCGAGCGGATCGCGTCACCCGTCCCGATGGCGTTCAGCCGGTCGTTGACGACACCCTGGACGACCGCCTGCGTCGCGACGAGAATAGCGCCGTTGCGCCCGCCGCCATTGCGGCGGTTCTCGCCCTGGCTCCCCTGTCCCTTGCCTTGCCCCTCGCCACGCTGCTGGCCTTGCGACCGGGCGGGAGCGTCGGCACCCGCCGTCTGCTCGGCCTTCGGCGCGATCCTGGAAACGATGCCGTCTGGAATACCCGCATCGCGCATCATATCGCCGGCGCCCGGGACAAAGAAAACCCACGCGGCAAAGCCGGCAACAATAACGATGAGCGAAAGTATAAACTGCTTCCAAAAGGCCATTCACGTCTCCGGAGGGACTCGAGGTTGGACCAGGCTCGGTCGAAAGAGGCGCTGCGGGATGACGGTCCCGTCTGATGCGACAATATCGCGCGTTTACAGCGTACCGGCAAGCATAAGCAGCCGGCATTACCGATTTGTAATATCAGCAAAGATTGGAAATAACCCGGCCGCTCACTTTTGCTTGAACGAACACTCGCCGTGTCTTCAACGCCGCCGATTGGCGGGCAAGGCGCCATGCAAAATCTCTGCCGATGCGGCCTAAATGTCTACCGCCTCATCGACCATCGCAAGCCCATGACGGCCGCAATTCCCAATATCGGCCACACCGCCCAGAACTGTCCCGTCCAGGTGAAGAGGTTGATGCCGGCAATGCCGAGCGCCACGATCGCCAGCGAGGTGATCTTCCGGTTGAACAGGGTTTGATTGCGATTCCAGGCAAACGCCGCGACGACGGCGAGCGCAAGCACCGGAAAGCGCGCCCAGAAAACGCCCTGCCACGATAAAAGATTGATGCCGATCAGTACAGCCGCGATGACCCCGAGCACAGCGAACAGCCTGCGTCGCCCAGTTACCGGGCTTGCTTCGGTAATTTGAGCCGCGGGCTGCGGCCGCGGGGGGCCTGGTCGTTGAGGCGGCGGCGTCTCATCCTTGGCATCGCCGATCTTCACCGCGTAGCTCGGCACGCCTTCATCGACATTCTTCACCATCAGCGGCCCGAGAAACTCAAAACCGACCGCGACCTTGTTGCGGACTTGGTCGTAGACGGTGCTTGAGATGACGATGCCGCCGGCCGAAGCCGAAGCCTGCAGCCGTGCGGCGATATTGACGCCGTCGCCGTAGATGTCGTCGTCTTCGACGATCACATCGCCGAGATTGATACCGATGCGGAACAGCATGCGTCCGTCTTCCGGGCGACGGGCGTTGAAACCAGCAAGTTCGTTCTGGGTATCGACGGCGGCGCGCACCGCCTCGACCACGCTTGGGAAATCGGCGATCAGCCCGTCGCCCCAGGTGTTGACGACACGGCCGCCATGGCTTTCGATCAGGCGTCCCATCGCTTCGCGGCAACGCTTCAGCGCCGCAAGAGTCCCTTCCTCGTCGGCCCCCATCAGCCGGGTATAGTCCTGCACGTCAGCACAGAAGATCGTCGTCAGCTTGCGCCGCGTTTCACTCATGGTCTCTCGTCTCCGCGCTGTCTGCTCCCGCAAGGTCGCTGCAAACGTGGAATGTGGGTGAGTGATGGGCGATTGCAGCGGCGGTAAGTTACTAAGCCTTTGTCTTCGTTACCATCGATAATTGCACACTATCGATGGTAGCAAGCACGGCCTGGAGAAAGATCGATGATCATTGAACGATCTTGCGCGGGCTCGCCGTGTGCTCTCTCGCCACGCTGTTCGAACTATCGATTTCCTGAAGCAACACGTCGTAGCCCCAGAGATCGGCGAGGTGCTGCAGGACAGCCCTCGTGTCGGCTTCCTGGAGATAGCTGCCGCTCATCATGATATGTTGCAGCAGCAGACGGCGGTCACCGGCGAGGTCGACATCGACGATATCGATTGCCGGATCGGTCCAGCCGATATCGTATTCGCGGGAAAGCTGGCGGCGGATGCGCAGATATCCGCGCTCATTGTGGATCGCCGAAACCAGCACACCCTCGGTCTGTTCCGGATCGTCGTAGAGGTGGAACAGCCGCAACTGGCGGATCAGGTTCGGGCTGAGGAATTGACTGATGAAACTCTCGTCCCGGTAATTGGCCCATATGTCGCGCAGGACAGACATCGCATCGCCGCGGCCGGCGATATCGGGAAACCATGCGCGGTCTTCGTCCGCCGGCTTCGTGACGATCCTCTCGATATCCTGCATCATCGCAAAACCGAGCGCATAGGGGTTGAAGCCCGAGAACCGGCGATCATCGTAGCTCGGCTGGAACACGACGTTGGAGTGCGACTTCAAGAATTCGAGAAAGTTTCCGTCGCTGATCTGCCCCCGCTCGTGAAGCCGGTTCATGATCTGGTAATGGACGAAGGTCGCAGTCCCCTCATTCATCACCTTGGTCTGCCGCTGGGGATGGAAATATTGGGCGACATGGCGGACGATGCGAAGGATCTCACGCTGCCAAGGCTGCAGCCGCGGCGCAGTTTTCTCAAGAAAATAGAGGATGTTGTCCTGCGGAAGACCGAGTGCAGCGCGGCGCTTTTCCAAGCCGCCGTCGCTCGTCTTTTTGGCCTTGCCGACCGGAACCGTACGCCACAGATCGTTGAACATCTGCTCCTCGTGGGCACGGCGCTCCTGCTGCCGCTTCTCCTCCTGGCGAAGGTCGATGGTGGTCTTGCCCGCATAGCGATGCACCCCGTGCGACATCAGCGCGTGCGCCGCATCGAGCGTCCGCTCGACGGCCGTCTCACCGTAACGCTCTTCGCAGCGGGTGATATAACCTTTGGCGAAATCGAGGTAATCGAGAATCCCTTCCGCATCGGTCCAAAGCTTGAAGAGATAGTTGTTCTTGAAGAAATGATTGTGGCCGAAAGCCGCGTGCGCGGTGACGAGCGTTTGCATCGTCGCCGTATTCTCCTCCATCAGATAGGAGATGCAGGGAGAGCTGTTGATGACGATCTCATAGGCGAGGTCGCGCATACCGCGGCGGTAGAAGGCTTCGTGATGCGCGAAGTGTTTGCCGAACGACCAGTGGCGGTAAAACAGCGGCATGCCGGTCGAGGAGTAGGCATCGAGCATCTGCTCCGAGGTGATGACTTCGATCTGGTTCGGATAGACGTCGAGGCCGAGTTCGCCAAGCGCGATTTCCTCGCAGGCGTCGTGGATGCGCTGGAGCGTCGAAAAGTCCCAGTCGGCCCCCTCGAACAACAGCCGCTCTCTTGGCCTCATCGTCGTATTCATGGCGTCACCCTCGACTGTGCGTCACGCTTCTGGAAGAGATCGTGGAAAACCGGGAATATTTCGCTTCGCCGGCAGACCTTGCGCATCGAAAGCGGCAGCAGCTCGGAGCGGATCCCGTCATAGAGCATCCATAGCGGTGAACGCGATACCGAAGAGTCACCGCCTTCTTCGCCGACTTCGATATAGGCGAAATACTGGCAGAGCGGCAAAATCTCGCGCAGCAGCTGCCCGCTCAGGTTTCCGTCCGAATGGGCGTTGTCGCCGTCCGAGGCCTGGGCGCCATAGATGTTCCACTCTGCCGGATCGAAACGCGCCGCGATGATGCCGCGCATGGCGGCAAGGGCGCTGGAAACCAGCGTGCCGCCGGTCGCCGGACCATAGAAGAAGGTTTCCTCGTCGACTTCCTCGGCCTTGTCGGTATGGCGGATGAAGACGATCTCGACCTTCTTGTAGCGCTTCGACAGGAAGAGATAGAGCAACAGGTAGAACCGTTTCGCAAGGTCCTTCATGTGTTCCGACATCGAGCCGGAGACGTCCATAAGGCAGAACATCACCGCTTTGGCCACGGGTTTCGGCTCGTTCTCGAAACGGCGGTACCGTACATCCAGCGGATCGATATAGGGAATGCGGCGGCTTTTTTCCGTGAGGGATTTGAGTTTCGCCTCGAGCGCTAGGCGGCTCTCGTCGTCTTCGCATTCTACGATCTGCCGCTGCAGCGCTTCGATCTCTTCGCGGCGCGGCCGGTGAAGCGCGACGCGGCGCATCATCGCTAGCCGCGTCGTGCGGCCAACGGCGATGTTGGACGGCGATCCGGACACGGAATAGCCGGCCCGCAGCGGCGTTTCCTCTTCGGTTTCGGCTAGACGCCGTTTGGCAAGATCGGGCAGTTCCAGGTCGTCGAGGAATACATCGAGGAATTCCTCGCGCGTCAGCACGAAACGGAAACCGTCCTCACCATCGCCCTCGCCCGCATCTTTTGGCTTGCCACCCCTGCCGCCCGGCGGGCGCGGAATGATATCGCCTTCGACGAACGCTCTGTTTCCCGGCAGGATGTGATCGGCGGTGCCGCCCTCGCCTTTGCGAAGGCTCGGTTCGGCCATTCCGTCGATCGGCAGGCTGATCTCCCCGCCGTCGAGTACATCGCGGATGTTGCGGTTTTGCAGAGAACGTTTGACCGCCTGCTGCACGGCGCCTTTCATGCGCCGAAGAAACCGTTGCCGATTTTCCAGACTTTTACCGCGCGGATTTAGCCGACGGTCGACAATGTGCATGGTGGCTCCGCATTAACTTGCCTGTTTGACGCGCATGTACCATTCGACGAGGCGCCGAACCTGCCTCTCCGTGTAACCCCGCGCGGCCATGCGCGAGACGAATTCGCTGTGCTTCTTTTCTGTTTCCGAATCCTTCTTCGATCCGAAGGAAATGACCGGCAAAAGATCCTCGACCTGCGAGAACATACGCTTCTCGATCACTTCCCGGATCTTCTCGTAGCTCGTCCAAGACGGATTTTTTCCGCCGTTGGCTGCCCGCGACCTCAACGAGAATTTGACGATTTCGTTGCGGAAATCCTTCGGATTGGCAATTCCCGCCGGCTTTTCGATTTTCGTCAGTTCCTGGTTGAGGAGCTCGCGGTCGAGAAGCTGACCGGTATCGGGATCCTTGAAGTCCACGTCTTCGATCCAGGCATCGGCATAGTCGACATAGCGGTCGAACAGGTTCTGTCCGTAGTCCGCATAGGATTCAAGATAAGCCTTCTGAATCTCATTGCCAATGAACTCTGCGTAGCGTGGCGCAAGATCGGCCTTGATGAATTCCAGATAGCGCTTCTCGACATCGTCGGAAAACTGCTCGCGGCGGATCGCCTGTTCCAGCACATACATCAGATGCACAGGGTCGGCGCCGATATCCGTGGTGTCGTGATTGAAGGTGGAGGCGAGCACCTTGAAGGCAAAGCGTGTCGATATGCCGTCCATGCCCTCGTCGATGCCGGCCGCATCCCGGTATTCCTGAACGCTGCGGGCGCGCGGATCGGTTTCTTTCAGGCTCTCGCCGTCATAAGTGCGCATCTTCGAGAAGAATGTCGAGTTCTCATGCTTGCGCAGGCGTGAAAGCACCGAAAAACGGGCCAGCATTTCGAGCGTTGCCGGAGCGCACGGCGTATCCGCGAGTTCCGACCCTTCGATCAGTTTCTCGTAGATCTTCTGCTCTTCCATCACCCGGAGGCAATAGGGCACCTTGATCACACAGATGCGGTCGATGAAGGCCTCATTGTTCTTGTTGGCCTTGAAGGTCTGCCACTCCGCTTCGTTCGAATGTGCGAGGACGATGCCGGAGAAGGGTATGGCGCCGATATTTTCGGAGCCGATGTAATTGCCCTCCTGCGTCGCCGTCAGCAGCGGATGCAGCATCTTGATCGGTGCCTTGAACATTTCGACGAATTCAAGCACGCCCTGATTGGCGCGGTTGAGCCCGCCCGAATAGCTGTAGGCATCGGGATCGTTCTGGGAGTAGGTCTCAAGCTTGCGGATGTCGACCTTGCCGACCAGCGACGAGATATCCTGATTGTTCTCGTCTCCGGGCTCGGTCTTGGCGATGGCGATCTGGCGCAATCGCGAAGGCTGAATTCTGACGACGCGGAAGCGGGAAATATCGCCGCCGAAGTCGTCGAGCCGCTTCAGGCACCACGGGCTCATCAGCCCGTTCAGGCGCCGCAGCGGGATGCCGTATTGCTCTTGGAGAAGCGACCCCATCGTCTCCGGATCGAAGAGGTTGAGCGGGCTTTCGAAAACAGGGCTGATTTCGTCGCCCGCCTTCAGCACGTAGATCGGATGAACCTCCATCAGCAGCTTCAGCCGCTCCGCCAAGGACGACTTGCCGCCGCCGACCGGGCCGAGGAGGTAGAGGATCTGCTTGCGCTCCTCGAGCCCCTGTGCCGCGTGACGGAAGAAGGAAACGATGCGTTCGATCGTCTCTTCCATGCCGTGGAAACCGGCAAAGGCCGGGTAGATCCGGATGGTCCTGTTCATGAAGATTCGGCCAAGCCGCGCATCTCTCGCAGTGTCGACCATCTGCGGCTCGCCAATCGCGGCGAGCAGGCGCTCGGTCGCATTGGCATAGGCGATCGGGTCTTTTTTGCAGAGATCGAGATACTCGGCCACCGACATATCGGTTTCGCGGCGCGCTTCGTAACTGCGCGTAAACGCATCGAATACGGATTCGTTCAGCATGGGCCCTCCAGTAAGGTTCTGCCGCAGGCTCAAAGTCGTATAACCATCGAGATGGCTACGACGTTCCTAAGAATCAATAATTTCGTAGCTATATTCGACGCTCACCGGCTGTTTCTTGCAACGCACAAAAACGTGCATGCACCGGTTATTTTTACTCTACGAAACTGTTTCTCATTATAGTTGAAAAAAGCACCCGTGCGGTATCAGCACATTTCGCGACGTGACAGAAAGATGAAAAGGGTGTGCAATGTCGCCCGTGATTCGAGTTCCGGAAAAATCGACGATTGGCAGCCAAATCTGCACAGAGTCGGTGCTGGACAGCATGTGCCGGTTGGCGCCCGACATGGCGGAAACGGCCGCATGCCGGCCGTGAGCCAAGCGTTCGAATCATTCGCCGCCAGCACAATTCAGCCGTTGAATGCCTTCTCCAGCCCGGCGACATCGATCTTGACCATGCCGAGCATCACCTCGGTCACGCGCCTGGCCCGCTCGCGGTCGCCGTGGGCGATCATCTCGGAAAGCATGCGCGGCACGATCTGCCAGGATAGGCCCCAGCGATCTTTCAGCCAGCCGCAGGCCTCCGGCGTGCCGCCATTGGCGAGGAATGCTTCCCAGACCCGATCGATCTCGGCCTGGCTTTCCAAGAGGATCGCGATCGAGAAGGAATGGTTGAAGCTATCGGGCGGACCCGCCTTCATCGCCAGGAAGGCCTGATTGCCGAGCGTGAACTCGATCAGCTCGACGCTGCCGGGAGGCCCGCTCGGCGTTTCCGCCGGAAGAATGGTCGTGCGGCCAACCCTGGAATCCGGGATTATGGACACATAGAATTCGACGGCTTCGCGCGCTTCCTGCGCGAACCAGAGATTTGAAACGACCTTCGCCATGATGCAGCCTCCTTGTTGACGGTAGACCCGGACGATTGTCCGATGATCCAAGGACGCCCCGCCGACGCGGTTTCCGACAAGTGCGGCTGAAATTTTCCGTCGGGTTGCCTCTGTCCTATCAAGCAGCCTTGCCGCCATGCGTAAACCCCTTGGGATAGCGGCGGCTTGGGAATGAAAGCAGAACATCTTTTCTGGTCTTTCCTTCCCGAATCACTACATTACGCGCCATGAGCAATAGTTTCGACGATATTCCCTTCTTCGACGAAGAGCCGGGCGAGATGGCGCGCAAGCCGCAGCCGCCTGCCGCGCCCGCCGGGAGGGCGCCCGCCACCGGTGGCATTGCCGCCCGCGCCATGGCCGCCCGCGACGGCGGCAGCCGGCCGGATTATCTCTCCGGGCTGAACCCCGAACAGACCGAAGCCGTCGAAACCCTGGAAGGCCCGGTCCTCGTGCTTGCGGGCGCCGGCACCGGCAAGACTCGCGTGCTGACAACTCGCATCGCACATATCCTCAATACCGGCCGCGCCTTCCCCTCGCAGATCCTCGCCGTCACCTTCACCAATAAGGCGGCCCGCGAGATGAAGGAGCGCATCGCGTTGCTCGTCGGTGGCGCCGTCGAAGGCATGCCCTGGCTCGGCACCTTCCATTCTATCGGCGTCAAACTTCTGCGCCGCCACGGCGACCTCGTCGGCCTGCGCTCCGATTTCACCATTCTCGATACCGACGACGTCGTCCGCCTGATCAAGCAGCTGATCCAGGCCGAAGGCCTCGACGACAAGCGCTGGCCGGCCAAGCAGTTCGCCGGCATGATCGACACCTGGAAGAACAAGGGTCTCGGCCCCGCCGATATCCCTGAGGGTGATGCGCGCGCCTTCGCCAACGGCCGCGGCCGCGATCTCTATTTCGCCTATCAGGCGCGCCTGACGACGCTGAACGCCTGCGACTTCGGCGACCTGCTGATGCATCCTATCGCGATCTTCCGCAAGAACCCCGATCTTCTGAAGGAATATCACGGCCGCTTCCGCTATATCCTCGTCGACGAGTACCAGGACACCAACACCGCTCAATATATGTGGCTCCGGCTCCTCGCCCAGCGCGCCAAGGGCGAGCCGCAGAACGTCTGCTGCGTCGGGGACGACGACCAGTCGATCTATGGCTGGCGCGGCGCCGAGGTCGACAACATCCTGCGCTTCGAGAAGGATTTCCCCGGCGCCAAAGTCATCAAGCTCGAGCGCAACTACCGCTCGACCGAACATATCCTCGGTGCCGCTGCCCATCTGATCGCCCATAATGAAGGGCGGCTCGGCAAGACACTGTTCACCGACCGCTCCGATCCGGACGACGTCAAGGTGCAGGTGCACGCCTCCTGGGATTCGGAGGAGGAAGCCCGCGCCATCGGCGAGGAAATCGAGCAGCTTCAGCGCGGCAAGCATCTGCTCAACGACATGGCGATTCTCGTGCGCGCCTCCTTCCAGATGCGCGAATTCGAAGACCGCTTCGTCACCCTTGGCCTCAACTATCGCGTCATCGGCGGCCCGCGCTTTTACGAGCGCCTGGAGATCCGCGACGCCATGGCCTATTTCCGCCTGGTCGCTCAAGCCTCCGATGACCTCGCCTTCGAGCGCATCATCAACACGCCGAAGCGGGGCCTCGGCGACACGACGGTGCGCGCGCTGCACGACTATGCGCGAGCCCGCGATATCCCCATGCTTGCGGCCGCCGCCGACATCATCGAAACGGATGAGCTGAAGCCGAAAGCGCGAAAAGCCCTCTTCGACGTGATTCAATCTTTCCGCCGATGGCAGGAACTGCTTGAAAACACACCGCATACCGAACTTGCCGAGCAGGTCCTCGAAGAGTCCGGCTATACCGACATGTGGAAGAACGATAAGAGCGCCGAAGCGCCCGGCCGCCTAGAGAACCTCAAGGAACTGATCCGCTCGATGGAAAGCTTCGAGTCGATGCGCGGCTTTCTCGAACACGTCTCTCTCGTCATGGATGCCGAGACCAACGAGAACCTCGATGCCGTCTCGATCATGACGCTGCATTCGGCCAAGGGCCTCGAGTTCGACACCGTCTTCCTGCCCGGCTGGGAGGAAGGCCTCTTTCCGCATCAGCGCTCGCTCGATGAAAGCGGCCGCGCCGGCCTGGAGGAGGAACGCCGCCTCGCCTATGTCGGCATCACCCGTGCCAAGCACCGCTGCCACATCTGGTTCGTCTCCAACCGCCGTATCCACGGCCTCTGGCAATCAACCCTGCCCTCGCGTTTCCTCGACGAGCTGCCGGAAACCCATGTCGAGGTTGCCGAAATGGAGCAGAGCTATGGCGGTTACGCCCGCGGCGGCTACGGCCAATCCCGCTTCGACAAGGCGGAGCCCTTTGCCAATTCCTATTCCACGCCCGGCTGGAAACGCGCCCAGGCCAACAAGACCGATGCCACGCGCGACAATTGGGGCAGCCGCTCCGGCCACGCCGTCGAACGTATCGGCTATGGCGAAAGCGGCCCGAAGGGACGCACGATCGAAGGCGAGCTGGTGGCAAAATCCACCTCGTCGGAGCCTTCGCGTTTCACCCTCGGCGACCGCGTGTTCCACCTGAAATTCGGCAACGGCAACATCACCGGCATCGAAGGCAACAAGCTGACGATCGAGTTCGACCGAGCCGGGCAGAAGCGGGTGCTGGACGGGTTCGTCGAGCGCGTGTGATAATCACCTCTGCGCGACGCAAGACCCTTTACCCGAGCATCCGCATGCTGCCGAGCCCGAGAATATCGTTCATCAAGGCGATGCCCATCCCGATGGCCACGATCGACAATCCGATCAAGAAAAGTCGGCGCGACCGGTCATATTTGACGGCAAGCAGCGAGTCCCGCGCCAAGAGATCGGCAAACACCTTCACCTGAATAGCGATGCCGACGGTCAGGAACGACATCGGCAGCAGATCGACGCGGCTCCAGTCATTGGGATTGGAAACCCAGAGACTGATGAAATTGAGAGAGAAACCGAGGATGATCCCGGTCGCCGTCAGCGACCCGTTGCGGAACGTCGCATCGATCTTCTCGTTCGGCTCTGACTCGGACATGGTTTCGCTTCCGGCTTGGGTCTGAGCAAGAAAGGCAGAAATTGCGGCCGGGAGCAAGATCGGCCTCGCATCGCGCTTCCGCGCCCGGTGCAGAACTCCATCCGATCGAACCCATCTGTCTACAAAAACACAATAATTCCAAAAAGATATCTTTGGTAACCGAAAAGTTAACGTGTCAAAACGTCGCTTTGACGCTTGGCGCAAATCAGCTTAGCCCGGAACCTGCCCGTCCATGAAAGGCGGGCTTCACGACGAACTTTTCGAAGGAGGTTCAAGTGACCAGCGTTTCATCTCTCGGCAGCACATTATCCCAGTACCAGTCTCCGCTTTCCAGCCTCGACAAGAATGGTGACGGCGTCGTTTCGGCGGACGAACTCGCCGCCGCGTCGCAGTCCTCGTCATCCGGCGCGGCTGCGACATCAGCCGACGGTGACGACAGCAGCGCCGATATCGTCAAGAAGATCACCGCCGACATCCTGTCGCTGATGCTGTCCCTGCAAAAGACCGATGACAGCGACGATCAGGCTGATGGCAGCGATCAGAGCGACGACACCTCCAAGGGCGTTTTTGCCGCGATGGATAGCAATGGCGACGGCAAGTTGACCGAAGCCGAATTCCTCGCCGCTGATCCGAACAAGATCAGCACCTCAGGCGACAGCGATCCGCTGCTCACCAAAGTGCTGAGCGACATGCAGACGGCCCTCCAAGCCCATCGCAATACCTATGGCGCATCCCCTGCGGCAAGTGATTCCGTAGCCGACGGCGTGACCGCGGCATAGTTCGGCACGGGGTTCCGCCGGGGGAGCCTCGATCCGCCAGACGCAAAAGCGTCTTCCGCCTTCCCTTCCATTTCGACACGAGGGCCGTCGCAGGCTCTCGCGGTGATTGCATTAGCGTATTCTTTTTCAGCCACTTACTACCGCTAGTACCAGATTTAACACTTGCGCGTCGGCGCCTGGAAATCCACTAGTTGATGCGTTCAATATGCTTGGCGTCTTTACACTGGAATAAGCGAAGGGATTGGCCTTGATGAAAGCGCTGCTGCTCGTCGACATTCAGAATGGCTTCTGTCCGGGCGGCAATCTGCCGGTACCGGATGGCGATAAGGTGGTTCCTATCGCAAACAGTCTGATCGACAGCGGCAAATACGATCTGATCGTCGCCTCCCAGGATTGGCACCCGCCGGGCCATGGCAGTTTCGCCTCCGCCCATCCGGGTGCGGCACCTTTCGAGATGGGCGAACTGTCGGGCAAGCCGCAGATGATGTGGCCCGATCACTGCATTCAGGGCACGCTCGATGCCGAACTGCATCCCGTGCTGAAATCCGAAGAGATCGACCTGATCCAGCAGAAGGGCGAGGATCCCGACATCGACAGCTATTCCGCCTTCCGCGACAATGACCGCGATGCCTCGACCGGCCTTGCCGAATTCCTCGAGGGCCAGGCTGTCACCGATCTCGACGTCTGCGGGCTGGCGACCGACTATTGCGTCAAGTTCTCCGCGCTCGACGCGCTGGAGATGATCCCGGGTATCCGCGTCCGCTTCATCGAGGATGCAAGCCGCGGCATCACCCCCGAAGGCGTTGCCGCCGCCATCGACGAGATGCGCGCCCATGGCATCGCGATTATCGACAGCGCCGAAGTCCTGGACGGCTAACTGACGCTATAAAAGCGCGTCGCGATCGTTCAGATTCGCCCCCGGCACTTCGGCTCCTTGTCTTTATGCATGTCGTTTTACGCGACAGGCTTTAAAAACAATGCGGGGAATGTCGGATTGGCGCACGCCGACCCGTCCTTGGCTATGAACACACCGACCATGGGAGTCGAGAGATGAGAAAGCTTGTGACCGCTGCCTTTGTCAGCCTGGACGGCGTAATGCAGGCGCCCGGCGCGCCTGAGGAGGATCCGACCGGCGGCTTCACCCTTGGCGGCTGGACCGTCAATTATTGGGACGAGGCGATGGGCCAGTTCATGGATGGGATCTTCACCGACCCCTTCGCACTGCTGCTCGGCCGCAAGACCTACGAGATCTTCGCCGCCCACTGGCCTTATGTCGGTGAAGACGATCCCATCGGTAAGGCCTTTAACGCCGCGACCAAATATGTCGCGACCACCTCGGCGGAGCCGCTCAGCTGGGAAAATTCCATTGCGTTGCGCAGCGATGCTGCCGCCGAAATCGCCCGGTTGAAACGGGAGGATGGCCCCGACATTCTCACCCAGGGCAGCAGCAGCCTTCTGCAAACACTGCTGGCGCACGACCTGATCGACGAACTCCGGCTTCTGACCTTCCCGGTGATCCTCGGCCCCGGCAAGCGCCTTTTCGGCCATGGCGCCAGACCGGAAGCACTGAAACTCACCGCCAACTCGGTATCGACCACGGGCGTCATCATGAGCGTCTACGAACGCGCCGGCGAGGTCGAACCCGGCAGCTTCGCCATGTCGGAGCCCTCGCAGGCCGAAATCGCGCGCCGGGAGCGGATGAAGCGGGAGGGCTGAGGAAGAGACTGCAGTCCAGTGTCTTACTTCATGACATAGGCATCGTAGGTCTCGTCGCTCCCGGCATCTGGGCCGAAGCGTTTGACGAGTTCTGTCGCACTCTGGAAAGCAGAGATATCCTCCGGCGTCAGGGACAACCGCCAAACATAGCTTTCATGCAAGGAGACGGGGGCCGTAATCTGGTCGAGCCGCTGCGAAAGAAGAATGACGACAGGCACCTGCTCATTCTGCTGCAATCGACGTGCCGTTTGCAGCATATCGGCAAGGCTGAGCGAAAGCCGCGCGTTGCGGGTATATCGCACGATGGCGCCGAACCGCTCCTCGCGCGGAAGATAGGTGCGATTGGAAAGATAATAGGGCAGCGCTTCCACGAGATAGTCGGGATCTGCCATGATGATCGCATCCTTGAGATCGGGGCGCGATTGAATGAACGCCCCGAAATCCCTGCTCCGGCTAAAGGGTATTTCGGCCACGAAGGCGCGATTGACCTTTTCGATACCGGACACGACCTGCAGCGCCAGTAATATCAGGAAGCACAGACGCCCGAACTTTACGCCGCTGCCGGTTGCCTTCATGCCGGCAACGTCCACTCCTTCACGCTGGAAGTTCGTGCTCAAGGCGGTCATCGCGATCATGAAAACCAGCCAGAGCGCCTGATGTCTGTATCCGCCGGGATAGACAAGCGTAAAAAGCAGCGAAAGCCCCAACAGAACAAGACCCGCTGCGATCAGCGCTGGCCGCCTGTTCGCCAGCGACAACAGGCTGGCATAGACGAGCACGGACATCAGCGCTGTGAAAATGCGTGACGCCAGCGGATATGCCACGACCAATTCAAGGATGCAGTTGGGATAGAATTCCATAAAATGCGAACTGGGCGCAGCAAGAGCGCCAAGGGCAAGCAAAACGATGTTCTTGCCACTGAGATCGTTCTGCCCCGTATCATTGAAGGTCGGATAGACCGTTACGAAACACAGGACAATTCCAACCGCGGCAATGGCGGCAGCTGTTGCAAAGGCCCGGTATTCCGTCAGAGCAGACCGCGGTCGCACCAGAATTAAATCGAAAAACCAATAGGCGAGGAAGCCGCCGACAAGGACGACCGAATGGACGTTGGAATTTGCCAGCAAGGCAAACAGCAGGCCGAGCAAGATCCCGTTGCGGGCTCCTTTCTCCCAGATCAGAACGATTAGGAAAATCACCAGCATGCTGATGCCGTAGTTTCGCGACATCGCGGCGTATTCGAAAATCGAAAAGCTGCCAAACAGCGACAGCAGCATGATGGGAAGCGGTAGTTTCAGCCTGAAAACAAGAAGATAGGTCGCGGCCGCCGCAATCGTCAGCGCGACAACCTTCAGAACGACGGGGGAGCCGACAACGACATAGGCGGCGCGCAGCAGGATATACCAGAGAGCTGGATGACCCTCGCCATGCAACTGGCGAAGCATATCGGCGAAATTGTCCCCGTGAAGGGCCAGCGACAATGCGCGAACCTCGTCACGCCAAACGGTTTCGGACCAGCAAAGAGCAGACGCCAGCGCAAGCCAAACCAAAAAGATCAACGGTTTGCCGAGCTTGGCGAAACGCGGTTCATCAACAACAGAGACAATCGAGGCCAAATGACACGCAAACCCGGTGAATGACAGCGTGACGACCATATCGGCCGTGACATAATTTGGCGTTAAATGAAGGCCGCCATTTGATTATCAGGCGCCAGAGGTTTTGCTCTCCCTCTCGAGAAGATGGATGTCCTCGGCTAGATCCTCCATTCTCTTCAACAAGGCAGCCTGGGCGTCTCTCAGCCCTCGATTGTAGAAGTACGGACCGGTCTCCTCGGCGAAGAAGTCGAGCAGGAATTCAGCCGGCAAGGCGCCAATAGGATCGAGCTCCCGGTCGAAATAAGCGCGAATGCGCGAAACGATCTCAGCCTTTTCGTCCTTGGAAAATTCGATCTTCTTCATGGTTTCCTCTTTGAATGCGACCGGGGCTGCGATGGTTCAGCGAAATCGATCGGTCAATCAATGAAATTCAATTGCCGCTGCAATCCATAGCCCATAAGGGAAAGCTTGGATTCCAACAGGATAAGATGATCGCATGAATCGCGCCGACTTTGTTGAAGGTTTGCGGGGCGGCTCCGCCGTTGCGCTGGCGTCGGCGCCCTTCGGCGCTCTGTTCGGGGCGCTCGCGGTCGAAAACGGCCTGTCGCTTTCCGAGGTCGCCTTTATGAGCGCCACCGTCTATGCCGGCGCCAGCCAGATGGTCGGCATCGAGCTCTTCGGTCACAATGTCCATGCCTGGCTGATCGTGCTGTCGATCCTCGCCGTCAATTTCCGCCACGTGCTCTATTCGGCGGCCCTGGCGCGCTATATCGGCCATTTCACGCCGGTGCAGAAATTCCTCACCTTCTTCCTGCTCGTCGATCCGCAATTTGCCGAAGCGGTGAAGCGCAGCGAGGCCGGCAAACCGCTGACCTTCGCCTGGTATTTCGGCTTCGGCATCATCATCTATATCCCCTGGGTACTGATCAGCGTCATTGGCGGCATGCTCGGCGGCTTCATCGGTGATCCCAAGGCCATCGGCCTCGATATCCTGCTGCCGGCCTATTTCCTCGGCATCGTTCTCGGCTTCCGCAAGCGCGACAATTTCCTGCCCGTGGCGCTCGTCAGCGCGGTGGCTTCCGTGCTCGCCTATCGCTATGTCGGCTCGCCCTGGCATGTCAGCCTCGGCGCCGCTGCCGGCATCGTCCTTGCCGCCCTGCTGCCATTGCCGCCGCAGGAGCCCGATCTCGAAGCCGACGCCCTGCAATCCGAAGTGCATGAGGTCTGAGCCATGGAATTCGATCTTCACATGGCGCTCGTCATCCTCGCCGCCGCGGTCGCCACTTTCGCCACACGCATCGGCGGCTACATCCTCATCACCCGGATGAAGAGCATCCCGCCGCGCATGGAGGCGGCGCTGAATGCGGTGCCGGCCGCCGTGCTGACGACGCTGGTCGCACCTGCCTTTTTCATCGGCGGCTGGGACTCGAAGCTGGCGCTGATCGTCGCCCTCTTCGTCGGCCTGCGTTTCACCCATACGTGGATGCTGGTTGCCGCCTGGATCGCAGTGATGATCTGGCGTCATACCGCCGGCGTCTAAGGCCGGCATTCAGACGACATTGCCTTAATATTCCACCGGCAACGTCGCGTTTTCGAGCCACGCCCGGACATCGTGATCATGGATCAGCGGCATCAGCGCCTCGCGCGTGCGGCGGTGATAGTCGTTGAACCAGTGCAGCTCGTCATGGGTCAGAAGCTCAGGAATGACGAGACTGCGGTCGATCGGGCAGAAAGTCAGTGTCTCGAAGCCGAGCATGGCCGCGTCGCCGCCGTCGATCTCCTCGGCCGCGCGCACATAGATCAGGTTTTCGATGCGGATGCCGAAGCTGCCGGGCCGGTAATAGCCCGGCTCGTTGGACAGGATCATGCCGGGCAGCAGTTCCTGCGTCGAAAGCCTGGAGATGCGCTGCGGCCCCTCATGCACCGAGAGATAGGAGCCGACACCATGGCCCGTGCCGTGCGCGAAATCGGCCCCTGCCCGCCACAGCGCGATGCGCGCCAGCGGGTCGAGGTCACAGCCGCGCGTGCCTTTCGGGAAACGCGCGGTGCTGATCTGGATCATCCCCTTCAGCACCAGTGTGAAGAAACGGCGATGTTCTTCTGAAACCGCCCCGATGCCGACGGTACGGGTGATGTCGGTCGTGCCGTTGATATATTGCGCGCCGGAATCGATCAGGAAGAGCTCGCCAGCCTCGATCATCCGGTTGGTCTCGGTCGTCACGCGGTAATGCATGATCGCCGCATGTTCGCCAGCGCCGGAAATCGTGTCGAAGGAAATGTCCTTCAACGGGTTCTGCATATTCTGGCCGACCCGGGCCCGCGCCGCTTCGAGGTGCTCGGCGGCAACAATTTCGCTCACTGTGCCGGGTTTTGTCTGCGACAGCCAATAGAGGAATTCCACCATTGCCGCCCCATCCTGCAGATGCGCGGCGGCCGAGCCATTGATCTCGACGTCGTTCTTGACCGCGCGCGGCAGCTTGGCGGGATCGGCGCCCTCCACCCCTTCGCCGCCCGCCTTGCGGATAATCTCGGCCAGCGCATAGGAGGCGATATCGGGGTCGATCAGCACACGGCCGCCATCCCTGGAGACGGCGCCCAGCCTCTCCTCCAGCGCCGAGGGCGGCAGCTGCGTGCAGATCTGCGCGAGATAGGCCTCCAACTCGATGCCGGTCTTGCGTTTGTCGAGGAAGAGCTCGGCCCGCCCGTCGGCATGGACGATGGCACGCGCCAGCGGATGCGGCGTGTGCGGCACGTCGGCGCCGCGGATGTTGAAGGTCCAGGCAACCGAGGAGGGATCGGCGATTAGCACCGCCGCCAAGTTCTTCTTCGAAAGGTCGGCGGCGATCGTGGCGATTTTATCCCTGGCAAGCACGCCGGCCTGCGCAACATTCTGAATGCTGACCGAGCCGAGCGGCTCGGCCGGCCGGTCGCTCCAGAGCCTGTCGAGCGGATTGTGCGGCAGGAAGGTGAGCGTGCCGCCGATCTGCGAAAGCGATCGTTCCAGACGGCGCACCTCGGCACCCGCATGCAGCCAGGGATCGATGCCGAGCCGAAGCCCCTTGGCTCCGTTTGCGGCAAGCCAGAGATGCGGCGGCTCGTTGACGAGATCGCCGCTCGAGAAGACCGAACCGTCGACCTGTTCGGCAAGCTGCGTCACATAACGCCCGTCGACGAAGACGATCGCCTGCGTGCGCAGAACCATTGCAATGCCTGCCGAGCCGGTGAAGCCCGTCAGCCAGGCCAGGCGCTCCGAACATGCGGGAACATATTCGCCGTTGAACTCGTCGGCGCGCGGCACAAGAAAGGCGTCGATCTCGAGGAAATCGAAAGCAGCGCGCAGCGCCGATACCCGATCTCTGCCGAATTGGGGCGTGGAGGTGACTTCGAAGGACTGGAACATGCTGGAAACCCGAATGGTTGAGACGAATCCGGTAAAGGGGATGCCGGCCATGTTAGCGAAATTTCAATCGATGGGGAGAAAAAGCGACGAAACGAGTCGAAACCGTAGGGGCGGCCTAATATTTTGACAGAACTGTGACGCCAAAAGTTAATTTGGCACGCTTTATGCATTAACCGCATGGCTCCCATGAGCCAAACCCTCTGCCTCCGCCTTTCAGAATAGCTATATAGACGGCATCGAACGGTTCGCGATGAACCTGCAACAAAGGAATTTTTGAAATGACCGCCTCTCTCTCGCGCTTCGCATATAGCAGCCCGGTGCAGGCTGGCGAACGCCAGACCGTACGTCACGTCATCGGCGCCCGCCGGCCGCAGAACGACGACAGCCTCAAGCTGCTCGGCGCGGGCCAGCGCGCCACGCGCCACAACGGCGCTCCCAGCTACGCGTTCTGAGTCTGAAAGCCCGTCCGTCTCCTCCCTCCCGGACCGGCCTATTGGAATGCAGTAGAGCCCGCTCGAGCGCTCCTCCCCTTTGAGCTCGCGGGCATTGACCGGATAGACCGGTCCAAGGCGGTGCCATCGGCACCGCCTTTTTTGTTGTCGTCGGTAGGGTTTAGCTGGTGGACAGGTTCCTGATATAGGCGCCTGCACGGCGAATGGCTCCTCCCATCGACCCCACGCTCCGTCATGCTCGGCTTTGAGCCGAGCATCCATGCGGCAATGAGGTGATGTTCTCGCCAAACTCGCCGCCGGCGCAGTGAAACACCGCGTCGGATGCGCCATCAGACAGGCACTCGCCTCCTCATCGCCCCAAAAACTCAAGGCCGATCGAAATGGATCGTCACCCAGCCGTTCCGCCAGATCGTCCTGACATGCCGAAGCCTCGCGCCGCTATAGGCGGCGATCACCTTCCAGCGCTGCGCGGCGAGAATGCCCGAAAGGATCACCGAGCCGCCGGGTGCGAGATGCGTCGCAAGCTTCGGCGCCATGCGGATCAGCGGCCGAGCGAGAATGTTGGCGATGATCAGATCGAAGGGACCATGCTCGGAAAAGGCCGTCGAATGAAAGCCCGGCGCAGTCCGGGTGACGATGCCCGAGGCGATGCCGTTGCGGCGCACGTTTTCTGCCGCCACCCGCGTCGCGATCGGGTCGATGTCGGTTGCGAGCACCGGTATGTTCTTGAGCTTGCGCACCGCAATCGCCAGCACGCCGCTACCGGTGCCGAGATCGAGCGCGTTGCAGACCGGGCGCGACCGCACCACGGCGTCGATCGCCTCGAGGCAGCCGGCGGTCGTGCCGTGATGGCCGGTTCCGAAGGCCTGGCCGGCATCGATCTCGATGGCGATATCGCCGGGGCGGACCTTGTCGCGGTCATGCGAGCCGTGCACCAGGAAGCGCCCCGCCCTGACAGGCTTCAGCCCCTCCAGCGATTTCACGACCCAGTCGACATCGGGGATGACTTCCCGCTCCAGCCGGGCATCGGGGAAAGAGGCCTTCAATGCGGCGTCGACGCGGGAATGCACTTCGGCCTCGTCTTCGGCCATCATATAGATCGAGGCTTCCCAGATATCTTTCTTCTCGTCGATCTCGGTGGTGCCGATGGCAAAGTCTTCTTCGCCGAAGACCGCACTCAGAAGATCGAGGATCTCTTCGGCCTTGCTCTCGGTCGTCGTCACGTAAAGGCGGATTTCACTCACGATAGGCGGTCTTTCCCGTTTCCGTTGCTCGCCACCGGTCGAGCCAACGCCCCATCACGCTGAAACCATCACCCCTTATTGACGAGATTCTCCAGCTTCTTTACCGCCGTGTCCGGGTTTTCGCCATAGGCGATCGTTCCGGCAAACCGCCCGGCCGAATCGAGTAAGAAGACCGAGGCGGTGTGATCCATCGTGTAATCGCCGTTCGGATCCTTCTCGTCGACCGGCACCTTCTTGGCATAGACGCGGAAACCCTTGATGACTTCGGCAATCTTCTCCGGCGGACCCGAAATGCCGGTGATGCGCCTGGAAACGTTGGAGACGTATTCGTTCATAATCTCGGGCGTGTCGCGCTCTGGATCGACAGTCACGAAATAGGCTTGCAGCTTGTCACCCTTGGGGTCGACCTTCTCCATCCAGCCGTTTAGCTCGAAGAGCGTCGTCGGGCAAACCTCTGGGCAGTGGGTAAAGCCGAAAAACAGCGCCGTCGGCTTGCCGCGCAACGCTTCTTCGGTGATCGGCTGCCCGCTCTGCGAGACCAGGGTAAATGGAACACCGAAGGGCGCCTCCGCCGCCACATCCCCCGATTTCAAAGGATACCATCTGACGAAGCCGAGAACCCCGGCAAGTATCAGGACACCGACCCAGACGGCGATGCGGAATGTCTTCATTGGCGAGATCCTCGATCCAGGCGGATGCGCCGCCCGCCTCTTCCGGCGTGATTATAGTCTCGACCGAAGGGGCGCAACTCAACAATATGTTTTCTGACCCGTGATTAATTGTCTCATCGGCCGCAGCCGTTCCCCGACCGGAAATCGCCCCCCAGAAATCAGCACGATAAAAAAATCGATGTTTGTGAATAGCTTGCCTTCAGAGCGACGGACAATCCCAAAATACATATCGTTAGGAAAGACTTAAGCCGTCACATCTATATTTAACGGCAGTTCTGCATCGCTACTCCGCCGGGGATAACTGGGAAGAATTCTGACCATGAACAACAACAACGCCATCAAGCAGTCGGGCGCTTATCTCGAAATCGTCTCGTTCCACCTGGGCGACCAGGAGTTCTGCATCGACATCATGGCCATCCGCGAAATCCGCGGCTGGGCGCCGGTGACGCCGATGCCGCACACCCCGCCCTACGTGCTCGGGCTCATCAATCTGCGCGGCGCGGTGATCCCCGTCATCGACATGGCCTGCCGCCTCGGCATGAAGATGACTGAGCCCTCCGAGCGCTCGGCGATCATCGTCACCGACATCGCCGGCAAGCTGGTCGGCCTGCTGGTCGAGCAGGTTTCCGACATGATGACTATCAAGAGCGAAGACCTGCAGCCGCCGCCGGAAATCATCCCGGAAGCCCAGCGCGCCTTCTGCCGCGGCATCGTCGCACTGGAAAAGACCATGGTCTGCTTCCTGAACCTCGATACGGTTATCGCCGACGAGCTGACTCAGGCCGCTTGATACTTTTCCATTCTGGCATTGGAAGGCCCGGCTCGTCCGGGCTTTTTTATTAGGTGTCGAGAGTGCGGCAGGCATGATTTCCGTGTGCAAAACCCCTCCCCCAAGGGGGAGGGACTAACCGGGGCTACGCCTCATTCCCCCGAAACGTCGAGAATCTGGAAAGCGGGTGCGCCAAATTAAGCCCCTCCCTCTTGTGGGGCGGGGTCTTCATCACCGAGGACAGTAGTCCCTGAGCTTTACGGCTTCCCATTCTTCCACGTGACAGTCTGCCCATAGAGCGGAATCGTCGAGATCGACATCTTCGCAGAGCCATCCGTCAGTTCCCTGGAATGGGCGAGATAGATCAGCGTGTCGTTGGCCTTGTCGTAGATGCGATTGACGACCAGCGTCTTCCAGATCAGCGACATGCCCTGCCGGAACACTTCGCTGCCATCCTTGGACAGGTCGATATTGCCGATCTCGATCGGCCCCGTCTGCCGGCAGGCGATGGAATTGTTGGAGGGATCTTCGAACCAGTTGCCGTTCTTGAACCGGTCGATCAGGCTGCGGTCGAAATAGGTGACGTGGCAGGTGACGCCCTTGACCTCCGGATCGGAGAGCGCCTCGACGATGATGTCGTTGCCGATCCAGTCGACCCCGACCTTGCCGACGACCTCGGCCGAGGCGGCGCCTGCGGAAAGGGTGGCGAAGGAGAAGGCGGCGAAAAGAAGATTGCGCAGGTTGGACATGGCGGCTCCTTAGAGCGCCGCGCGTCCGACCGGACGCGCTAAGGACGCTCTATCACTTTGAATCTGCGCATAATCCTTTACGAAAATCGATTCCGATTACTGGGGTTATGCGCTGAATAATCCGCCTTCTAGATAAGTGCGTCCACATGCTTTGCAAGAAAGGCCGACTGCGGGAAAGGATCAGCCTTTCCGGCAGGTGCAGGGCTCATAGGCCCGCGCCGTCAGCCGGCCAGGCTTCATGCCGATCAGCGCCGGTATGGCGTGAACGGCATTGGCCTTGACCGCCTTCGCCATCTCGATGGCCGCAGCCGCGCAAACGATGGCGTCCTCGGCCGCATTGTGGTGCACAAAACGCAAGCCGAGATGCTCGGCGATCAGGTTCAGCCGATGCGAAAGGAAGTGCGGCCAGATCCGCTGCGCCATCTTCAGGCTGCAGAGATAGGTCAGCTCCGGATAGGATTGCCGGTAGAGATCGAGGCACGCCCGCCAGACGCTGAAATCGAAGGCGGCATTATGCGCGATCATCGTTGCGCCGCTGATATCCTCGTGGAACTCGTCCATCACCTCGGGAAATTCGGGCGCATCCTCGACGTGCTCCGGCCGGATGCCGTGAATCGCGATGTTCATCCCGGAAAAACGCATGTCGCGCGGCCGGATCAGCCGCTCCTCGACACGCGTGACCCTGCCCTCCTCGATCCAGGCAAGGCCGACGGAACAGGCGCTGCCGCGCTGTTCGTTCGCCGTCTCGAAGTCAATCGCAATGGTCTTCAAATCAGTACCCGAATCATTTCTTCGGGAACAGAAATACCGCCCCGCTCCCGGCCGCGCAAATTCGGCACGACGTACGGTTGACTTTTCACCCGGCATATCGAAACTTGCCGCCATGATCGGCTCCGTGACCGTGGCAGCGCTTATTCATCACACCACGACCCTTGAAGGGTACGCGGGAGCGATGGCGCGTTAGCAGCGATCCGATCACCCCCGAAAACCCTGCCGAGGCGAGCAGGGTTTTCCAAAACCCGGGCTCTCCTCCTGAAACGAACGGAGAGCAGCCAATGTCTGAAAACGAAGAGACTGAGCCTGGCCGCCGGCCGCGCCTGCCGGAAGGCGTCCTCGTGCGCGCCGTCCGCCTCGCCGATGCGGAGGAGATCACCGATCTCATAAATCTGCCAGGCTATCGGGCCGGCACCCTGCGGCCGCCGTACCAAAGGGTCGAAGAGGTCCGCAAATACATGGAAAACCCATCGCCGGGCGCGCTCAACCTCGTTGTTACCTTGGATGGCAAGATCGTCGGCAATTGCGGCCTCCACCGTCTCTCCGGCCGCAGGCAGCACGTCGCCAGCCTCGGCATGGGGATACATGACGATTTCACCGGCCGCGGTTTCGGCCGCATCCTGCTCGGCGCCATGGTCGAGGCCGCCGACGATTGGCTGGATGTCAAACGGCTGGAACTGACCGTCTACACCGACAACGACGCCGCCATCGGCCTCTATAAGACGTTCGGCTTCGAGCGGGAGGGCCTGCTGAAAGCCTTCGGCTTTCGAGCGGGAAAGTATGTCGACGCCTATACGATGGCCCGGCTCAGGCTGTGAGTGGACGAGGCTGGCGGCTTGCCGTCATCAGCCTCTCACCCGCTGATCAGCGCCAGCCACTCGTCCTCGTCCATCGTCTGCACGCCGAGTTCGCGCGCCTTGTCGAGCTTCGAGCCGGCGCCGGGTCCGGCGACGACGATGTCGGTCTTCTTGGAGACCGATCCCGCCACCTTGGCGCCGAGGCTTTCCGCCCTCGCCTTCGCCTCGTCGCGAGTGAACTTTTCCAGCGAGCCGGTAAAAACCACGGTCTTGCCGGCGACTGGACTGCCGGTCGTTACCGGCTGTTCGGCCTGCTGGGGCTTCACTTCCTCGAGCAGCCGGGTAATCACCTCGACATTACGCGGTTCCTTGTAGAATTCGACCATGGCGCGCGCCACCACCTCGCCGATGCCCTCGATGGCGTTGAGATCGTTCCAGGCGTCGCCGGAAAGCGGTGCCGCCTCCTTCATCGCAGTCGCAAAGGCTTCGTAAGTTCCGTAGGAGCGCGCCAGCAGCTTTGCCGTGGTCTCGCCGACATGACGGATTCCGAGCGCATAGATGAAGCGGTGGAGTGCAATGCTGCGTCGTTCGTTGATCGCCGTATAAAGCTTGCCGACGCTGACCTTGCCGAAGCCGTCGATATTCTCCAGCTTGGTCAGCGATTGCTGCTGGCGCTTCTCCAGCGTGAAGATTTCGGGCGCGGTGCGGATTTGCAGCGACGCATCCTCGTGTTCGAAGAAGAAGTCGATCTGCTTCGAACCGAGCCCCTCGATGTCGAAGGCGTTGCGCGAGACGAAGTGCTTCAGATGCTCGGTCGCCTGCGCCCGGCAGATGAAACCGCCGGTGCAGCGACGCACCGAATCCATCTTGCCGGTCTTCTCGTTGACCTCGCGCACCGCATGCGAGCCGCAGACCGGGCAGGTTTTCGGAAATTCGTACGACCGGGCGTCGGCCAGGCGCTTTTCCATCACCACGTCGAGGATCTGCGGAATGACGTCACCAGCGCGCTGGACGATGACGGTATCGCCTTCGCGGATATCGTGATCTTCAGGCCGAATGCGCTCGCCGCTATTGCCGATACCCTTGATATAGTCCTCGTTGTGCAGCGTCGCATTGGTGACGACGACGCCGCCGACGGTGATCGGCTTCAGCCGCGCCACCGGCGTCAGCGCGCCGGTGCGGCCGACCTGGATCTCGATTTTCTCGACCTCGGTGAAGGCCTGTTCGGCCGGAAATTTATGCGCCGTCGCCCAGCGCGGTGAACGCGAACGGAAGCCGAGACGGGCCTGCAGTTCGAGACTGTCGACCTTATAGACGACGCCGTCGATGTCGTAGTCGAGATCCGGGCGCTCGAGGCCGATCTCGTCGTAATGCGCCAGGATGTCGGCGACCGAATTCAGCCGCTTCATCAGCGGGTTCACCGGAAAACCCCAGTCCTTGAAGGCCTGCACCATCCCGAGTTGGGTGTCGGCGGGCATTTCCGACATTTCACCCCAGGCATAGGCAAAGAATTTCAGCTTGCGGCTGGCCGTCACCTTGGCGTCCAGCTGGCGCAGCGACCCGGCGGCGGTATTGCGCGGATTGACATAGGTCTGCTTGCCCTCTGCTTCCATCTGCCGGTTCAGGGCCAGGAAGTCGCTCTTGGCCATATAGACCTCGCCGCGGATCTCCACCACCGCGGGCACGCCCTTTGGCAGCTCGTTGGGGATTTCGGCAATGGTGCGAATATTGGCGGTGACGTTCTCGCCCGTCGTGCCGTCACCACGTGTGGCAGCCGTCACCAGCCTACCGTTCTCGTAACGGATCGACATCGACAGACCGTCGATCTTCGGCTCGGCGGTAAAGGCGATCGACTGGTCCGGCAGACGGCCGAGGAAGCGATAAACGCTGGCGACGAAATCCTGCACGTCCTCCTGCGAAAACGTGTTGTCGAGCGACAGCATCGGCCGCGCATGGACGACGGGCGAGAAGGTGACGGAGGGCGCAGCACCCACCCGCCGCGACGGGCTATCCTCGCGGATCAGCTCGGGAAACCGTACCTCCAGCGCATCGTTGCGGCGCTTCAACGCGTCGTAATCCGCATCCGAAATCTCTGGCCGGTCCCTGCCATGGTAGAGCGCGTCGTGATGCGCGATCTCCTTTGCCAGCCGCTCAAGCTCGGCGGCAGCCTCTTCGATCGTCAACGTGTCGACGGCGGAACCTTCGGTGGACATGGAATATCACTCCAGAGAATCTGGCCAGAAATCTGCATTGTTTTTAGAGCAAAATTGCCGGATGAAAAGAGAGGCAATATCTGTCGCGTTGCGAAGATAGCGCTACCCCAGTCCGCAGCAGTACGCAGCCGGACACCGCTGACGTACAGACGGAGCGCTGACCTTTCCACCCTCATTCCTGTGCCTGTCACAGGAATCCAGCCACCGCGCGTCTGCGCGGAGATTGACTCTCTTGCGCCGAAGAAGAGTCTTCTGCGCCCAAGGACTTGGGCGCACTGGATTCCTGTGAAGGGCACAGGAATGAGGGAGGTTGGGGCCGGCTTTCTCGCCAAAATTCGACACGCGGAGCATCGCACAGACGGATAGCATTTGAATACCCTCCCCGCCCTATTCCCAATCCCTCGCATTGCGCAACCGGATACCGCTGACATGCAGGCTGGTGGTCCAGAGGCCCTTCAGCGGCCGCAGACTGTCGAGCACTCGAAGCTCCACCCGGCGCGGCGCAAACTCCCGATCGAGCCGCGATATGGCAACCCGCTCCGTCGGAATGACGCGTCTGCGCGATACCCACATGCCCGCATCGTCAAGATCTTCGAACTCCTCTGCCGGCATCTCGTAACGATGGATCGTCTCTGCCTCGAGCCTTTCCAGCCAATGACGCTCGACGAAGGCGACGGCGCGCCAATCGCCGAGCCAGCGCCGCCGTTCGGCCTCCGGCGTATCCGACGTTGCCCATACCAGAATGCGCGGGCAGTCGCGCGGAAAGAGATACATGAAGTCATGATCGCCATCGATCGCCCAGACGAGCGGACCATTCAGCCATTCCCGGCCGAGCGGGCGAATGGAGGGAATGCGGACGGGGCGCGGTTCGAATATGGCAATATCGGGATCGTCGCTGAAATGGAAAAGCCGCATGGCGAGGGATCACCGCTGAACGAGCGATTGGCATAATGTGAATCGAACGCATGTCACAGCGGCCGTCTGGCGATCAGCCGTTGCCGGCCAGCAGCCGCTTCGCCGCCGCCCTCGCCTCTTCGGTCACCGAAGCCCCGGCCAGCATCCGGGCGATCTCTTCGGTGCGGTCCTTCTGCTCCATCGTTGCCACGCGCGTGGCGATCTTTTCCGACCCTTCGGCGGCCGGCCCCTTGGAGATCAGAAGATGCGTCGCCGCTCTCGCGGCGACCTGCGGCGCATGCGTGACAGACAGCACCTGCACCCGCTCCGACAGCCGCTTCAGCCGCTGGCCGATCGCATCGGCCACCGCACCGCCGACGCCGGTATCGATTTCGTCGAAGACGAGCGTCGGGGCCGATCCGCGATCGGCGAGCGCCACCTTCAGCGCCAGCAGGAAACGCGACAGCTCGCCACCGGAGGCGACCTTCATGATCGAGCCCGGCCGCGTGCCCGGATTGGTCTGGACATGGAACTCGACGACGTCGATGCCTTCGGCAAGCGCCTCCTGCGCATCCGTGGTGATCTCGACCATGAAACGGGCGCGTTCGAGCTTCAGCGCCGGCAGCTCCGTCATGACGGCCGTAGCCAGTGCGGTGCCGGCATGATGGCGCTTGTCGGAGAGCGAGCGTGCCGCCGCATCGTAATTCTCGTGCGCCAGGCCGACTTCGGCTTCGAGCCTGGCAAGCCTTTCCTCGCCCGCATCGAGGTCGGCAAGATCGGCGATCATGCGGACGGCAAGAGCCGGCAGCTCGGTGACGGGCACCGAGTATTTTCGCGAAGCAGCCCTGAGCGCGAAAAGCCGCTCCTCCACCCGCTCCAGCTCTCTCGGATCGTATTCTGTCTTGCGCAACGCCGCCTCGACTTCCATCTGGGCGTTGGAAAGCTGGTCGAGCGCGGCATCGAGCAGCGTCACGGTGTCTTCAAGCAGGCCCGGCGCCTCATGGCTCTTGCGCTCCAGCCGTCGCACCAGCGAAGCGATATGAGGCACGGGCGAGGCATTGCCGTTCAGGAACTCGGAGGCCTCGGCGATATCGCCGGCGATTCGCTCCGCCTTCATCATCTTCTGCCGGCGGTCGGCGAGTTCGTCCTCCTCGCCATCTTGCGGCGAGAGCTTCTCAAGCTCTTCGACGGAAGATCGGAGATAGTCGGCTTCGCGCGCCGCACCTTCCACCTTCTCGCGGTGGTTCTTTAGCATCCGCTCGCTGTCGCGCCACAGACGATAAAGCCGGGAAACCTCCGAAACCTCATCGGTGAGACCGGCGAAGGCATCGAGCAGAGTGCGGTGGGCATTGGTGTCGACAAGGGCGCGATCGTCGTGCTGGCCGTGGATTTCGACCAGCATCTGGCCGGCCTGACGCATCAGCTGCACGCTGACCGGCTGATCGTTGACATAGGCCTTGGTGCGCCCGTCCGCCGATTGCTGGCGACGGAAGATCAGGTCGCCCTCGTCGTCGATGCCGTTTTCACGCAGCAACTTGCGGGCGCCGTGGTCCATGCCGACATCGAACACCGCCGTCACCTGGCCCCTGTCCTCGCCGTGGCGCACCAGATCGCCATCGCCGCGTCCACCGAGCGCCAGCGACAGGCTATCGAGAAGGATGGATTTGCCTGCTCCGGTCTCGCCCGTCAGCACGGAGAGGCCGGTCTCGAAGGCAAGATCCAGCCGCTCGATCAGGACGATATCGCGGATCGAAAGCTGGATCAGCATTGGCCTCAGGAACCGAGCAGGAGTTTCTTGCCTGCCGCAGCGATCCACGAGCCCTTGTTTTCACGCGGCTCGGCACCGCCGGTCTGCAGCAGCTTGTAGGAATCGGCGTACCACTGGCTGTCGGGATAATTGTGGCCGAGGACGGCAGCCGCCGTCTGCGCCTCGTCGACAATGCCCATGGCGTAATAAGCCTCGACGAGACGCGCCAAGGCCTCTTCGATCTGGTTCGTATTCGGATATTTCTCGACGACGATGCGGAAGCGCGAGATCGCGGCGAGATATTCCTTCCGCTCCATGTAGTAGCGGCCGATCTGCATTTCCTTGCCGGCGAGCTGGTCCCGCGCAAAGCGGATCTTGGCCTGGGCGTCGTCGACATATTCGGAGTTCGGATAATTGTCGATGACGGCCTGCATCGCTTCGATCGTCTTGGCCGAGGCGCGCTGATCCTGGGTCACGTCGACGATCTGCTTGGAATAGGTGAGACCGATGAGATACTGCACATAGGCCGCATCCTGTGATTTCGGATATTGCGACATGTAGCGGTTGCCGGATGTAAGCGCATCGTCCAGGCGGCCCTGGCGGTATTTGACGAAAGTGCTCATGACAAGCGCCTTGCGCGCCCATTCGGAGAACGGGTTCTCGCGGTCGATGGCGTCGAACTTGCGCGCCGCTTCCGCCATGTTGCCGGCCTTCATGTTGGCAAGGCCCTGTGTGTAGAGCACATCCGGCGGATCGGTTTCGAGGCCGAGCTTGGTGATGTCGATATCGGGATCCGACTGGCAGCCGGATATCGAGGCGCCCGCGCTGAGCACCAGAAGCGATGCGAACAAAGCACGCGCTGTCTTCATCATACCGTCAGATCCTGCATAACCCATTCGAAAGAACCCCACTGCCGCCGCTCGCTCCACGGCAGCCACGCCTCGCTGGCGTTTCTAGCCATAAATGTGCATCAAGAGCAACGCAATGATAAGGCATTAACGCATTTTTGTGGCAGCAGCCGGGGAATGCCCGGCTTTTCCTCTTCTTCCCCGACCTGTGGCAGTAAAGCATCTGACCCGGCGGACATAAAAAAACCGCCTCCGGGAAAGAGGCGGCCTGGTCTTGAGAATATGCTGGAGGTCATGCCGACCAGGGAGCGAATCCGGAAGCGCTGACCGCGATCAGTTCGCGGGCGGCGACACGCTGGCGCGGCGTCGACGTCTCCACAACCTCATAGGCGGAGGGATCGGCGAGCAGCGCCTTCAGCGCATTGGCATTCATCTTATGGCCACCGCGATAGGACCGGTAGCAGCCGATGAACGGCGCGCCGGCAAGCGATAGATCACCGACGGCATCAAGCGTCTTGTGGCGGACGAATTCGTCCTTGGCGTAACGCAGCCCTTCGACGTTGATGACGGTATTGTCGTCCGAGATGACGACGGAATTTTCGAGCGAGGAGCCGAGCGCGTGGCCCGAAGCCCAGAGACGCTCGACATCGCGCATGAAGCCGAAGGTGCGGGCGCGGGAAAGCTCGGCCTTGAAGACGGCCGCGGTCATGTCGCCGGCCCACTTCTGCCGGCCGATCAGCGGGCAGTCGAAATCGATCTCGACCTCGAAGCGCGTGCCGTCATAGGGACGGAATTCGCTCCAGGAGCCGCCATGCTCGATTCGCACCGGCTTGGTAATGCGGATATAGCGGCGCTTGACGCCAAGCGAGACCAGGCCGACCTGCTCGATCGCCTCGACGAAGGGCAGCGAACTGCCGTCCATGATCGGCATTTCGGAGCCCTGCGCCTCGATCACCACATTGTCGAGGCCGAGCGCATAGATCGCCGCCATCACATGCTCGATCGTCGCGACCGAATGGGCGGGCGAGAAGCCGAGTACGGTGCAGAGGTCGGTATTGCCGACCTGCGAGGAGACGGCCTTGAGTTCGGTGATATCGCCATTGGCATGCATGCGCTGGAAAATGACGCCGGTATCCGATTCGGCCGGGTTCAGCGTGATCGAGACATTAGCACCCGAATGGACCCCGATGCCCGAAAGCGTCACGGGACGCGATACCGTCGTTTGAAAACCCAGCAAGCCAATTGCCATAAATTCTGCCTTTATTCTTCCGCACCGGCAGTCTGCCCAATCGGCGCGGTCATCGTTCATTCTGTACAACGAGCCTGTCGAAAGGACTCGTGGGGCAGTTTCCTTGCACCATACTTACGTGCCCCGGCGCTCCAATCCAAATCACTGTTTCTTTCGCTTTGTAACGAAGTCACACGATTGAAATCGCTAGCGAATCACGGACTGAAAAACAGCAATGCCCGGGACCTTGATCCCGGGCATGAACGGTGCAGAGTTAGCCGCTCAATTCGACTGGCGACGCAGGAATGCCGGGATTTCCAGCTGGTCGTCTTCCTGCATCATCCGGGCCTGCGGAACCGCCCTGCCCTGATCGTCGAGATTGCCGCGACGCGGTGCGTAGAGGCTTGCTTCAGGCGACAGCGGACGGCGCTGCTGCGAAGCGGCCGGCGGTGCGGCGGTCATGTCGGCGGCCACGGCTTCGTCGTCGCGACGGCCGAGCGAATTGGTGATTCGCTTGAGCAGGCCCATCGGACCGCGCTCTTCCGCTGCATGCGCGGAAGCCGGCTGCGTGCGGTGGTCGAGTTCGGCCTGGACGACCGGCGGGAAATCCTCGACCTTCGGCATGCGCATCGGTTCGGGCGCCTGGCGAATGATCGGCTCCTGCCGGACCGGCTGCTGCTGGACGGGCTGGCTCACGATCGGCTGGCTCATGACGGGCGCTGGAGCCTGCTGCTGCACCTGGGGACGCATGACGGGAGCTTCCGGAGCAGGCGCGAAAATCTTGCTCTGCGGACGGAAGGTTTCCTGCTGTACCACTGGCTGCTGTACCGGGGCGCTGGCACGCGGGGCCGGGAATTCGAGTTCGCGTTCCATCTCGGCTTCGCGGATGGTCTGCGCGATCGGATCCACCACCTTCGGTGCCTGCATCACGGGGGCAGGCTGAACTGCGGCCGCTGCCGGAGCAACAGCCGCGGAGGGACGGATAGCAGGCCTTGCGACCGGCTGAACGTTGCGCTCGGCGGCTTCGCTGATCGCCCGATCGATGCCGGTTGCGACGACCGAGACGCGGATGATGCCCTCAAGCGATTCGTCGAAGGTGGCGCCGAGAATGATGTTGGCGTCGGGATCGACTTCCTCGCGGATGCGGGTCGCGGCTTCGTCGACTTCGAAGAGGGTGAGGTCGCGACCGCCGGTAATGGAGATCAGCAGGCCCTGGGCGCCCTTCATCGAGGTTTCGTCGAGCAGCGGGTTGGCGATCGCGGCCTCGGCGGCCTGCAGCGCGCGGCCGGAGCCGGAAGCTTCGCCGGTACCCATCATCGCGCGGCCCATTTCGCGCATGACCGAGCGGACGTCGGCGAAGTCGAGGTTGATGAGACCTTCCTTCACCATCAGGTCGGTGATGCAGGCAACGCCCGAATAGAGAACCTGGTCGGCCATCGCGAAGGCGTCGGCGAAGGTGGTCTTGTCGTTGGCAATGCGGAAGAGGTTCTGGTTCGGAATGACGATCAGCGTGTCGACAGACTTCTGCAGTTCCTGGATGCCCATTTCCGCCAGGCGCATGCGGCGCCCGCCTTCGAAATGGAACGGCTTGGTGACGACGCCGACCGTCAGGATGCCTTTGTTGCGGGCGGCCTGTGCGACGACGGGCGCTGCGCCCGTGCCGGTGCCGCCGCCCATGCCGGCGGTGACGAAGCACATATGCGTGCCGTTCAGGTGATCGATGATCTCGTCAATGCACTCTTCGGCGGCCGCGCGGCCGACTTCCGGCTGCGAACCGGCGCCGAGGCCTTCAGTGACGTTGGCGCCGAGCTGGATGACCCGCTCCGCCTTCGTCATCGTCAGCGCCTGGGCATCCGTGTTGGCGACGACGAAGTCGACGCCCTGGAGACCGGCAGTGATCATGTTGTTGACGGCGTTGCCGCCACCGCCGCCAACGCCGAATACGGTGATGCGCGGCTTCAGCTCTGTGATGTCAGGCTTTTGCAGCTTGATGGTCATGGTACCTGTTCCTTCTCTCTCTGGCCGCATCGCCACGCCGGCCAATCACTCAATTTCAGAAGCTTTCCTTCAGCCACTGGCCCATCCGGGCTATGCGGCTGTTATTTCCACCAAGCGACATGAGCAGACCGCTCTGTGACGCATGTGTCTCCATGTCCGCGACCTGCGGATAGATCATCAGGCCGACGGCCGTCGAAAAAGCCGGGCCCTTTGCCGCCGTCGGCAGTCCCGAGACGCCCATCGGGCGGCCGATGCGGACGTTGCGGGCAAGAATGCGCCGCGCCACATCGGCAAGGCCGGTCAGCTGGCTCGCGCCGCCGGTCAGGACGACGCGCTTGCCGACGATCGGGCTGAAGCCGGAGCGCTGGATGCGGTCGCGGATCAGTTCCATCGTTTCTTCGATTCGGGCCGAAACGATGCGCGAAACCAGCGCCCGCGGCACTTGCGACGGCTGGTCGCGATCATCCTCGCCGATCGGCGGAATCGAGATCAGCTCGCGCTCGTCGGAGGAATTCGAAAGGGCCGTGGCATGCACGACCTTCAGCCGCTCCGCATCCTCGATACGGGTCGAAAGGCCTCGCGCGAGATCGGTGGTCACGTGATGGCCGCCGAGGCCGACGGCATCCGTATGAACGAGCTTGCCTTCGGCAAAGACCGAGATCGTCGTCGTGCCGCCACCCATGTCGATCGCAGCGCAGCCGAGCTCGACTTCGTCATCGACGAGAGCCGCCAGGCCGGATGCATAGGGCGTCGCGACGATGCCCTCGACCGACAGATGCGCGCGGTTGACGCTGAGCTCGAGGTTCTTCAGCGCCGAGCGCTCTGCGGTGACCACATGCATATCGACGCCAAGCGCATCGCCATACATTGCCAGCGGATCGCGAATACCGCGCTCGCCGTCAAGCGAAAAGCCGGTTGCCAGCGAATGCAGCACCGAACGATCCTGGCGCAGCGACTGCTGGCAGGCGGCCGACAGTACCTTCTTCAGATCGTTGAGTTCGACTTCCTGGCCGCCGAGATCGATCGTGGCTGTGTAAATGTCACTGCCGAGGCGGCCGGCCGTCAAATTGACGATCAGGCTCTCGACAGTCAGCCCGGCCATGCGCTCCGCCGCGTCGACGGCGAGGCGAATGACACCTTCCAGCGCGTCGAGATCAGCGATGACGCCGGTCTTGATGCCGCGGGAACGCTGGTGCCCGATGCCGATGATCTCGATATTGTGCGTGCGGCCCGGCAGGATCTGACTTTCCTCGCGCGGCGTCAGCCGGCCGATCATGCAGACGACCTTGGTCGAGCCGATGTCGAGCACCGAAACGACATGCGACCGCTTCGACGAAAGCGGCTTCAGGCGCGGCAATCCGAAATGGGATGAACCGAACAAGCTCATATATTCTGCCCCGCCTTCTTCAATTCCTTGGTGCGCTCTGTCACAGCCGTCTGACGGCGGACTGCCGCCTCCGGCGTCAGCTGGATTGCGGTTCTGTCGGACAGCCTGAGATCGACCGCGGCAATGTCCCGCTCCAGGAGCTGATGCTCCTTGTCGAACTTCGAAAGCGTCGCCAGCGCCTGGTCGATACCGTCTTCCGGCAGCTTGACGACGACGCCGTTATCCATGTGCAGATCCCAGCGACGGCCTGATATCCAGACATAGGCCTTCACGCGGGCCTTGACGTCGGGCCACTTCGAGAAGGCGTCGTCGAGCGACGCCGCCGCCGTCTCCGCATCGCGGCCGACGACGAGCGGCAGCGACGAAAACTTGTTGTCGCGCAGCGGCGCAATGACGCTGCCGTTCTTTTCGATCAGCGAAAGCTCCTGCCCGTGCTGCCAGATCGCATAGGCCTGACGCTCCTTGAGCTTCACCTCGATCGTCTTCGGATAGATCTTGCGAACCTCGACACTTTCGACCCACGGAAGATGCGCGATCTTCCGGCGGGCGGCATCGACGTCGAGGGCGACCAGCGAGGTCGTGCCGTCGAGGCCGATCAGTTGCAGGATCTCGATTTCGGACGTCTCCGAATTGCCGGAAACCTTCACGTCCTCGATCGCAAAACCCGCCGCCGTCGTCGTCGCCTGCGCAACGGCTTCGGTGTGGCCGCCGAGCGACATGCCGTAAAGCCCGGTCGCAGCCAGGAAAGCCAGCGCCGAGATCGTGCCGGTATGGGCCGGGATGTAGATGCGGCCGCTGCCGAGGCTGATCAGGAAACGGGTAACGCGGCGCAGCGGACGCGGCAGGACGAATCGCTCTTCGGCTTCCATGACCGGAAGCACGGCATGATGGCTGGGGCGCCCTATCCTCTTTACTGTCAACGCAAACAAGACGCGTCCTCCACCATCCACCGGAGAAACTCACCAAAGGAATAACCGGCATGACCGGCCATTTCGGGCACAAGCGAGGTTGGAGTCATGCCTGGCTGGGTATTGACTTCCAGCCAGATGATTTCGCCGTCTTCGGAGAAACGATCGTCGTAACGAAAGTCGGACCGACTGACGCCGCGACAACCGATTGCCTGATGCGCCCTTAGGGCCAATCTTTGTATTTTTTGGTAAATATTCGGTGAAATTTTTGCCGGGATGACGTGTTTTGAACCGCCGGCTGCGTACTTGGAATCGTAATCATAGAAATTGTGTCCCTGCGGCACCACCTCGGTGACGCCGAGCGCAGTCTCGCCCATGACGCCGCAGGTGAGTTCGCGGCCATAGACATAGCGCTCGACAAGCACATCCTCGCCGTAGCGCCACTCGGTGGAGCTGACGACTTGCGGCGGATGCGCCTGATCTTCCGTGACGATGACGACGCCGAAGCTCGACCCTTCCCGCACCGGCTTCACCACATAGGGCGGCTTCATCGGATGCGTCGAGGGAAAGGCGAAACGGTTGATCACCTGCGATTCGGCGACCGGAATGCCGGCAGCGGCGGCAACAAGCTTCGCCTTGTCCTTGTCCATTGCCAGCGCCGAGGCAAGCACGCCCGAATGCGTATAGGGGATCTCGAGATATTCGAGGATGCCCTGAATGGTGCCGTCCTCGCCGAAGGGGCCATGCAGCGCATTGAAGACCACATCGGGTTTCAACGCGGCAAGCTTTTCGGAAACGTCGCGCGCCACATCGATGCGTGTCACTTCGAAGCCTTCCGATTCGAGGGCTTCTGCGCAAGCCTTTCCCGAGGAAAGGCTGACAGGCCGTTCCGAGGAAAATCCGCCCATCAGGACAGCGACATGCTTGCGACTCATCAACACCCCCAAAAAATAACTTTCATTCTCGAAATCGACGCTTGCGCGAAGCTGTCTGCGCCGTTTCGGGCCTTTGTCCGACCTGCATGCATTAGAGCATCATTATGGTTAATGAAGTGTTTACTTTCGTTAACTTCTTCTTCCCAGGCGCAGCATTTGTCCGTGCCGCGCACTTCATTTTTCGAAGCTTCACGTCTTCGAAGTTTCAGGGTGGACATCTCAGCCGATCTGTCAAAACGGAAAAGCCCGCATGGAAAAACCACGCGGGCTCAACGGGATAGCCTCCTGCCTTGTGGTTAGTCGGCGTCGTCGAGAAACTTCCACACGAGGCCGCCGAGCACCCCGCCCGCAAGCGGTGCAATCCAGAACAGCCAGAGCTGCTGCAATGCCCAGCCGCCGACGAAAAGCGCCTGGCCGGTGGAACGCGCCGGGTTGACCGAGGTATTTGTCACCGGGATAGACACGAGATGGATCAGCGTCAGCGCGAGGCCGATCGCAAGTGGCGCGAAGCCTGCAGGCACGCGGCTGCTGGTCGATCCCAGGATGATGATCAGGAAGAACATGGTCAGCAGCACTTCGATCAGCAGTGCCGAAAGCAGCGAATAACCGCCCGGCGAATGATCGCCATAGCCGTTGGCGGCAAAGCCGCCAAGTTCGAAACCCGCCTTGCCGCTGGCAATGAAATAAAGCAGTGCGGCCGCAGCAACGGCGCCAACAACCTGGACGACGATATAGGGAAGCAGGCGTGCCGCGGGAAACCGCCCGGCGACCGTCAGGCCGAGGGAGACGGCGGGGTTGAAATGACCGCCCGAAATGCCGCCCACGGCATAGGCCATGGTGAGCACGGTCAGGCCGAATGCAAAGGCCACCCCGACAAAACCGATGCCCAATTCGGGATAGGCCGCGGCAAGGACGGCGCTGCCGCATCCACCAAAGACAAGCCAGAACGTGCCGAGAAACTCCGCAACAAGACTCTTTCGCATGCGCACCTCCTAAATCTCAACCAGAGAGTTCATAGGGAATCTGCTACAATTCGAGTCCGGTCAAGCTGGTGAGAAATGCTGCGGCAAGCTTCGCGCAAGGATCGAGAAACTGTGCATCCGAGGAAAACAGCCAGCGCGGCTTTTTTATTGATGCGGTCGGCACTTCCGGCTAACCCGAGCACTCAAGGTCAAGCGGGGAACAGATCATGCGATGCCTCATCACCGGCGCGGCCGGCTTTGTCGGCGGGCCTCTCGTCGAAAGACTGCAAGGCGAGCGGCTGTGGGAGGTTCAAGTGACGACGCGATCCGCCGCCGCCGGCTTTCCGGCAGTGATGCGGCATTTCCCCATCGAAATATCCAGCGAAACGGACTGGACGGCCGCGCTCGACGGTGTTGACGTCGTCGTCCATCTCGCCGCCCGGGTGCACATCATGAATGACCGCGCGGCCGATCCTCTGACGGAATTCCGCCGGATCAACACCGCCGCCACGCTCAATCTCGCCGAGCAGGCCGCACACGCCGGGGTAAAAAGGTTCGTTTTCATCAGCAGCATCAAAGTCAATGGTGAAGAAAACGACCGGCCCTTCCGCCACGACGATACGCCGATGCCGCTTGATCCCTATGGCGTTTCGAAGTTGGAAAGCGAAATCGGCCTGCATGAAATCTCAGCCCGAACACGCATGGAAGTCGTCGTCATTCGCCCGCCCCTCGTCTATGGGCCTGGCGCCAGGGGCAACTTCGCCCTGCTCGTCGGACTTGTCCGGAAGAAGATACCGCTCCCCTTCGCATCGCTGAAGAACCACCGGACACTGGTTGCGCTTCCAAATCTCGTCGACCTGATCGTCACGGCCATGACGCATCGGGATGCGACCGGCCAGACCTTTCTCGCCGGTGATGGAGAAGATCTCTCCACACCCGGGCTCATAGAAGGCATTGCCGCGGGCTTGGGCGTCAAACCGATGCTGCTTCCCTTCCCTCCCGCCTTGCTGCAGTTGGGTGCGAAATTGACGGGAAAAGACGCGGTCTACCAGCGTCTTTGCGGTTCCCTGCAGGTCGACATATCCCACGCCCGCAACGTGCTCGGCTGGTCGCCCATCGTCACGCCGCGCGAAGGTTTGAAGCTCGCCGTGCAGTAAAAAGCTATTCGCTGGTGACACCGTGGAACGGGCGCACTTCGCGGCCGGGCATGAAGACGCCGAGGCGCTTGATTTCCCATTCGAGCTTGATGCCCTCTTTCTCGAAGACCTCGCGGCGCACCTGTTCGCCGAGATATTCGAGATCGTAGCCGGTCGCCTGCCCCATGTTGATCATGAAGTTGCAGTGAAGCGACGACATCTGCGCTCCGCCGATGACGAGACCGCGGCAGCCTGCCTCGTCGATCAGTTTCCAGGCCGAATGGCCGGCAGGGTTCTTGAAGGTCGAGCCGCCGGTCTTTTCGCGCACCGGCTGCACCGTCTCGCGATGATTGCGCACGGCGTCCATCTCGGCGCGGATCTGGGCGCGCTCCTCCGGATAGCCCTCGAACAGCACGGAGGTGAAGATCAGCTCGCTGGATGCGGTCGAATGACGATAGGAATAGCCCATCTCGGCATTGGACAGCACGTGCCTGTTGCCCTTGCGGTCGACCGCGTTGACCTCGATTAGCCGCTCGCGGGTCTCCACGCCATTGGCCCCGGCATTCATGCGCGCTGCGCCGCCGATGCTGCCCGGAATACCGTAGAAGAAATGAAAGCCGCCGATGCCGTTATCCATCGCCATCGCCGCCACATGCTTATCGGGGCAGATGCTGCCGGCCAGAATGCGGTTTTCGCCGGCAAGCTCGACAAAGCCGAAGCCCTTGGCGGACAGGCGCAGCACGACGCCGGGAATGCCGCCGTCGCGCACCAGGATGTTGGAGCCGACGCCGATCACGGTCAGCGGCACCTCTTCCGGCAAGATTTTCAGGAAGGCGACGAGATCGTCGATATCATGCGGCTGGAACATCAGCTCGGCGAGGCCGCCTGCCCTGAACCAAGTGACGCGGTCCATGGGGGCATCCGGCGTGATGCGACCGCGGATATCCTTTACACCGTCTCCGAGAGACGCGAGAAGCTTTTCCCCATTCACCTGTTTCATACGGACTTTCCCGATAGGCCTTCCAGTTGCTTGGGCAGCGCCGCCGCCCAGGATGTGATGCTCCCAGCCCCCAACAGAACCACGAAATCGCCAGGCTTTGCAACCTCCGCAACCATCTGCGGCAGAAGCTCTGCCGAAGTGAGAAAGCGAGCGTCGCGATGGCCGCCGGATTTTATCCGCGAGACCAGCGACACGGAATCGATCCCCGCGATCGGATCTTCGCCTGCCGCATAGACCGGCGCCAGGAAAATGCTGTCGGCATCGTTAAAGCAGGCGGCGAATTCCTCGAACAGGCTTGCCAGGCGGCTGTAGCGGTGCGGCTGATGGACCGCGATGATGCGCCCCTTGCAGGCTTCGCGGGCAGCGCGCAGCACCGCCTTGATCTCGACCGGATGGTGACCGTAATCGTCGAAGATCTGCACCCCGTTCCATTCGCCGGTCAGCGTGAAACGGCGCTTGACGCCGCCGAAGGAGGCAAGCCCCTTGGCGATATCGGCGCTCGATATGCCGAGCCGGTTGGCTACGGCGATAGCCGCCGTGGCGTTGGAAATATTATGCCGCCCGGGCATCGGCATGACCAGCCCCTTGAGCTCGATCACCTGGCCGGTGCGGCGGCGGCGGATTTCGACGTCGAAGATCGAGCGTGTGCCGTCGATGCGCACATTCTTGAAGCGTACGTCGGCCTGCGGGTTCTCGCCATAGGTGATGATCTTGCGATCCTCGATGCGGCCGACCAGCGACTGCACCTCGGGATGGTCGAGGCACATAACGCCGAAGCCGTAAAACGGCACGTTCTCGACGAACTGCCGGAAGGCGGCGCGCACGGCGTCGAAATTGCCGTAATGGTCGAGATGCTCCGGGTCGATATTGGTGATGACGGCGACATCCGCAGGAAGTTTCAGAAACGTGCCGTCGGATTCGTCGGCCTCGACCACCATCCACTCGCCCTCGCCCATGCGGGCATTGGTGCCGTAGGCATTGATGATGCCGCCGTTGATGACGGTCGGATCGAGCCCGCCGGCTTCGAGCAGGGTGGCGACCAGCGAAGTGGTCGTCGTCTTGCCATGCGTGCCGCCGATGGCGATCGCATTGCGGAAGCGCATCAGCTCGGCAAGCATTTCGGCGCGGCGCACCACCGGCAGCAGCTTTTCGCGGGCGGCGATCAATTCCGGATTGCTCTTTTTTATCGCCGTCGAGACGACGACGACTTCGGCATCACCCAGGTTCTCAGCCCGATGGCCGACGAACACCTCGATGCCCTTGTCGCGCAGGCGCTGGACATTGGCGCTATCGGCCTGGTCGGATCCCTGCACCTTGTGGCCGAGATTGTGCAGCACCTCGGCAATGCCGCTCATGCCGATGCCGCCGATGCCGATGAAATGAACGAGACCGATCGCCTTCGGCAGTTTCATGCGCGTGTCCTCTTCAATTCCGCAATTGTCCGTCCGGCGGCAATAGCCTCAACCATGTCGGCAAGCAAGTTCGCGGCATCGGGTTTTCCGGCGAGTTTCGCCGCCGCTGCCATGTGCGAAAGCTTTTCCGGATCGTTCATCACAGCCGTCAGGATCGCCGCGATCTTCTCCGGCGAAAGCTCGGATTGGGCGATCACCTTCGCTCCGCCGGTCGCAGCCAGCGCTGCCGCATTCGCCGCCTGGTCATGATCGAGAGCGTGCGGGTAAGGCACCAGCACCGCCGGCCGACCAATGACGGAGATCTCCGAAACCGTCGAGGCGCCCGAGCGGCAGATGACAAGATGGGCCTTCGCCAGCCTCTCCGCCATGTCGGTGAAGAAAGGCGCGATATCGGCCCCCATCTCCAGCTTGGCGACGCAGCCGCCGACCATCTCCATATCCTCGGGACGCACCTGCTGGGTGATGCGCAGTCGCAGACGCAGCGCGTCGTCAAGCAGGCTAATCGCCGTCGGCAGCGCCTTGGAGAAAAATTGCGCGCCCTGGCTGCCGCCGAAGACGACAAGATTGAAGGCTTCGCCGGGATGCGAGGGCGTATAAGGCACCTCGGCGGCAGCGATGATTGCCGGGCGGACCGGATTGCCTGTCGTTACGGTCTTGTCCGGGAAGGCGCCGCCCCCCTCAGGCAGGAAACCGCCGGCAATCCCCTGTACGCGGGTCGCCAAGGCCTTGTTGGCACGGCCCATCACGGCATTCTGCTCGTGGATCATCGCCGGCACGCCAAGCCTTGTCGCGGCAAGCAGCGGCGGCACTGTCGGATAGCCGCCGAAACCGACGACGATGACGGGCTTCAGCCGCTGGATCAGCTTCTTTGCGGCCCGCATGCCGCTCCAGAGCGTCCACAGCGAACGGGCGACGGCGACCGGGTTCTTCGAGCCGATCGTCGCCGACGGCACGACATGGATCTCTTCGGCCGGGAACTTGCCGGCATACCGCTCGGCCCGGCTGTCGGTGACGAGATGCACCGAGTAGCCGCGCTCCTTCAGCTTGAAGGCCAGCGCCTCCGCCGGGAACACATGGCCGCCGGTTCCCCCGGCGGCGAGCAGCACGATGCCTTTGCTCATGGCCTTTTACTCCGCCGGCATGCCGTGCGGGACGCGGAAAAGGCTCCGGTCCTGCGCACGTTTTTCCGGTCGATGACGCGTCAGCGCCAGAATGAAGCCGGCGGTGACGCAGATCGCCACCATCGACGAGCCGCCGTAGGAAATCAGCGGCAGCGTCATGCCCTTTGCCGGCAGCAACTCGAGGTTGACGCCGATATTGATGATCGACTGGATGCCCATCTGCAGCACCAGGCCGGCAACGGCGAAGCGGTTGAAGTCGTTGCGCTCGCGATAGGCATGCGATAGGCCGCGCAGCACCAGCACGGTAAAGAGCGCCACCAGCGCCATGCAGAAGACGATGCCGAACTCCTCGGCCGCGACCGAGAAGATGAAGTCGGTATGTGCATCCGGGATGATGCGCTTGACGATACCCTCACCCGGCCCCTGGCCGAACCAGCTGCCGCGGATGATCGCCTCGCGCGCCGTGTCGATCTGGAACGTGTCGCCCTCGCCGGTCATGAACTTGTCTATTCGCAACGCGACGTGCGGGAAGACGTAATAGGCGCTGAGCAGGCCGCCGGCGCCGCCGATGCCGAGCAGCATGATCCAGATCCATGGCATGCCGGCCATGAAGAACATCCCGCCCCAGACGGCCGTAGTCAGGATGGTCTGTCCGAGGTCAGGCTGCGCGACGAGCAGGGCGGCGACGATGGCAAACAGAATGATGGCGAAGAGATTACCGGGAATCTCCGGCTGGCGCGCATGTTCGGCAAACAGCCAGGCGCAAACCACGACGAAGGCGGGCTTCATGAATTCCGACGGCTGGATCGAAAGGCCGGCGATCCAGATCCAGCGCCTGCCGCCCTTAACCTCCTGTCCGACGAACAGCACCAGCACCATCATGGCGAGCGAGATGATCAGCAGCAGGATCGCCGTTCGCCGCACTTGCCGGGGCGTCAGGAACGACAGTCCGAGCATGACGGAAATCGAAGGGATCATGAAGGCCGCATGGCGCTTGACGAAGTGGAAGGGCTCGAGCCCGATGCGCTCGGCAACCGCGGGAGACGCTGCAAACGACAGCATGAAACCGATGCCCATCAGGAAGATGAACATCGCCAGGAAGAAGCGGTCGATGGTCCAGAACCAATCGGCCAAAGGCCCACGTTCCGCGCGGCTTACCATGTCATTTCTCTCCTGTTGCCGAACCGATCAGCATCGCAATCCCGTCAAGCGCTGCCACGTGTCCGACGAAGGCTTCACCCCTGACTTCGAAATTCTTATACTGATCGAAGCTTGCGCAAGCCGGGGATAACATGACGGCCGAAGCGGCGGCCTCGTCGCGCTCGGCATCGGCTGCCGCATGCACGACCGCGCGCTCCAGCGTGCCTGAAATCTCGTAAGGCACGGCCTCGCCGAGTGTCGCTGCGAATTCCGCCGCCGCTTCGCCGATCAGATATGCCTTGGCGATGCGCGGAAAATAGGGAGCGAGCGTGGTGATGCCGCCCGATTTCGGCAGGCCGCCGGCGATCCAGTAGATGCGATCATAGCTCGAAAGCGCCGGTGCCGCAGCATCGGCATTGGTCGCCTTGGAATCATTGACGAAGACGACGCGGCCACGCTGCCCCACCGGCTGCATGCGATGCTTAAGGCCAGGGAACGAGGCAAGGCCGGCACGGATGTCGTCGGCGGAAATACCGACGGCAAGGCAGGCGGCCACAGCTGCGGCGGCGTTCTGCGCATTATGGCTGCCGCGCAGCGTCTGGATACCGTCGAGATCGGCGAAGGGCAGCATGGCGCCGCCGGCGGCCTGAATGAGCCTGGTGCCCTCGGCATAAATGCCTGATGCCACCACGCTGCGGCGCGAAATGCGCACCACCTTGACACCCGCCCGCTCGACGCGGTCGGCAATCAGCGCCGAATGGCTGTCGTCGACGCCGACGACCGCCACATCGCTGCCGGCGACCAGCCGTTCCTTGACATCGGCGTAATGCTGCATCGTGCCGTGACGGTCGAGATGATCGGGCGTCAGGTTGAGCAGGATGCCGGCCGACGGGTTGAGCGTCGGTGCCAGGTCGATCTGGTAGGAGGAGCATTCGACGACGTAATAGCGTCCGGCCTTCGGCGGATCGAGCGTCAGAACCGCCGTACCGATATTGCCGCCGAGCTGCGTATCATAGCCGGCGCTTTTCAGAATATGGGCGATCAGCGCCGTCGTCGTCGACTTGCCGTTGGTGCCTGTGATGGCGATGAACGGGCAATCCGGCGCATGGGCGCGGCGCTCGCGCACGAAGAGTTCGACATCGCCGACGATATCGACGCCGGCGGCGCGCGCAAGATCGACGGTCCAGTGCGGCTTCGGATGAGTGAGCGGCACGCCTGGTGATAGCACGAACAGCGCCTGCTGGCTCCAGTCGATGGTATGCAGATCCTCAGTCCGGATGCCCTCGGCGGAAGCCTTGGCGACGCTGTCGGGATTGTCGTCCCAGGCGGTCACCTCGGCGCCGCCCGAAACCAGCGCCCGGGCGGTGGCAAGGCCCGAGCCGCCGAGCCCGAAGAGCGCGACCTTCCTGTCCTTGAGCGTCGTGACCGGGATCATGGCCGCCTCACCGCAGCTTCAGCGTCGAGAGGCCGAGCATGGCAAGGCCGACGGCGATGATCCAGAAGCGGATCACCACCTGGCTTTCGGTCCAGCCCTTCTTCTCGAAGTGATGATGGATCGGCGCCATCAGGAAGACGCGCCGGCCGGTCATCTTGAAGAAGCCCACCTGGATGATGACCGAAAGCGTCTCCATGACGAAGAGGCCGCCGATGATCGCCATGACGATCTCGTGTTTGGTGGCGACGGCAACAGTGCCGATCGTGCCGCCGAGCGCCAGCGACCCGGTATCGCCCATGAAGATGGCGGCCGGCGGCGCGTTGAACCACAGAAAGCCCAGCCCGGCGCCGATGACGGCGCCGAGAACGACGGCAAGCTCGCCGGTGCCGGGCACGAAATTGATCTGCAGGTAGTTCGCAAACACCACATTGCCGGCGAGATAGGCGATGACGCCGAAGGAGGCGGCGGCGATCATGACGGGCACGATAGCTAGCCCGTCAAGGCCGTCGGTCAGATTGACGGCATTGCCGGCGCCGACGATGACGAAGCCGCCGAAGACGACGAACATGATGCCGATATTGATCATGAAGTCCTTGAAGAAAGGAAAGGCGATCGACGAACCGAAGGTCGAGCCGGCAACGCCCGAGGCAAGGGCGGTGCGCATCATGAAATAGACGGCGATGCCGGCGATGACAAATTCGATGCCCAGGCGCGCCTTGCCGGAAAAGCCCATATGGCTCTGCTTCGTCACCTTGAGATAATCGTCATAGAAGCCGATCGCGCCGAAACCGAGCGTCACCAGCAAGGTGGCGACGACATAGACGTTGGAAAGATCGGCCCAGAGCAGCGAGGCGCCGACGATGCCGGCAAGGATCATAAGCCCGCCCATGGTCGGTGTGCCGGCCTTTTTGAAATGGGTCTGCGGCCCGTCGGCGCGGATCGGCTGGCCCTTACCCTGCCGGATGCGCAGCGAATTGATGATGGTCGGCCCGAACAGGAAGACGATCAGGGCTGAGGTGAACAGAGCAGCGCCTGTACGGAAGGTAATATATCTGAACAGGTTCAGAAACTTGAAATATTCCGACAGTTCGACAAGCCAGATCAGCATTCAGGGCCCCTTGTTTACCCGATCAAAGTTCGCGTTGCGTGTCGGAAAATGGCGGGAACTTGTCAAGGAGCGCGGCGACGATCTTGCCGAAACCGATGCCCAGAGACGATTTCACCATCAACACGTCGCCTGGCGCGACCGAGTTCAATACATAATCCGTCAATTCGGCGGTGTTCTCGCGATATTCGACATGGACGCTTTCCGGCAGCGATTCCTTGAGCGCGGCCATCTCTGCGCCGGCGAGCCAGACATGTTCGATACCGGCTGCAAGCAGCGGCACGGCCAGATCGGTATGGACCTTCTGCGCATACTCGCCCATTTCAAGCATGTCGCCCAGCACGGCGATACGGCGTCCGCGGCTGGTCGGCTCGGAGGCCGCCAGCAGTGCGATCGCCGCGCGCATCGAAGCCGGATTGGCATTGTAGCTTTCGTCGATCAGCGTGAAGCTGCCGCTGCCGATCGAAAGCCGGTGGCGCTTGCCCCTGCCCTTTTCCGGCTTCAGCGTCGCAATCGCTGCGATCGCCTTTTCCATGTCGGCGCCGACGATCCTGACGACCCCGAGCGCGGCGAGCGCGTTCTCGGCGATATGGCGGCCGGGCGCGCCGATCGCGACCTCCAGCGTCTCGCCGCCGATCGTCAGCCACAGCGTCGAATTCTCATCCGCGCCGTTGAATTCCGCCAACCGGAATTCGGCCTTGGCATGCTGGCCGAAAGAATGGATATGCTCGATGCCGAGCGACTGCGCCGTGCGGTCGAGGAAATTGAACTGGTCGTTGTCGCGGTTGAGCACCACATGGCCGCCTGGCTCGACCCCCTCGAAGATCTCCGCTTTGGCGGCAGCGATCTCTTTGATGTTCTTGAAATTGCCGAGATGGGCCGGTGCGATCGTCGTGATGATGGCGACATCGGGACGGATCATCTCGACCAGCGGCCGGATCTCGCCGGGATGGTTCATCCCGACTTCGAAGACACCGTAATCCGTATCGTCAGGCATGCGCGCCAGCGTCAGCGGTACGCCCCAATGATTGTTGAAGGAGGCGACGGAGGCATGCACCTTGCCGGAGGGCGACAGCACATGCCGCAGCATTTCCTTGGTGGTCGTCTTTCCCACGGAGCCCGTCACCGCGATGATCCGGGCCTTGGAGCGCTCGCGCGAGGCAAGGCCGAGCCGGCCGAGTGCCGCAAGCACATCCTCCCCGACGATCATTGGCACCGTCAGGCGGCCCATGGCCGGAAGCCTCGCCTCACTGACGACGAGAAGGGAGGCGCCGTTCGCCACCGCCATCGACGCGTAGTCGTGACCGTCGACACGGTCGCCCTTGATCGCGAAGAAGGCTTCGCCCGGGCTGATCGAGCGGCTGTCGATGGAAATGCCGGTGATGCCTTCGGGCAGAGTGCCGAAGGGCCGCCCCGCCATTGCTGCGATCATGTCTTCGGTCGTCCAGAGCCAGCTCAAGATTGCAGTTCCTCCAAGGCCTTGCACACCTCCGCATGATCGGAGAACGGCAGGGTGACGCTACCGATCGTCTGCCCTTCCTCATGCCCCTTGCCGGCGACGATCAGTGTATCGCCGGATCGCAACATACCAACAGCCTCGCGGATTGCCGTGGCGCGATCGGCAATTTCCGAGGCGCCGGATGCTGCCGCCATGATCTCCGCCCGGATCGCGGCCGGCTCCTCCGAGCGCGGATTGTCGTCGGTGACGATGACGACGTCGGCAAGTCGGCAGGCGATTTCACCCATGATCGGCCGTTTGCCGCGATCGCGGTCGCCGCCGCAGCCGAAGACGACGACGACGCGGCCGGTGGTGAAGGGCCGGACCGAGCCCAGCACGTTTTCCAGCGCATCCGGCTTATGGGCATAGTCGACATAGGCGAGCGCGCCGTCTTTCGTATGGCCGACGAGTTCGAGACGGCCGGACGCGCCGACGAGCTTCTCGAGCGCGGCCATCGCAACTTTCGGCTCGACGCCGGTCGACATGGCAAGACCTGCCGCGACCAGCGCGTTGGCCACCTGGAAATCGCCGGCCAGCGGAATATCCACCTCGAAGATCTCGCCGCCGATATGGATCTCGGCGGTCTGCTTGTAGCGGAAGTGCTCGACACGTTTCAAGGTGAGGTAGACGCCCTTGCGCCCGACGGTGCGCACATCGTGACCGGCAGCGGCAGCGGCCTTGATCGCCTGCGCCGACCATGGATCGTCGGCGAAGATCACCGCCGGCGCGCCCTTCGGCAGCAGCGTATCGAAAAGCCGCATCTTGGCGGCCATATAGGCCTCGACCGTGGGATGATAATCCATGTGGTCGCGGCCGAGATTGGTGAAGGCAGCGGCGGCAAGCTTGACGCCGTCGAGCCGGCTCTGGTCGAGGCCGTGGCTGGAAGCCTCCATCGCCGCATGCGTGACACCTTCGCCGGCAAGTTCGGCCAGTAGTTTGTGCAGCGACACCGGATCGGGCGTCGTCAGCGAACCATATTCGTTGCGCGTCGGCGAGACGACGCCTGTTGTGCCGATCATCGCCGCCGCATGCCCCGCATGCGCCCAGATCTGCCGGGTAAAAGAAGCCACAGAGGTCTTGCCCGCCGTGCCGGTGACGGCGACCATGGTCTCCGGCTGCCTGCCGAAGAAGCGCGAGGCGGCGATCGAAAGGAAACGGCGCGGCTCCTTGACCGCAAGCACCGGGATGGAAGCCTCGACGGCCTGGGAAGCAATCGCGACGGCGGCACCCCGGCCGGCGGCATCGGCGATGAAGCCCGCGCCGTCCGCCTTGCTGCCGGCGACAGCGACAAAAGCATTGCCCGGCGCCACATGGCGGCTATCCGAAGACAGGCCCGAAATATCAAGCAAGCCTGCCGGGCCTTCGAGCTGTGCTTCAATTTCCGGAAACTGATCTCCGGCCAGGTCTCGCAATTTCATCGAATGCACTTTTCTCTCTTGAAGCCGGTCCACCCCTCGCGAATCGGCGTCGATATTCATTCACACTCAATAAGACACCAGCAAGGCCGATCCGCCCTCCCCGAATTTCGGCTCGATGCCGAGAATGGGGGCCGCGCGGCTGATGATCTCGCGGGCGATCGGGCCAGCGGTACCGGCAGAGATCGTTCCGCCGTATTGCTTTTCGCCGGTTTTCGGCTCGTCGCAGAAGGTGATCACCGCATATTTGGGATCGTTGATCGGGAATGCGGCAATGAAGGAGTTGAAGTTCAAGGTCGCGGAATAGCGGCCGTTCACCACTTTATCGGCCGTGCCGGTCTTGCTGCCGACGGCAAAACCTGGCACGCGGGCGACGCGGCCCGATCCCTTGTATCCGTTGAAATCGAGAAGATAGCGGATCTCGTCGCTGGTCGTCTTCTTGATCACCTGCGTGGCGATTTCATCGGCCTGTTCGCGGCTGCGCGGCAGGAATGTCGGCTCGATCAGCTTGCCGCCATTGACGAGAGCGGCCGCCGCCACCCCTGTCTGCAGCGCCGTCGTCGAGACGCCGTGGCCGAAGGAAATCGTGATCGAATTGATCTTCTTCCAGACCCGCGGCTGGCTCGGCATCTTCACCTCAGGCAGCTCGGTCTGCATCTTGGTCAAGAGGCCGAACTTGGTCAGATAGTCCTTCTGCGCGTCGATGCCGACGATGTCGATGACGCGCGCCGTGCCGATATTCGACGAATACTGGAAAATCTCGGGCACGGTCAGCCAGCGGCGCTGCCCATGGAAATCGTGGATCGTGAAGCCGCCGATATAGATCGACTTGCTGGCATCGAACGTGTCGGTCATCTTCACCTTGCCGGTGTCGAGCGCCATCGCCAGCGAAAAGGTCTTGAAGGTCGATCCCATTTCGAAGGTGCCGTTGGTCATCCTGTTGAGCCAACCCTCCTTGGCTCCTTCCTGCGGATCGTTCGGATCGAAATCCGGCGCCGAGGCCATGGCCAGCACTTCCCCGGTATGCACGTCGATGACGGCAGCACCCGCCCCCTTGGACTGGAAGTTGTTGACGGCGTTGACGACCGCGTCCCGAACGATGTTCTGCACGCGCAGGTCGATCGACAGCCGCACCGGCTCGAGCGGCTGGTCGCTGGTCATGCCAACCGAGGCGAGGTCGGCGAGCCCCTGGTCGTCGATATATTTCTCCATCCCGGCGACACCGCGGTTGTCGATGTTGACGTAACCGAGGATATGCGCGGCGGTCGAGCCGCCCGGATAGAAGCGGCGCTTTTCCGGCCGGAAGCCGATACCGGGAATGCCGAGCGCCAGGATCTGGCTCTGCTGCTTCGGCGTCAGCTGCCGGCGCAGCCAGGCGAAATGCGACGTTTTGACCGAGAGCTTCTTATAGGTATCCCGGACGTCGAGCTCCGGCAGAACAGTCGCAAGCTTCTCGACCGCCTCGTCGGCATCGACGATCTTGTTGGGTTCGGCAAACAGCGAGACGGTGCGGATGTCGGTCGCCAGCACTTCGCCGTTGCGGTCGAGAATGTCGGGGCGCGAAGCCATCAGCCGATCGGGCGGCAGGATGCTGGAGACGACCTCCTGATCCTTCATCGCATATTCGACGAGACGGCCGCCGATGACGACATAGACACCCATGAAGCCGAGGATCAGCAGACCGACGCGGCTTTTTGCCTGCCCTGACTTCTTCTTGCGGGATCCCTCGATCGCCAGGCCGGCAGGAGAAGGACCGCCGAAACGATTGTAGACTCCAGCGGAGAAATGCGCCTGGCTCTTCAAGACCATGATGCGAGAAAGAAACGACATTATTCCACCGACCCCGTTTCGATCTCGTCTGCTTCATCCTCCTCCGCGGCGCGCGGCGCGGGTTTTGGAACGGGCTGCGCCTTCGTCGTGACCGTCGCGCCTTTGGCGCCGGCCAGGGCTGCACCTTTCGCGCCGGCCTCGGTCGCGCTCTTGGCGCCAGCCTTGGCCTCGGTCACGTCGGGCACGGGAACCTCGGATTTCAGCATCGGCAATTCCTTAGCATGCACCAGCGCCGTCGATTGCGTCGGCTGCAACTGCAACTCGTCATCATAGGCCTTGACCAGCCGCTCCAGCCGGTTCGGCTGCGATTGCAGCGCCCAGTCAGCCTTGAGAAGGTCGATCGTGTCCTCCTCGAGCTTGATCTCGGCTTCGAGGCGATGAACCTCCTCGAACTTCAATTCAGCGCGATGCTTGATCGTATAGGTGACGGCGGCGGTGGCCGTCATAACGCCGATGAGCACGAGATCGAACGTTTTCAGCATATCAACCTCCAAGCTTTCCGAGACTGGCGAGATTGGGAAACCCGAAGAGCGACATATCCGCAGCTTCAGCGGCGGCCTCCGTCCTCAGGCCGGCGCGCAGCTTGGCGGAGCGGGCGCGCGGATTGATCTCCGCCTCCACCTCGCTTGCCGAAACCATCGGCTTGCCGATCGCCGCGAAAGTTGCCGCCCGCTCATGCGCGACCGGCAGATGCCGCGACCCCGACGCCTTGCCGGCGCGGTCGGAGAAGAATTTCTTGACGATCCGGTCTTCGAGCGAATGAAAGGTGACGACGACGAGCCGGCCGCCCGGCTTCAGCGCTGCTTCCGCCGCAAACAGCGCCTGCGCGAGTTCGCCGAGCTCGTCATTGACGAAGATGCGCAAGGCCTGGAAGACACGCGTTGCCGGATGGATTTTGTCCTTCATCTTGCGGGGCGTGACCAGCTCGATGAGACCGGCAAGATCGCGTGTCGTCTCGAACGGCTTTTCCTCGCGGCGCTTCTCGATCGCATGCGCGATGCGCGGCGCCTGGCTTTCCTCGCCGAGGAAATGGAAGATGCGGATCAGATCGGCGACCTTGGCGCGGTTGACGACATCGGCCGCCGAAACGCCCGCGGCCGACATACGCATGTCGAGCGGCCCGTTCTTCTGGAAGGAGAAACCACGCTCGGCCTCATCGATCTGCATGGAGGAAACGCCGATATCGAGGACGACGCCATCGAGCCCGCCTTGCGGCGCATGATCGGCAAGATGCGAGAATTGCGAATGAACGAGCTTGAGACGGCCACCATGGGCAGCAACCATTGCCTGGCCGGATGCAATCGCCGTCGGATCGCGGTCGAGCGCGATCACCTCGGCGCCGGCCGCAAGAATGGCGGCGCTGTAGCCGCCCGCACCGAATGTACCGTCGAGGATGAGCTTGCCGGGCGCGGGCGCCAACGCCGAAAGCACCTCATCAAGAAGAACAGGAATGTGACGAACCGGTCCGCCACCGGCATCAGTTGAACCTCCGCCAGGATTCGCCACCATTCCGTTCCCTCGTTCTTTCAGGAACGCTTGCCCGCCAGCTTGCGCTCCCCTCGTGCCTGCGCCTGCGCAGCCACAAAAGCCTGCGGCTGCCAAAGCTGAAAATGATCCGCCCGACCGACGAAGGTCACCTCGTCCGAGATGCCGGTAAAGCCGCGAATGAAATCCGTGACCATCAGCCGCCCCTCGGCGTCGAGCTTCATGAAGACCCCGCCTCCATGAATGAGAAGCGACATCTCGTTGGCATCCGGCGAAAACGGATCCTCCGCAGCAATCTGCCGTTCGAATCTTTCGAGAAGATCCGGACCGCCGACGCTGATCGCCGGAAACACAAAGTCCTGGAAGCAATAGAGCTCCTGAACATTGCGCTGCGCCAGCACGGACCGGAACGCCGAGGGCACGGAAACCCTGCCCTTGGCATCGATCCTGTTGGTCGCATTCGAAAGGAAGCGGCTCATCACACGAAACATCCGTTCCCGCAGGGATCCGGACCAAAAGACGCCCGAAACTCCCGATATCAGGCACAGCTTCGCAAGCCGGATGAGCAAAAACCCCTCCGACGCTTCCGGAGAGGAAGACGTCTTTGCTTTGCGATGAATGGGCAGGTGATTGCCCTGGTGCAGTGCGCATTTGGGATAGCATGGGACCATATGGGCGTCAATGGGATACGCCCATTTTGCAACAGACGCATGATCAAAAATTTATAAGCTGTTAAGTTTAACAAAGAGTTAGGATCGCCCTGTCGCGATGGTCGCGCAGCGGTGCTTTTGCAAAAAGAATTTTCAACAGGCGGATTGCATGAGCATCCACTTGAAAACTTTCGATTTCAGCGGCTTACCGGGAAGTGAATCCTGAAATCAGGGCTTGATCGCGCCACAAAAGTTAATCGCCAGTTGGCCTGTAAGCCGGGTTCTGTATGGCTCCGGCGTGAACCGGAACGTGGCAGCCATTCCTCTGGGACAGCGTTCGCACGCTGCCTCGCGCAACCCACCCGGATGACTGGCCTGGAAACCGGCCGGAAGGCCTTTCGGCCTGCCGCGTCATCCCTATTCGGTCTTGCTCCCGGTGGGGTTTACCGTGCCATTTCCGTTGCCGGAGATGCGGTGGGCTCTTACCCCACCCTTTCACCCTTACCTGTCATGACAGGCGGTTTGCTTTCTGTGGCACTTTCCCTGAGGTCGCCCTCGCCGGACGTTATCCGGCACCGTGTTTCCGTGGAGCCCGGACTTTCCTCACCCTACCGCCTTTCGGCATTGATAGAGCGCGGCTGCCCAGCCAACTGGCAGGGGTCCCATAAACGAGAGAGATGGCAATTGCCACCGAAATCAAAATTTATTTAGCGAAATTCCGGTGTGAAATCCGTGGAGTAGCCATGTTCGCTGATTCTGCCTGACAAAAGCAGGTCAGCCCCAAGCCGGCCGATTTCGTCCGAACTCTTGGCCGAGGTGCCGGCGCAGCCCGTCAGCACCGCGATTTCAGGCGATGAGGTGTAGCCGATCATCGGGTAGCCGCTCTCCGTCTGCGAGACGACGCAGGCCGCCGTCGAAATCGAGAGCGGCGCCAAGTCGGGCACGAGACCTTCGACGATGCGTTCGTGATAGGCGCGCACGGTCTCGCGCCCCTCGGTTTTGAACCAGGCGCGCATCGCGACCTCGTCACCGAGCGCCAGATCGTCGGGATCGCCGCCGATCTTCAGGTAGAATTTGCCGTCGGGATAACGGATCGGCGGCAGCAGATAGATATGCGTGCCGGGCACATCGAGAATGAGCGACGGCATGGCCGCAAGGCGCACCGCATCGGTCTCGCTCACCTCGAAAAGCGTTACCGTCCGACCATAAACCGTCATGGCAACCGGCTTCGGCAACAGATTCTCTGCAATGGAAAATCCGCCCGCCGCCAGCAATACCTTCTCACCGCGATAGCTCCGGCCGCCGGCAGTCTCGACGACAGCCGATCCGCCCACGCTGCGGATCGAGACGACATGGTCGCGAATGACGGCAGCACCTGCCTTTTCCGCCAGCAGCGACTGTGCCTTGACCAGGCGGCGCGGGCTGATGTGGCCGGCCCCCTTTGCCTCGAAGACGCCGGCAGCGGCACCGGGAAAGGCGAAAAACGGAAAGGCGGCCTTCAGCCCAGCCTCATCGAGAAAGCGGGTCTCGACGCCGAGCGAAACGGCCGCCTGCCGGGTCCTCTCGAGATAATCGCTTCCATCAGGCGCGACGACCACGCAGCCGACCTCGCGATAGAAGTCGATGCCGCTGTCGCGGGAAATCTCGCGGTAACGGCCGATCGCGCGGTTGGCGAGCAGCGCCCAGTTGCGATCGGGATCGATGGTGCGGGTGATGCGCCCCTCGTCGTAATGGCTGGCGAAGACGCCCTGATGCGCCTTGCGATCATCAGGCTCGTCCGGGCCGATCACTCCCACGCCAACCACCTGGCGCGCCAGATGCCGCGCCGCCGCAGATCCCATCAGCCCGCGGCCGACGACGATATATTTGAAATCGACTGCCATGATGCTCCCTTTCAGGCAAAGACCGGCGTCAGCTCGCCGCCGAAATCACTGTCGCGGAGCGCACCTTCGGTCAGAAGCATGGCGCCCAGCCGTCCGAGTTCGTCGGAGGATTTGGCTGCGACGAAATTGCCGCCGGTGAGCACCGCGATGCGTGGCGACTGCGTAAATCCAGCATAAGGATAACCGGTCGGCGTGAAATTCGCCACGCAAGGCCCCGAGGTGACCGGGCAGCCGGCAAGCGCCGGCATCAACGTGAGGGCGATGCGTGCGAGATGCTCGCGTTCAGCCACGCTGCCATCCGAACGGAACCACGCGCCGACATTCTCCAGCTCTCTGAAAGACAGCATCTCGGTGTCGCCACCGAGTTTCAGGTAGGTCTTGCCGTCGGGATAACGCACCGGCGGCAGGATATAGATGTGGTCCTCCTCCCGGTCACCGAGCACGATCGTCGACGGCATGTCGCCGAAGATCGCCATCTCGTTCTCACTGATCTCGTAGAAGGCGACCGTGCGCGCCATGACCCTGGTATCGACGGGACGCGGCAGCAAGGCATTGAAATTGCTGAAACCGCCGGCAGCGACCAGCACGCGCTCGGCACTGTAGGTTCTGCCACCGGCCATCACCTCGACATGGGAACCGGCGTCGCGCACGGATGTCGCGGTTGCTTCGATCAGCGAGACACCGCCCTGTTCGGCAAGCCTCGCCTGCGCCCGCACCAACGCCCGCGGGTTGATGTGCCCGGCGCGCTTGCGCTCGAAATATCCGGTGAAATCAGGATCGACGGCAAGATAGGAAAAACGTTGGCGAAGGTCCGACGGCGCGACGGTCTCGATATCGCTGCCGAGTGTCCGGCTGACGGTGAGCGCCCGGTTGATATAGTCCTGCTCGTCCTTTGGCGGCGGACCGGCGAAGAGGCAACCGACTTCGGAATAGAAGGAAATGCCGCTCCTTGCCTCGATCTCGCGGTAGCGGTCGAGCGCACGGGCGGCGAAACTTCCCCAGGTCAGATTGCCGTCGAACGTGCGGGTGATGCGCGCTTCGTCGTAATGGCTGGCGAATATCCCGTGATGGGCCTTGCGTTGCTCCGGCTCGCACGGGCCGATCAGCGCAATGCCGTCGGCCATCGAGGCGAGATGCCGTGCGGCAGCCGCCCCCATCATGCCGCGCCCGATGATGATAAACCTGAAATCGACTGCCATATCTAACCTCGTGTCGAGGTGGCCTAACCTCATCGCGAGGTGGCCTAATCTCATCTCGAGGTAGCCCACCTCGTTTCAGGTGGGGATATCACGGCAAGCATCCTGATTCATATCGCAAAAATGCCGGAAAAATTCTCGGCCGACGCGTCCGGCGAAGCTCAGTCGAGCATCGCCAGGACCTTGCCGCAATAGGTCTTAGACACCGGGTTCATGCGCGTGGCGGCATGGCCGGCATTGTATTTCAGGATCGTGTTGCAGGTCTGCCCGCCGCCGAGCTGATGGGCGGCCGCCAGGTATTTCATCCCGTATTTGATGTTGGTCTCCGGATCGAACAGGCCCTTCTTCGTGCCAGAATAGCCCATCATCCGTGCCGTCGCCGGCTTGATCTGCATCAGGCCGATTTCGCCGGCGCTGCCGCGTGCCTTCGGATTGAAGTTGCTCTCGACACGCACGACGGCCTGGGCAAGCGCGACCGGCACGTCGTATTCAGCGGCATATTTATTGATCAGCGCGGCATAGGGAACGCTGGCGGAAAAATCGGGCATGGCATAGCCGCTCTGGCGATCGACGGTTTTCAGCGGGATGGTTTCAGCCCTGGCACCCCAGTCATCACCAGCCAAGGCAAAACTATATCCCGCCAGCAGCATGCCAACGCATGCCGCAGCACCAACAATCATATTCTTCATGTAGTCTATTCACTCCGACCCATAGAATTGCAGGACTGCGCGCCTCGCCGTCATCCGGTCATACGCGATCAAGGACTGATCGTGTTCCGCAGCAATTCTTATCGTTTCATTTGGCGCTCGTGGTTACACTTGAAAAAGCCGTGAGCGCTGTTCAGCGGGCGTTCTTAGACCATCGCAATGAGGAGATAATAGGGAAATGATGTGGCGAGGCGGTTTTCTCGCCAGCCGCAGAAATATCGGCCGGAAACCGGCCTCTTCCGCTCAGGAAAAACCCGGCAGCGCCGACAGCAGCCGGTGCAGCGTGTCGATCGTCGAGAAATCGGCGATGCCGTCCACCCGTTCAGGCCGGAAATGACGCTGGAAAGCTTCCACGTCTCCCGCCGTCTTCTCGGAAAATTGTCCTGTGATTTCAGTGCCATAGCCATATAGAGACAGCATCGACTGCAGCGCTTCGACAGGCTGGCCGGCATCACCCTGCTGGAAGAAGCGCCCGCCGGTGATCGTTGCCGGCTCGACCCAGTGACCGACGCCCGCCCTGTGGAGCTCGCCCCAGGGGAATTTCTCACCCGGATCGACCTTGCGGATCGGGGCGACATCGGAGTGCCCAAGGACCCGCTCCGGCGCGATTGACCAACGTTCGACACAGTCACGACACAATTCGATCACCGCGGCGATCTGCTCTTTCGGGTAATCGGGAAGTCCGCCGGGATGGCCGGCATTGGCGATCTCGATGCCGATCGACAGCGAATTGATATCCGTCTCGCCGTGCCAGCTGCTCTTTCCCGCGTGCCAGGCCCGCCGCACCTCCGGCACCAGCTGCACCACCTCGCCGTTCTCATGCACGAAATAATGGCTGGAGACCTGGCTCTCGGCGCGACAGAGCCAGTCGAGCGCGCCATCCGCCGTCGGCATGCCGGTATAGTGCAGCAGGATCATGTCCGGACGGCGCCCGTCCGCGCGCTCGCCGTGGTTCGGCGAAGGCTGCACGCGGGCGCTCCCGCAGTCGGCCTCGAAAGAGGTCATGCGGCTCGGCGTTCCTTCTCGATCGCCGCATAGGCCGCATTCAGCGCCGCCATGCGCTCATTGGCGATGACATGGAACTCCTTCGGCACGCCGCGCGAGATCAGCCGGTCGGGATGATGTTCGCTGACGAGACCGTGATAGCGGCGGCGGATGGTCGGGAAATCGTCCGAGGGCAACACACCGAGCACCTTGTAGGGATCGCCGCCTGTGGAGACGTGGCGGGCGGCGATCTGCTCGAAGCGCGTCTCGCTCATCTGAAAGATCTCGCCGATATGGCTGAGGAAATTCAGTTCCTTCTCGTGGATCAGCCCATCGGCCTTGGCGATATGGAAGAGACCGTCGAGCACGTCTTCCAGCACGGTGCAATTGGCCGCGCAGGTAACGCAAAGCGTCGAGAGCCGTTCGGCATAGGCTTCGTAGCCGGCCACGTCCTGGCGTGCGAGGTTGTAAAGCCTGGCGACGTTCTTTGCCTGGTCCTGCGGGAATTCGAAGATTTCGCGGAAGGCTTCGACCTCCTTCTCGCTGACGATGCCGTCGGCCTTGGCCATCTTGGCCGACAGCGCGATGATCGCCACGGAGAAAGCCACCTTGCGCCGGGTCTCGGGATCACCTTCAAAAACCGTTCGGATAGCCTCGACCACCGCCGACAGCGCATTGCCCGCGGTATTGCCAATGGCATTCAACAGTTTTTCCCAGAAGGACATCGAAATCTCTCGCACGCTTGTCAACTTATATGCAGATAGCTTGACCAAAGAATCGTAGCCTTTGCAAGGCGACTATTGGTCGTAGGGCCGAACACAGTTTTCACGATTTGGTAATTGTCGCACCGCAGCAAAGGTTCCTCCTGCGCTCGGCACCTCCGCTTCGCGGCGCGCCGCGCCGGCAATTTCCACAAGAGTTCTCCGCAGTCAGAACCGGCTTGAAACGATTATATCAACTCTTCCGGCCGCAACGCGGCAGAAAGGCGCTTTTTCGTAAATTCTTTACTTTACAGGCTCCCTTCCCTGCCGCATCCATGCGCTCATGCATGTCGCCCGGAGGTGTGCAGCGGATCCGGGATAACGACATCCATGAAAACAATGCGCTAACGCGCGTCGCTTGAATCGAATTCGAGGCGACGCCTGTAGCTGAAGCCGCCGCACCGAAACGCCATAGGAGGGATCATGGCCAAGCAGAAAGTTGCAATGCTGACCGCCGGAGGCCTGGCGCCCTGTCTTTCCTCCGCCGTCGGCGGACTGATCGAACGCTACAGCGACATCGCCCCCGACCTCGATCTCGTCGCCTACAAGTCCGGCTACCAGGGCGTATTGCTCGGCGACAGCGTCGAGATCACCCGCGAGATGCGCGAAAAAGCGCCGCTGCTACATCGTTATGGCGGCTCGCCGATCGGCAACAGCCGCGTCAAGCTCACTAATGCCGCCGACTGTGTCAAGCGCGGTCTGGTCAAGGAAGGGGACAACCCGCTGCGGGTTGCCGCCGAACGCCTCGCCAATGACGGCATCACCATCCTCCACACGATCGGCGGCGACGACACCAACACCACCGCCGCCGACCTTGCCGCCTATCTCGCCGCAAACGGTTACAACCTCACCGTCGTCGGCCTGCCGAAGACCGTCGACAACGACGTCGTGCCGATCCGCCAGTCGCTCGGCGCCTGGACGGCCGCCGAAGTCGGCGCACATTTCTTCGACAATGTCGGCAACGAACAGACGGCCGCCCCCCGCACCCTCGTCATCCACGAGGTCATGGGCCGCCATTGCGGCTGGCTGACCGCCGCGACCGCCCGCGCCTATCTCCAGCGCACCAGCCGCAACCAATATGTCGACGGCCTGATGATGGACGCGCATCTGAAGAGTATCGACGCCGTCTACCTGCCTGAAATGGCCTTCGACCTCGACGCTGAGGCCGCCCGCCTGAAGGAGAGCATGGACCGCAACGGCCACGCCACGGTCTTCGTCTCCGAAGGCGCCTGCCTCGACGCCATCGTCGCGGAGCGCGAAGCCGCCGGCGAGACGGTCAAGCGCGACGCCTTCGGCCATGTGAAAATCGATACGATCAATGTCGGCGCTTGGTTCCAGAAGCAGTTCGCCAGCCTTTTGAACGCCGAACGTTCGCTCGTGCAGAAATCGGGCTACTTCGCCCGCTCGGCGCCGGCCAACAGCGACGACCTCCGGCTGATCCAGAGCATGGTCGATCTTGCAGTCGAGAGTGCGCTCAACAGAGTCTCCGGCGTCACCGGCCACGATGAAGCGCAAAACGGTAAATTGCGCACTATAGAATTCCCGCGCATCAAGGGCGGCAAGGCTTTTGACCTGTCGACGGCATGGTTTGCCGAAGTCATGGACAATATAGGCCAGAAATACAAAGAAGCGTGATTGACGGATGGTTAATATGATGTCTTTGCTTGTTCCTGAGGAATAGGAGGAGACACCATGTCACTTGAAGCTTGGCTCGCTTTTGCGGCCGCATCCGCCATCATGCTGGCCATACCGGGACCGACGATACTGCTCGTCGTTTCCTATGCGCTCGGTCATGGACGCAGGACGGCGTTTGCGACGGTGAGCGGTGTGGCGCTTGGTGACTTCACCGCGATGACGGCGTCTCTCTTCGGTCTCGGCGCCGTCCTCGCCACCTCCGCCACCCTCTTCACCGTCCTGAAGTGGATCGGCGGCGCCTACCTGATCTGGCTGGGAATCAAGCTCTGGCGGGCCCCGGTCATCGGCGAACCGGTTGCCGACAACGACAATCTGCCGGAAGAGAAATCGCTCAAGATCTTCCTCCACGCCTATGTCGTCACCGCCCTTAATCCGAAGAGCATTATCTTCTTCGTCGCCTTCGTGCCGCAGTTCCTCAATCCGGCCCTGCCCTTCGTCGGCCAGATGGCGATCATGGAAGCAACCTTCCTCGTGCTGGCGATCCTCAACGCTTCCGCTTATGCGTTTCTCGCCCATACCGCGCGCGGACTGATTCGCAAGGCGAGCGTCCAGCGCGCCGTAAACCGCACAGGCGGCACTCTGCTGATCGCTGCAGGCGCCGTAACCGCCGGGTATCGCCGTATTGCAGCTTAGAAATAATCCGTGGTTGCCGGAATGCCACGAATAGGTTAATGGGGTCGTCGGATTTAAGCTTTTTAGTAACTTTTATAACGCTGCCGGGGCGGCGCGATTTCACGAAAGTGACGGAATGGTAGCGATCGGATTGTCCGGGCTGAAACGCAGTCTTGTCGTTTCTACGGTGCTCTGCTGTGGCGTGATGACCGGCTGCGCGAGTGTCGAATACACCTCCCAGGCCGAACTGACAGCTGCGCAGACCGTGGTGCCGATGCCGAAACCCGGTGAAGACGCCACGCTTGCCGCAATCCCGACAGCCGAAGGCACGGCCGCTCAGGCGGTCGCCGGTGCCACCCTTTCCCCGGCATCCCCTGCCCTGACCGCAACGGCGATGCCGACCGTGACCGCCTCCCAGCCTGCCGATCTCACCATGGAGCCGGCAGCCTACGCGCAGATCCCGCTGACACCCGAGATGACGGCGATCCAGTCCGTGGTACCGACGCCGCGTCCGGGAGCGCCGGCACAGCCGGCAACGCAGCTTGCCTTTGCCGCGACACCGCAGAACGGCGCGCTTGCGGCACTTGCCGCAGTCGACACGACGCCGCGCGCCAGCATGGACTACGGTTTCGATGAATCCGGGCCGATCGATCCGCCGACGGCGCCGCCGATGTTCAGCGACGACGACAAGGACGATGCGCCGACCGTCGAAAAGAGCTTCGTCACCAAGCTCATTCAGAAATATTCGAAACTCTACGAAATTCCCGAGACGCTGCTCCACCGCATAGTCCATCGCGAGAGCCGCTACAATCCGAAGGCCTACAACAAGCGCGGCTATTTCGGCCTCATGCAGATCAAGTACAACACTGCCAAATCAATGGGTTATGACGGCGCCCCGGGCGGTCTCTTCGATGCCGAGACCAACATCAAATATGCCGCGAAATATCTGCGCGGCGCCTGGCTCGTCTCCGACAGCAAGGAAGACGATGCCGTGCGTCTCTATGCACGCGGTTATTATTACGATGCCAAGCGCAAGGGCATGAACGACGTCGCGCAGGGCAATTACTGACAACTACCCCAGAAAGACGGCTCGGCCTATGGCCGCGGCTGGACCTGCCGCTCTGATCCGGCCTGCAGTTGCGGCATGCCCAATTGCGGCGACGCCGCCAGGACTGCCTTGAGAAGCGTTTGCGGCTGATAACCGAGCCAGCCCGGAGTCAGGCCAAGCCGGACGACGACCAGATTGGCGGACGGCACGATCGCCATGCTTTGCCCGTCATGCCCCGTCAGCCAGAACGTGTCCTCCGGCAGCCCGAATACAGCACTCGAGCCGCCGGGCGCGAGCCACGCCTGGCCTTGCGTATACCGGCCGTTCGATGCTGCCGTCGGCGTGCGCATGGCGCCGACGAACCCCTCCGGCAACAGCCGCCGGCCATTCCAGACGCCATCCTGCAGCAGGAACTGTCCGAAACGCGCCCAGTCATGCGCAGTCGCATAGAGATAGGAGCTTCCGGCAAAGGTGCCGCGCGCGTCGAGCTCGAAGACGGCGCTGGTCATGCCGAGCGGGGAGAAGAGCGCATCATGCGGATAGGAAAAGGCTGCCTGCGCATTGCCGACCCTGTCCATCCAGATGCGTGACAAGAGCGCCGCCGTGCCGCTCGAATAGCGGAACCGCTGCCCGGGTGCTGCCTCCATCGGCGCATTGGCCGGCAGCGAGACCATGTCTGGATCGAGATAGAGCATGCGCGTCACATCGGCAACGCTGCCGTAATCCTCATTGAAGGCAAGCCCGCTCTCCATGCCGAGCAGGTCGGAAACCTTGATCCTCGCACGCTGATCGTCCTTCCACTGTGCCATCAAGTGATCGTCGTCGAACGAGACCTTGCCGTCGAGCATCAGCCGGCCGAGGATGGCCGCGTTCACCGTCTTCGTCATCGACCAGCCGATCAGTGGCGTCTTCGACGAAAATCCGGGACCATAGGCTTCGGCGACGATACGGCCGCCGCGCACCACCACGATCGCCCGCATGGCCGGACCGGCAAATCGGGCATCGGCCAGCACCGCGGCGATCTTCGCGTCCGGCTGATTGCCAGTGCCCTCGCCTTGCGGCCACACCGCGTCATTCGCCTGCATCTTGGCCGGCGGATCGAACGGCACCGCGTTAATCGCCGCCTCGAAATTGCCGTCCGGCACGCTGGTGCATCCGAGAGCGCCGCGATAGAGCGCATAACTCGATGCGAACAGCCCCATGAAGCGCGCCGTCACCCGGCCGCTGTCACGCTCGACACCGACGCGAACCAGCCTCAGCAGCGGATTTCCCGGCGCCTGGACGTCGTCATGCAACACATCGTCGGCATCCCGGCTGGCGACGAAGACATTGGAGCAGACGATCTTGGCGGCGTAGCCGTCCCCGACGCGCAAGAGCTCCGGCGGCCAGGCGAAGAGCCAGCCGGTCCCGGCAGCGATGATGAGAGCCACAAGGAGAGCAAGCGCCTTCAGGACACGCAGCACAAATCGCATGGCATTCCTCCATGCCGGGAGAGAAGCAGGAATCGCGCCTGTCGGAAAGGGGCCGGTGCGAAGTAGGCGCACCATTCCGATCACTCTTCATTGATGCCGGAGCCTTCCGAGAACGGTGCCCCACAGCCCACGTCATCAAACTGTAGCAGTGGCGCGCTACACGCCCTGAACGCTAAAAAGGTGACAGACTCATGTCAGAATTTGCACCGGATGCCGGCTTCCGCAAGAACCGGAAACTCAAGGACGCCCTTCTCCGCCACAAGGCTTTTTCGAAGGAAGGTTTTTCCGAGCGTCTCTTCGGCCTCCTCTTCTCCGGCCTCGTTTATCCGCAGATCTGGGAGGATCCGGATCTCGACATGCAGGCGATGGAGCTGAAGCCCAACCATCGCATCGTCACCATCGGCTCCGGCGGCTGCAACATGCTCGCCTATCTCTCCCAAGCGCCGGCATCGATCGACGTCGTCGACCTCAACCCGCACCACATCGCGCTGAACCGCCTGAAGCTCGCCGCCTTCAAGCATCTGCCGGATCATGCCGATCTCGTCCGTTTCCTGGCCATGCCGAACGAGAAGTCGAACAGCCGCGCCTACGACCGGCATCTTGCCGTCAAGCTTGACGAGGCGACCCGCAGCTATTGGAACGGCCGCAAGTTCGGCCGCCGCCGCGTCACCGTCTTCGACCGCAACATCTACGAATCCGGTCTGCTCGGTCGCTTCATCGGCGCGGCCCATCTTCTTGCCCGCCTGCATGGCGTCAAGCTGCGCGAGATGACCAAGACCCGCTCGATCCGCGAGCAGCGCCAGTTCTTCGAAGAGCAGATCGCGCCGCTGTTCGAAAAGCCGGTGGTGCGCTGGATCACCGGCCGCAAGAGCTCGCTCTTCGGCCTTGGCATCCCGCCGCAGCAATATGACGAGCTCGCAAGCCTGGCCGCCGACCATTCGATCGCACCGGTGCTGAAGCACCGCCTGGAAAAGCTCGCCTGTCATTTCCCGATGCGCGACAATTATTTCGCCTGGCAGGCCTTCGGCCGCCGCTACGGCACTGAAGAGGAAGGCCCGCTGCCGACCTATCTGAAGCCGGAGCACTATGAAGTGATCCGCGCCAATGTCGACCGCGTCAACGTCCACCATGCAAGCTTCACCGAGCTTCTGGCCCGCGAGCCGGCCGCCTCGCGCGACCGCTACATCCTGCTCGACGCGCAGGATTGGATGACGGACGAGCAGTTGAACGACGTCTGGCGGGAAATCACCCGCACGGCGCGTGAAGGCGCCCGCGTGATCTTCCGCACCGCCGCCGAAAAGAGCATCATCGAAGGCCGCCTGTCTCCTTCGATCCGCGACCAGTGGGACTACTTCGAGGAGAAGTCGCGCGAGCTGACGGCCCTTGATCGTTCGGCGATCTACGGCGGCTTCCACATTTACGGGAAGAAGGCGTGAGCAAGGTCGGCACCGAGACGGCAGGAAAGAGCGGCGAACATGCCAGCCTGATGGATGGCATGTACCGCTACCAGCGCCATATCTACGATCTGACGCGCAAATATTACCTTCTCGGCCGCGACAGCACGATCCGCAATCTCGATGTACCCGAGGGCGGCACCCTACTCGAAGTCGGTTGCGGCACCGGCCGCAACATGGCCTTCGCCCACAGGCATTTCCCGACAGCCAAGCTGTTCGGCCTCGACATTTCCCAGGAAATGCTGATTTCGGCGCGCAAGACCTTCGCCACCAAGGCGACGATCCCGGAATTCCGCGTTGCCGATGCCACGGCCTTCACCCCGCGCGAATTCGGCGTCAGCGGCTTCGACCGCATCCTGATCTCCTATGCCCTGTCGATGATCCCGGACTGGGAGCGCGCCGTCGATGCGTCGATTGCCGCACTCAACCCCGGCGGTCAGTTGCACATCGTCGATTTCGGCCAGCAGGAAGGCCTGCCCGGCTGGTTCCGCCGCATGCTGCAGTCATGGCTCGCAAAATTCCACGTCACCCCGCGCTCCGATCTGCGGGAGCTCCTGGAAGCGCAAGCCCATGAAAACAACGCGAGATTGTTGTTCGACACCGTCGGCGGCGGTTACGCCTGGCGGGCGGCCATTATCAGCAACCGCTCATAATTCGCTTGAAACTAACCGATTTTTTACGTTGATATGGTGAAAAGAGGGTTATCCTCTGCCGACTCGTCTTTTTCGAAGGTCAGGCTGTGGGGCAAAGAGATCATTCGGTTCACGACGGGATGCCCATGCGCCGGCTTTTGTTTTGCGTTCTGCCTCTGGCCATTCTCCTGGCAGGCTGCTCCTCTTCTGGCCACGACTATCTCGAAACAGCATCGATCAAGCCGAAGACGCGATTCAAGGACACCGATCCGCAGGATTTCGGCCCGAAACATCCGCAGCAGAACCAGGTCCACGGCATCGATATCTCCAAATGGCAGGGCGATATCGACTGGGCGACGGTCAAAAATTCCGGTGTCGCCTTCGCTTTCATCAAGGCGACGGAAGGCAAGGACAGGGTCGATCCGCGCTTCGACGAATACTGGCGCGAGGCGCGCGCCGCCGGCATCCCGCACGCGCCCTACCATTTCTATTATTTCTGCTCCTCGGCCGATCAGCAGGCCGACTGGTTCATCCGCAACGTGCCGAAGGAGGCGATGCGCCTGCCGCCGGTGCTCGACGTCGAATGGAACGCCGAATCGAAGACCTGCCGCTACCGTCCCGACCCGGAAACGGTGCGCGCCGAAATGCAGCGTTTCATGGACCGGCTGGAGGCCTATTACGGCAAACGCCCGATCATCTACACCTCGGTCGATTTCCACCGCGACAATCTCGCCGGTTACTTCCAGGATTATCATTTCTGGGTGCGTTCGGTGGCAAAACACCCCGAAGTGACCTATTCCGACCGCCGCTGGGCCTTCTGGCAATACACCTCGACCGGCGTCATTCCAGGCATCAGCGGTCCCACGGATATCAATGTCTTTGCCGGCAGTGCAAAGAACTGGAACAATTGGGTCGCTGCCGTTTCCAAGGATAGAAATTCTTAGTAACGTCTTTCAATGTTTCTTGCTTCCGTCACATTCCTCTGGGAAAGCGACGGACATCCATTTGATATAAGGACCGCATCCATGCACCGCTCGCTCGCAAGCCGCTCTGCACTCGCCCTCCTGTTTGCCCTCGCCCTTGCGGGCGGCGCAGCCGCCCAGCAGGCACCTGCGGCGGATCCAGCCGCTCCGGCAGCACCCTGCGGCGGCGATCTGTCCGCCTTCCTTGAAGGCGTCAAGAAGGATGCAGTTGCCGCCGGCGCAAGCGCGGCAGCCGCCGACTCCGCTCTTGCCGACGCCGAGATCGACCCCAAGGTTCTGAGCCGGGATCGGGCCCAGGGCGTCTTCAAGCAGACCTTCCTTGAATTCTCCCAGCGCACCGTCAGCCAGGCTCGCCTCGACATCGGCCGCCAGAAGATGAAGCAATATGCCGACGTCTTTGCCCGCGCCGAACAGGAATTCGGCGTTCCCGCTGGCGTCATCACCGCTTTCTGGGCGATGGAAACCGATTTCGGCGCCGTCCAGGGTGATTTCAACACCCGCAACGCCCTGGTGACGCTGTCGCATGACTGCCGCCGCCCGGAACTCTTCCGCCCACAGCTGATCGCCCTCATCGAGATGGTCCAGCACGGCGATCTCGACCCCGCCACCAATACCGGCGCCTGGGCCGGCGAGATCGGCCAGGTGCAGATGCTGCCGCGCGACATCATCGCCTACGGCATGGACGGCGACGGCGACGGTCATGTCCGCCTGAAGCAGAGCGGCCCGGACGCCATCCTGACGGCGGCTAAGTTCATCCAGCATCTCGGCTTCGAGCGCGGCCAGCCCTGGCTGCAGGAAGTCACCCTGCCCGATAACCTGCCCTGGGAGAAATCCGGCCTCGGCGGCACGATGACGGCAGGCGAATGGTTCGCGCTCGGCGTCAAGCCGCGCGACGGCAACACCGCCTTCGGCAACCTCGAAGGCGATCTGGTGCTGCCGCAGGGCCGCATGGGACCGGCCTTCATCGCCTACCCGAATTTCAAGATCTATCTCGAATGGAACAAGTCGTTCATCTACACGACCTCGGCCGCGTATTTCGGGACCCGGCTTTCCGGCGCCCCGACCTATCTCAAGGGCGTGCCGGAACAGGGCCTCGCCAACGACCAGATGAAGACGCTGCAGACCAAATTGCAGTCGCTCGGGCATGATGTCGGCGAGATCGACGGCATCCTCGGCTCCGGCACGCGTGTCGCGATCCAGAAAGAGCAGCAGCGCCTCGGCATGCCGGCCGACGGCTGGGCAACGCCTGCCCTCCTCAACGCTCTCTGATCGCCGCCTGCACCTCACCGCCACCCGCGTCGCAAGAAACGGGTGGCGCGGTCCGCCGTCTGCGCTAAGCATGAGCCCTGACAGCCGGTGCCGGTTTTTGGCAACCGAGCGGCTTACGGTGGAGGAACCGGTATGGACAGCAGAATGAATGCCTGGACCTGGGGCCTGCTGCTCCTGCTCGGCCTGATCTGGGGAGGCTCCTTCTTCTTTGCCCGCATTGCCGTTCAGCATGTGCCGCCGCTGACCCTTGTCTTCCTTCGGCTGCTGCTCGCCGCGCTGGCGCTTCACGTCTATATCGCCGGCCGCTTCGACGTCTATTCGATCCTCAAGGCGCGCTGGCGCGAATTCCTGATCCTTGGGCTCATCAACAATGCTCTGCCGCATGCGTTGATCTTTTTCGGCCAGACCCGCATCGGCGCCGGTCTTGCCGCGATCCTGAACGCGACGACGCCGATCTGGACCGTGCTGATTGCCAACTACTTCACCTCGGACGAGAAGCTGTCCTCGGCAAAGATCGCCGGCTGCCTCGTCGGCCTCGCCGGAACGATCGTGCTGATCGGCCCCGGCCTGGCGGCCGGCGGCGAAGCGCCGCTCTGGGCTCTGCTGCTTCCCGTGCTCGCCGCCGTCTCCTATGGCTTTGCCGCCACCTACGGCAAGCGGTTCAAGGATGTTCCCGCACCGGTCACCGCGGCCGGCCAGTTGACGGCATCCTCGCTGATAACTCTGCCGCTGTCGCTGCTGGCCGATCGTCCCTGGACGCTCCCGATGCCGCCGGTCGATATTCTCGTCGCGGTGCTGGCGCTGGCGCTGGTATCGACCGCCTTCGCCTATATCCTCTATTTCCGGATCATGGCGGCGGCAGGTGCCACCAACGCCTCGCTCGTCACCTTGCTGGTGCCGCCGAGCGCCATCCTTCTCGGTGTGCTTTTCCTCGGCGAAAGGCTCACACCCGGCGAATTCGCCGGCATGGCGCTGATCGGTTTCGGCCTCGTCATTCTCGACGGCCGCGCCTATCGCCGGATGGTGAAGACCACCTGAGCCAGGTTGCGAATTCCGCGTGTTTTCAACCGCTTGCCTCTTCGCCATGTTTTCGGCGCATAGGTAAACCGGCAATCGCCGGATTTAACGGCACGTTAAAATCTGTGAACAAAAATTTATCGAATATAATCGATTAGTTTCAACGGCTTGCCGCTAGCCACGTCGACTTGTCCACCGCGCCCTTCGGCAGCGCAGCATAGAATCCGCTTCCCAACCGACATATTTCCGACATATTATCGGCCGGTTAACGCGAGGAGACAGACATGGGACTCACGCAATCCTTGAATGTTCTGTTGGTCAGTGCAGCGTTTGCTTTCGTCTTGTCCATGCTCTTCATCTGAGCTGGCCGATGAAAGTGGAATGACTGGTAGTACCTGAACTCCCCTGATCAATCCGCCAATGAAAAAGCGCATGTCCCGCCCGACATGCGCTTTTTCACCTTTTCAAACCCTTTAGATCAGGCCGCAGCGCCCGCGCTTTTTGCCGGCCGGCGGCAAAAGCCGAGATTTTCGAGCACAGCGGAAACCAGCGGCGCGCGGTTCATCGTATAAAGATGGAAGTCATGGATGCCGCGCCGGACGAGATCCTCGATCTGTTCGGCGGCGACATCGGCGGCGACCTTCGCCCGCTCCTCGGGCTTGTCGTCGAAGCCGGCGAAGCGTTCATCGAGGAAGGCCGGGATGATCGTGCCGCAGGCGCCGGCGAAACGCTTCAGCTGCGTCAGGTTCTGGATCGGCATGATACCGGGCACAACGGGGATCGAGACCCCGGCAGCGCGCACCTTCTCCAGGTAGCGCTCGAAATTGTCGTTGTCGAAGAAGAACTGTGTCAGCGCCCGGTCTGCGCCGTTATCGGCCTTGCGCTTCAGCATGTCGATATCGGCGGCCGTGTCACGGCTTTCCGGGTGTTTTTCCGGATAGGCGGAGACCGAAATCTCGAAATCGCCGACCGACTTAAGGCCAGCCACCAGCTCGGCCGCATTGGCATAGCCGCCGGGATGCGGCTGGTAGGGGGCGCCGGCGCCGCCGGGCGCATCGCCGCGCAGCGCCACGAAATGCGTGACGCCGACCTTGCGGAACGTCTCGATCATCTGGTGCGTCTCTTCCTTCGTCGCGCCGACGCAGGTCAGGTGCGAAGCGGTGGCGAGCGGCGTCTGCGACAGGAAACGCGTGACGGCGGTCAGTGTCGGCGCCTTGGTGGTCCCGCCGGCGCCATAGGTAACCGAGACGAAATCCGGGTCCCAGTCCTGCAGCTTGCTGACCGTATCCCAGAGCTGACCTTCCATCTCCTCCGATTTCGGCGGGAAGAATTCGAAGGAGATCCCAATATTGCGGCCGCGTGCCTCGTTATTCAAAGCCATGTCATACTCTCCCGGCAAATGTAGGTTCGGCGCCTTCGCTTAGTTGCGAAGCCATCAGGCGCCTCGGATCGCGCGCGAGCCAGACGGTGACCGTCAACCCCTGCCCGCTTTGCTGACCCGGATGAAGGTCCACGACCTGCTCGACGTCGAGCCCGGCCCTGTGCAGCCAGTCGGATATCGCCTGGTGCGAAAAGCCGAGACGGACATGCGCATGCTCGTCGCGGAGATATTCGAGCGTGTGCGGCGCAAGGTCGATGACCACGAGCCGGCCGCCCGGCCGGAGCATGCGCGCCGCTTCCGCGATCGCAATCTCCGGCTGGTCGAAGAAATGCAGCACCTGGTGGATCGTCACCAGGTCGAAATCCTGGCCCTCGAACGGCAGGTTCAGGATATCGGCGTGGCGCACGGTCGCCTTGGTGATGCGGGACTTGTCGAGATTGGCGCGCGCCACGCTCAGCATGTCGCGGCTGGCATCGACGCCGATCGCCCGCCGGTAGAGCCCCGACAGCAGTTCGAGGATGCGGCCGGTGCCGGTGCCGAGATCGAGCAGCGAATCGATCGGCTGACTGCCGAGCAGCCGGATGACGGCGGCGTCGACCTCTTCATCGGCGGCATGCAGGCGGCGAAGCTCGTCCCACTCAGCGGCGTTGCGGCTGAAATAGGCCTGCGCCCGCTCGGCGCGCTGGCGCTTGACCTGCGACAGCCTTTCGCCGTCGCGAAGCACGGTCGGATCGTTCTCGGAGACATGCTTCAGTAATGCCCGCACCAGCATCGCCGCCTTGCCCTCCTGCTTGAGGCGGAAATAGGCCCAAGCGCCTTCCTGGTAGCGTTCGATCAGTTCGGCCTCGCCAAGCAGCTTCAGGTGGCGGGAGATGCGGGGCTGGGATTGGCCGAGAATTTCGGTAAGATCGGTTACCGTCAGGTCGCCACCGTCGAGAAGCGCCAGAAGACGCAGGCGCGTGGGCTCGCCGGCCGCCTTCATGACGTCCACCAGCGCATCCAGTCCAAGCTTCAAGGGTTCGCTCATCTTCAGTCCAATCAAGATATAAAGATATCTTTATGTGATTTGGACGATGGTGACAAGCGGCATTTCGCGCTTGAGCGAAATTGCCTGCTCAAATTGCGACAGGCCAGACGTGAAAAAGCCCCGGTAGAAACCGGGGCTTCGTGACTGCAAAAACGGCTGCAATCAGCGCGTCAGGCGCTTATGGGCCTGGCTGCCCGGATTGAGGGCATCGGGACCAAGACGACGCACCTTGTCCTGCTCATAATCCTCGAAATTGCCTTCGAACCATTCGACATGGCCTTCGCCTTCGAAAGCCAGGATGTGCGTCGCCAGGCGGTCGAGGAACATGCGATCGTGGCTGATGATGATGGCGCATCCGGCAAACGCCTCAAGCGCGCTTTCGAGCGCACCCAGGGTTTCCGTATCGAGGTCGTTGGTCGGTTCGTCGAGCAGCAGCACGTTGCCGCCGGCCTTGAGCATTTTGGCAAGGTGAACGCGGTTGCGCTGGCCGCCCGAGAGATTGCCGACCTTTTGCTGCTGATCGCCGCCCTTGAAGTTGAAGGCGCCGCAATAGGCTCTGGAGTTCATATCGAACTTGCCGAGCTTGATGACTTCGGCGCCGCCAGAGATTTCCTCCCAGACGGTCTTGCTGCCGTCGAGTGCGTCGCGGCTCTGGTCGACATAACCAAGATGGACGGTCTCACCGATGCGGATCGATCCCGCATCCGGCCTTTCCTGGCCGGTGATCATACGGAACAGCGTCGTCTTGCCGGCGCCGTTCGGGCCGATAATGCCGACGATGCCGCCCGGCGGCAGCTTGATCGACAGGTCGTTGATCAGCGTGCGGCCCTCGAAGCCCTTGGTGATGCCTTCCATCTCGATGACCACCTGTCCCAAGCGCTCGCTGACCGGGATGATGATCTGCGCATCGCCGGGACGCTGCTTTTCGGCCGCCTCCACCAGCTGTTCATAGGACTTGATACGCGCCTTGGACTTGGCCTGACGAGCCTTCGGGCTGGAGGCGATCCATTCCTGTTCGCGGCTGATCGCCTTCTGGCGGCCGGCCTCTTCCCGGTTTTCCTGCTGCATGCGCTTGGCCTTGGCGAGCAGGTAGGCCGAGTAATTGCCTTCGTAGGGAATGCCGCGGCCGCGGTCGAGTTCGAGGATCCAGCCAGTGACGTTGTCCAGGAAGTAGCGATCGTGGGTGATCATCATCACGGCGCCCGGATAGTCGCGCAGATGCTTTTCGAGCCAGGCGATCGTCTCGGCGTCCAGGTGGTTGGTCGGTTCGTCGAGTAGCAGCAGGTCCGGCTGCGACAGCAGCAGCCGGCAGAGCGCGATACGGCGCCGCTCGCCGCCGGACAGGCTGGTGACATCGGCGTCGCGCGGCGGGCAGCGCAAGGCTTCCATCGCCATCTCGACCTGGCTTTCCAGATCCCAGAGGTTCTGGCTGTCGATGATGTCTTGAAGCTTGGCTCCCTCTTCCGCCGTCTCGTCGGAATAGTTCATCATCAGTTCATTGTAGCGTTCGAGCACGGCCGTCTTCGAGGCAACGCCTTCCATGACGTTTTCGAACACCGTCTTGTTGGGATCGATATGCGGCTCCTGCTCGAGGTAGCCGACCGTCGCTCCTTCGGCCAGCCAGGCTTCGCCGGTATATTCCTTGTCCTGGCCGGCGATGATGCGCAGCACAGTGGATTTACCGGCGCCGTTTGGCCCGAGAATACCGATCTTGGCATCCGGGTAGAAGGAAAGGTGGATGTTCTCCAAGATCTTCTTGTTGCCATAGGCCTTGTTGAGGCCGGACATATGATAGATGAACTGACGTGCCATGCTGCGCTGCTCCGGGCGGGAAACTTCGATTGTGCCGCTATGTAGGCGAAACAGCGCCTTCGGGCAACGCCGAAACCCGGTTTACGCAGGATTTCCGGTCAGAAGCCCGCTGCGTCGACGACGCCCTCGTCGCAGCCGAACGTCGTTTTTCCCGCGCCCTGGATCAGATCGCCAAGCCCGGTGCTCTTCGCCGACGCCGCCCCGGCGGCTTCCGAAAGCCCGATGGTTAACCCGCTGATCATCTTGACATTGCCGGCCCGACGGCAGCTCATCTTGACGCGTTCGCCGGCACCCGGCCCGAAGCTCTTGTCGAAAGCCGCCTTGATCGCCTCAGCCTTGACCGGCTTGCCGATATTGGCGGCGAAGAGATCGCGCACGGCCGAGGTGTTGAGCGCGCCGACGAGGTGCACGCCGACGCCGAAATAATCCTCGGCGCTCATTTTCGTGCAGGTGCCGTGCTTTACCCATTCATGCCGTTCCAGGCCGGATTGTGTGCCGGGCATCGCCTTTGCCAGCGCCGCCTGCGTCTCGGCCGACAGCGTAACCGCCGGCAGCGTGTCCCACTTGCCGTCCTTGTCGGCCGCTTTCTGCTCGGCGCTCACGCCGCAATAATCCTGCCGCATCGGCCAGAGCCCGTGCAGCGAAAAATTCGTCGCATCGGCGCGCTCGCCGGTCTGGCTTGCGCATTCGGCCTTCTTCTGATTCGTCTGGCAAAAGGCCGGCTGCCAGCTCGCCGAAAGAATAAAACGGGTGCGCCCACTAGCCTCCTGCGCCACGGCGGCGCCAGCAAGAACCATCGATACGGCGAACGTCAAGGTACGCAACTGCATGCTGCTCATTTCAACCCCCAAAAAAGAACAATACAGGAACAAATAAGCACGAAGATCGAAGACCCGCAACCCTGAATCGCAGCAGGAACGCAATTTGTTATCGGATAAACCCGGAACCGATGTTGCTTTTGGGCGGTGATCTGGTCTGTTGCCGCAAGGAGGATCCCGATGTTTTCTGAAACACAAAGGCTCGCTTCGACGGGGGCGTCGCTCGCCTATCACCATGCCGAGGCCGTCGGCCCGGCACGCGGCATCCTGTTGATATCGCACGGTCTCGCCGAACATTCGAAACGCTATCGCGCCTTTGCCGAGGCGATGGCGGCGCGCGGCTATCATGTTTATGCCCATGATCATCGCGGCCACGGCGAGACAACGGCGCCCGACGCGCCGGTCGGCCGCTTCGCCCGGCGAGGCGGCGTCGACAGGGTGATCGGCGACGTCCTTGCCATGCGCGCTCACGCGGCCATGCGCCATCCCGGCCTGCCGGTAATCCTCTTCGGCCATTCGATGGGGGGCCTGATCGCCCTTAATGCCGCCGTCACGGCGCCGGCCGATTTTAACGCCGTCGCCGTCTGGAATTCGAATTTCGCCGTCGGCCTTGCCGGCCGCGCCGCCCAGGCGATCCTGCTTGCCGAACGCATGCTGAAGGGCTCCGACGTGCCGAGCGGCCTGTTGCCGAAGCTCACCTTCGCCGCCTGGGGACAATCGATTGCGGGCCGCCGCACCGAGTTCGACTGGCTGTCGCGCCTTCCCGGTGAAGTCGACGAATATGTCGCCGATCCGCTCTGCGGCTTCGACGCCTCGGTCTCGCTCTGGCTCGATCTCTTCGAAATGACGTTTCGCGCCCCGCAGAAGCTCCATCTGGATCGGCTGCCGCGCGACCTGCCGATCCATCTGGTAGGCGGCGGAGAAGACCCGGCGACCGAGCGCGGAAAAGCCGTGCTCTGGCTGTCAAACCATTTGAAAGCCTGCGGCTTCTCTCGTATCAGCACTGAGATATATCAGGACATGCGGCACGAAACGCTGAACGAGATCGGCGCGGATGCTGCAACCGCCGCCTTTGCGGATTGGTGCGACGAGGCCGTCGCAAAATCCTGAGCCAGAGAGATTCCGTCATGAGCAGCACCTCCGCCCGCCCAGTTTCCTCAGCCTCCGAGGTGACGACAGGGCTCGCGCTGATGTTTCTTTCGGTGATGTTTTCGCCGCTGATCGATATTTTCGCCAAGCTTGCCGTCGTCACCATCCCCTCCGCCGAGGTTACCGCCGGCCGCTTCGTCGTGCAGGCGCTCTGCATGCTGCCGATCGTCATATGGCGGCGCAGCTTTGCCGATTTCTCCTGGCGCCAGAGCCTGTTCCATGCCATCCGCGGCTTGATCATCACCGTCTCGATGATCTCTTTCGTCACCACGCTGAAATACATGGCGGTTGCCGACGCGATTGCGATCTTCTTCGTCGAGCCGATCATGGTGACCATCCTCGGCGGCATCTTCCTGAAGGAGACGATCGGCTGGCGGCGCTATACCGGCTGTGGCGCCGGCTTCTTCGGGGCGATGCTGATCATCCAGCCGAGTTTCCAGGAAGTCGGCTATATCGCCCTCCTGCCCGTCCTCAGTGCGCTTTGCATCGCGATCTTCGTGCTGATGACCCGCGTCCTCTCGCACCGGGAAGATCCCTGGGCGATGCAGTTCCAGATGGGCATCTGGGGCCTCATCTTCTGCGCCGTCCTGCTTTTTATCGGCGATGGAAGCGGCTCTGATCTCTTCGATCCCGTCGTGCCCGAAGGCAGCGCCTGGTTCTACGTCGCCGGTGTCGGCGCCATGGCCGCAATTGCGGGCATCTTCGGCGTCTATGCCTATCGCGCCGCACCCGCCTCGACGCTGGCGCCGCTGCAATATTTTGAAATCGTCTCAGCGACGATCTTCGCCTGGCTGGTTTTCGGCGACTTCCCGGACGCGGTCAAATGGCTCGGCATCGCCATCATCATGGCATCGGGCTTGTACATCCTCTGGCGCGAGCGCCGCTTTGCTTCAAGGCCTGTATCCGATACATCTGAGGCGACGCTGGCGCCGTAAAGACCGACGAGGGAATATGACGCAGACCACGAAAAAGCCGCCGCTTGCAGGCATCCGGGTGATCGAGCTTGCCCGCGTGCTGGCCGGCCCCTGGGCCGGCCAGATGCTTGCCGATCTCGGCGCCGACGTCATCAAGGTAGAAAACCCCGACGGCGGCGACGATACCCGCCAATGGGGGCCGCCCTTCGTCGAAGGCGCGGACGGCGAAAATCTCTCGGCCGCCTACTACCACGCCACCAATCGCGGCAAACGCTCCGTCACCGCCGATCTGAAGAGCGCCGAAGGTCAGGATTTCGTCCGCCGCCTGGTTGCGTCAGCCGATGTGGTGATCGAGAACTTCAAGCTCGGCGGTCTCGTCAAATACGGGCTCGATTACGACAGCCTGCGCAAGGTCAACCCGAAGCTCGTTTATTGCTCGATCACCGGCTTCGGCCAGACCGGCCCCTATGCCAGCCTCGCCGGATATGATTACATCGTCCAGGGCATGTCCGGCTTCATGTCGATCACCGGCGAGCCGGACGGCCAGCCGATGAAGGCCGGCGTTGCCATCGCCGATCTCTTCACCGGCATCTATGCCGTCTCGGCGATCGAGGCCGCCCTCATCCACGCGCTCAAGTCGGGCGAAGGCCAGCTCGTCGACATGGCCCTGCTCGACGTGCAATCGGCCGTTCTCGCCAATCAGAACATGAACTACTTGGTTTCCGGGGCCGCCCCCACCCGCCTGGGCAATGCCCATCCGAATATCTCGCCCTATGAGGTCGTGCCAGCGGCGGACGGTTTTCTCATTCTTGCCATCGGCAATGACGGCCAGTTCCGCCGCCTCTGCGCCATCCTCGGCCTGGATGCCATCGCCGGCGACGGGCGTTACGCCACCAACAAGGCCCGCGTCGCCAATCGCGGCGAAGTCCGCCGTCTCGTCTCCACCGAGACACTAAAATGGCGCAAGGCGGATTTGTTGAAGGCCTGCGAGGAGAATGGAGTTCCCGCCGGCCCGATCAACACGATCGAGGAAATGTTTGCCGATCCGCAGGTAGAAGCCCGCGGCCTGCGCATCGATCTTGCCGATCGCGCCGGTACCGTCATCCCCGGAGTCAGGACGCCGGTAGTGCTGTCGGAAACGCCGCTGCACTATAGCAGGCCGAGCCCGCGTCTCGGCGAACACACCGAAGAGATTCTGGCGGAACTCGCCGAGCGCGAGAGGAAGGCATCGTCATGAAGAAGGCAGCATTGTCATGAAGAAGACTGGCGGGGAACTAATCGTCGAGGCGCTGAAGGCGAACGGCGTCAAGCGTCTGTCCTGCGTGCCCGGCGAGAGCTTCCTTGCCGTTCTCGATGCGCTACGCGACAGCGACATCGATGTGATCGTCTGCCGCCAGGAAGGCGGCGCGGCGATGATGGCCGATTGCTGGGGCCGGCTGACCGGCGAACCCGGCATCTGCGTGGTCACCCGCGGCCCCGGCGCCACCAACGCGTCTGCCGGTCTGCATATATCAAAGCAGGATTCGATCCCGATGATCCTCTTCATCGGCCAGGTGCAGCGTGAAGCACGCGAGCGTGAGGCTTTCCAGGAGGTCGAATTCCGCCGCGCCTTCACCGAATTCGCCAAATGGGTGGGCGAGATCGACGATGCCGCCCGCATTCCCGAGTTCGTCACCCGCGCCTTTGCGATCGCAACCTCCGGCCGCCCCGGCCCCGTGGTGCTGACGCTGCCGGAGGATATGCTGCGCGACGAAGTCGAAGCGCCCCGCGCCAAGCGTTATGTCAGCGTCGAGGCCCATCCCGGCCGCCGCCAGATCGACGATCTCTATCTGAGACTGCTCAAAGCCGAGCGGCCGATGGTGATCGTCGGCGGCACGCGCTGGGATGCCGATGCCGTCGCCGATTTTGCAATCTTCGCCGAACGGTTCCAATTGCCGGTCGGCTGTTCCTTCCGCCGGCAGATGCTGTTCGATCATCTCCACCCCTCCTATGCCGGCGATGTCGGCATAGGCATCAATCCGGCGCTGGCAAAGGAGATCAAGGAGAGCGACCTGCTGATCCTGCTCGGCGCCCGCATGTCGGAAATGCCGTCTTCGTCCTATACGCTGATCGATCTCCCCTACCCCCAGCAATCGCTGATTCACGTCTATCCCGATGCGTCCGAACTGGGCCGCATCTACCGCCCGGATCTCCCCATCTGCGCCGCACCTGCCGATTTCGTCGCGGCCCTTGCCGATCTGGAAGCGCCGGCCGAGCCGCATTGGGCGGAGCGCACGCAGCGCATGCACCAGGCCTATCTCACCTGGTCGAAACCGCCGGCGACAGGTCCGGGCGCCGTCCATATGGGGCCGATCATGGAGTGGCTGGAAGCCAATACCGGGCCGGAGACGATCTTCACCAACGGCGCCGGCAACTACGCCACGTGGCTGCACCGCTTCCATCGTTTCCGCCGCTTCAACACCCAGGCCGCGCCCACCTCAGGCTCGATGGGTTACGGCCTGCCCGCCGCCGTCGCCGCCAAGCGGCTCTTTCCAGAGCGCGAGGTCATCTGCTTTGCCGGCGACGGCTGTTTCCTGATGCACGGCCAGGAGTTCGCCACTGCCATCCGCTACGGCCTGCCGATCATATCGGTCGTGGTCAACAACGGCATCTACGGCACGATCCGCATGCATCAGGAGCGCGAATATCCCGGCCGCGTCAGCAGCACCGACCTGACCAACCCCGACTTCGCAGCCCTTGCCCGCGCCTATGGCGGCCATGGCGAAACGGTGGAAAGCACCGAGCAATTCGCCGCGGCCTTCGAGCGGGCGCGCGAAAGCGGCAAGCCGGCAATCATCGAAGTTAAACTCGATCCCGAGGCGATCACGCCGACACGCACGCTCTCGGAAATTGCGCAAACAAAAAGCCGGTAAGTCCGTGAGCTCACGCACCTACCGGCTTTGATGCAGTGCTGCGGCGACGATCAGTCGATCGCGGCCGTGACGATGAACTCGACCTTGTATTTCGGCGCTGCGAGCTTGGCTTCGCTGGTGGCGCGGGCCGGCGGATTGGCCGGATCGATCCAGGCTTCCCAGGCGGCGTTCATCTCGGCGAAATAGGCAATGTCGGAGAGATAGACGATCGTCTGCAGGATCTTCGACTTGTTGCTGCCTGATGCAGTCAGCAGGCGGTCGACTTCGGCAAGCGAGGACTTGCACTGATCGGTGACGCTTTCGCCCTCGCCGACCTGGCCTGCGAGATAAACCGTGTTGCCGTGAATGACGGCGCCGCTCATGCGTGCGCCGACGTCGATACGCTTAATGCTCATCATAGTCTCCTGAGTGAATGGGAAGGTGGCGGCGGCGCTGCGGTGCAGCGCCGGAAAATCGGCAGCCGGAATGGGGGCCTAGCTGCGGATATGGTGGGTCTTCTGGTAGATCGCCGTCGAGCGGGCGCCGGAGCGGCAATAGCCGAGCATCGGCCGCGGGAACTCGTCGAGCGCGTCGACCATGCCCTGGACCGCTTCCTCGGTCACGCCCATCGGCCCGACGGGCACATGGGTGATCTCCAGACCGAGTTCCTTGGCACGTGCCTCGATAACGGAAAACGACGTCTGATCGGGGCTCTCATGGTCGGGGCGGTGGCAGACGATCGATTTGAACCCCAGCGCCTTGATATCGTCGAGGTCCTCGGGCGTGATCTGACCCGAAACCGAATATTCATCGTCGATCTGGCGAATATCCATCGTCCTGTCTCCTCAAAAATGGTGGGCTGAAGGTCTACGACGCAGCTTGGCAAGCGTCAACAACACTTCGCTCACAGGAAGGCAAAGCTCAGCCCATAGCTGCGGCTCTCGCCGGGCGCCAGCATGTGGAACTCGCCGGCTGCCTCAAGCTCGTCACGCAATACCCAGCGATGCGAGACCGGCTCGATGCCGATGATATGGGCCGGCGCCTTCTGGTTTCGCCACACCTGCAGATAAGGCAGCGTGTCGGCGCGGAAACGCACGCGAAGCGTCCTGCCGCCGATCGCGGCGATGGGCCCTAGGCGAACTTCGGCAAAGCCCTGCTCCGTTGCCGGCGCCGGCACGCAGAAGATGCCGCCCGGCTCCTCGCCGAATGTCCAGGAGAAACCGCCATTCTCCAGCATCCCGCCCTCGATCCGCGTGCCCTCGTCCAGCCATTTACCGCCGGTGTTCATGTGATACATCAGGAAGGTCGGCACCGTCTGATCGCTGGTGTTGACGACCCGGTCCTCGAGCCGGACCTCACCGGTCGCCCCATCGATCCGCCACAGCCGCTCGATGCGCTGCGGCAGTCCTTCGACCGTGGTGATGTCGATATCGGCCCGGCATTCGGCATTGCCGTTCTTCAATTTCGTCCACAGCACCTTGGCCGCATGGCCGGAGGCCGATCCGTGCAGCGGATAGACCTTGCCCTCGGCGCTACCGGCGATCGGCTGGCGGTGGCGGATATGGTCCGGCCCGCAGGTGAACAGGAAGCCTTCGAGCGAGTGATCGATTCGGGGATCGCCGTCGTCGGGAATGGCGCGCTTCGGCGCGATGTCGACGCCTTCGACGATGCATCCGCCGATATCCAGCACCGATGCTTCATCGAGCATCAGGCGCGGCCCGCTTGCAGCGGCAAATTCGATCATCGCAGTCTCCTCAGGGGCTTATCGGCCGAGTAGCGTTAGATTTTGCGCCGTCTTTCGTCAATCGAACCCTTTTCCTCTCTTGCGCTTTTGCCGCAACCATGGATTTTGCGGAACTGACGCGGAGACGCAAACGTTTATGAGTAAAAGGAAATCTTAGTGATTTTCATATTTTGTTCAGCACGGTTTCATAAATTCCACACTAGCGTCAAAATTCGCAGGTGTGTGTCGGCCTAGTCACTGTTCGAGGTGTGAGACGTGAATCGTTTTTTAAAGTCGGCATTTTCGCTTGCGGCCGTGCTGGCAGCCATTGCCGTTGCAGCACCGGAGGCCGGCGCGCAGCAGTTCCGTGACCGCCGCCAGAGCGATGTCGTACTCGTCACCCCGAGCGGCGAAATCCTCGACTATGTCCCGCGCGGCTATATCTACGCCCGCGACCGCAGCGGCAACCGCGTGCTGATCGACGACTACGGCAATGTCGTCGCCACCGAGATGCGCGCCCGCGGCTACTATCCGCCGCGGCCCGGCCCGCGCGACGTCTATGCCGACCAGAACGGCAACGATCCCTATTACGCCGACGATGGCGACGCACGTTACTCCGAGCGCGGTGCGGTCACCGGCGGCATCCCGCGCGATGCGGCGATCGAACGCCAGCCGCTCGGCGAACAGCCCTATCCCCAGGACAACAGCATCGGCAATCCGCAGTCCGGCGACGATTATGCCTCGATCGATCCCGACCAGCAGATTCCGCCCGCCGACGCGCCCAAGGCCGCGCCGGACGAACCCGTCATCACGCTGAAGAATAAGTCGAAGCCGGAGATCGTCGCGCTGCAGGTCTTCCTCGACCGCGCCGGCATCTCGCCCGGTGTCATCGACGGCCATATGGGCTCGAACGTCACCAAATCGGTCTATGCCTATGACCAGATGACCGGCTCCAAACTCGACCCGAACGACACCGACGCCATTCTGGAAGAGTTGCGCATGAACGGCGGCCTGCCGGTCGTCAGCTACACGATCACGCCGGCCGATGCCGCCGGCCCCTACGTCGCAGAGATCCCGGAAGACTATTCGCATAAGGCGCTGCTGCCGTCGCTTGCCTATACATCGACCACCGAAATGCTGGCCGAGCGCTTCCACATGGACGAGGCCTTCCTCAAGGAGATGAACCCCGGCGCTGATTTCAGCGTCGCCGGCACCGTCATCAAGGTCGTCAATCCGGGTGAGCCGAAGAGCGGCGAAGTTGCCCGTATCATCGCCGACAAGGGCCGCAAGCAGGTCTTTGCCTATGATAGCGCCGGCAATCTCATTGCCGCCTATCCAGCATCGATCGGCTCCACCGACACACCCTCCCCGTCGGGCATCGTGACGGTCGAGCGCGTCGCCTTCAATCCCGGTTACACCTATAATCCGAAGATCAATTTCCAGCAGGGCGCCAACGACAAGATCCTCAACATTCCGCCCGGCCCGAACGGCCCGGTCGGTACCGTCTGGATGGCGCTCTCCAAGCCGACCTACGGCATCCACGGCACGCCCGAGCCTTCCAAGATCGGCCGCACCCAGAGCCACGGCTGCATTCGCCTGACCAATTGGGACGCAACCGAGCTTGCCAAGATGGTCAAGCCGGGAGTGACGGTCGAATTCGTCGATTGAAGCCAGCGTGATAACGACACGGAAAAGGCCGCCGGATCGCTCCGGCGGCCTTTTCGGTTTATACGGGGGATGTTCAGGCCGCCGTTGCCATACGGAGCGACACCGTCAGCCGGGCGGGCAGCTTGCTCATGATCTCCTCGGCAAAACAGGTGGCGTTTTCACGCGCCTTGTCGAGATTGCTGACGCGGGCGGGATCGAGCGTGTGCAACGTGCCGCCACAGTCGAAGATGTCTCGGAAGGCGGAGCGTTCGATGATCGCCGTGTCCAGCACCGGCACATGCCGCTCGCTGAGCAGCGATTTGACGAGTTGCAGCGCCCGGGTCGTGACCATCGAGTTGACGCGGGTCAGCACCACTGAATGACCGATCTTGATACCCGCCTTTTCGTCCAGATACTGCAGCAGTTCGAGCACCTGCGCGCCGCCGCGCGCATCCATCGCACAGCCCTGGATCGGGATCAGCACATGGTCGGAAAGGCCGACGGCGGTGGCAAGCAGCGGATTGCGCGCACCCGGCAGGTCGACGATGAAATAGTCGGTATTGTGCTTGTTCTCACTGATATGCAGCGGCAGCGAGGCGGTGGTGACGAAATCGATCACCGAAATATTGGGCACATGACCAGATATCTCGTGCCAGCGCGAAATCCAGTGCTGCGGATCGGCGTCGAGAATGGTGACGCGAAAACCCTTGCGGGCAAGCTCGGTGGCGAGCAGGAGAACAGCGGTCGTCTTGCCGGCGCCGCCCTTGGTATTTGCGAATGTGATGACAGGCATGTTCAGTCCTCGGAAGGAAATGGTGCGAGCCGAAATCGCTCTTTTACGCACCATCGGAGCATCGTGCGGTTAATCCATCCTTTCTAATCATGGTTAACAAATTCCAAACACGCGCGCCGAAATTGCAGCCGGTATTTTTCACATCCCTAAAATTGGGGGGTGTCGCCAAAATGAAAAAAGCCCGGAAAGCAAGGCTTTCCGGGCCGGTCTGCAGGTCCGATCTTATGATCTCAGAAGCAATCGCTGAAAAGCGCCTTGGTATTCTCGAGCGTCATGGCAACCGGGTTGCCGCCCGCGCTCGGATCTTCGATCGCCATGGCCGACAATTCGTCGATGCGGTCGGCAGCGATTCCCATCGCCGTCAGCGTCTCCGGCACGCCGAGGTCGGAGCGGAGCTTCAATACATAGTCGTAGAAGCCGTCGAAACCGCCCGAAATACCGAGATAGGCGGCGGCGCGGCTGATCTTTTCCTCGATCGCCGTGCGGTTGAAGCGCAGCACCGCCGGCATGACAACTGCGTTGGTCATGCCGTGATGGGTGTTGTAGACGGCGCCGATCGGGTGCGACAGCGCGTGAATGGCGCCGAGCCCCTTCTGGAAGGCGACAGCACCCATGGCGGCAGCGGACATCATGTTGGCGCGTGCTTCAAGATCGGTGCCTTCCCGATAGGCGCGCGGCAGGAATTCCTTGACAAGCCGCATGCCTTCGAGCGCGATGCCGGCCGACATCGGGTGATAGAAGGGCGAGGAATAGGCCTCCAGGCAATGGGCAAAGGCATCCATGCCGGTGCCGGCCGTGATGATCTTCGGCATGCCGACGGTCAGTTCCGGATCGGAGATGACGACACCAGGCAAGAACTTCGGATGGAAGATGATCTTCTTCACATGCGTTTGCGAATTGGTGATGACGCTGGCGCGGCCGACTTCCGAGCCGGTACCCGCTGTCGTCGGCACGGCGACGATCGGGGCAATGCCTTCGAGGCTTGCCCGCGTCCACCAGTCGCCGATATCCTCGAAATCCCAGACAGGCCGGGTCTGACCTGCCATGAAGGCGACGCACTTGCCGAGATCGAGGCCCGAGCCGCCGCCGAAGGCGACGACGCCGTCATGGCCGCCATCCTTGAAAGCCTTGACGCCGGCCTCGAGGTTCTTCTCGTTCGGGTTCGGATCGACGTCGGCAAAGATCGCCCGGCCAAGGCCTGCATCTTCGAGAATGTCGAGCGCGTTCTTGGTGATCGCCATCGAGGCGAGGCCGCGGTCGGTGACCAGCAGCGGCTTTTTGATGCCGAGGCTCTTGCAGGCGTCTGCCAGTTCCTTGATCCGGCCCCGGCCGAGCTTGACCGATGTCGGATAGCTCCAGTTTGCGGTGATGTTGCTGCTCATACTGTGACTTTCTTCAGGTGGAAGGATTTCGGGCGCGTCAGATTCTGGAAGCCGATGATCGACAGCGAGCCGCCGCGGCCCGTCTCCTTGACGCCGGTCCAGCAGAGCGCCGGGTCGAGATAATCGGCGCGGTTCATGAAAACGGTGCCGGTTTCGATCTCGCGGCCGAGCCGCCCTGCCCGTTCGGCATCCTTGGTCCAGAGCGAGGCCGTTAGCCCGTACTGGCTGTCGTTCATCAAGGCGAGCGCCTCTTCGTCGCTCTTCACCTTCATGATGCCGACCGCCGGACCGAAGGTCTCCTCGCGCATGAAGGCCATGGAATGGTCGACATCGACGAGAACCTGCGGTGCGAGATAAGCGCCGCCGTCGTCCTGAGGGAAAAGCTTGGGATCGACAAGCGCCTTGGCGCCCTTGGAGACCGCATCGGCAATCTGCTCGCGCACCACCTTGGCGAAGCGCTTGTTCGCCATTGGTCCGAGCGAAGTCTCGGGATCGAGCGGATTGCCGAGCTTGTAATTCGACACCCAGGCGACCGACTTTTCGACGAAGGCGTCGTAGAGGGATTCGTGCACATAGATGCGCTCGATGCCGCAGCAGCACTGGCCGGAATTGTAGGTCGCGCCGTCCATCAGCGTATCGACGGCCGCCTCAAGATCGGCGTCTTCCATGACGTAACCCGGATCCTTGCCGCCGAGTTCGAGGCCGAGGCCGGTGAAGGTGCCGGCGGCGGCCCGCTCCATCGAGCGCCCGCCTTCGACCGATCCGGTAAAGTTGACGAAATTGAAGCTGCCGGCAGCAATCAGCGCCGAGGTCGTCTGATGATCGAGGAAGACATTCTGGAACACGTCCTCGGGAATGCCCGCCTCCACGAAGGCCTGCACCAGCCGCTCGCCGACGAGCAGCGTCTGCGAGGCATGTTTCAGAACGACGGTATTGCCCGCCATCAGCGCCGGCGCAATCGTGTTGATTGCGGTCATATAGGGATAGTTCCAGGGTGCCACGACGAAGACGACGCCATGCGCTTCGCGCTCGATGCGGCGTTCAAAACGATCGCTCTCCTCGATGACAACAGGCGCCAGCGCATCGGCAGCGATCGAGGCGACATAGTTGGAGCGCTCGTTGAAACCCTTGTATTCGCCGCCATACTTGACCGGCCGGCCCATCTGCCAGGCAAGCTCCGGCACGACGACGTCGGACATCTCGTTCAGCCGCGCAGCACCCTTCAGCACCAGTTGCACGCGCTCTTCGAGCGGCCGTTTCGCCCAGGCCTTCTGCGCCTTGCGGGCCCGCGCCACAACATCCTTGGCGGCATCGAGAGAAAGTGCGGCGCGTTCGGCATAGACCGACCCGTCAACCGGTGAAATGCATTGGATCATCGTCATGATCGATTTCCGTCCTCGTATTGATCAAAATTTCGGCGAGGGCATGAGCCCCTCATCCGCCTGCCGGCACCTTCGCCCCGTAAGCGGGGCGAAGGGGGATAGCCGCAGCGTCTCCGTCCCATCTACCTCTCGTATGGCAAGTCCCCTCTCCCCGTAAAACGGGGAGAGGGTTAGGGTGAGGGGCAAACAACCCGCAATCCCTACTAGGCTCTTTCGAAACCGCGCGCCACTTCCCAATCGGTGATGCGGCGGTCGTATTCTTCCTGCTCCCATTCGGCAGCACGGGTATAGTGGTCGATCACATCATCGCCGAAGGCTTTGCGCAGCATTGCCGATTCCGTCATTGCGGTCGTGGCGGCGCGGAGCGTGCGCGGGATTTCTCGAATATCCTTGCCGCCATAGGCGTCGCCGACGAAAGGAGCCTCGAGCTCGAGCCTGTTCTCGATCCCGTCTATACCGGCCGCAAGCAGCGCGGCAAAGGCGAGATAGGGATTGAGATCGGAGCCGCCGACGCGGCACTCGATGCGGATACCCTTGGTCTCTTCGCCGCAGAGGCGATAGCCGGCGGTGCGGTTGTCCTTGCTCCAGATCGCCTTGGTCGGTGCGAAAGTGCCGGCCATGAAGCGCTTGTAGGAATTGATGTAGGGCGCCAGGAAATAGGTGATCTCGCTCGCATGCGCGAGAAGCCCTGCAACATAATTATGCATCAGCGGCGACATGCCGTATTTGCCGGTATGGTCGAAGAACAGCGGCTTTTCCTCAAGGCTCCAGAGCGACTGATGGATATGCGAGGAACTGCCGGCGGCATTGTAATTCCACTTGGCCAGGAAGGTGATCGCCTTGCCTTTCGACCAGGCGATCTCCTTGCAGCCATTCTTGATGATCGCGTGCCGGTCGGCCATGGCGAGCGCATCGGCATAACGCACGTTGATCTCCTCCTGGCCGGCCGAGGCCTCGCCCTTGGAGTTCTCGACCGGAATGCCGGCGCCCTGCAGCCCGGTGCGGATCGCCCGCATCACCTCTTCCTCCTTGGTAGTCTGGAAGATGTGGTAGTCCTCGTTATAGGCGCTGGCGAGCTTGAGGTTGCGGTAGCCAGCCGTATGCGCCGACTCGTAGCTCTGGTCGAACAGGAAGAATTCGAGCTCGGAGGCCATGTAAGCCTTCATGCCCATATCTTCGAGGCGCTTCACCTGCTTCTTCAGGATTGCACGCGGCGAATGGGCGACCTCTTCATGGGTGTGATGGTCGAGCATGTCGCAGAGCACCAGCGCCGTGCCCTCGAGCCAGGGAATGCGGCGCAGCGTCGCCAGATCCGGCTTCATCGTATAGTCGCCGTAACCCTTTTCCCAGCTGGTCGCCTTATAGCCGGAAACCGTCTCCATCTCCATGTCGGTGGCGATCAGATAGTTGCAGCTATGGGTTTCCTTCCAGGCGCTCTCGACGAAATATTCCGCCTGAAAGCGCTTGCCCATCAGACGGCCCTGCATGTCCACCTGGCACGCAAGAACCGTATCGATGCGCCCTTCGGCAACATCCTTCTTGAGATCGTCGAATGTGTAGCTGCTCATGGTTGATCCGCCTGACATTGGAATTGAGATGATCGGGGCAACGAAATCGCATGCGCTCGGCCGATGTGGGCCTGATGCCTTTTCGTTGAACCGGCGATGGGGCCGCAGGAGCGGCCCCGCCATTTGAGAGGGAAGCCTCGATGCTTATTTTTCGCCGCTTTCGCCAACCGCCGCTTCGGCAGCTGCGATTTCGGCCTGGCGCTTTGCCACCTCAGCGCCGATCGGCGGTCCCTTGAAGCGCCGGCTTTCAAAACCGAACCAGACGATTGCGGTCATCAGAAGGAAGCCAACGGTAACGTAAAGGGCAGCACCGTTCGGCGGTTGGATTCCGAGAATGAAGATCAGAACCATCGCGATGATCGACAGCACTGCAAAGAGCTTGAAGAGGCCTTCGCCGAGGTTCCACGGTCCCATCTTGTCCCATTTCGATGTGCCCCAGGCGAAGAGACCGAGCGTGATCGGGATCGCGAAGGAGAAGAAGAGGAAGATGACCGTGCACGAAACGACGATGGTGTACACCGGCGTGTCGCCAATTTTCATGATATCGAGTGAGGTGAACCAGACGAACAGCACCGAAAGGATCGAGCCGGTCCAGATCGCAGCCACCGGCGTGCGGTACTGCGGGCTGACTTTCGACAGCGCCTTCGATGCCGGTAGGTCGCCGTCACGCGAGAAGGCGAAGATCATGCGGGAAACCGAAGTGACGGTAGCAAGGCCGCACAGCCACTGACTGACGAGGATCGCCAAGTAGAGGATGTCCTTCACGGTCGCGTTGACCTGCGTGTCCATCGCCCAGAAGAACACGTTCCAGCCCTGTTTTGCTGCATCGTCCATATTCGGCAGCATGAGCACGAAAGAGCACAGCATGATGTAGCCGAAGAGTGCCGACCACAGAACTGAGGCGACCATGCCACGCGGCACCGAGTGGGCGGCTTTGACCGTCTCTTCCGACGTATGCGCCGAAGCGTCGTAGCCGGTGATGGTGTAGATCGGCAGCAGCAGACCGAGCAGGAAAACCCAGCTGCCCGACGTCGTCGGCCAGACACTGCCGCCCGCTTCGCCGGAATAATTGGCGAAGGTGAAGAGCCGGCCGAATTCATATGACGGGGCCGATAACAGGCACACTACGGCAAGCGCGATGGCGGTCGCGAAGATCAGATAACCCGAGAAGTCTGTCAGCTTTGCGGTCAACCCTATCCCCATATGGTTCACGAGCGCCTGTGCGCCGGTGATGATGACGAGGAAGACGATCCGCACCGTGATAGTGTCCGTCAAGCCAAGATAGCCCGTGCCGAACGTACCCATGAAGAAATAATAGGTGCCGACATTGATGGCGCCGAGCACCGTGACGAGACCGAGCAGGTTGAACCAGGCGGTCAGCCAGCCAGTGAAGCGGTTGCCGAGGATTGAACCCCAGTGATAAAGCCCGCCGGCCGTCGGATAGGCGGAGCTGATCTGCGCCATGGCAACGGCGAAGACGAGCGAGATGAAGCAGCCGAGCGGCCAGCCGATGCCGATGGCGGCTCCGCCGGCACCGGAGGTCGCTTGCGCCAGCGAATTGATGCCGCCGGAGAGGATGCAGATGATGGAAAATGAGACGGCGAAGTTCGAGAACGAGCTCATGCGTCGTTCGAGTTCTTGGGCATAACCCATGGAATGCAGGATGTGCACATCCTGCTTCTTGTCCAGTTCGGAATAATCCGACATGACTTCCCCCTGTTCACGATCGGCCGCGGGATTGCGGGCCGGTTCAGTGCCAAATTGCCCGCTGCATTTGCGCCGTGCGGACGTTCGCAGTTAGACTGCTCCCTCGGGTCTTCTTTTTATCAGGCGTCCAGGCTTTGCTGGAGCAGCCCTTTTAGATAGTCGGCCATGACCCCTTGGCCGACATCGTCTGCGACGAGGTCGTTGCGGACCTCGATCATCACATTGCGCAAGCCGTTCGACAGCCCGTGCAGGATCAGCGTGTGAGTCACGCCATCCTCAGGCCCGTAAGGCTGGTTGCGTTCCGTCCTGTAAAGCGGCGCCTCGGCCGCAGCCTCCAGCATGCGGTCGGCGAGCCGGCTGTCCTCATCGTGCAATATGCCGAGTTCGACGGCGCGTTCGCGGCCGTGATAGACCGGCGTGAAGCTATGGATCGTCACGATGATGCTGTCTTGCCCCCTCGCCCGGCGATCGCGGATCAGCCCGCGGATGGCGTCGTGGAAAGGCACGTAGAGCGCGTCGGTGCGCGCAAGCCGTTCTTCGGCGGTCAAATCCGTGTTGCCGGGAACGGCATAGATCTCGCTTACTTCAGGCATGGCGCCGGGTGAACTCGGCGGCCGGTTGCAGTCGTAGATCAGCCGAGAGAACCGCTGGTAGACGAGCGTCGCATCGAGCCCTTCCGATATGCCGCGGGCGACTGAAAGAGCCCCCGGGTCCCAGGCAATGTGGCTTAAGAGCGCTTCGCTGGGCAGGCCGAGATCACCGAAATGAGCGGGAAGCACATTCGAAGCGTGCTCGCAGACGAGCAGCACCGGGCTTCGGCCGCCGACGCGCTCGATCCCGACGCAATCACCGTCCGCTTCGCTGAGGATTTTTGGCCCGGCCAGCACCAATGGCGCCACTCCTATCCCTTAATAAAAGCTTTCCAAGAAAAGAATTCTTCAGGTTTCGGTCACTGTCAAGCGTCGACTGAAAATTTCTTTTCATGACAGTAGTTGACATGGATTATGACAGCGTTGTTAACTTTGGGCGGGAAAGTGGCGCCAGACCACCCCGGGGAGCATCGTTAAGTGACAGTTGCATCGAAGACGGTTTCGGACGTCATACACTCGCATTTCGGGGTGCTGACGCGCGCCGAGAAGCAACTGGCCGAAAGCCTTCTCGACAATTATCCGGTATCCGGTCTCGGCAGCATCACCACGATCGCCGAGAATGCCGGCGTTTCGACGCCGACGGTCGTGCGCATGGTGCAGAAGCTCGGCTTCAAGGGCTATCCGGACTTTCAGGCACATCTGCATCTGGAGGTCGAAGCGACGATCTCCAACCCGATCGCCAAGCATGATCGTTGGGCCCAGAACGCGCCTGGCACGCATATCCTCAACCGTTTCGCCGATGCCATCATGAGCAATCTGCGCCAGACGTTGACCGATCTCGACACCGCGACCTTCGACAGCGTCGCCTCACTGCTGTCGGACCGCAAGCGCGGCCTCTATTTCGTCGGCGGCCGCATCACCGGCGCGCTTGCCGAATATTTCTTCACCCATATGCAGGTGATTCGGCCGGCGACGACGCTGCTATCATCGAACTCCAGCAGCTGGCCGCAATATGCTCTCAACATGAATGCCGGCGACATTCTGATCATCTTCGACATCCGCCGCTACGAGCAGGAGATGGTGAGCCTTGCGACTGCCGCTCGCAAACGCGGCGCAGAAATCGTCGTCTTCACCGACCAGTGGAGCTCGCCCGCCGCCAAGCTCGCCCGGCATGCCTTCCGCGTTCGGATCGAGGCGCCGTCGGCTTGGGACTCCTCCGTCGTCACCCTCTTCATCGTTGAAGCGCTCATCGAGGCCGTTCAGAACTCCACCTGGGACGAGACGAAGGAGCGCATGAAGACGCTTGAGGGCTTGTTCGAGCAGACCAAGCTTTTCCGCAAACCGGGTTAGGAGGGACAAGAAAAACAAAGGGGAGAACAAGGACGGACTTTCGCGGAAACAGGTCGTGTCGTCGCAAATAAAACACGTGTCGCAAACGCCTGCTATTCATAGCAAAATTAACGTCATCCACCCGTCACACAAGCTTCATGTAAGCTGATTAACAGCATCGCCAGACACTGAAAACCCGAAGGAGAACAACAGTGATCTCTAACATTTCTCGACTTCTGTCGCTCTCTACTGCGATGATCGTGGCTTCGACCGCGATTGCCGCCGCCGAGCCGAGCGCTGAACTTATCGCCGCCGCCAAGAAGGAAGGCACCCTGACCACGATCGCTCTTCCGCACGACTGGTGCGGCTACGGCGACGTCATTGCCGGCTTCAAGGCCAAGTATGGCCTCGAAGTCAACGAACTGAACCCGGACGCAGGTTCGGGCGACGAAGTCGAAGCCATCAAGGCCAACAAGGGCAACACCGGTCCGCAGGCTCCTGACGTCATCGACGTCGGCCTCTCCTTCGGTCCGTCCGCCAAGAAGGACGGTCTGATCCAGCCTTACAAGGTTTCCACCTGGGATTCGATCCCGGACACGGCCAAGGATGCCGAAGGCTTCTGGTACGGCGACTATTACGGCGTTCTCTCGTTCCTCGTGAACAAGGACCTCGTCAAGGAATCGCCGGCCGACTGGACCGACCTGAAGAAGAGCGACTACGCAAACACGGTCGCGCTTGCAGGTGATCCGCGTAGCGCCAACCAGGCTGTCCAGGGCGTCTATGCTGCTGGTCTTTCCGCATCCGGCGGTGACGCGGCCAAGGCAGGCGAAGAAGGCCTGAAGTTCTTCGCCGAACTCAACAAGGCTGGCAACTTCGTGCCCGTCGTCGGCAAGGCGGCTCCCTTCGCTCAGGGCTCGACGCCGATCATCGTCGCCTGGGACTACAACGCCCTGTCCTGGGGCCAGAGCCTCAAGGGCAATCCTCCGTTCGAGGTTGTCGTTCCGAAGACGGGCGTCGTTGCCGGTGTCTACGTCCAGGCGATTTCGGCTTTCGCTCCGCACCCGAACGCTGCCAAGCTCTGGATGGAATACCTCTATTCCGACGAAGGTCAGCTTGGCTGGCTGAAGGGATATTGCCACCCGATCCGCTTCAACGATCTTGCCAAGAACAACAAGATCCCGAAGGACCTGCTCGACAAGCTGCCGCCTGCAGCAGCCTATGAAAAGGCTGTTTTCCCGACGCTCGAAGAGCAGGCGGCCGGCAAGGAAACCATCACCAAGAACTGGGATTCCGTGGTCGGCGCCAGCGTCAAGTAACCTCTGATCCTGCCTCCCCGCCCAACGGCGGGGAGGTTTTCTCACTCCGACGCCCCAGGATGAGCTTTTCCATGAGCACCGTCTCTACGCCTATGGTCAGCAGCGCCCCCTTGATCAACAGAGATCGCGTGATCGACTGGCTGGGCATTGCACCCTTCATTATCTTCTCGCTGCTGTTTCTGATCATCCCCACGCTTTATCTCGTGGCGGGCGCGTTCCTGACACCCGAGGGTAGTTTTACGCTGAAAAATATCGGCGATCTTTTTACGCCATCGATCATGAGCGCTTATTGGATCAGTATCCGCGTCTCGGTCGCCTCGGCTCTGGGCGGCGCGTTGATCGGCTTTTTCCTCGCCTGGGCCGTCGTGCTCGGCGGCCTGCCGAACTCGGTGCGCTCGACGCTTCTGACCTTCTCCGGCGTCGCCTCCAATTTCGCCGGCGTGCCGCTCGCCTTCGCCTTTCTGGCAACGCTCGGCCGCACCGGCCTCGTGACGGTCTTCCTGCGGGAATGGTTCGACTTCAATCTTTACAGCACCGGCTTCAACCTGCTGTCCTTCTTCGGCCTCACCATCACCTATATGTATTTCCAGATCCCGCTGATGGTGCTGATCCTGACGCCTGCGCTCGACGGCATGAAGAAGGAATGGCGTGAAGCCTCGCAGATCCTCGGCGCCACCAACCGTCAGTACTGGACGATGGTCGCGATGCCGATCCTCTGGCCTAGCCTGCTCGGCACGACACTGCTGCTCTTTGCCAACGCCTTCGGCGCCATAGCCACCGCCTTCGCGCTGACCGGCAGTTCGCTGAACATCGTGCCGATCCTGCTCTACGCGCAGATCCGCGGCGACGTTCTGCACAATGCCAACCTCGGGTACGCAATCGCGCTCGGTATGATCGTGATCACCGGCGTATCCAACGTCCTGTACCTCATGCTGCGCATGCGCGCCGAACGGTGGCAGAAATGAAAGCGCAACGTCTCGGAGCCTGGATCGCCATCATCCTGGGCGCGTCCTATTTCATCATTCCGCTAATCGGCACCATTGAATTTTCGCTGCGAATGCGCCGCGGTGAATACAGTCTCGATGCCTATCAGTCGGTCTTCTCGGACGCCCAGTTCCGCGAGACCTTCGGCTACTCCATGATGATGGCGCTTCTGACCATTGTCTTCGGCATGCTGCTCGTCGTGCCGACGGCCTACTGGGTGCGGCTGCGGCTGCCGCAGATGCGCCCGGTCGTCGAATTCATCACGCTGCTCCCGCTCGTCATTCCGGCAATCGTCATCGTCTTCGGTTATCTCAGGATGTACAACTCGTCGTCCTATCTACCGCTGACGGGTTCGACGACCGGCACCAACATACTGCTGGTCTTCTCCTACATCACGCTGTCCCTGCCCTACATGTACCGCGCCGTCGACACCGCCATGCGCGCCATCGACGTCCGCACCCTGACGGAAGCAGCCGAAAGCCTCGGCGCGCGCTGGACGACTATCATGTTCAGGTGCATTTTTCCCAACGTCATGAGCGGCGTGCTGTCGGGTGCCTTCATCACGCTGGCGATCGTCATGGGCGAATTCACCTTCGCTGCCCTGCTCAACCGCCCGGCCTTCGGCCCCTACCTGCAGCTTGTCGGCGCCAACAAGGCCTATGAGCCTTCAGCACTGGCCGTCATCGCCTTCTCGATCACATGGCTCAGCATGGGCCTGCTCAACCTCGTTTCCCGCTTCGGCAAAGCCCGCCCGGCAAAGGCTTAAGGTAATCGGCTCATGTCTTTTCTCACGCTGACCAACATTCAGAAATCCTTCGGCCCGGTCCAGGTCGTCAAGAACTTCAACATGAACATCGAGAAGGGCGAATTCGTCTCCTTCCTCGGACCGTCAGGCTGCGGCAAGACGACCGTTCTGCGCATGATCGCCGGCTTCGAAACGCCGACCGGCGGCACGCTGACCATCAACGGCAAGGACCAGAGCGCGCTGAAGCCGAACCAGCGCAATATCGGCATGGTCTTCCAGGCCTATGCGCTGTTCCCGAACATGACGGTGCACGACAATGTCGCCTTCGGCCTGAAGGTCGCCGGCGCCCCCAAGCCTGAAATTGATGCCCGCGTCAAGGAAATGCTCGGCCTGATCAAGCTCGACCACCTCGCCGACCGCTTCCCCTACCAATTGTCGGGCGGCCAGCAGCAGCGAGTCGCTCTTGCCCGTGCGCTTGCCGTCAAGCCGCAGGTGTTGCTGCTCGACGAGCCGCTCTCCGCACTCGACGCCAAGATCCGCGTGTCGCTGCGCGAGGAAATCCGCCAGATCCAGCAGCAGCTCGGCATCACCACGGTTTTCGTTACCCACGACCAGGAAGAGGCGCTGTCGATCTCCGACCGCATCGTCGTCATGAACGCCGGCAAGGCCGACCAGATCGGTTCGCCCTTCGAGATCTACAATACGCCGGCAACGCGCTTTGTCGCCTCCTTCGTTGGGACGCTGAACCTCATCGAGGCCAAGGTCGTCGATCCCGACGCCAACCGCATCCAGATCGGCGATCAGGTCATCACGCTGAAGCAGTCGGTCGCAGCCCACAAGGCCGGCGAAACCATCTCGCTGGCGCTGCGCCCGGAAGCGGGCTCGCTCTCCGACACCGTCAGAAGCGATACCGCGCTCACCGGCCAGGTCGTCTCGGCCCACTTCCTGGGGTCGGTCATCCGCACCCGCATGAATGTCGGCGGCAACGTCATTTCCTTTGACATGTTCAACAGCCCCGGCGTCACCCCGCCGCAGGCCGGCGAAACGGTGACGCTGCGCTTCATGGCGGCCGATCTGCTGGTCATCCGCGACTGAGTTTGACAATACCGCTCACGCAAAAGGCGCCGCAAAACGGCGCCTTTCCAGGTCGGTTGGCCGAACTGTCAGCAAGCGTGATGCAGCCATCACCACAAAGCACTTGAACTCTCCCAACTCGGTGCCAGAAGTTGCCCAAACCAAATGAGCCGGGACAGCTCTTCGCCCGGCGTTTCAAGCGACGGGATATTTTCAATGATTACCTGCCACCTGCGTTATGTGATCGATCCGTACAAGCTCGCCGAATTCGAGGAATATGCCCGGCTCTGGATTCCGATCGTCAACAGGATGGGCGGCACCCATCACGGTTATTTCCTGCCATCCGAAGGCGCCAACAACATTGCCGTTGCATTGTTTTCCTTCCCGAGCCTTGCCGCCTACGAGGACTATCGAACCCGCATGGCAAGCGATCCGGAATGTCAGGCCGCTTTCGAACTCGACAAGCGCAACCGCAGTATCGTCAGCTATGAACGTAGCTTCATGCGGCCGGTGCTCAACTGATCGAACCGGCGGACGGCCGCTGCATATTAAAACCCCGCAGGTGAATTGACCCCCGAAAGTTGGACATCAACCTTCGGGGGTCAGTCAGTTCAAGGCCGCAGGGCTTTCGCTTGTCATACGCTCAGCGGATTGCCTGGTCGTCCACATCGAAGCGGTGCACACGCGCCTGATCCGGCGTCGCATAGACGGTCTCGTCGGGCTCGTACTGATGTTCGCCGAACAGACGCGCCGTCAGCAGGCCGCACTGATCGGATTCCAGATAGATGATTGTATCGGCGCCGAGATGCTCGACGTGCACGACCTTCGCTGCCCAACTCCCCTGCTCGCGCGATAACGTCATATGTTCGGGACGCACGCCGATCGTCTTGGCACTGTGATCCCCGACCTTTTCGGCCGCGATGAAATTCATCTGCGGCGAGCCGATGAATCCGGCAACGAAGACGTTCGCCGGACGATTGTAGAGTTCCATCGGCGAGCCGATCTGCTCGATCGCGCCGGCATTCAGCACGACGATCTTGTCGGCAAGCGTCATCGCCTCGACCTGGTCATGGGTTACGTAGATCATCGTCGCCTTCAGGCTGCGGTGCAGCCGAGCGATTTCAAGGCGGGTCTGAACGCGCAGCGCTGCGTCGAGGTTCGACAGCGGCTCGTCGAACAGGAAGAGTTCCGGTTCGCGCACAATGGCGCGGCCGATCGCGACGCGCTGGCGCTGACCGCCCGAGAGTTCGGCCGGCCGCCGCGCCAGATAGGGGGCGAGCGACAGCATGCCCGATGCCTTGCCCACTCGGCTATCGATCTCGTCCTTGGGCGTGCCCGCCTGCTTGAGGCCGAGGCCCATATTGTCCTTGACCGTCAAGTGCGGATAGAGCGCATAGGACTGGAACACCATGGCAATGCCGCGCTTGGCCGGCGGCGTCAGCGTCTCGTCGCGTCCGTTGATGACGACGGCGCCCGAGGTGACGTCCTCAAGGCCGGCAATGCTGCGCAACAGCGTCGATTTTCCGCAGCCTGAGGGGCCGACGAAGATGACGAATTCGCCGTCCTCAACCTCGAGGTCGATGCCCTTCAGCACCTCATGCGTGCCATAGGTCTTGCGGATGGATTTGAGTTGAAGTGATCCCACTGATTTTTCCTTACAATCTGACCGGCTGGCCGGTGCGCACGCTCTCGTCGGCGGCAAGGCAGATGCGCAGCGACGCCACCGCATCGGCCATATGGCGATCGAGGTTCAGATCCTCGCGGATCGCCCTCAGCATGAAGGCCTGTTCCAAGTCGCAGAGCGCCTGATGACCGGGCTCGCCCGTCATCCTCATGTCCTGGTCGGGCCGGATGAACTTGCCGTCCGGCCCGGTTTCAGCCGTATGCAGACGGATCACGGAAGTCTTGGTGTGCGTGTCGATATCGTCGGACTTGGCGTTCGGATCCATGACGATCGACACCGCACCCTTCGGCGACATCACATCCTTCACGAAGAAGGCGGTCTCCGAGATCATCGGTCCCCAGCCGGCCTCGTACCAGCCAACCGAACCATCCTCGAAGAGCACCTGCAACTGACCGTAATTATACATGTCGGCGGCGATCTCGTCGGACAGCCGCAGCCCCATGCCGCGCACCTCGACTGCCCTTGCGTCGGTGATCTGACACATGACGTCGACATAATGCACGCCGCAATCGACGATCGGCGACGTGGTTTGCATCAGAGACTTGTGCGTCGCCCAGGTCGGACCGCTGGACTGCTGGTTGAGGTTCATGCGGAAGACATAAGGCGGGCCGAGCTTGCGCGCTTCCTCGATCAGCTTCGTCCATGAGGGGTGATGGCGAAGGATATAGCCGATCACCAGCTTGCGCCCGGCCTTCTTCGCGGCAGCGACGACCCTCTCAGCGTCGGCGACGGTGGTCGCCAGCGGCTTCTCGACGAAGACGTCGCAGCCGGCCTCGAAGGCGGCGACGGCATAATCGGCATGGCTGTCGGAATAGGTGTTGATCGAGCAGAGGTCCGGCTTCAGCTCGGCGAGCGCCGTCGCGAAATCGGGATGGATCGTATAGGCCTGCAGCTCGGGCTCCAGCTTCGGCGTCGAGCGGTTGACGAGACCGACGATCTCGAAGCCTGGATTGTTGTGATAGGCGAGCGCATGGCTGCGGCCCATGTTGCCGAGGCCGGCAACGAGGACGCGGATGGGTTTCTCGTGGCTCACTTGACGGCTCCTGACGTAATGCCGCGGATCAGCTGCCGCGAGAAGATGACGTAGAGAACGAGGATCGGCAGGATCGCCAGCGACAGCGCCGCCAGCACCGCGTTCCAGTTGGTGACGAACTGGCCGATGAAGATCTGCGAGCCGAGCGTTACCGTTTTCGTGGCCTCGGAGGGCGCCAGGATCAGCGGGAACCAGAGATCGTTCCAGATCGGGATCATCGTGAAGACGGCGACGGTCGCCATGGCCGGCCGAACCAGCGGCAGCACCAGGCGGAAGAAGATCGCATATTCGGAAAGCCCGTCGATGCGCCCGGCATTCTTGAGATCATCCGAGACCGTGCGCATGAATTCCGACAGGATGAAGATCGCCAGCGGTATGCCCTGCGCGGTGTAGACGAGGACCAGCGCCGTCAACGTATTGACGAGGCCTGCCGCCACCATGCCCTGCAGGATTGCCACCGTGCCGAGGCGGATCGGGATCATGATGCCGATCGCCATATAGAGCCCGAGCAGCGTGTTGCCGCGGAAGCGATATTCCGAAAGCGCGAAGGCCGCCATGGCGCCGAAGAGCAGTACCAGCAGGATCGAGACGATCGTCACGACGAAGCTGTTCTGGAAATAGGTGGCGAAATCGCCCTGACCGAGCACCGTCTGGTAACCGACCAGACTGAATGTCGACGGCGTCGGCACCATCAGCGGCTCGCGGAAGATCGAGGCGCGATCCTTGAACGAGTTGACCACCGTCAGGAAAACCGGAAACAGCGCGACCAGTGTATAGGCGCCAAGCGCCAGATGCACGAGGCCGGTGCGGATCGGAGATGTGCGTGCCTTGGACATGCGCGCTCCTCAGAACTGGTAGCGACGCATGCGCCGCTGGATGACGAAGAGATAGAGCGAGACGCCGGCGAGGATGATGAGGAACATCACCGTGGCGATCGTCGCGCCCATCGAGCGGTCGCCGAGCTGGAGCTGGAAACCGAAGAAGGTGCGGTAGAGCAGCGTACCGAGAATATCGGTCGACATATCAGGTCCGGCGAGCGCCCCTTGCACCGTGTAGATCAGGTCGAAGGCATTGAAATTGCCGACGAAGGTCAGGATCGAGATGATGCCGATTGCCGGCAGGATCAGCGGCAGCTTGATCTTCCAGAATTGCGCCCAGCCAGTGATGCCGTCGCATTCGGCCGCCTCGATCACCTCTTCGGGGATGCTGAGCAACGCGGCATAAATCAGCATCATCGGAATGCCGATATACTGCCAGTTGGAGATCAGCGACACTGCGATCAGCGCCGAGCCGGGCTTGCCGAGCCAGGGCGCAAACAGGAATTTCAAGCCGATGAGATCGAGCATCCAGGGCGCCACGCCCCAGATCGGCGACAGGATCAGCTTCCAGATGAAACCGACGATGACGAAAGAGAGCAGCGTCGGCAGGAAGATCGCCGTGCGGTAAAAGGCGACACCGCGCAGCTTCGGCACCGAAAGCAGGGCGGCAAGCGCCACGCCGATCGGGTTCTGCACGCACATGTGGATAGCGAAGAAGATCAGGTTGTTGACCAGCGCGTTCCAGAAGTCATGCGCCCAGCGCGGATCGCCGAACAACACCCTGAAATTCGCAAGTCCGACGAAGGCCGGCTGACCGTCGACGATATTGTAGAGCGAAAGCCTGAGCGTTTCGATGAGCGGCAGCACCATGACGGCGGAATAGACGATCACCGCGGGCAGCATGAAGACGAAGATGTGCCAGCGCACCGGGCGCTTGATCGGGACGATATCGATCGCGTTGTCGGTTTGGCTCATGGCGTTTGCCTGTTCTCGTCGACTGGCCGCAATCCTGCGGGCGCAGATGGAAGATGTTGCGCCTCACCCGAACTCTCTGCCGACGGGGGAGAGAGGCAATACCCTGCTGGGATGCGAAATCGGGCTGAGAGGTCGCTGCGAGTCTGCTTCTCCCCGCGCGCGGGGAGAAGGTGGCCGGCAGGCCGGATGAGGGGCCGCAAACGCGGCCCCCCGCCACGTCACTTGGCCGGCTTGTACCAGCTGTCGAGGCCCTTCTGGAGCTTTTCGGCAGCGACCTTCGGCGTATCGGTGCCGTTGATCACGTTGGCGGACTCGACCCAGGTCTCGTTTTCAAGGTTCGGCGTGCCGCGTGACAGGATCTGGTAGGTCGAGCGCACGGTCGACTTGTACGGACCGCGCCAGGACACGAATTCCTGAGCGAGCGGATCAGACATCTTGACCGGGTTGGAGTTCAGGCTGAAGAAGCCCGGCAGCGCGTTGGCGTAGATATCGGCGAACTCGGGCGATGCGACCCAGCTGAGGAATTTCTTGGCTTCCTCGGCATGCGTGCTCTTCGCGTTCAGGGCAACGCCGATATCGGGATGGTCGGAGATGTAGCCGGTGTCACCGGCCTTCGGAACCGGCGGCGGGAACGCGCCCATCTTGAACTGGGCCTGCGTGTTGAACAGCGCGATTTCCCAGGAACCGGCCGGATAGATCGCGGCGCGGCCAAGCGTGAAGAGGTTCTGGCTGTCCGAGTAGGTCTGGGCTTCGAAGCCGTCCCCGAGATAGGGCTTCCACTTGGCAAGCTCTTCGTAGGGCTTGACCCAGTCGGCGTCCGTCAGCTTCTGCTTGCCGGCGATAAGCGCTTCGCGGCCCTCTTCACCCTTCCAGTAGTTCGGGCCGATGTTCTGGTAGCCCATGGTCGCGGCTTCCCAGAGGTCCTTCGTACCCATGGCGAGCGGGATGTAGGTACCGTCGGCCTTGATCTTGTCGAGGGCTGCATAGAACTCGTCCTGCGTCTTCGGCACGGAGATGCCGAGCTTGTCGAAGGCATCTTTGTTGTAGATGAAGCCGTGGATGACCGAAGCCATCGGCACGCAGAAGGTCGACTTGCCGTCGTCGGTGGTCCAGGCCGCCTTGGCGACGGCTGAGAAGTTCTCCATGCCCGGCAGGCTGGTAATGTCGACGAGCTGCTTCTTGTTGAAGAGTTCCAGCGAAGCGTCGAACGGGCGGCAGGTGATGATGTCCCCTGCGGAGCCGGCATCGAGCTTGGCGTTCAGCGAGGCATTGTATTCGGTCGGCGCGGTCGGCGAGAAGACGATCTTGATGCCCGGGTTCTTCGCTTCGAAGGCCGGAATGATCTTCTCCTGCCAGATCTGCAGGTCGTCGTTACGCCAGCTTTCGACTGTCAGCGTGACGTCGGCGGCATGGACGAGACCTGCCGAAGTCAGCAGGCTGGAGGCAAGCAGAAAGCTTTTCAGAGCAGTGTTTTTCATTTCCCTCTCCTGTGTTTTGAGCGCCGCAAGGCGCTGTTTTCGATCTGAAACAAGCAATTGGTGTGCTTGAGGAAACACCCAACGCCTCTTGGAGGGCCGCCAGCACCTGCCGGCCCCGAAAGCTCGACGGACGCAAAGGCGGATCGCTTGCGGCCGGACTGCGCGCTGCCCCGTGACCTGCATCGGGCGCGGCAAAATTGATCGGGAAAAGCCGATGGATACCGAACTTCGCCACCAGTCTGACAAGCGGTGGCTCGTTCTCTCGATCATCCTCGAAGCGGTTCCGGCTTGGCTTTACTGCCGGTTTTCGTGGGCTTCGATGTGCTGTTCCCTTTTGCCGAATTAAGTCCAAAAAAATACCAATTGTCCAGCCGAATTTAACTTTTCGGCCCCAAAAAACTCATTAAAAAATTTTATCAAATAAAATCAACATGATAAAAAGACGAATTTTCTCTATCATTCCCACTTGGTAAATGGTATTTTTTTGGTATTGTAATAAAAAACATAGGGAACGGCGTATTCGGAGGCCCGATGACGGAGCTTGCAATCGGCATAGACGGCGGTGGAACGAGCTGCCGAGCCGCGGTCGCGGACAGACACGGCAATGTCATCGGCCGCGGCAAAGCAGGCCCGGCCAATATCCTGTCCGATTTGGAAAATTCTCTTCTCAACATTGTCGAATCCGCCCGGCAGGCGCTGATAGATGCAGGGCTTGCGGCTGAAACCATCGCCTCTGTTGCATCAGTCGTCGGCGTCGCCGGCGCCAATGTCACGGATTACGGGCAGCGAATAAAAAAGGCCCTGCCCTTTGCCGAAGGCCGCGTCGTCACCGATGCGCTGATTGCCCTACAGGGCGCGCTCGGCGATGGCGACGGCATCGTCGGGGCCTTCGGCACCGGCTCGGTCTACAACTCCCGCAGGAACGGCCGGCTGAACGGCATCGGCGGCTGGGGCTTCATCGTCGGCGACCAGGCAAGCGGCGCCCGCCTCGGTCGCGACCTGATGGAGCGATCGCTGCTCGCTTACGACGTCGTGCGTCCGGCGTCCCCCATGACCGAAGCGATCATGGCCGAATACGGCAACGACCCCGAAAGCATCGTCGAATTCGCGCATTCGGCAAGGCCGACGGATTTTGCCCGCTATGCGCCTATTGTCTTCGAATATGCGGCCAAGGGCGATGCCGTCGCGGTCGGCATCGTCACGGACGCGGCAACGGCAATCGGCGAAAGCCTCGAAGCGCTGCTCTGGCCTGAATGCCCGTCGATCTGCATGCTCGGCGGCCTTGCAGGAGCCTATGAGCCGTGGCTTTCCGAACGCTACAAGGCACGGCTTGCCAAGCCAAAGGGCGATGCCCTGCAGGGTGCGGTCGAACTTGCCGTCAAGCTCCTGCACGACGAACAGAGAGGTGCGGCATGACCGACGACCTGGCCACCCTCCTGTCCCTGGAGCGTCTGCAGGCGGCCGGCACCGGCCCGCTCTACGTCAAGCTACGCCGTACGCTGGAAGAGGCCGTGCGCACCGGTACGCTCGGTCACGGCGATGCGCTGCCACCGGAACGCGATATTGCCGAATTCGCCGCCGTCAGCCGCGTCACCGTGCGCAAGGCGATCGACGAACTCGTCGCCGACGGCCTCTTGGTGCGCCGCCACGGTTCCGGCACCTTCGTCGCCAAACCGGTCTCCAGGGTGGAGCAGCGCCTGTCGCAGCTTACCTCCTTCACCGAGGACATGGCGCGCCGCGGCATGTCCTCCCGCTCCGAATGGTTGCACAAGGGCATCCACACGCCCTCGCCCGACGAGATGATGATTCTCGGCCTCGGCACCGACGTGAAGGTTTCGCGCCTCTCCCGCCTGCGCATCGCCGACGACCAGCCGCTGGCAATCGAAAATGCCAGCGTCTCCGGCGAGTTTCTCCCCGATCCCGCCGCCGTCACTAATTCGCTCTATGCCGAACTCGAACGACTCCAGGTCCGCCCGGTGCGGGCCGTGCAGCGCATCTCGGCGACCAACATGAAGGAAGCCGACGCCCAGCTTCTCGGTGTCTCCGTCGGTGCCGCCGGCCTGTCGATCGAGCGCATCTCCTATCTCGGCTCCGGCCGCGCCGTGGAATTCACCCGCTCGCTCTATCGCGGCGACGCCTATGATTTCGTCGCCGAGCTGACGATCGGGGTTACCTGAGCCTACCAGAAGCGAGTAATCCAGCGCTCATTTCCGGCGAGTTGATCGAAGATCGCATCGGCGGAAGTGATCGGTATCCCATTCAGCATGGCAGTGGCGGCGACAGCCGTTTATCGCCAGTCAGCGCCCATGCCCAGGCATGGGTGTCGAGTAGAAGGGAATTCACTCGCCCCCTTCCCAGGCCGCAAGGTCGCCCTCATCCATGGGCGCGAAAAAGTCAGGCCCATTTCCAGCAACCAGCCCCTTGAGCAGGCCGATCTTGAAGGAAGATTGCACAATCGGCATGATCTTCACGACAGGCTTGCGTCCCCTAGCGATCACCACTTCTTCACCGGAAAGCGCGGCGTCGATCAATTTCGATAGATTGGCCTTCGCGGCATGGATAGTAACTTGCATCGCGGCCCCATTCGCTGCTTGGCAGAGAATGCCATTACAACATCAATTCGGCTATCGAATTCGAAAAGCTAGAACGCGGATCATTATTGAACCATATCAAAATCATAGAGCCGGAAAGTGAATCACTTCCCGGCTTTCATTCATTGAATCAGTTCCTGAGCGCGCCGCCTCAAGCGGCTGCGAAGACTCAGCAAATCAGGCGGCGTCTTCGATCTCCTCGCTGGTCTTGCGCGGCACGTAGTTTAGCACCGGCCCGAGCCAGCGTTCGACTTCGGAAACCTCCATGCCCTTGCGCTTGGCATAGTCTTCCACCTGATCGCGCTCCACCTTGGCGACGCCGAAATAATAGGAGTCGGGGTGGCCGATATAGAGACCCGAGACCGATGAGCCCGGCCACATCGCATAACTCTCCGTCAGCTTAACACCGGCAGCCTTTTCCGCGTCGAGCAGCCTGAAGAGCGTTGCCTTTTCGGTGTGGTCGGGCTGGGCGGGATAACCCGGCGCAGGCCGGATGCCGGCATAGGCTTCGGTGATCAGATCCTCATTGCTGAGCGTCTCGTCTTTTGCATAGCCCCAATATTCGCGCCGCACCTGCTCGTGCATGCGCTCGGCAAAGGCTTCGGCGAAGCGGTCGGCCAGCGCCTTGACGAGGATCGAGGAATAGTCGTCATTGGCGCGCTCAAAGCGCTCGGCGATGGCGATCTCTTCGATGCCGGCCGTTACCACGAAGCCGCCGACATAATCCTGCACACCGCTTGTGACAGGCGCCACGAAATCGGAGAGCGCCACGTTCGCCCGCCCATCGCGCTTCGAAAGCTGCTGGCGCAAGGTGTAGAAGGTGGCAAGCTCCTTGCTGCGGCTTTCATCGGTGAACAGCCGAATGTCGTCGCCGACGGCGCCAGCCGGCCAGAAGCCGATGACGGCGCGCGGGCGGAACCACTTTTCGTCGATGATCTTCTTGAGCATCGACTGCGCATCAGCCCAGAGCGCACGCGCCGCTTCGCCCTGCTTCTCGTCCTCGAGAATGGCGGGGTAACGGCCGCGCAGTTCCCAGGTCTGGAAGAACGGCGTCCAGTCAATATACCGCGCAAGCTCGGCCAGATCGTAATCCTCGAACACCCGCGTGCCGATAAATTGCGGCTTCACCGGCTGGTAGCCAGACCAGTCGATCTTGTGGGCATTCTCGCGAGCCCGCGGCAATGGAAGGCGCACTTTCTCTGCCTCGCTGCGCGCATGGGCGGCCGCCACCTTGGCGTATTCGGCCCTTGTATCGTCGACATAACCCTGGCGCGTTTCCGGCGACAGCAGCGCCGAGACGACGCCGACGGCGCGGCTCGCATCGGTGACGTAGATCGCCTGCCCCTTGTTGTAGCCGGGATGGATCTTCACCGCCGTATGCACGCGGCTGGTCGTCGCCCCGCCGATCAGCAGTGGGATGTCGAACCCCTGCCGCTCCATCTCAGCCGCAACATGCACCATCTCGTCGAGCGACGGCGTGATCAGGCCGGAAAGGCCGATGACATCGACTTTTTCGGCGATTGCCGTGTCGAGAATCTTCGTCGCCGGCACCATGACGCCGAGGTCGACGATCTCGTAATTGTTGCAGGCCAGCACGACGCCGACGATGTTCTTGCCGATATCGTGCACGTCGCCCTTGACCGTCGCCATCAGGATTTTGCCGGCCGAGCGACGTTCTTCGCCGCCGTTCAGGCGCTTTTCCTCTTCCATGTAGGGCAGCAGCACGGCGACCGCCTGCTTCATGACACGCGCCGACTTGACCACCTGCGGCAGGAACATCTTGCCCGAGCCAAACAGATCGCCGACGACGTTCATGCCGGCCATCAGCGGCCCTTCGATGACGTGCAACGGCCGGGCGGCCTGCTGGCGCGCCTCCTCGGTATCGGCTTCGATATATTCGGTGATGCCGTTGACCAGCGCATGTTCGAGACGCTTCTCGACGCTCCATTCGCGCCAGGAAAGGTCCTGGACCCGGCCTTCCCTGGCGCCGGCGCCGCGGAAACGCTCGGCGACTTCGAGCAGCCGCTCGGTGCCGTCGGGGCGGCGGTTCAGCACCACGTCTTCGCAGGCCTCGCGCAGCTCCGGATCGATATTGTCGTAGACGGCGAGCTGGCCGGCATTGACGATGCCCATGTCCATACCCGCCTGGATGGCGTGGTAGAGAAACACGGCGTGCATCGCCTCGCGCACCGGCTCGTTGCCGCGGAACGAGAAGGACAGGTTGGAGACGCCGCCCGAAATATGCACCAGCGGCATGCGCTCGCGGATCGTCCGCGTCGCCTCGATGAAATCGACGCCGTAATTATTGTGCTCTTCGATGCCGGTCGCGACCGCGAAAATGTTCGGGTCGAAGATGATATCCTCGGGTGGGAAGCCGATCTTCTCTGTCAGAAGCTTGTAAGCGCGGGTGCAGATTTCCACCTTGCGCTCATAGCTGTCCGCCTGCCCCGTCTCGTCGAAGGCCATGACGACGACGGCGGCACCGTAATTGTGCAACAGCCGCGCCTGGGCGAGAAAATTCTCCTCGCCTTCCTTCAGCGAGATCGAGTTGACGATCGGCTTGCCCTGGACGCGCTTCAGGCCGGATTCGATGATCGAGAATTTCGAACTGTCGATCATCACGGGCACACGGGCGATATCGGGCTCGGCGGCGATCAGGTTGAGGAACTCGACCATCGCCTTTTCGGAATCGATCAGGCCCTCATCCATGTTGATGTCGATCACCTGCGCGCCGTTCTCGACCTGGTCGCGTGCGACGTCGAGCGCTGCCGTGTAGTCGGCATTGGTGATCAGCTTGCGGAACTTCGCCGAGCCGGTGACGTTGGTGCGCTCGCCGACATTGACGAAGGGGATGTCCTTGGTCAGCTCGAAGGGTTCGAGGCCCGACAGCGACATGAAAGGGCGATGCTCGGGAAGCGGCCGCGGCTTGTACTTGGCGACGGTCTCGGCGATCGCCCGGATATGCTCGGGCGTCGAGCCGCAGCAGCCGCCGACGATGTTGACCAGGCCTTCGCGGGCAAAGCTGTCGATCTGCGCCGCCATCAGCTCCGGCGTTTCGTCGTACTGGCCGAATTCGTTCGGCAGGCCGGCATTCGGATAGGCGCAGATGAAAGTATCGGCGACACCCGAAAGCTCCTGCAGATGCGGGCGCATCGCATTGGCGCCGAGGGCGCAGTTCAGCCCGATCGTGAAGGGATTGGCGTGGCGCACCGAATTCCAGAAGGCCGACGGCGTCTGGCCGGAGAGCGTGCGGCCGGAAAGGTCGGTGATCGTGCCGGAGATCATGACGGGCAGGCGCACGCCCTTGGCCTCGAAGCGCTCCTCGCAGGCGAAGATCGCCGCCTTGGCGTTCAGCGTGTCGAAGATCGTCTCGATCAGGATGATGTCGGCGCCGCCGTCGATCAGGCCGTCGATCTGCTCGCCATAGGCGGAGCGCAGATCGTCGAAGGTAACGGCGCGGAAACCGGGATTGTTGACGTCGGGCGAAATCGAGGCGGTGCGGTTGGTCGGGCCGATGGCGCCGGCGACGAAACGGCGGCGGCCGTCCTCGCGCTCGGCACGCTGTGCCGCGCGGCGGACGATCTCCGCACCCTCCTTGTTGAGGTCGTAGACCGCCCCTTCCATCTCGTAATCGGCCTGGGCGATGCGGGTCGAGGAGAAGGTGTTGGTCTCGAGAATATCGGCGCCGGCCTTGGCGTATTTATAATGGATCTCTTCGATCGCATCCGGCTGGGTCAGGATCAGAAGGTCGTTATTGCCCTTCTGGTGGCAGGCGCAGCCGATAAAGCGGGTGCCGCGGAACTGGTCTTCGTCATAGCCCAGCCCCTGGATCTGCGTGCCCATGGCGCCGTCGAGGACGAGGATGCGCTCGCTCGCGGCTTTGCGCAGCGCTGCGAAAATTTCGTTGCCGTCACGTTTGCCCGTTTCCGGACCAAAGAGAGTATCGAACACGGGAGGGCTCCTTGACGTCGTAAGACCAGACAGTTCAAATCACATAAAGATATCTTTATGTCAATATATGCCTGTCGATTTCGTGCTTTGCAAGTCTCAGCGGATGACAGGCTTGAACGGCCTCTATATAGGCAATTGACACGCATTGCCCACCAAATCGGAGGAGTATCATGGCACCCGCAACCGGCAACGCCGCGCTTGGCAACTGGACGAGCCGCGCCTATCACCGCGACTGGCTGCTTGCCCAGGCAAACGGCCTCTTCGATTTCTTCCAGCACAATTCGGTCAACCCAAAGGGCGGCTTCTACGATCTCGACGATAACGGCACGCCGCTCGATGCCGAGGGCCAAGTGCGCAGCATCCATATCGCCGCGCGCGCCGTGCATTGTTTTGCCATCGGCGCCCTGCTCGGCCGTCCGGGTGCTGCCGACGTCGTCGACCACGGCATGGACTATCTCTGGAACCATCACCGCGACCTGAGGAATGGCGGCTATTTCTGGTCGCTCGACAACAGTGGTCCGGTCGATTCCAACAAGCAGGGTTATGGCCATGCTTTCGTGCTGCTCGCCGCCTCATCGGCCAAGACGATCGGCCATCCGCTGGCCGACGGCATGCTTGCCGATATTACCGAGGTCCTGAACACCAAGTTCTGGGAGCCGCGCCACGGCGCCATCGCCGAGGAATTCACCGCCGACTGGCAGCCGCTCGACGGCGGCGCCTACCGCGGCCAGAACTCCAACATGCACCTGACCGAAGCGCTGATGGCCGCCTTCGAAGCATCAGGCGACCGGGATTACCTGACCAAGGCCGAAAGCATCGCCGACCTCGTCATCCGGCGCGCGGCCGGTTCGGTCGACTGGCGCGTCGCCGAGCACTTCGACGCCGAATGGAAGCTCGACAAGCAATACTATCATCCGAACGAAATGTTCCGCCCGGCCGGCACGACGCCCGGCCATTGGCTGGAATGGACCCGCCTCATCCTGCAGCTTTGGGCCCTCGGCGGCAAACGCATCGAGTGGATGCCGGATGCGGCCAAAGCCCTCTTCGAGCAATCCATGGCGCTCGGCTGGGACAGCGACAAGGGCGGCTTCTTCTATACGCTCGACTGGAACGACAAGCCCGCCAAGCGCAATAAGCTCTGGTGGCCGGCCTGCGAGGGTGCGGCCGCCGCCCATTTCCTCAACGAGCACCTGCCGAGCGACTATCACGAGGAATGCTACCGCAAAATCTGGAATGTGATCGAACGCGCCTTCATCGACCATCGGAACGGCGGCTGGCATGAGGAGCTGACGGAGGATCTCGTTCCCGCCCATTCGCTCTTCCCCGGCAGGGGCGATATCTACCACGCCCTGCAGGCCTGCCTCATCCCGCTCTTCCCGGCAACCGGCAGCCTGACGAAGAGCATTACTGAGGCCGGCGGCAGGCTCTGAGGTTCACTAACCGGCGCCCGCCTATCCAGCAAATGGCCGGCTCAGAGCAGCGGGTCGAGCCGCAGCGTGTCCAGATCCTTTGCCAGCATCAGCGCCAGGGCCTCGACCGCGAGATTGTGGTCGTCGCGCTGGGGCAGGCCGGAGACGGTGACCGCGCCGATGCAGCCGGTGCCCTTGACGTTGATCGGGAAACTGCCGCCATGCGGCGCATAATCGGCGCCGGAAAGCCCGTTATCCTCGACCGTCTTGCCGTCCTTGCCGAGCTTCAGGCCGGAGGCATAGCTGCTGCGGAAATAGCGCAGCACCATGTTGCGCTTGCGTCTGACCCAGTTGACATTGTCGGGCGTCACGCCAGGCAGTGCGGCATAGAAGACCGGCATCGAATGCAGGGTCACATCGATCGCGATGCCGAGGCCGCGCTCGGTGGCAAGTTCCTGCAGGAGCTTGCCGAGCTGCCATGCCGTCGTCAGATCGAAAGCGTCGAAGCTCAGCGCCTTCTCCTGTTCCGCGATCCGGCTGAGATCCTGTTCGACTGTCATGGCTAAGCACTCCTCTGCCGTGATGATCCGCTGCGACCATTCTTGCGGGGAGCAAAAAAGTAAAGCAAAAACTTGGAGCTACCCCGGGCTCAGAGTTTCGGCGTCAGCATCTCGAAGCGGTCGCGGATGGTGGCGCAGGTATCGCCGCCGAGCCGCGCAATGGCATCGACGGCGGCCGGATCGACATGCAGCCGTTCCGGATCCACGACGCCGTCCTGATAATGCGCATAGACGATCTCGCCCATGACGATCTGCCGCGAGCGCCCGAGCTCCAGCGTCACATGCCGCCGGCATTCGAAGGCTGCCGGCGCCTCGGCGATCCAGGGCGAGGCCACCTTCGCGCCCGGCATCGCCGTCAACCCAGCCTCCTTCAACTCGTCGACGCCGCGGGGATAGCGAGCGCCGCAGACATGCATCGCCTCGGCGATGGCGAAAGAGACGATGTTGACCGTGAAGACCTCGGTCATGCGAATATTGTGGCCGGTGTCCTTGAACGACATGTCGGCATTGTTTTCGACCCCGATCGCGAGGATCGGCGGATCGGCCGAAAGGCAGTTGAAGAAGCTGAAAGGGGCTGCGTTGATCCGCCCGTGTTCGTCGACCGTCGTCACCAGCGCAATCGGCCGTGGAATGATCGTGCCGATCATCAGCTTGTAACGCTCGCGCTCACTGAGCTCTTTGAAGTCGAAGGAGATGGCCATGGCTCAGCCGAGCTTCCCGGCCGGCGCAAAGACGCCCATCGCTCCGGTGAAGGGTTTCGGCAGCGGCGAGGCGTAGGAGCCGCGCTTGCTGGTGGAAAGGCCGAGCGAAACCAGCGCCTCTGCCTGCTTGACGGCGGCCGAGACACCATCGATGACGGGCACGCCGTAGATATCCTGCAATTCCCTCGCCAGATCCGTCATGCCGGCGCAGCCCAGCACGATCGCCTCGGCGCCGTCTTCGGCAAGCGCCCGTTCGATCTCGGCCCTGAGCTTGCCGATTGCGCCCGAGGCCGGATCTTCAAGCTCGAGCACCGGGATATCGGAGGCGCGCACCTGGGCGCGCTCGCCCATGCCGTAGCGGCGCACCAGATTGTCGATCAGCACCCGTGACCGCTCCAGCGTCGTCACCACGGTGAAGCGTTGCGCTAGGAAACCCGCTGTCGCGACGGCGGATTCGCAGAGCCCGAGGATCGGCACATCGGCGAAACTCCGCGCCGCGTCGAGCCCAGTATCGTCAAAGCAGGCGATGACGGCCGCGTCGTAACCCGCCGCCCATCGTTCCTTCAGTTCGGAAAGCAGGCCGGGGATCGCCAGCGCCCCGTCATAATGGCCCTCGATGGAGACGGGCCCCATCTGCGAAGTGGCGGCGATGATTTCCGTGCCTGAAGCAGCCACCGCCCGCGCAGCGGTGGCCGCCTTCTCGGTCATGGAGGCCGTGGTGTTCGGATTGACGATGAGGATGCGCATGTCAGTTGATCTTTGCCTGCCGCCGGCTGAGCATCGTCATGATGCCGAGGGCGATGAGAATGATGGTGAAGGAAAACAGCGTCGTCACCGTGCCGAGCGCATAGAGCACCGGCGTCGTGACATTGGTGGTCATGCCGTAGATTTCGAGCGGCAGCGTATTGTAAGTGCCTGACGTCATCAACGTGCGGGCGAATTCGTCATAAGATAGCGTAAAGCCGAACAGGCCGACGCCGATCAGGCTCGGCGCGATCATCGGCAGCACGACATGGCGGAAGGTCTGCCATGCGGACGCGCCGAGGTCGCGCGCCGCCTCTTCATAGGCCGGCGAGAAGCGGTTGAAGACGGCAAACATGATCAGCACGCCGAAGGGCAGCGTCCAGGTGAGATGCGCGCCGAAGGCCGAGGAATACCAGGCGGGCTTCAGCCCGCCCTCCTGGAAGACGACGCCAATGCCGAGCGAAACGATGATCGACGGCACGACAAGGCTGGCGACAGTGGCATAGAACAGCACGGTCGAACCGCGGAAACGGCGGCGGAAGGCGAGGCCGGCGAGCAGCGACACGGTGACGGTCACGGCCATGACCATCAGCCCGAGGCTGAAGGAGCGCCGGAACGAGGCGCCGAAATCGCCGACCGCCTGTTTTTCGAACAGGTTGAAGAACCAATGGGTGGAAACGCCGTTCATCGGGAAGGTCAGCCCGCCGTCCGGCCCCTGGAAGGACAGGATCAGCACCGCCGAGAGCGGACCGTAGAGGAACAGCACGAAGACTGCGAAGAAGATCGCCAGCAGATAGAATTCGAGGCCGCGTTTTTCGTGGTTCATCTCAAAGCTCCTTGCGGATGTCGACGACGCGCAGGATGGCTGCGACCATCAGCAAAACCACGGCCAGCAGCACCACGGCATTGGCGGCCGCCGCCGGATATTGCAGCAGCGACATCTGGTTCTTCATCATCAGCGCCACCGAGGCGCTCTGGCCGCCGGACATCACCTGCACCGTCGAGAAATCGGCCATGACGAGGGTGACGACGAAGATCGTGCCGATCGCCATGCCTGGTTTTGCCAGCGGAATGACGACATTCCACAGCACCTGCCAGCCGGAGGCGCCGGCATCACGCGCCGCCTCGAACAGCGACCGGTCGATGCGCATCAGCGTGTTGAAGATCGGCGTGACCATGAACAGCGTATAGAGATGCACCATGGCGAGCACGACGGCGAAATCGGAATAGAGCAGCCATTCGATCGGCTGCGGGATGATGCCCATCCTAATAAGCGACGAATTGACAAGGCCATTGCGCCCGAGCACCGGGATCCACGAGATCATGCGGATGATGTTCGAGGTCATGAACGGCACGGTGCAGACCAGAAACAGGATCATCTGCGTCGAGGTCTTGCGGATGTGGAAGGCGAGGAAATAGGCGACCCAGAAACCGATGAGAAGCGTCAGCGCCCAGACGATCGCCGTGAATTTCAGTGTGTTGAGATAGGTCTTCCAGGTTACCCATGAACCGAGCGTGTCGGTGTAGTTCATGGTGAGGAAGTCGGGATAGAGGCCGGCGAAATCGTAGTCCCAGAAGCTGACGACGGTGATCATGGCGATCGGCAGCAGGAAGAAGAAGCCGAGGATGGCGATCAGCGGCGTCGCCTGGAGATAGGAGATGGCTGAGGGGGAGAGGCGCAACGTGCGGCGTATAGGCTGCTTGCTGTCTTCCGTTGCCGCTGCGATGGTCGCCATGATCGGTTCTCCGTTCTCACTAGATCAGGTGGGACGGGAGCGCGTGCAGCCCCCTCATCCGCCTGCCGGCACCTTCTCCCCGCTGGGGAGAAGAGGAATCGCGGCAGCGTCTCGGCAGCCGCGAGCCTTGATCTTTTGTTGCCTGCCGAGCGGCAAGCTCCCCCTTCTCCCCAGCGGGGAGAAGATGCCCGAAGGGCAGATGAGGGGCGGAGCGGAGCGACGTCTAGAGCATCAGCGAAAGACAATGCTTCTCCGCCCCCTCGCCGATCAAGCAGCGATGAACTCGTTCCAGCGGCGGACCATGTAGCGGTCTTCGTCCATCACCGAGTTCCAGCAGGCGACGGCCCCCATGCGTGCTTCGAAGGCGCCGCCGTCGCGCACCGCACCGGCCTTCTCCATGACCTTGCCTTCGGGCGACAGGATATCGCCCTGCGCCGGCTTGCCTTCGATCCAATAGCCCCATTCGTCAGCCGACATGAAGTTCTTGGCGGTGTCCATGCAGGCGGAGTAGTAGCCCTGGCGGTTGAGATAACCGCCGACCCAGCCTGATGTGTACCAGTTGATATATTCATAGGCCGCGTCGAGCTCGGCGCCCTTCAGATGCGAGGCAAGGCCGAGTCCGCCGCCCCAGGCGCGGTAGCCTTCCTTGAGCGGCTGATACTTGCAGGCGATGCCTTTGGAGCGGACGGCGGCCACAGCCGGAGACCACATCGACTGGATGACGACCTCGCCCGAGGCCATCAGGTTGACCGACTCGTCGAAGCTCTTCCAGAAGGCGCGGAACTGGCCGTCGCCCTTGGCCTTGATCAGGAATTCGATCGTCTTGTCGATCTCTTCCTTGGTCATGTTGCCCTTGTCGGCATATTTGATGTTGCCCATGGCTTCCATGATCATCGCCGCATCCATGATGCCGATCGACGGGATGTTGAGGATCGAGGTCTTGCCCTTGAACTTCGGATCCATGATGTCGGCCCAGCTGGTGATGTCGCGGCCGACGAGATCCGGGCGGATGCCGAGCGTATCGGCGTTGTAGATTGTCGGAACCATCGTCATCCACTGCGTCGGCTCCTTGGCGAACTTCTTGGAATCCTGCCCCTCGACGAAGCCGACCGTATGCGGCGCCGTGCCCTGGGCGATGACGCTGTCTGCCTTCAATTTGCCGTTGATGAACAGCGGCACGATCTTGTCGTAATATTTCAGCTTCTTGACGTCCATCGGCTGCAGCACGCCCGTCGGAAACACCTTCTTGGCGATCCAGTATTCGATATCGGCAATATCGTAGCTGTCGGGCTGGGTAACGGCCCGCTGGGCGGCGGCGTCGGAATCGGTTGCCGTCATCTCCAGAGTGATGCCGAGATCGGCTTTGCACTTCTCGGCGATGGCATTGATGTTCGAAACGCCGGTGCCGAACTGGCGAAGCGTGATGTTCGTCTTCGCCCAGATGGTGGGAAAGCCGGTGAGAGCGCCGGAGCCGGCGATGGCGCCGACGGCGGCGGCACCCGTCTTCAGCAGGGTGCGGCGGGAAAGACCCTTCGCGGCCTTGGTCGATGTCGTTTCAGTCGTCATGTCAGTTCCCCTTTTTAGATGTGGAAGGTCTTGGTTTTTGATTGGTCATGCGGAAGCGCGGCCGAGCAGCACGGCATCATCGAGTTCCCAGCTGAGCGCGACCGTCTCGCCGACGGCGACCGGGCGGGCGAAATAGTCGCTGTCGTCTGATATGACCGTGAAGTCGTCGCTGCCGGCGCCGAGCACGGTGATCTTCACGGAGGAGCCGCGATATTCGACGTTGGAGACGATGCCGTTGAAGCCGAGCGTCCACTCGCTCGCCACCTGCAAGCGCACGCGGTCGGTGCGAATGCCGATATCGACCGGTTGGCCGACCTCCCTGCCCGCCCCGCGCACGGAAAAGCTCTGACCTTCCGGCACGGTCATGACGAGCACGCCGTTCTCGCTCGATGTCACCCGGCCGCTGAGCACGTTGTGATCGCCCATGAAGCGGGCGACGAAGGCGGTTGCCGGCTTCTCGAACACTTCGCGCGGCGCCGCTGCCTGCTCGATCCGGCCGTCGTTCATGATGACCATGATGTCGGCGAGCGCCATCGCCTCTTCCTGGCTATGGGTAACGTGCACGAAGGTGATGCCGAGCGACTTCTGCAGCTTCTTCAGTTCGGCGCGCATGCGGATCTTCAGGAACGGATCGAGCGCCGACAGCGGCTCGTCGAGCAGCAGCGCCTCCGGGTCGGTGATCAGTGCGCGCGCCAGCGCCACGCGCTGCTGCTGGCCGCCGGAAAGCTGGGCCGGACGCCTGTTAGCATAGGGCTCCATCTGCATCAGCTTCAGCATGTCGAGCGCCTTGGCCCGCCGCTCCGCCTTGTCGACGCCCTTCATCTTCAGGCTGAAGGCGACATTGTCGATGAGATCCAGATGCGGAAACAGCGCATAGGACTGGAACATCATCGCCGTGCCGCGCCGGGCCGGCGGAAAATCGGTGACGACTGTATTGCCGAGCCGGATATCGCCCGACGAGATGCTCTCATGGCCGGCGATCATGCGCAGCGTCGAAGTCTTGCCGCAGCCGGACGGGCCGAGGAAGCAGCAATAGGAGCCGGCCGGAATCTTCAGGCTGATCGCCTGTACCGCGGTCGTTGCCCCATAGACCTTCGAAACGGATACTATATCGATCTCTGCCGCTTTCGACATCATGCCTTCCCCTGTTTGGAAAAGACGATGCACTTGCCGTGCCAATTTGCCGACGACTTCTCAACCCATTGTGAATCATGGGTTTTCTCTGCCGTAGATCGGAGGGAGATAAAGTATGAGCAAAACGATGCCTGCACAGGATTTAGGCTATCGTCCTCAATTTATGCAGATGATCGTATACAATTTGCTGGCGCTTCGAGCACAAATTCCGTTTAACTTTTGCCGGGAAGCCAGATATGGTTTGCCGATCATCAGGAAATCGATTTTCATGAAATCCGCTGCCAAGGCCATGCAGGCCGAAGACTCCGCCGAAACCAGCGCACAACTGATCCGTGATTCCATTCGCGAAGCAATCGTCGAGCGCAGGCTTTCGCCCGGCACCAAGCTCTCCGAAAAAGATGTCGGCAACCTCTTCAGCGTCAGCCGCACGCTTGCCCGCGCGGCACTGCAGGCGCTCTCCTATGAAGGTCTCGTCAGCGTCGAGAAGAACCGCGGCGCCTTTGTCGCCTATCCCTCGCCCGACGAGGCCCGGCAGATCTTTGCCGCCCGCCGCCTGGTCGAGCCCGGCATATTGCGAGAGGCAGCCGCGCGGATCACGCCTGGTGACATCAGCCAGCTGAAACAGCTTCTGCTGGAGGAAGGCCGCCTGATGAGCGAGCGCGGCCAGACGGCGCGACGCGCCGAGATCAAGGCGTCAGGCGATTTTCACCTGAGGCTGGCCGAGATCTCCGGCAATGCGATCATGCAACGCTTCATGGAAGAACTGGTCGCCCGCTCGTCGCTGGTGATTGCCCTTTACGGCCAGTCGACCGCCTCGAGCTGCGGCCATTCAGAACATGGCGAGATCATCACGGCGATCGAAAATAACGAGCTCGACCGCGCTTGCCAGCTGATGCTGCATCACATCACCCATATCGAGACCGATCTCGACCTGCGCGAACGCAAGAGCCTCGGCCTCAAGGAAGCCTTCGAGCTTTAATGCAGGTCCCCCGGAAGGGTGCAGCGGTTCCGGAATAACGACATGCATCGAAACAAAGAGCTAGAGCGCGTCGCATGAATCAAGTTTGATGCGACGCGCTTTAGGAATGCCTTTCGGGCTGTCGGCATGGGACCACGCCGGGCGTGCGGCTTCGCCACGCCGTCGCGAGTCCCGCGCAGTCCGAAGCCCTACCAAGGCGTCTGCTTCGGCAGCATCTCGAAGGCCGCGAAGATATCCTCCGCCGTCCTCGGCTCATCCGAGCGCAGCTTGACGGTCCCGTCGCGCCCGATCAGGATCAGCCCGAACTCGCCGGATGGCGGGCCCTGCAGCCGCTCTCTGACATCGTCGGCATCGAGATCGGAGTCATCGTCGAACAGCGAGAAAGCGCCGCCGCCGGCGATGATGAAAACTTCGACGTCTTCCTCGATGAGACGCATATGCGCGTTCCGCAGCCATTCGTCCTGGATGACGGCGCGGTCGTCCTGGGCATCGGCAAAGATGATCAGCACCCGCTGCCTGTCGCGAAACTGCTCGAGCGACTGCGGAAGTTCCGGTTCACGCCGCGGCGTGCCGATGATTTCATGAACGATGGATTTCAGCATGGTGCTTATTCCTCACCCGCACTGGCGGCGGGCATGCCAGTAAACGGCTGGCAATGGGCGAGGTTCCGCCTGGAAGCGGAAAAGGATCGCAGCCATGGCCGCGATCCTCATCCTGTCAGTCGCGGTTCTGATCTTCGGCCGCGTGGGCCGAAACGGCGACGAGATCGACCGTGCCGTTGGCAAGCAGGCGCTTGCGCACCAGCACGCGCATGACACGCGCTGCCGTCGAAAAGGTCATCTGGTCGAGCGGGCCTTCGCCCTCCCACGGCTTGGTCAGCCGCTCGGTGACGGCGCCGACGATGTTCATCGGCACGATGTCGGTGCATTCGCGCATGGCTTCGAATACGAAGCCGATAGGGATGACCCGTCCTTCGTAGGTGACGATCGGTTCGGTCAATTCGCTGTCCCATTCCTCGAAGGCGTAAAGTGCTTCGCGAAACAGCTGCTGGAGGGTAAACGGCGCGTGGCCGTCATGAAGTGGCGGCAGGGCATTCATCATGTCTGTCTCCTCTTGATGGGTTGAGGCCAAAGTCCTCCGGTCTCGGTCGCGCCAACGCGGGGAATGGCAGGTTTTGCTGCCCCTGCGAACCGAATAACACTATTGATTCTATAGAGTAACGCGCCGGGGTAAAGCCCAATTCTGCGCCCTTGCGGAAGCGAATTCCATAACGCGCTGATTTTCTTGCGTGTTTTAGTGGAAATTTTCTCAGCCACGCCCCTTCCTGAAAATCCATGCCAGCGGCTGCAAATCGCCCCGCAATGGTACGACGGGGCGAAAAAACCCTGCAAATTCACGGAACTTTTGCCGCTGTAATTTGTTTTGTTCTCACACTTCGAAAAACAGTCTGGGGTAATCACCAATGACGCAAATCCATGAACCGGAGCGCCGAAGCAGAATCCTGCGCGGCCGCCCATATAGCCTTGATGAATTCGCTTCCAAATATGGTCTTGGCGGCGAGCAGGCCGAAAGTCTTTTCACCCGTTTTGGGCCCTCTTCGATCGAGCTCGACCTGCTGATGGCTGCCAAGCGGCGCCTGCCGGTTCGTAACGACGGGCCGGTTCCGCAGGACAGAATTGCCGAATAACACCTTTCACGAATGGAATAGATAGATGAGCGACAGGCGCCACGAATGGATTAGCAAAAGAGCTTACGCGATCTGGGAAGAACAGGGCCGTCCCGAAGGGCGCGGTGACGAACACTGGCGCCAGGCAGTGGCCGAGCGCAATGCCCTGGAACGCACACAAGCCTCTGTCGACGGCCGCGAGGTGCTGGTGAAATTTCGCCCGAAACAGCCGCGGCCCGAACTGCCGCTCCAGGATTGGCTCAACCCTTCGACCAAGGTTGGCTGATCTCTATCTTATGTTGGCTGCTGAGGCCCCTGCGGGGAACCTCAGGATGAGGGCGGAGAGAGGTTGCGGCTTACCTCATCGGAGATTGCGGCGCCTTACGCCGATAGCCTAGCAGCAGGGCACAACAATGCGGGCGGAGAGAGGGCGCGGCTTGCCCGCCCAAGAACGCAGAGCCCTGCCGCCGACGGTCTAGCCTCAGGGCACAACAACTAGCCCTCATGGTGAGGAGGCACGCAGGGCCGTCTCGAACCACGAGGGCGGGTGATGGCCACTCCAGCGCCGCACGATTGCTGCTCACTCGCTCCCCATGCTCGCCTCTCGCCATGGAAGTCACAATCTACATCCTCCGTTGCAGCGACGGCTCTTATTATACCGGGCTGACCAAGCAGGAGATCGAGGCGCGTGTCTGGGAGCACAATGCCGGCACCTATGACGGCTACACCCCCAAGCGCCTTCCCGTCGAACTCGTGTTCACCGAAACCTACGACCGCATCATCGACGCCATCGCCCGCGAGCGCCAGATCAAGGGTTGGTCGCGCCAGCAACGGCAACGTACAAGGATGAGGTTGGAGAGAGGTTGCCGCTTGGGGTTTGCGGCTCGCGCGCGCCAACAATGGCACAGTCTAGCCGTTTCCCGAGACACCAGCGCCGCCATTGGAAACCATTCTTCAAGCATAATGGCACAAATCCAGGGAGTACGAGCTTTCCCTCTGCCCGCCCGCGACAATGCCGCTCGACACTTTCTTCGCAAAATCGGAAACGGATGAGAATGAAAACGTGGTCGCTCGCAGGACGCGGATTTCATCTCGTCGTGGCCGATCCCGGCGCCCGGTCGGTGCTGTAAGATCGGGAAGAGCCTGAAAGCCCTGCCGGGGCGGGCCGTGTCAGAAAACGTTGTTTTCCACGCTAAGCGCCCTGTGGACCTCGGTCCAGAACAGCGCCAGCGGGGTGTCGCCGTTGCGTTCGGCAACGAGCGCGCGGATCAGCGCTTCGGAGCCTGCCATGTCCTGCCAGCTGGATTTCAGGCCTTTGGCGGCCTGTTGGCATTCGGCAATCTCGAAGGGTCGCTTGCTGTCCATATGAGGTCTCCTCGTGGAAAGGCGCTAGCAGGCGGAGCCGGGATTGTCATTCCCCGCATATGTGGGGATGCCTTGTATTTATGACGGTCCTCACGGTAGGATTGAGGGAATTGGGGCAGTGGAAATGATCGAGAATAGCTATAGCGATAAGTTCGAGTCCGCCTTCGAACAGATCAAGGCGGCGGCCAATGTGGATGCTGCCATCCGCATTCTCCAGGCGCAATATGGCCTCGATTTCGTCACCTACCATCTCGCCCAGACGATCGCCAGCAAGATCGACTCGCCCTTCGTGCGCACCACCTATCCGGATGCCTGGGTCTCCCGTTACCTGTTGAACAGCTATGTGAAGGTGGATCCGATCGTCAAACAGGGCTTCGAGCGCCAGCTGCCTTTCGACTGGAGCGAGGTCGAGCCGACGCCGGAGGCCTATGCCATGCTGGTCGACGCCCAGAAGCACGGCATCGGCGGCAACGGCTATTCCATTCCCGTCGCCGACAAGGCGCAGCGCCGCGCGCTGCTGTCGGTGAACGCCCGAATCTCGGTCGAGGAATGGACGGAGCTTGTCCGGCGCTGCCGCAACGAATGGATCGAGATCGCCCACCTGATCCATCGCAAGGCCGTCTACGAGCTGCACGGCGAGAACGACCCTGTGCCGGCACTGTCGCCACGCGAGATCGAGTGCCTGCACTGGACAGCACTCGGCAAGGATTACAAGGACATCTCTGTCATCCTCGGCATTTCCGAGCACACCACACGCGATTATCTGAAGACCGCCCGCTTCAAGCTCGGCTGCGCCACCATCTCGGCCGCCGCCTCGCGGGCCGTGCAATTGCGCATCATCAATCCATAGTCTTTGCTCGGCGCATGTCGTGACGTCAGCCCTCATGCTTTTGGGCTAATCCCCTCATCTGAGGGGGCCCATCTGAGGGAATTTCCGAACCGGCCGGCCTGAACCATTCTGCTCTCCACGAACTTGTAAACGCTGGAGGGCAAAATGTTCGTTATCATTCAGGCACATGAGTATCAGAAATACGCTGCCGTACTCGACCAGATGTTTCGCCTGCGCAAGAAGGTGTTCGCCGATACGCTCGGCTGGGACGTTCCTGTCGTCGGCCCTTACGAACGCGACAGCTACGATGCGCTGGCGCCTGCCTATCTCGTCTGGTGCAACGACAGCCGCACGCGTCTTTACGGCGGCATGCGCCTGATGCCGACGACCGGCCCGACCCTTCTCTACGATGTCTTCCGCGAGACGTTTCCCGATGCCGCCGATCTCATCGCGCCGGGCATCTGGGAGGGCACGCGCATGTGCATCGACGAAGAGGCGCTCGCCAGGGATTTCCCTCAGATCGACGCCGGCCGCGCCTTTTCGATGATGCTGCTTGCGCTTTGCGAATGCGCGCTCGATCACGGCATCCATACGATGATTTCCAACTACGAGCCCTATCTCAAGCGCGTCTACAAGCGCGCTGGCGCAGAAGTGGAAGAACTCGGCCGCGCAGACGGCTACGGCAAGTACCCCGTCTGCTGCGGCGCCTTCGAAGTGTCGGACCGCGTGCTGCGCAAGATGCGCACCGCCCTCGGCCTGACCCTACCCCTTTATGTCAGACATGTTCCGGCCCGCTCGGTCGTCACGCAATTCCTGGAGATGGCAGCATGAACCGCCTCGCTGAAACCGCAATACAGAAAGATATCGGCGCCCTGGAGCGCCACGTGCTCGCCTCCCGCGACATCGCCACGCAGATCGGGGATCCCTTCCTCTCCTATCTCCTCTCGATGGCGCTGTTCACGATCTACGAGAAGAAGGCTCACCACGAGAACGAGGCGCTGAAGAGCAGCTTCAGCTGAGGGCGCGACCCCCTCCGCACGCCTGAAGACGAGCATGTCTCCCGGCGCCTCGCGCGCAGCCGCAAAACCTGTCCCCGTTTTGCGGCTGCGCGCCCCTTCATGTCATCAGGGGATTGCCGTCACGTCATCAGGGAATCGATCGTCGAGATCAGCGCGTCGTGCATATAGGGCTTCGGCAGGAAGGCGGTGTTGGCGGGCAGCGCCATGGGGTCGAGCCGCACCATGCCCGAGGTGATGATGATGCCGATGTTCGGCCGCATCGCCCTCACCCGCTTGGCAAGCTGGATGCCATCCATGGTACCCGCCATATTGACATCGGTGAACAGGATATCGACATCCTGCCTGCCCTTCAGCACCACCATCGCCTCGTCGGCATTCGCCGCCTCCAGCGCCACATGGCCGACCTCTTCAAGCACATCGAGAACATTGAACCGGATAAGCGGCTCATCCTCGACGATAAGCACCACGGCACTGTTCAACGCCACCATCTGCGATCGCCCTCCTTCATCGAATCCAATCTCTGTAATTGTCGCCGGCGCGAGAAGGTTCCAGTACCGGCGCCGATGAAATATGCATCGTCCACAGATGCTTGCGCTCTGCGCTTGTGGCTCCCTGCAATTTGCGTTAGAGCGAACCGATGCTGCGGGAACCATTGCCCCGGCATCCAGGCGCCGGCCTCCGGCGCCAAGGCGCCACCACCGGCGTCAAGGGCCTGTAGCTCAATGGTTAGAGCCGGCGGCTCATAACCGCTTGGTTGGGGGTTCGAGTCCCTCCGGGCCCACCACTCTCCCCTTGTTTCAAGGTCCTTAGAGGGCGGTTAGCCACCGAGGTTAGCCAACAAGTTAGCCATTTGTTCATGGTGCAGTAAGAAGCGAAGTTTTTCATCTAAGAGCGCTGACGCGCCTGGGAGGCAGCATAAGCTAAGTCCTCCGCCGTGATGCCGGGCATCTTGCTTAACTCGAGCAATATTTCTTCATTTTGTTCGTCCATCAATTTTCGCCATCGTTTAAGGCCTTCCGAAGTGACTTCTGCAAGCTGATCATTTGGGCGCATCAACGCATCGAAGTCTTTTCTGCGTGCCAGAACCCCCTTTTCACCCCTTCGCCGCAGATAATGTGCCCATTGCCATGCCAGCATGTCTGCTGCCTGGAGCGGAATCGCCTCTGCCTTGTCCAAAAAGCTGTGCCCCGAATACGACGCGCCATGCTCCGTTCCCACGACCGTTTTCATGACGTCGTTGGCTTCGCTTTGCGCAGCATGACCCGACTCAAAATAATAATGGAACTTTCCAGAGTACCCCGTCCTCCTTGCCCAGTCATCGATCGCAAGCAGGCACATCACGATGCAAAAGGTGTAGGCGTCATGCTCATACCTACCTTTGCCAAAGAGGTCTCGGTACTGCGCATAATCCACGCCGATCGAAACGCCGAACAGCGAGCGATGTCGTATGTGGGCGATCAGCGCCTTCTCCGAGTCGATCCTCTGCTGGAGAGTGAGCGACGCGTAGTGGCCATTCCCGGTCGCGCAGTCTGTCATGTGCGCAAAAGGCAGACCGAAAATCTGCAAATCTCTTTGCCATTCTTTAGAAAAGCGCCCGGCTTGTTTTTCCTCGAAAACATACGCGGCGAGCGCAAGCGTTGGACTGTCGGAGTGTGTCCCGCTCTCATCGATATACACAGCGTGCACGTTCGTCACTGTTTCGACGCCTCACGCTCAACGAGCCCCGGCGCCTTTTTGATCGACATTTTTCTGGAAAGTTTTGCCATCGCATCGCGGGCAAGCTTCTGCTGCTCGGCCTCGCGGCTGTAAAGCTCTGCGTGCTCGATATCGTCGTGGCCGAGCGTTTCCATCAGCTGCCGAGTCGTCGATCCGCTTTCGGCCAAAAGCTTGCCGAGCGTCTTGCGCAGGCCGTGCAGGGTGCAGCCGGGTGGCATTCCCGCCATTTTCGTCCAGTGCGCCATCATGCCAGTAAGCGATTTTTCGCTGTACGGGTTGCCGTAGGCGTTCAGCAGCACGAAGGGCTTTGAGCGATCGAGCGGGGCAAGGATCTCCAGCAGCATCGGAGTGATCGGCAGGACAAGTTCCTTATCGCCCTGCTTCGTTTGGATGGTCACCTGGCGCCGATCGAAACTGAACATCGGCCACGCCAGGCGAGAAACGTCCGATCGACGGTTGCCGAGCCATAGCGCTAGGCCGTAGCAGGTGCGCGGAGCTGTGCCGATCGGCCAGCGCTTTTCGAACTGCGCCCGCTCGGCTTCCGTCCATGCGCGCCAGCCCTTGTATTCCGGCCGGTAGGAAAGCTTGTAAGTCGGGTCCGCCTCGATCCATTCCTCATCGAGCGCGACATAAATCATCTTTTGGATCGCCACCAGCATGTGCTTGGCTTTGTGCGGGGTCTCGAACAGGCTTGCGATGATGCTTTTAATATGCCGGCGGCGGAAATCGCGCACGAGCTGATCGCCCCATTTTTCCTGCAGGCCAGGCGCCAGTGGCATTTCCAGAAATTCTTCCGCAAGCGTCGTGTTCTTCAGCGTCGTGGCGTCGTCGAGCACCAGCCATTCCGACGTCTTCTTGACCTTGCGCCATGCGTCACGGAGTGAGCCGGTCTCAACGCTGCTCGACAGCCTGATGACATCAGCCTTCTTCACCACCCGGCCATTGGCCGCCGCGTCGTAAGCCGCAATGAACTGCGGCTCGCCGGGCTGGCCTGCGAGGTTTACGGTTTTGCCGTTGCGGCGAAAGCGCCACCTGATGGTGCCGTGACGATCCTCGAAGGATGATGCGTTGGGGTAGTCCGGATGGGTTGCCATACCTCACATTATCTCAGTGACCGGCGCGGGCAAGTGCCTGGTCGATGCGGTTGCCGCCCTCCTCGCCGAGGTCTCCGAAGGCCATGTCGAGCGCAAGCCGATTCCAGATCACGCGGCCATCGACGCGCTTCGGCCTCGGCATGCGCCGATCCTTCCCCATCTCGTCGAATTTCGTGGTGCTGACGCCAATCCATCTGGCGGCCTCCTCGCGCGACATGCCGCGCGGCGGGTATAAGATTGCATCATGAAGCTTCACGTCACGCCTCCTCGCAGACCATCGGCGGACCGCCGTTGTGGCCGATCTGGCTTGCGGCCTTGCGAGCTTCCCACTGGCGCAGGATGTTGCGCTTGCGGGTGACGAGCTGCAGATGCTCTTCCGAGTCGTAGCGGACGCAGAGACGGTTCCGGCAGACGTGGTCCAGTTCCTTCTTGCCGGGGATATAGCCATGCTCGTTGGTCCACATGACGATGTGCACGGCGACCGTCTGCCCCCCAGGCTCATGCGGGGATAGCCTGCGCCGCGCCCCTTGTTGCCCGATGTCGGGCCGGTCCAGATCCAGCAGCCGGTCACCGGATCGATGCGGACGCGGGCCATGATCTTTTCGCGGATGCGGTCGCGGCGGCTCATTGATCACTGCCTCACTTTCCGTACATCGCCCAAGAAGGGACGATGCCAAGGATTGCATAGTGATCGCCGCCGACATGGCCCCATGCGCCGACGAACACCCGCCAGCCTCGGCCATTGTCTCCGTCATGATCAGGCTCGCGACCAAAGTTCTGCTCGGCGAGCCAACGGGTCGCAAAATCGACCGCGCCTTCGACATCGAGCTTGAGGTTGACGGCGCCTAGCTGCTTTTCAGCGCCAGACCAACGAAGGATCAGTGCGGTTTTACCGTCCAACCCATGAGGCAGATCGTTCACGACCGTCTTTGCCAACGTAACTACGCTGTAGCTCTCGGCCTTACGACCGGGTGCGTTATGAGCAAAGGCTATCTCAATCGCCTTTTGCAGGCTGGTTTTACCCTCAGCGGTGATATCGATGTGAAAGTTATCCATTGCCACCGACCTCCGTCGCTGTGGCGCGATCAAGGCGCTCAATCTCGGCAATGATGAGTGCAGCAGCGCGCACTAAATCCTCGCGAGGCGACTTAGGCTTCCACCAATCGCGGCTCCACGACTGCGGCCAAAGCTTCGGGATCGCGAACGCAGATCCCGGCTTTCGAGCTAGTATCTTTGGCCGAGCCGCGCTCTCGCAATAGCTGCCGGCGGCAAGTGCCATTGATGCATCGGCGTGTTGGTCGTCATGCTCTGGCGTCCAGCCTTCGGTCTCGACCTGACGACGACGCTCTGCGAGCACATCAAGCGCAGCGCGACTGCTCGGCAGCGCCTCGACGATCCGCTTCGCCTCGCCGCACGCCTGTCGATGACAGGCAAGGGAAATGGGATGGCTATCGCGTTGCAGTCCACATCGCGCCGTCCGGCGTTCGCATCCTGACGCGCGGGGGGCACGACTGGACACACCGCTTCCCAGCGATCGCGGCCGAGGCGGCGCAGCTCGGCGCGGCGACGGCAATCCTCGATGGCGAAGCGGTGGTGTTGGACGACCAAGGCCGCTCCGATTTCGGCAAGCTGCAGCAGTCGCTTGGCGGCCGGGGCGGGAAGCTGAATTCCGGTGCGTCGGTCGTGATGGCCTTCGATCTTCTATATTTCGATGGCCACGATCTGACGAAGACGGAGCTTTCAACTCGACGACATCTGCTCGAGGGGCTCATCGCGCCAGGTCGAGAAAGCGCGATACGCCTCTCGGAAGACGTCGACGCCGACGGCGAGCAGTTGCTGCGCGTCGCTTGCGAGCATGGCCTGGAAGGAATTATCGCGAAAGACCGCAACAGCCCGTATCGCAGCGGCCGCCTTGGCGACTGGCTGAAGATCAAATGCATCCAGAGCGATGGCTTCGCGATAGTCGGCTAGTCGACGGCATCATTCGGGGGTATCGGCCGGCTGCTGCTCGCCGCGCGCAAAGAAGGCGAGCTTGTCTATGTCGGGGGAGTAGGTACCGGATTTAACGAACGCTCTGCAGGCGAGCTGCGCAAGCAGATGGATAGGCTGATCATCGGCAAGCCCGCAGTCGATACTGGGCGGAAGCGCAACGCAGTCTTTATCGAGCCGAAGCTTGTTGCCGAGATCCAATATCGGGCATGGACGCATGACGGCAAGCTGCGGCATGCGTCGTATAAAGGACTCAGGGATGCGGCCGACAATGCCGAAATCCCACAGTTATGACGGAGCGAACGCATCGGTAGATATCGAGTCGATCGTGTGGCTAACCGCAAACTTAGCGGATTGATATCGTGGTATTTTCTCACGCCCTCCGGGCCCACCATTTATTTCAATTATTGATTGCAACTGAACAGTAGCCGGACGCGAAAAATCGGAATTTTGACACCAATTCTGGAATTTTGGGAAAAGCCAATCGGGTTTAAAGGACGGCTCAAGGAGCGTTCAAACCATTCTTAAAGGGCCGATAGAATATCCTCACGCAGATGCTGTTCGCAGCCGCAAGCTTCACCGTCGAGAGAAACTATAATTGCACTGTGAATATTCTGTACAAGAATAAGATCAAGTGACGATCAGTCTGTAAAGAAAATGGTTCAAGGCGCCACTCGCCAGGTTGGCCTACATATTCGTCGCAACCAAATCGAGTAAGCCGCATCTTCAAGTATCCTGCGTCAAATGTGTCATTCGTATCTTGTACATCAACGATAGGCAACTGAGTCCAACGTGGATCGGGTTGGGTCACCCATCCATCGTGGCACAAGGCTAAAACGAAAACTCGACGCCTCTTCATGCCGCCGGCATGCTTGACTCCGAGGACATCGCAAGACTGCCCTCTGTGCGGGTGGCACTGAGCTTCTCCTTCGAAGAGGCATGGCTTTCCTCTCAAACAGACTTCTATATTTAGTTGCAAAATCGTATGCGCGATGCTTCCTTCAAGTTACGCTGAACGAAGGCAATACCGTGGGGGAGAGAATGTCATTTCGATCGCTACCATTGAGTGCGCTTGTAGTGAACAGTGCAAACGACCGTCATGGCGAACTGGAGAACGAGACGGCGGCTATCGGCTGGCTGTTCAGTAACCGCGAAAACCACATGCGCAACCTAGCGAAGGACATTGTGGCGCAAGAGGGCGTGTACGACCCTCCGTTAGTATCACCCGAAGGCGAGAAATTCATCGTTTTCGACGGCAACAGGCGAATTACCTGTCTGAAGCTCCTGGCTAGTCCGAAACGTGCACCAACGCTCGAGCTTCAACGTTTTTTTGTCGAGCTTCGAGAAAAACTGACGGGCGCCTTTCCCGAAAGAATTACCTGCCAAGTCGAGAACGATCGTGATCGCATCGACGAGATATTATACCGAAGGCATACGGGCACTCAGAACGGGGTTGGTCAGAGTACATGGGATGACCGGATGAAGGCCAACTTCGTAGGTCGAACAGGCAAAGCCAGCGGAGTGCATGTCGCCGATGAAATCGAGAAGAAGCTATCCGACGCTAATCTGTGGGACCGCCGTCGAAAAATCCCGCGCTCGAACATGAACCGACTTTTGTCGTCCGAGGCTTACAGGAGTAGACTTGGCTTCAGCGTCGCGCGAGGGCATTTTGAGTATACGCGCGACGAAACCGCTGTGCTCAAGGCACTCCAAAGGATCGCAGAGGATTTAACGTCCAAGAAAATTGTGCTGGGCGACATCTGGGATGTAGCGGGAAAGCGACAATATCTCGATCAATTGGAGCGCGAGGGTGTCTTGCCCACGGCACTACAAGTGCGCACGCTGCCATTAACCACGCCCCCAACAACCAAGCTATCCCCACCACGCCCCCCACCCAAACCGACGCCGCTTCCGAAGCCCGATCCGCGAACAACGTTGATTCCCGACTACCTTCCCTATGCGGTGACGTGGTCTGGTGAGCAGCAGCGGCTGAAGGCGATCTGGGAGGAGCTGCAGTTTTATTTGAAGCTGTCGGAACAACCCAACGCCGTAGCCGTGATGTTTCGGGTTTTGGTGGAACTGTCGCTTGACAACTACATCTCCAAGACAGGGTTGGCCACGGTCTATGAGAACGACAATCTGTCAAACCGAGCAGGCAAGGTCGCCGCCGACCTCTTTGCGAAGAAGAAGATCGACAAAAAGTACCATGACGAATGCAGGCGACTGCAAAATGGCGACCAGTTGTTCTCAGTTGCAACGATGAATAGGTGGGTGCATTCGCCGACTTTCAATCCATCGCCGCAGCATATGACGTCAATGTGGGATTCGATCGCCGATTTTGTCATTCTTTGCATCAATGCCTAAATGTAGCGAAACGATTGCTAGTTGTCATCGATTGTAACCTGAACACGCTTCTAATAACTACAAAACCGCCCATCACTCGCCCTGGAACCATCCGCGCAGGCCGGGTTGAGCGGGCGGCTCTCGTGATAGTAACCGCCACTGATCGACGAAGTTTGATCGAGGTTTCCGGATGACGTGCAGGCCGAAATGATCGTGACAAGGCAAATCAAACTGATCGTCGAACTACCTGCGTTTCGATAAAAGTTGTGGTACTTTTTATAGTGGATGTCGTTGTTCTCGGGAGGATAGCAATTCATGGTCGTGCACAGGGATATGACGAGCGACGAATGGAAGTGGCTTGTGCGCCTTTGCCAACACGAAGCGGACAGCATTCCGAAGGAAATCGAAGCGCGGTTTACCGAACTTGGTCTGTTGGGGCCGAATGGTCTTTCGGACAATGCTAGGAATCTGGTTCAAAATGAACTGCTGGCAGAGCGGCGGAACAGACTGCAAGGGCTTCACTGATTGATACCGTTGGACGCCAAGCAGGAGTCCAAGGCGGTGATGTTCATGCGGCACGTCCAAGCCGGAATCCGACTATCTCGGTTCCGGACTTGGTCATGGATTTTCTGCCAATGGCCCGATCCGGCCTCTAATAGCTGCAGGAGCGACCGTCGCTAGGTCTAAACCCACCGCCGCAGGCCGGGTTGAGCGGCATCTCTTCCCGATAATAGCCGCCCCCGATCGACGAGGTCTGATCGAGGTATCCGGATGATGTGCAGGCCGAAGTGATCGTGGCAAGGCTGATCAGCGTTCCGGTCGCGATAAATGCGAAAAATCGGTTCATCTGAGCTTCTCCTTCGGAGGGCCCTTGGCTTGGCCCTGAACGGAGAATTTACCACGCGATCGCGCATGTTCGCGAGGATTTATGGTGTGAGAGTGCCCTTCGGCGGCCCTCATAACGCCAATGTGATCTCCCAAGCCATGCACTGTCGCATAACTGTCATGTAAAATTGCCCATTGCGATGGCAGCTTGTGCAAAATATATGCTGCCGGCTAACAAAAAAAAGAATGAGTGAACTGCCATGAGTGCCCTGCATAAACTTTTCAACCGCAATCTCCTGACCCGTTTCGTGACCGGTCTCGGTGCGGTTCCCCAGCGTTTTCGCGACGCCCGCGAAGAGCGCAAGCCTGCGATCCATCCGTCTTTCATGGATGATTTCGGCGCTTAAATCCGCAATGTGTCCGCTGGCCGAAAGGTAAGGCAAACGACCTTATCCTGGCTGGCGTGCGCCCTCAATTCACTGCGGGCGCTGCCGGTTCTCCCCAGCTCGATATGGGCTGACCGGCCCTGGTTGCCACCCTCACATCATAGAGCGCGCGCGAAGCCTGAAGCTGCCGCGTATCGTTGCAACGGTTGATGACGCCGCCGATATATTGCACGCAGTCGCTGGCGCTGCCCTGCACGGAGCCCGTCGACCAATCCTTGACGATCCCATCGGCGCCCACCAGGAAATAGGACAGCCGGTTGCTCACCGTGGAGCTGCCGACAAGGCCGGCAAAGTTCGTGCCGGTCTCGGTCTTGGCGGCGGGCGTCATATGCCGGTAGATCGTCATGCCGTTCTTCAACGGCGTTACGCCGATCATCGGCCCATAGGTCGCGTCGGAGCCGGAAAGCCGCGCCATCGGCGATTGGCCGAGATTGGCGATCTCCGTATAGTGTTTGCCGAGCGCATAGCTGATGTGGGAGCGGTTGGCGGCATTTTCAGCCTTTTCCGCCACCTGGGAGCAGCCCGCCAGGCCGATCGCGAGGCCGATCGAAAGAATTGTCATGAAGCGCATGCTGCGCCCTTGCCGGTCACAGCATGCCCGCCCCTGTTTCTTAACCCGCCGTCTTTGCTATCAGGTTTGGGGGATTTGGTAGGTGGTGGGAAGACGGAGAAATGGAGAGGCTGTGCCGTGGGCGCTACTCACCGTCGAGCCGGATTCGCGTTCCACGCCCGCACCCTCACATTTTTTCTCTCCGCACACACTCGCCCTTCTCTTCCGCCGCAATAGCTTCACAATCAACCGACAGAAAGTTCATCCGGGAAACGACAACTAGGGAATGAAACATGGCGCCGATTCTCTCCAAGACCCTTCTGATGACTGCCCTTCTCGCCCTGCCGCTCGGCAGCGCAGCGCCGGTGTTGGCGCAGGAGGCAAAGCCGCGTGAGGCGGTGATTTCGGTGACGGGGGATGGTGAATCGGCCCTTGCGCCCGATATGGCCGTCGTCAACCTTGCCGTCGTCAAGCAGGCAAAGACCGCCCGCGAAGCGCTCGACGAGAACAACAAGGCGATGAACGAGGTGCTGAAGGCGCTGAAGGACGGCGGCATCGCCGAGCGCGATCTGCAGACCTCCGGCTTCTCAATCCAGCCGCAATACAACTACCCGCAGCCGGTCGATGGTCAGCAGCAGCAGCCGCAGTTGATCGGCTACCAGACCATCAATTCCATCACCATCAGGCTGCGTGATCTTGCCAAGCTCGGCCAGGTGATCGACCAGTCCGTCACCCTCGGCATCAACCAGGGCGGCGACATCCAGTTCACCAACGACAAGCCGCAAGCAGCCCTCGAAGAGGCGCGCAAGAATGCTGTTGCCGAGGCGGTGAAGAAGGCGAAGACTCTGAGCGAAGCCGCCGGCGTCAAGCTCGGCCGCATCATCGAGATCAACGAGAACGTGCCGCGCCCGATGCCGCAGCCGGCCTATCGCGCCACGATGATGAAGGAGGCCGATTCGGCCGTTCCCGTCCAGAGCGGCGAGAACAATTACACTGTCAGCGTCACCGTGACTTTTGCGATCGAACAGTGAAATGAAAGTGCCGGCGGCAGCCAACACCCCTCCCCAACCCCTCCCCACAAGGGGGAGGGACTAAGCTGCGGTTGCCGACGGCGGCCAAAATGAAGGTCTTGCTGACTGCCACCGTTCGACGAATTGCTTGGATGGAAATTATCTGAGGCGGTGCGGCATGTTAGCCCCTCCAGGGTCTACCGAGCGTAGAACAACCTCACAAAAAGAAAACCGCCCTTGCCGATCCGGGGAGACTGGCAAAGGCGGTTCTGGCCGCCGCATCGGGCAGACGGGCGGTATTCTAAATTATATCAGCGACGCAGAGCCGGGCAGCCGCGGACGTTGCCGAAGCTCATCTCGCCGGGGCCGCGACGCGTCCAGCCCTGGACAATGACGCGGCGCGGGGTGACGTCGACGACGCGGGCGCGGCGGAAGCCGTAATCGCGGGCCATGTCTTCGGCCATCCGCGGATCACAGCCGCGCGGACGGCGGTCGTAGCCCGACGGCGGGCGATCGTAGCCCGGAGCCGGACGCCGGTAGTCCCGCGGCGCGTCACGGTCCTGATCGCCGATAATGATATTCAACTGCGCGGCGGCGGGCGCCACGGTGCCGGCAAGGGTGCCGGCGGTCAGCATGACGGCAAGACCCGCCTTTGCCAAAAACTGCATCATCGAAAAACCTTTCGTTTCAAAGTCGGTGCGGCCGAGCCGCCTGGGAATCACCCATACGGATTAGAGAAGAAGCGGCTGAACGTGTCGCCGTCAAGGCAAAAGCGGCCGGCAAGCGCCGTGTCGGCGCCTGCCGGCGCAGTCCTCAGCGCCGGATCAGCGGGCAGCCGCGGACATTGGCGAAGACCATTCGGTCCCAGCCACGATGGTCGCGGCCGGAAACGACGACGACGCGCGGCGACATGCGAGTGATCTGGGCTCTGCGCAGACCGAAATCGCGCGCCTTGCGCACTGCATGCATCGGCGAGCAGCCGCGAATCGGCCGGTGATATTGCGCCTCGACTACGAAATTCGTCTGCGGCCCAGCGGCTGCCGCGGTGGTGACCGTGGCCGGGACGGTGCAGATGGCGAGCAATGCGGCAAGCGAGGCCTTGGCGAGGAAATGTGTCATGGGGCGTCTCCGTCGATTGGTCCTATTTCTACGCATGTCGTTATTGCGTGACATGCTTGGGTTCTCCCTTAGGGATTGCCTCGACAGTAAACGCTGTAAACTGAATGGCGTTCGAACCGACCATTCACTTCTCATTCACAAGAATTAATCCTTTCAGAGCATGATGCCGAAAAGTGTGAGCGGTTTTCTCATGACATCATGCTCTAACTCTTTTAAAATTAGAGCAGGATGATTTTAGGCCAACCGAGCCTAAAATCATCCTGCTCTAGGCACCGAGATGCAGAACGATTTCCCGCCGGTGCGGCCGGTCGCGATGCTCGAAGAGATAGAGGCCCTGCCAGGTGCCGAGCATCAGCCGGCCCCGCGCGACGGGAATGCCGACCGAGACCTGCGTCAACGCCGCCTTGATATGCGCCGGCATATCGTCCGGCCCTTCGGCGCGATGCACGACCCAGCCCATCGACGGATCAGAGGCCGGCGGCACGAGGCGGCGGAAGAAGGAAAGCAGATCGGTTTGCACGTCGGGATCGGCATTTTCCTGGATCAGCAGCGAGCAGGAAGTGTGGCGCACGAAGACGGTGAGAAGCCCCTCATCCCGCCCTGATTGGTTGACAAAGGCGTCTGCCTGATCGGTGAATTCGTAAAGGCCCTGTCCGCGTGTGGACAGTGTCAGGATCGTCTGTGGCAAGGCGCTCTCCCGTCTCGGAATCTTATCGGCGCGAGGTGGCGCGTCAGAAGAGGCAAGTCAATGCTTGATCGGTTCAGAGTTTGATCAGCGTCTCGAAGCCGCCATAGATCATCCGCTTGCCGTCGAAGGGCATCTGCCATTGGTCGCCCTTGAGCCTCGGATCGGCCATCACCTTGGCGTTGACATCGTCGCGCTGCTGCCGGGACCGGTAGACGATCCAGGCAAACACCACCACCTCGTCCTCCTTGGCCTGCACGGCGCGGGGAAAGGAGGTCAGCTCGCCATAGGGCACGTCGTCGCCGATGCATTCGACATATTCGAGCGCGCCATATTCCTTCCAGATCGTGCCGGCAAAGGTCGAGAATTTCTTGTAGGCCTCGATATTCTCCTTCGGCACCGCCACGATGAAACCGTCGACATAGGACACGATCACCTTCTCCATCTGTCTCGCGCTGGAGGGAGAGATAGGCGCGCGGCCAGACAGATCCAGGGATGATGCGCCGGCAGCGGTAATCAGGCTCCGTTCACCAGCTTGAGGATGAGCTGCTGGATATTGCCGCCGTCGCCCATTTCGACCTTGTCGAAGTCGCGGCCGCGCTGGCGCTGCTTTGCAGAGATCTCACCGAGGCGGCGGGTCAACTCGATGCGGATTTTCTTGCAATCGGGATCGTCGGCAACGGTGAGGCCGATGCTCATCACCTCGATTTCCTTGACCATCTCCTTGATGGTCTCACCATGCACCCGCTCATGCGCCTGCACGCCTGCGATGAAGCTCTCCCAACTGGCCTGGACGGCCGGCGGCAGCGCCGTCGAGGGTTTCGGCAGCGTATAGGTGATGATCAGTTTCGGTCTGTTGGTGGTGATCATGCAAGCGGCGCCTTGCGCTTCGTATTTCCGGGTCCAGGTCAGCTTGAAGGTCGTATGCGCGATCACCCGGCCCGCACCGACTTCAGGCCCCCGCGCCCCGATCGATTCGTAGAGTTCGGCGCCGGTCTTCCCCGATATCGAATAGGGCCGCACTTCTTCCACAGCCTGCCATTCGGCCACTGCGGCGGCCGGTGCTGCGGCGAAAATCGCCGCCAGGACATAGGATAGAAAAGTTTTCGTCACGCGGCCCCCGCCGAATAATGATTTGCGCGGACCCTAACGGCAGCCGCTGCTGCTTTCAACGCACCAGACATGCATCAGCCCTGCAGCGTCTTGACCTTGGTAAGATCGGGGAAGAGCCGCATCCACAAGAGCACGACGATTACAGTGCCGAGCCCGCCGACAATGCCGGTGGCGACCGGCCCGAGTGCTGCCGCCATCATGCCGGATTCGAATTCGCCGAGCTGGTTGGAGGTGCCGATGAACAGCGAGTTGACCGCACTGACCCGACCCCGCATCTCATCCGGCGTCAGAAGCTGCACCAGCGAGCTGCGCACAACGACGCTAACCGTATCCGACGCGCCGACGACAAGCAGGGCGGCGACAGAAAGCACGATGTTGGTGGACAGCGAAAAGACGATGGTGGCGACGCCGAACACGGCGACGGCGGCAAGCATCTTGCGCCCGACATTGCTCTCGAGCGGCCGGCGGGCCAACACGATCGACATGACAAGCGCGCCGATCGCCGGTGCGGCGCGCAAAAGGCCGAGCTCCCAGGGGCCGGCATGCAGGATGTCGCGGGCAAACATCGGCAAGAGCGCGGTGGCGCCGCCGAGCAGCACCGCGAAGAGATCGAGCGAGATCGTGCCGAGCATCACCGGCCGGCTGCGGATGAAGGAGACGCCGGCAAAGACCGAGGCCAGTGTCACCGGCTCGCGCTTGCCGGGCGCCCATTGCAGGCGGATCGAGATGACGTTGACGCTGGCGGCGGCAAAAAACAGCGCCGACACGGCGAAGGGCGCCACCGGGTTCAGCCCGTAGAGCAGGCCACCGAGCGAGGGGCCGATGATCAGCGCCGTCTGCATCAGCGAGGTGGAGGTGGCGACCGCCTTCTGCAGCATTGAAGCCGGCACGATATTCGGCAGGAGCGCCGCCATGGTCGGCCGCTCGAAGGCGACAACGGCGCCAAGCACGGTGACGGCGACAAGGATGCCTGAAGGCGTCAGCCATTGCTGCCAGGTGGCAACCGCCAGCACCAGTGCCGTCACCGCCTCGATCAACTGGCAGATGAGGCCGATGCGCCGCCGGTCGAAGCGGTCGGCGACATGGCCGACGACGAAGGTCAGCGCCGCCATCGGCAGGAACTGGCAGAGACCGACGAGGCCGAGCGCAAAGGCGCTGTGCGTCTGATCATAGATCATCCAGCCCATGGCGATGCCGATGGACTGGAAGGCAAGCGAGGAAAAGACGCGGGAGGCAGCGAAGTTCAGATAGCCGGGGTGGCGAAGAACGCTCCGCGGGCCTTGGGGTATGTCCATTTGCGATGTCACCGGCCGACGCGGCTGCGCCGGCCTTTGCAGGAGTTTGGAAGGTCAAAACGGTGTTCTGCCCGAACGGACCAATTGTCAATCGCAATGAACCGCTCTCACCGGATTGTGCGATTGCAGAGCCTGCAACATTCATGCGGTGAATGACGCCAAATAATCGATATCGATTTTCAATATGAAGACCCGCGCCGTAGCCTTTCGCTCGTCACCCAAGCAAGAGGCTTTCCATGACCATCGACACGACGGCAAGCGCACTGACCGCAGGGCAGCATGCAACGCTTCAAACCTTCTACGGCGCATTCACCCGCAAAAATCCCGATCTTCTCGACGAAGCCGTCACGCCCGGCTGGCAGGACATTCCGCTGGCGCCGGGCCAGGGGCCAGGACCGGCAGGACTGAAGCCGATCATCCTCGGCTTCATCGATTCCCTGCCTGATGTCGAGATCCTGGTCGACGAAGTCATCGGCCTCAACGATCGCGCCGGCGTTCGCGCCCGCATCGTCGGCACGCAGCGCGGCGCGCTCTTCGGCATTCCGCCGACGAACCGCCGACTCGAAATCGCGCTTCATGAATTCCACCGTTTCGAAGGCGACAGGATTTCCCACACCTGGCATCTCGAAGACTGGTTCGGCATGCTGCATCAGCTCGGCGCCTGGCCGCCAAAGACGATGCCGCTGCTTCAGGAGCGCGCGTGATGAAAGCCGTCCGCATCCATGCCTACGGCGCGATCGGCGACATCCGCCTCGACGATATTCCCGAGCCGGTGGTGGGTCTCGACGATGTCCTCATCCGTATCGAGGCCGCAGCAGCCAATCCGATGGATAACAAGCTGATCGCCGGCTACCTGAAGGATTTCTTTCCCCTCGCCTTCCCTCATGTGCTGGGGACCGATCTCACCGGCACGGTCGTTGCAACGGGCCGGATGGTCGCCACCGTCAAGCCCGGCGACAGGGTGATCGCGCGCACCGAGCCGGCCGCCGGCGGCGCCTTTGCCGAACTGGCGGCCGTGCCCGCGCGCCTGGTCGTGCCGGTTTCGCCGGCGCTGCCGCTCAAAAGCCTCGCCGGTCTGCCGACGGCTGCGGCCAGCGCCTGGCAGGCTTTGTTCGAAGCCGCAACCGTCCAGCCCGGTCAATCGGTCCTGGTCCATGCCGGCGCTGGCGGTGTCGGCAGCTTTGCCGTCCAGTTCGCAAGGCGTGCCGGAGCGCATGTGACGGCAACGGCATCTGCGGCCAATCTTGATCTCGTCGGCTCGCTCGGCGCCGAGGCGGTGGTCGATTACCGCAGCCAGGACTTCGCCGCCCTGCTGACGTCCGTCGACGTCGTGATCGATACGGTCGGCGGCGAAACATTGCAGCGCTCGCTCGGCATCATCCGCCGGGGCGGAAAGCTCGTCGGTCTGTCGGCGCCCTTCGACACCGAAGGGGCGAAAGCGCGCGGCATCGATGCGCAATTCCTGTTTCACCAGAGCGATGCGGGCCGCCTCGCCGCAGTGGCAGCGCTCGTTACAGATGGTCACCTGCAGAGCGTCATTGGCCGGGAGTTTGCTCTTGCCGATACCGCTGAAGCGCTGCGGGCTCTTTCGAAGGGCGGTTCTCGCGGCAAGACGCTGCTGATGCCATAGGCAACCGCTGGAGCATGATGCCGAAAAGTGTGCGCGGTCTTCTCAAGACATCACGATCTAACTCGTTAATTTAGAAGAGGATTCAGATTTTAGGCCAACGGGCCTAGAATCATCCTGTTCTAGAGCATGTCGCGCAAAAGTGTGCAGCGGTTTTGCGGCAACGACATGCGTAAAAACAAAGAGCTAAAGCGCGTCGCATGAATCAAATTTGACGCGACGCGCTTTAGCGCAGAAGCAGGATCAGTCCGGGTCTCCTGGCCGATCCTGCTTCGCCGCCGCAACGGAACCGATCAGCGCGCGGAACCACTGCTGTCCCACATGAGAATCGTTGCGGCGATGCCATGACAGCGCGAAGGAGACCGGCGGCAGCTCGATCGGCGGCCTGTGGACGGACAGCCTGGCGCGATGATCCGAAACCTCAACGATCCCCTGCATCAGCGTGGCGACGAGATCGGTCTCGGCGACGACCGCCGGCGCCGCATACATTTGCGGCAGCGTCAGGCCCAGCCTGCGCCGCAGTCCGAGTTCCGAAAGCCTTCGGTCGACATGGCCGTAACGATCGCCTTCCGGCGATACGAGCAGATGGTCAAGGCTGACGAAGGTTTCGAGGTCGAGGCACTTTGCCGCTGGGTGATCGGCGCGGACGATCGAAACGAAGCTCTCCTCGAAAAGCAGCCGCGAAAGGATCCGCGGCGACGAGGAGACCGGCACGCCGATTGCCGCATCGACCTCGCCGGCATCGAGCATTTCCACCGCCCGTTCGCGGACGGTGAAACCCTTGACGTCGACGCTGACATTCGGCGCGACCCGCCTGATTGCGGAGAGCAGTTTCGGCAGCAGCACGAAGGCCGGATGTTCGGAGAGACCGAGGCGAAACGAAGCCGATGACGACTGCGGGTCGAAGGCGCCGCTGAAGGCCAGCGCCTCCTGCGCATGCCGCAGCGATTTTCCGATCGGCTCAGCGAGATCGAGTGCCCGCGGCGTCGGCTCCAGCCCGTTCGGGCTGCGCACGAAGAGTTCATCCTGGAAAAGCTGCCGCAACCGGGCGAGCGCCGCACTCATCGCCGGCTGGGTGCGGCCGATGCGGGCGCCGGCCCTTGTGACACTGCGCTCTGCCATGATCGCATCGAAGGCGACGAGAAGGTTGAGATCGATCGAGGAGAGATTATTCATGGCGTGGATGATAGGAGCCCGCCGCTATCGATTGCAAGCATGCCGAGAGCCGGTGACGTCAGGCCTTTCGCTGAAAGCGTTAGCGCGGCTCCTTGAAGATGTTCAGATAGGCGGGGTCGAATTCGGCGATTTCCTGCAGGCGCTCCCAGTCGACGATGGTGATCGTCCGGTTCTCCCAAGTAAAGACGCCCTCGCGCCTCAGCGCCTGCAGCGTCTTGTTCAGGTGGACGACGGAAACGCCGAGCACATCGGCCATCTCGATCTGCGTCAACGGAAACTGGAAGCTGGCGCCGCGCGTCCGCTTGACGACCTGCAGGCGCACGAAAAGCTCGCAGACGAGGTGGGCGATATGGGCGCGTTTGGAGCGCCGGCCCATGGCGACGATCCACTCGCGGTGAATGGCGCCATCGACAAGCGTATCGAGCCAGAGCAGCCGCGTCAGATGCGGCATGCGCTCGGTGATCGCCCTGAGATCGGCATGATCGGCGAAGGCGACATGACAGGTCGACAGAGCAACGATGCCGTGATCCATCTTCTTGACGGGAAAGGCATGCAGATCGACGAAATCGCCGGCGACATGCAGCGCGGTGATCTGTCGGCTGCCATCGGCCATCACCTTGTAGCGCGCCGCGAAACCATCGAGCAGCAGCGTGCTGTAGGGCGGGCGGCTGCCTTCGAGGACGATATCCTCTCCCGCAACAAAATGCCTGTCCTTGACCAGGATCGACCTGAGAAGGTTCTCCTCCTCGGCCGAAAGCACGTCGCGGCTTCCAAGATTGAGCAGCAGGGCTTCAATCACGGGCTTTTCCGCCGATAGCACAAGAGGAGATCATGATGATGCGACCTGTATTTTCTATAAGAATCAATGCCTAGCCTCGGGAACAATTGTCTTCATCTGTACTTTCCCCCTGTGACGACAGGAAAAAACATGGCTCGCTACTTTTTCGATCTACATAACGGCGAAGGTCCCACACGCGATGAGCACGGCACCGAGCTCAGATCGCGCGCGGACATTCCGAAAGAGGTGACCCGCATCCTGCTGGATGTGGCCCGTGACGAGCTGCCGGCGGGTGATCGCACCATCATCGCCGTCACCGTTCGCAACGAAAGCGGCGACCCAGTTACGGTTGCCAGCCTCATCTTCAACAATGAGTGGCTCGATGTATTGCGATAGGCCGCCATTCAAGGCTTGCCGTCGATCTTCTCCGCATAGTCCGACGCGGTGGCCGCGACGATTGAGTTCTCTTTATGCATGTCGTCATCCCGGAACCGCTGCACACTTCCGGGCGACATGCATTAAGACCCGCCTTCATAGCCGGCAATTAAATTTGACATAGTCGCGCCATTGCTTGGAGCAACATCGTAGACGGCTTGCCGGCTGCGGCTATTTGGGTATTTCCTCGAGGATCAGCCGGATCTCCGCAAGCGGTCGCCGGCTTTCGTCAAAGAGTTCCACCGACAGCATGTTCAAAGGTTCTGCCGGCAGACCTTCGGCGGCCATCTCCGCCAGCACGCGCCGGGCCTCCGCTTTCGCGGCCTCGATGGAGGCGAACTCATATCCTGTCTCGGTCGCCCCCACGCCATCACCGTCGAGGAGCTGAAAGTAGAATTTCGGCACGACACATCCCCCGCTAGATCAGTCTAACGAGCCCGCGGGCCACATGTTCCCGATTGCAGATGTGTCTCAACTACGGTGGTCAGAAGGTGCCGGCTTCCGGAGACGCCATTTCCTCGATGCCGTCGACGCGGTCGGGATAAAAGGCGAGATGGTCCTTGATGTTGCTGACGGCGGCATTCGGCGCTTCGTAGGTCCAGACGGCATTCTTCGAGCGCTCGCCGCCGGCAATGATGCTGTAATAGGCGGCGTCCCCCTTATAGGGGCAATGGCTGGCATGGTCGGTGCGCTGAAGCTGCGCCATGTCGACATCCCGACGCGGAATATACTGCACCGGCGGATAGGAGGCCTCGCGCAGCGTCAGCGCATCGTGGGTATCGGCAATCACCTTGCCAGCAAGCGTGACGACGACGCGGCAGGGATTGTGCTCGACGGTGATCGGATGATCCGGGCCCGGGATCTTGATCGATTTGTCTGACATGAGGTTCGTCTCCATGAGATATCGATCTGACTGAGATAGGTCGGGCATGCCGCCGGCCCAAGACCTATCCGGACGACATGCATTAGAATTCGAAACGCGGCGATGCCAGGCTCAGCATGGCGGTTTTCGGCTGAACCGCCCAGTGATGCGCCAGCGCCTCCGAAAGCGTTGCGACCAGCCTGCGGATATCCTCGCCGGCGGTAGCGTGCAGCGCCTCGGCGACGATCAGCACTGAGCGCGTCTGCTGCCGCACCGCCGAAAGCCCGCTCTGCCGGTTGGTCCAGCGCCGCGCATGCGCCCTGTCTTCGCCGTCGGCAAAGATCACCTCGTTTACTTCCGGATGCTCGATTTTGCCGCCGAAGGTCAGATAGGTCTCTTGGCCGCCGGCGCGCCGAACCTCGAGATCGCCGGCAATCTGTTCGGCGTCGAAGACGGCGATCGGAATGGCGAAGGCGAGCGAAATCGCATTGCAGAGATCGACGAGCGGATGCAGGTGCGGCAGGCCATGCTCCTGGCGGAAGCGGCGCAACAGCGCCTCGGAAGCTGAGCGATATTGCGTCGGCTTCAGCCCCATGCGCGAAAAGCCGCGCCGCCACGCCTGGATTTCAGGAAATTCGCCCTCCTGCGCGGCGGCCAACCGGGCCTCGGCAATCGTGCTGAAACTGGCAATCGCCTTCTCGACATCGGCATCCGCATGGATAGCGTCGACATGGAGCGCGCCGGCGCGAAGCTCCGGAAACGCCTGCCATATCGCATCGGAATGACGAAACTGCATGGCCTATCTCCCTCCGGATATATTCATTGCCGCCCGGCTGCCGGCAAAGGCAAGCCCGAGCACCGCCGCCAGCACGCAGGCGATGCCGGCGATCTGGTTGAGCCCGATCGGTTCGCCGAGGATCAGGAAAGCCAGCATGACGGCGCAGACCGGAGCAACTGCGGTGAAGAGCGCAGCTTCCGTGCCGCTCACCCTGGCCGCTCCCGCATACCAGAGCAGGAAGCCGCCGACGGTCGGCACCAGCGCATAATAGACGACGGCAATGATGGCGCTTGCAGGTATATCCGGTGTGACAGGCGCCGCGAAAGCCGCCGGGATGACGGCGACGACAAAGCCGATGCCGGCCATCAGCGTCGACTGGGCAAGCGGCGGAATGTCCGCCTTCAGTCTTTTGTTCAGCAGGATGAACAGCCCCTCGCAGACGACGGCGCAGAAGATCAGCAGATTGCCGGCGAGCGACCCGCCGGCCGCACCCGGCGTGACGGCGATCGAAAGCACGCCCGCCATTGCAAGCGCCACGGCAAGGAGCAGGCCGCGCCCAGGCCTTTCGCGCAGCAGCAGGATGGAAATACCCGCCGAGACCACCGGCAGCGTGCCGATGACCACGCCGGCATCGGCGGCCGAACTGAGGCTGAGGCCTGAGATCAGCAGCGTCGTATAACCGACGCTGCCGGCGCCCGCCTGAACGACGAGAATCAGGCGATCGTGCCTGGAAAGCTTCGGCAGCCGGACGCCGCTTGCCCGCATCAGCACCAGCAAGACCGGAAAAGCCAGCGCGAAGCGCAGGGCGGTGGCGGTAAATGGCGGCAGGCCCGATGCGATGAGCTTGCTTGCGATGACGGTGCTGCCCACCGTCAGCATCGCCAGCGCCAGATAGACATACCCTTGAACCTGCCTCGACATTCAACGCCTCCTGTTGGAACGCCGAGGAAACAACAGGGGCGTCTCGCGGTCTTGAACGAAATTGCAGGCGCCGGGACTTTAGAGAAAGGCGCCGGCATAGAGCCGCGGCGACAGGCCGTATTTGCGCACGAAGACCCGCGTCATGTGGCTCTGGTCGGCAAAGCCGCTGGCGAAGGCGGCTTCGGCAAGCGGCATGCCCTGAGCGATCAGCCGCCGGGCGATATGGATGCGGGCCTGGACGAGATAGGCATGCGGTGTCAGGCCCGTCGCCCTGGCAAAACCGCGCAGCACCTGGAAGCGGCTGAGCCCGCTTTCGCCGGCGAGATCGGCGAGCGAGACGGCGGCAAGCGGATCGTCGTCGATCAGATCCCGGGCCGCGCGGATCGACGCCGGCACCGGCGGCCGCTCGTCGCTGCCGCCGCGCTCCCGCATGACGTCGGCCACAAGCTGCAGCAGCAATTGCTCGCGCAACAGCCCATATCCCGACCCGCTCTCGGTCACCGCGCCAAACAATATTTCGAAGCGGGCGGCGATCGCCCTGTTGCGGATGACGGGATGGGGGATTTCCTGCCGCCCTGGCCCACCCTCGCCGATCTCTCGCGACAGGCCGGCGACGATCTCGGGATCGAAATAGAGGATGCGCCACGATCGCCCATCGCCGATCGGCGCCCCGTCATGCACCTCGTTCGGATTGACCGTGATGATATCGCCGGCCGCAGCCTCGACCATGCCGCGGCCGCTCAGCGATTTCTGCGCCCCTGATGAGACGAGGCCGATGCCGAACTGCTCATGCGTGTGCCTGGAGAAACTGTGACGCGTTTCCGCCTCCACCGCTTCGACGCCTGATAGCGCCGAGCGCAGCATCCTGAACTGGTTCTTCGCCATCGTCTGTCCGCAGGTTCGATTGCGGCCACTCTGCCAGCCGGATGGAGATGGCGCAACGGCTAGAAGAATTCGTCGAGCAGCCGATAGTAGTCGAGCCTCACAGGATCCGCGGCCGGCATGCCGTAACGATCGAGGAAGGGCTGCACCAGCGCCTCGCCGAAATTAGAGGCGATGCTGCGGCAGGCGAGCGCGATATCCTGATAGCGGTCGGCGACGCCGAGCCGGCTGCAATCGATATAGCCGGAGAACCCGTCCTCGGAGGCGATGAAATTCGGCAGGCAGGCATCGCCATGGGTGACGACGAGGTCTTCGCGGCCCGGCCTTCTGCTTTCGAGTTCGGCAAACAGCGTCTCGGCACTTTTCCCAAGCCGCGTCTCGTCGAAATCGGTCTCGTCGACACTACCGGCCTGCATCCGCGCTTTGGCTACCGCCATGCGTTTCTCCCGCCGGTGATCGAAGGGGCAGGATGTGATCGGCAGACGATGTAACTCGAGAAGCGCCGCAGCCAGCAATTCGACCCGCGCCAGCGGCGTCAGCGCCGATGCACTGGCAAGATCATTGCCCGGCAGCGCGCCGATCAGCAGCCAGTTGCGCCCGCCGTGGCTTTCCCGGCCGATCACTTCGGGACACGGCAAGCCGGCGGTCTTCAGCCAGTCAAGCCGGGCGGCTTCATCGGCAAGCTCGCCGAACGGCCCCGCTGCCTCGACCTTCAGATAGAGGACCGGCTGCCCCTCGCCTTCCAGCCGGAAGACGCTCGCGGTGGAACGGCCGAGCGTATCGCGTTCGAACCGGTAACCGGCGAGGCGTGCATCAAGTGGACTCGCCAAAGGCGGTTGATCCTGTTGGGACATCTGGGCGCCTCGTTCCGACGGGCGGGAAATCGCATTCCGATTGCAGGAATTATGCAGCAGACCGCGCGTCTCTGCGTCAATGAACGGTTTCGGGGGGCGCGGCCTCGAGCAGGATTTCGAACGCCTCTTCCAGGGCCGCAACCAGAATATCGGTCAGCTCGTCGCCCTTGTGTTCCAGGAACAGCGCGCTCACGGCTTCGTCCTGACGCTCAAGAAAATGCTCGATCTCGTTCGACATATCATTGTCCTCTTCGTCACCGTATCATCACGGCCATGAGGAGAGGCTAGATGCGGTTCCTTGCGTGTGGCTTGTTGCGGAAGTGCACCTATGCTCAGCGTGGATAGTGATAACGCGCCCACTCACTTTTAGGGATCACATTCCCGACACCGAATTCAAACGACACGACCTTCGTCGCGTTGTCGTTCACTTCGCAACTGAACGCCAATTGGTGCAACTTCTTACCATCATAGAATGCACTCCCCTTAAGCGCCAGGAAATTGCCGTTCGGGAGCTCGTATTGAGGCACCTCAATAAGATTGGGATCGTATGCCGCCGACGAATGAAGAAGCTGTTCTCTAAGCTCACTCCAGCAAAGCTGACCGCCTCGCGTTTGACGTGACAAGTTGTTTATCGCCATCTTGACCGCGTGGTCTGGAACAAAGTCGGTAAACAGCGTCTTCGCTTTCGTGAGCTTGTTCGATTCCTTTGCCTCCGCGTCTGATGGCGGCGAGGCTGCCGTTGAATTCATCGGCGGCTTTGCTAGTTCGAAATTCGTCTTTGCCTCGTCCTCTCCTACGGCAGCTGGCCCGTTCTTTTCCGGATTTGCCTCAGCGGTCTCTACCTCGGGAAGGTCGATATCGTGAGGCAGCGGATTCGCAGCAGGCTTAGTCTCCGCAACCTCAGGCTGTTCGGATTTTGGCGGTTCGACACGTGATGCCTCTTCAGGTTTTGCCTTAACGACTGGCAGCTTTGGTGCTTCAGCCTGTTGCGGCATACCCGGCGTGCTTTGTTCCGGCGCCGAATCTTTCTCCGCAAATTCGAAGACCGGGCGAGCAACACGTTGTGGCGGGGAAGCGACAGGCGCTTCGGGCAACTTCGCAGCTTTCGGCGGAGACGGTGGCGGTGGCGGTGGTGGCGGTTGCTTCTTCGCCTGTTCCGGCGGCTTCGGCTCCGGTGGCTTTTCCTCGGGCTTTGGCTCCGGCTTTTTCTCTTCCGGCGGCGGAACGAGTTCGACCTTCACGCTCTCCTCTTCGGCAGGTTTCTGCTCGATCTTCGGCAGCCCGAAGATCAGAAGCGCGACAAGGGGGACATGCAGAAGTACGGACGCACCGATGCCCCAGCGGATTTCAGGCCGCTGTTTTCCCGTTTCGTGCTGCGTTTCCGCTGGTACCACGTCTTCTTCCGTCACAGCAGCGATGTGGCCTTTAAAACCGGCAGCATCAAGCCACAAAAGAAAAAAACCGCGTGATCGCAACAGCGATTGGCGTCATTGGTCGGCCGCCCCGTCATCGGCCACCAGATCATGCGCCTGCCATTCACCCTGCGGAATGGCATCGCCGACGAAAAAGGCGAAGGACATGACCTTGCCGGATCCGGCGTCGAGCCCGCATTTGAACTGGATGTTGTACCACTTGCCTTTGCTGCGGAAGGCGCCGCCCCTCACCTCGACGCTGTTGCCGCCGACCTTCTCCGGCGCCATCGCATAGGGAGCGAGCGTGTCAGGCCGCATATCCGGCCGGGCGCGGCGGACCTGTTCCAGCGCCTCGAGGTCGCAAAGCTGCAGATTGCGCTCGCTACCGGCAAGGCCGCGCAGCGCTTCTCGGGCGCCCCGGCTGCGCGGATCGGCCAGCACCTTGTCGGAAAACAGCCGGCTTGCCGCAACGAATTCAGCCGGCTTTGGCACCAGTGGAGCGATTGGCGTCACCGACGGCATTGCTGCGGCAGGTGCACTATCGACAACCGGTGCAGGCCTTTGGGCTTGGGGCGCTACGGCTTCTGGCTTTGCCGGCTCTGGCGATGGCGCCCTGGCCGGCTCGGGCATGGTTGGTGGCCCCACCGGCTGCGGAACGATCTCCACCGAGAGACCGTCATCCGGCAATGGCAGCGGCGGCTCGGCCTTCGGCAACAGCAGCAGGAGCGCCAGGATCGCCGTGGCATGCAAGGCGAAGGACGCCGCCGCGCCCCACTGGATTCCGTCATCCCATTTGCCGGCCGTAAGCTCCATCGGTCAGAAAGCCGCCGTCGGAGGATCGGCGGAGATCATGAAACTGAGGCGCGCTTTCATCATGGAACTTGCCGGAATAATCGGGCCAGGAGCCCTGCCGCGGAAATTGAAGCACGGCGAGACACTGCCAGCACAGCCGAAGCTCTGCAACCTTCAAGTTCGACGATCTCCGTTTCCGGCTACCCGAGCGAGCCGATGATCTCCCGATAGGCGGCTTCCGGGAATGCCTTCAGTGTCTGGGTGCGGACATTGCCGCCCATCGCCAGCGAGAGGCCAAACCGCGCCATGACGGCATCGTCAGGCGCTTCGC
>Ga0209051_1000099_pt1 | contig 165161 bp, 164 predicted proteins | sample AraplaCvi_mMS_r2_2_FD_184286 | JGI IMG/M metagenome (GOLD analysis project Ga0209051, IMG submission 184286) | Arabidopsis root microbial communities from North Carolina, USA - plate scrape MF_Cvi_mMS_r2 (SPAdes) (version 2) | ecosystem: Host-associated > Plants > Roots > Endosphere | place...
CATAATCGACTCAGTTCAAAAATTGGGGTTTGATTATGCTCGACCGGGACGGCTTCAGGCCCAACGTCGGCATCATCCTGCTCAACCAGAGAAACCAGGTTTTCTGGGGCAAACGCATACGCACGCATTCCTGGCAGTTTCCGCAAGGCGGCATCGACCGCGGCGAAAGTCCCGAGCAGGCCATGTTCCGGGAACTGCACGAGGAAGTCGGACTCCATCCGGAGCACGTGCGCATCGTGGCCCGTACCCGTGACTGGTTGCGCTACGAGGTGCCGGATCGGTTCATTCGCCGTGACGCACGGGGCCACTACAAGGGCCAGAAGCAAATCTGGTATTTGCTGCAATTGATCGGTCACGACTGGGATCTGAACCTGCGCGCGACCGACCACCCCGAATTCGACGCCTGGCGATGGCACGACTACTGGGTGCCGCTCGATGTGGTCGTCGAATTCAAACGCGGCGTCTACGAGATGGCACTGACCGAGCTTGCTCGCTACCTGCCGCGGCAGGATTTCCGCAACCGCTTCCTGCGCAGCAACGTGCGCGCCCGGGAGTTCGAGCGCCACATGCCCGATGGCGGCGCGCCCGCGGGGCTGGACCTGCCGCCCGGCGGCAGTTTCGACCCGCATCCCGACATTACTTCTGCGAGCGATGACCCTTCCCCTCCTCTCCCCCACAAAGCGCCCTTCCTTCCATCGCAGCGCTGAGGGCACCCTGCTCGCCGTGTGCCTGGCCCTGCTGGCCGGATGCGCATCGGGCCCGCACGACACCAGCAATCCCGACTGGGCGCAGGCCGGCATGCCGCCGCCGCCCAAGCGCTACGAAACCGATGCCGAATGGAAGGAAAGCGAAGCGCCGCCGCCGCCGGCCTTCGACGTCAAGCGCCTCGAGCCAATCGCGATGCCGCCCTACATGTCGCTGAAGTTCGGCGTCGATCCGGCCACCATCACAATCACCGGCGACGGTGTGGTGCGCTACGTGGTGGTCGCAACCGGCCGCAGCGGCGGGGACGCGGCGCTGAACGCCTTCTACGAAGGCGTGCGCTGCTCGACTGACGAGGTGAAGAGCTACGCGCGATACAACAACGGCGCCTGGAGCAAGGTCGAACGATCCGAGTGGAAGAGCTTCCGCGACCTGAACTCGAGCTACGCCAAGCAGTTGGCGCAGCAGGGCCTGTGCCGCGGCCATGCGCCCCGGGTCTCGGTCAAGGACATGGTCACGAACATGCGGGACCCGGCGCGCCAGCTGCAATAAGGCCGGCTGCAGGCGGTGTTCGAACGGGGCCTCGAAAGGGCCCCGTTTCCATTTGAGCCCGGCCTCAGCCGCGCATCAGCACCATGTTGTCGCGGTGGACCATTTCCGGCTCCGCCACATAGCCGAGCAGCCGCTCGAACTCCGACGAGGGCTTGCGGCACAGCAGCCGGGCCTCGACGCTCGAGTAATTGGCCAGGCCGCGGGCCAGCTCCACGCCATCGGTATCGCGCACGGCGATCACGTCGCCGCGTGAAAACTCGCCCGAAACACCGGTCATGCCGATCGGCAGCAGGCTCTTGCCCTCGGCGCGCACCTTGGCGGCCGCACCGGCATCGACGGTGACCGCGCCGCGCAGCTGCAGGTGGTCCGCCATCCAGCGCTTGCGCGCCTGGTGCTTGGCCGTCTGAGCCACCAGCAGCGTGCCGATGGATTCGCCGCCAACGAGGCGCAGCAGCGCATCGGGTTCTCGGCCCCAGGCGATCACGGTGGAGGCGCCCGAGCCGGCCGCGCGCTTGGCCGCAAGGATCTTGGTGATCATGCCGCCGCGGCCGAGGCTGGAGCCCGCCCCGCCCGCCATGGCTTCGAGCGCGGGGTCGCCGGCCGCCGCCTCGTGCACGAACTTCGCGTCCGGGTCCTTGCGCGGGTCGGCCGTGTAGAGGCCCTTCTGGTCCGTGAGGATCACCAGCGCATCGGCTTCGACCAGGTTGGCCACCAGCGCGCCCAGCGTGTCGTTGTCGCCGAACTTGATCTCGTCGTTGACGACCGTGTCGTTCTCGTTGATGACCGGCACCACGCCCAGCCCGAGCAGCGTGACGAGGGTCGAGCGCGCATTGAGATAGCGCTCGCGGTCGGCCAGGTCGGCATGGGTCAGCAGCACCTGGGCGCTACCGATCCGGTTCTCGCGCAGCTTGGTCTCGTACATCTGGGCCAAGCCCATCTGCCCGACGGCCGCGGCGGCCTGCAGTTCATGCACCTCGTGCGGCCGCGTGCGCCAGCCCAGGCGCTTCATGCCTTCGGCAATGGCGCCGCTGGACACCATCACGACCTCGCGGCCGCCCTGCACCAGCACCGCCAGCTGCCGGCACCATTCGCCGATCGCCGCCTCGTCGAGGCCGCGCCCCTCGTTGGTCACGAGGCTGGAGCCCACCTTGACGACGATACGGCGGGCATCCCGCAAGGCAGTGGATCCGGAGTTCGAGGTCATGGGAGGCGTGGCGGTCGTGAATGCGGCGTGCGGAGCGTCAGGAGGAGGAAGACGAGGGATCGGGCGGCAGCTCGACGAAGCGCGGATCGACCTCGACCGGCACGTGTTCCGCCGCCTGCTGCGCCTTGACCTGCTGGTACACGGCCTGCACCAGGTGCTCGCAGCCTTCGCGCGTGAGTGCGGAGATCTCGAACACCGGGCCCTTGAAGCGCAGGCGCTTGACGAAGTCCTTCACGCGCGCGGCGCGCTCGTCCGCGGGCACCATGTCGAGCTTGTTCAGCACCAGCCAGCGCGGCTTTTCATAGAGCGCGGCGTCGTACTTCTTGAGCTCGCCGACGATGGCCTTGGCCTGCGCAACCGGATCAACGCTGTCGTCGAACGGCGCCATGTCGATCACGTGCAGCAAGAGCCGTGTGCGCTGCAAGTGGCGCAGGAACAGGTGGCCGAGGCCCGCACCTTCGGATGCGCCCTCGATCAGGCCCGGCAGGTCGGCCACCACGAAGCTCTGCTCCGGGCCGACGCGCACGACACCGAGGTTCGGGTGCAGCGTGGTGAAGGGATAGTCGGCAATGCGCGGGCGCGCGTTCGAGATGGCGCTGATCAGGGTCGACTTGCCCGCATTCGGCATGCCCAGCAGGCCGACATCGGCGAGCACCTTGAGCTCGAGCTTGAGGCTCTTCTTCTCGCCCGGCCAGCCCGGGGTCTTCTGGCGCGGCGCGCGGTTGATGGCGCTCTTGAAGCGCATGTTGCCGAAGCCGCCGTCGCCGCCCTTGGCGATGGTGACGACCTCGCCTTCCTTCAGCAGCTCGTACAGCACCTCGCCGGTTTCGGCGTCGCTGATGATGGTGCCGACCGGCATCTTCAGCAGGATGTCGTCGCCCGCGGCGCCGAACATGTCGGAGCCCATGCCGTGCTCGCCGCGCTTGGCCTCGTGGCGGCGCGAATAGCGGAAGTCGACCAGGGTGTTGAGGTTGGAATCGGCCACCGCGTAGACATGGCCGCCGCGGCCGCCGTCGCCGCCGTTGGGGCCGCCGAATTCCTTGTATTTTTCATGACGGAACGACACGCAGCCGTTGCCGCCATCGCCCGCGGCGATGTCGATGAAGGCTTCGTCGACGAACTTCATGGGGTATCCAGTGTACAAATGAAGAAGCCCCGACAAAGCGGGGCTTCGAGCTGATCGAAGTGACTCGGGCTTATGCCGGGGTCACGTTGACCATGTGCTTGTTCAGTGCGCCCTTGACACCGAACGACACGTGGCCGTCAACCAGTGCAAACAGCGTGTGGTCCTTGCCCACGCCGACGTTCACGCCGGGGTGGAACTGGGTGCCGCGCTGGCGCACGATGATCGAGCCTGCGCTGATCAGTTCGCCGCCGAAGGCCTTCACACCGAGCATCTTGGGCTTGGAATCGCGCCCGTTTCGCGTTGAGCCGCCGCCTTTTTTCTGTGCCATGGAATCTGCTCCTTAGCCGGCGATCGCGCCGATTTGCAGTTCCGTGAACTGCTGGCGATGGCCTTGACGTTTCTGATAGTGCTTGCGACGGCGCATCTTGAAGATGCCGACCTTGTCGTGCTTGCCGTGCGACAGCACCGTGACTGTCACCGTTGCGCCGGACACCAGGGGCGTACCGATCTTGATTTCGCTGCCGTTGCCGACTGCAAGAACCTGATCGATCACGATTTCCTGGCCTACATCCGCAGCAATCTGTTCTACTTTAATTTTTTCGCCGGAAGCAACGCGATACTGCTTGCCGCCGGTTTTTATGACCGCGTACATGTGAACCTCTTAAGGAATGAGCTCTACGGCGAATTCCGCAGAGCCCTAGATTCTAGCACGGTTTGCACGCGCTAACATGGTTCGGGCCGGAGAGCCGCCGGGACGACGCGCGCTCCTCCCTATAATCTGCGCCTTCCGGCCTTGTGCCGCTGCCACTTTCGCATTCAGACGCGCCGCGCGCAAACGCCTTGCCAGTTCACGCCGCCGATACCTCCCCCACCGCCACCGTGCTGGATTTGATCGCCGGCGACATGGTCGAAGTCGACCGTGTGATCGCGCAGCGCCTCGACACGGGCGTGCCTCTGGTCAGCCAGGTGTCGAAGTACATCATCTCGGCCGGCGGCAAACGCCTGCGCCCGGCGCTGCTGCTGCTCATGTCGGGCGCGCTCGGCTACACGGGCGAGCAGCGCTTCAACCTGGCGGCGGTGGTGGAGTTCATCCACACGGCCACGCTGCTGCATGACGACGTCGTCGACGAATCGACCCTGCGGCGCGGGCGCCCGACGGCCAACGAATCGTTCGGCAACCCGGCCAGCGTGCTGGTCGGCGACTTCCTCTATTCGCGCGCCTTCCAGATGATGTTGGATGCAAACAACATGCGCATCATGCAGATCCTGGCCGAGGCGACCAACGTGATCGCAGAAGGCGAAGTGCTCCAGCTGATGAACATGCACGACGCGACGCTGGACGAATCCGCCTACCTGCGCGTGATCCGCTCCAAGACCGCCAAGCTTTTCGAGGCCAGCACGCGGCTCGCCGCCGTGCTGGCGGGCGCCACGCCCGAGGTCGAGGAAGCCTGCGCCACCTACGGCCAGGCCCTGGGCACGGCCTTCCAGGTGATCGACGACGTGCTCGACTACGCCGGCGACGCGCACGAAACGGGAAAGAACGTGGGCGACGACCTGCGCGAAGGAAAAACCACGCTGCCGCTGATCTTCGCCATGCGGCGCGGCAGCCCCGCGCAGGCCGCGCTGGTGCGTGCGGCCATCGAGGCCGGCGACACCGCCCAGCTGGGCAAGATCGTCGAAATCGTCCACGCCACGGGCGCCCTGGAAGCCTCGCGCGCTGCCGCGGCCGACGAGGCAAAACGCGCAATTCACGCATTGCGCGACTTTCCGTCCAATTTGCATGCCGACGGTTTGCTACAATTGGCGGCTCAGTTGCTTGAGCGACGTGCCTGAACACCTCACAAGAGTTGGCAAGGACGAATTCTCTTTTTTTGCAACCAATCGGGGTGTAGCTTAGCCTGGTAGAGCGCTACGTTCGGGACGTAGAGGCCGGAGGTTCGAATCCTCTCACCCCGACCAGCCTTTGGCTGGCACAAATAATGCCCGTGCCTGTTGCTGCGTAGCGATTTACAGGGACGGGTGGTTCAGCGATGATCGTGAAGCACTTTTTCACATCTCTTGCAATTCGCTGAATGGCTGCTGCCGAACTTCCTGTTAAAGAAAACACGCAAATCGCCCTCCCGGGCCTTGCGCGTGCCTTGGTCTCTGCTGGCAAGCTTCCGGCGAAGACCGCAGAAGATATCTACCAGAAGTCGCTGAACGGCCGCACCAGCTTCATTGCCGAGCTGACCGGCAGCGGCGCCGTCTCGGCCGCCGACCTCGCCCACACGCTGTCCAGCGCCTTCGGTGCGCCGCTGCTGGACCTGGACGCCATCGATCACCAGCGCCTGCCCAAGGACCTGCTCGACCCGAAGCTGTGCCACGCCTACCGGATCGTGGTTCTCAGCAAGCGCAACAACCGTCTCATCGTTGCAACGGCCGACCCTTCGGACCAGCAGGCGGTGGAAAAGATCAAGTTCGCCTCCCAGATGGGTGTGGACTGGGTCATTGCCGAGTACGACAAGCTGTCGCGCATGATCGAGGCCGCCGCAGTCACCGCAGCGGAATCCATCAACAGCATCGTCGGTGCCGAGTTCGAGTTCGACGACGTCACCGCGGACACTTCGGGCGATGCCAACGAACAGGCCATCGCCGAGGTCGAGGACGCGCCGGTCGTGCGTTTCCTGCACAAGATGCTGCTCGACGGCGTCAGCATGCGGGCCTCGGACATCCACTTCGAGCCCTACGAGCACAACTACCGCGTGCGCTTTCGCATCGACGGCGAGCTGCGCGAGATCGCGAGCCCGCCCACGCTCATCAAGGACAAGCTGGCCTCGCGGATCAAGGTCATTTCACGGCTCGACATTTCCGAGAAGCGCGTGCCGCAGGACGGCCGCATGAAGCTCAAGATCGGGCCCGACCGCGTCATCGACTTCCGCGTCAGCACGCTGCCCACGCTGTTCGGCGAGAAGATCGTGATCCGTATCCTCGACCCGAGCAGCGCGCGCCTGGGCATCGACGCCCTGGGCTACGACGCCGACGAAAAGGAGCGCCTGCTGCATGCGATCAGCCGCCCCTACGGCATGGTGCTGGTCACGGGCCCCACCGGTTCGGGCAAGACGGTGTCGCTCTACACCTGCCTGAACCTGCTGAACCAGCCGGGCGTCAACATCGCGACGGCGGAAGACCCCTCTGAAATCAACCTGCCGGGCGTCAACCAGGTGAACGTCAACGAGCGCGCCGGACTCACCTTCGCGGCGGCGCTGCGCGCCTTCCTGCGGCAGGATCCCGACATCATCATGGTCGGCGAAATCCGCGACCTCGAAACCGCCGACATCTCGATCAAGGCCGCGCAAACGGGCCACCTGGTGCTCTCGACGCTGCACACCAACGACGCGCCGACCACGCTCACGCGCATGCGCAACATGGGCATTGCGCCGTTCAACATCGCCTCCAGCGTGATCCTGATCACGGCGCAGCGGCTCGCGCGGCGCCTGTGCCACATGTGCCGCGCGCCGGCCGACGTGCCGCGCCAGGCGCTGCTCGACGCGGGCTTCAAGGAAGAACAGCTTGACGGTACCTGGAAGCCCTACCGGCCGGTCGGCTGCGCGGCGTGCAGCAATGGCTACAAGGGCCGGGTCGGCATCTACCAGGTAATGCCGATCTCGGAGGCGATCCAGGCCATCATCCTGCGCGACGGCAGCGCACAAGACATCGCGCGACAGTCCGAGGCCGAGGGCGTGCGCTCGCTGCGGCAGTCTGGCCTGAGAAAAGTCATGCAAGGGCTCACCTCACTCGAAGAAGTGGTGGCGGTCACGAACGAATAACGAACACACTGCAAGAAATCGGAGATCGAATGGCAACAGTGGCATCCACCCGCACCTCGAACACGCTCAAGGAATTTGTCTACGAGTGGGAGGGCAAGGACCGCAACGGCAAGCTGGTGCGCGGCGAGCTCCGGGCCGCCGGCGAGAACCAGGTGCAGGCCGCCCTGCGGCGCCAGGGGGTCCTCGCGTCCAAGATCAAGAAGCGCCGCATGCGCTCGGGCAAGACCATCAAGCCCAAGGACATCGCGATCTTCACGCGCCAGCTCGCAACCATGATGAAGGCCGGCGTGCCGTTGCTGCAGTCGTTCGACATCGTGGGCCGCGGCAACGCGAACCCGAGCGTGGCCAAGCTGCTCAACGACATCCGCAGCGACGTGGAGACCGGCACCTCGCTGTCATCCGCCTTCCGGAAGTTTCCGAAGTACTTCGACAACCTCTACTGCAACCTGGTGGAAGCCGGCGAAGCGGCCGGTATCCTGGAAGACCTGCTGGACCGGCTGGCCACCTACATGGAGAAGACCGAGGCGATCAAGTCGAAGATCAAGTCGGCGCTGATGTATCCCACCTCCGTGGTGGTGGTTGCGTTCGTGGTGGTGGCCATCATCATGATCTTCGTGATCCCGGCCTTCAAGCAGGTGTTCACCTCGTTCGGCGCCGACCTGCCCGCGCCCACGCTGTTCGTGATGGCGATGAGCGAATTCTTCGTCTCCTACTGGTGGCTGATCTTCGGCGTGATCGGCGGCGGCACCTACTTCTTCCTGCAGGCCTGGAAGCGCAACGAGCGCGTGCAGCGGGTCATGGACCGTGCGCTGCTGCGCGTGCCGATCTTCGGCACGCTGATCGAGAAGTCGTGCGTGGCCCGCTGGACCCGCACCCTTGCCACCATGTTCGCCGCCGGCGTTCCGCTGGTCGAGGCGCTCGACTCGGTGGGCGGCGCCTCGGGCAACACCGTCTACGGCGACGCCACGGCCAAGATCCAGCAGGAGGTCTCGACCGGCACGAGCCTCACGACGGCCATGACCAACGTCAACCTGTTCCCCTCGATGGTGATCCAGATGACGGCGATCGGCGAGGAGTCCGGCTCGATCGACCACATGCTCGGCAAGGCCGCCGACTTCTACGAGTCCGAGGTGGACGACATGGTGGCCGGCCTGTCGAGCCTGATGGAGCCCATCATCATCGTGTTCCTGGGCGTGATCATCGGCGGCATCGTGGTGTCGATGTACCTGCCGATCTTCAAGTTGGGCCAGGTCGTTTGATGCTGGTGTCGCAGGAGTTCGACGCCGCGTTTGCCGGCGTCCTCGGGTTGCTGGTCGGCAGTTTTCTCAACGTGGTGATCTACCGCACCCCCGTCATGATGTACCGGAGCTGGCTGGCCGACGCGGTGGCCAACCTGATGTCGTCCAAGGACGTTCCGTCGCTCTGGTCGCTGGTGTTCGGGCCGAAGGCGCAGCCCCCGGCCGGGCTCGAGGCCGCGGCGGACAAGGCGGCCGTGGCCATCGAGGCGCTGCCGCCGTTCGATCTGACCCGGCCTGCCTCGCGCTGCGGCGCCTGCGGCCACGGGATCCGCTGGTACCAGAACATTCCGGTGCTGAGCTACCTGGTGCTGCGGGGCCGCTGCGCCGCCTGCGGCACGCCGATCAGCCCGCGCTATCCGCTGGTCGAACTGGTGACCGGCGCGCTGTTCGCGCTGTGCGCCTACCGCTTCGGCCTCACGCCCACCGGCGCGCTCTGGGCGGCGTTCGCGGCGTTCCTGGTCTGCCAGTTCCTGATCGACTTCGACACCCAGTTCCTGCCCGACGCGCTCAACTATCCGCTGCTCTGGCTCGGGCTCGTCGGCGCGGCCATGGGCTGGACCGGCACCGCGCTGAGCTCAGCGGTCTGGGGCGTCGTGTTCGGCTACCTGAGCCTGTGGCTTGTGTACCATGGCTATCGCCTGGCCACGGGCAAGGAAGGCATGGGATATGGCGACTTCAAACTGCTGGCGGCGCTCGGCGCCTGGCTCGGGGCCGACTACCTCATTGCCATCATCCTCGTCTCATCGCTGGTGGGCGCCGTGATCGGCCTCACGCTGCGTCTTGTCGGGAAGCTGGCGCACAAGGACATTCCCATGGCCTTCGGCCCCTTTCTGGCCGGTGCCGGCCTGGTCTGCCTGGTAGCGGGCCCGGAGCTCGTGAGGCAATGGATTCCCTTCGCCTTCCCGCTCGGCGCATTCGCCCGCTGAGGAGCGCGTGGTGCGACGCATCGGCCTGACGGGCGGCATCGGAAGCGGCAAGAGCACGGTCGCGGCCCTGCTGGTTGCCGAAGGTGCCGTGCTGGTCGACACCGACGCCATCGCGCGCCGCATTGCGCTGCCCGGAGGCATCGCGATGCCGGCCGTCGAGGCCGCCTTCGGGCCCACCGTCATCGCGGCGGACGGCGGACTCGACCGCGCAGCGATGCGGCAGCTCGTGTTCGCCGACAACAGCGCCAAAAAGCGCCTCGAATCGATCCTGCATCCGCTGATCGGCGCCGAGACGGAACGCATGGCCTCCAACGCCGGCCCGGACGCGGTGGTGGTCTTCGATGTGCCGCTGCTGGTCGAATCCGGCCGCTGGCGGGCCCTGGTCGACCGGGTGCTGGTGGTCGATGCCACCGAGCAAACACAGCTGCGGCGCGTCGTGGCGCGCTCCGGCTGGACGCCCGAGGCGGTGCGCGCGGTGATCGCCCAGCAGGCGCCGCGCGGGCTGCGCAGGGCGGCCGCGGACGCGGTCATTTTCAACGAGTCGCTCTCGCTGGAGGAACTCGCTGCAGAGGTCCGGAGTCTCTGGAAGCGGTGGGTTCCGCCCGGCACGCGATAATCCGGGACTGGCCGCCAGAGCGGCCGCATAACGACCAAGACAAAAAAGGCGCTCGCCGGAGTGCCCTCACCTCCTGCGATGCTTTTCAATTCGTATCCCTTCATTTTTGTCTTCTTCCCGCTGGTACTGATCGGGTTCTTCCTGATCGGCAAGCGCAACGCCCGGTCCGCCGCAGGCTTCCTTGCCCTGGCTTCGCTGTTCTTCTACGGCTGGTGGAGCGTCAAGGCGCTTCCGCTGCTGGTGGCGTCGATCTGCATCAACTACTGGTTCGGGCTGCGCCTGTCGCCCGCGCCGGGCCGGGACGACCGCAAGCGCAAGTCGCTGCTGGTGGCGGCGCTGGTGGTCAACCTGGGCGTGCTCGCGGTCTTCAAGTACGCCAACTTCTTCGTTTCGAACGTGAACGACGGGCTGGCCGCAGCGGGCCTGTCGCAGATCCCGCTGCTGCACATCGTGCTGCCGATCGGCATCTCGTTCTACACCTTCACGCAGATCGCCTTCCTGGTCGACTGCTGGCAGGGCAAGGTGCATGAGCGCAGCTTCATCCACTACGTGCTGTTCGTCACCTACTTTCCGCACCTGATCGCGGGCCCGGTGCTGCACCACGCGCAGATGATGCCGCAGTTCGCCAACGCGGCCACCTACCGGTTCGACCCCAACAAGGTGGCGCTCGGCATTGCGATCTTCACCTTCGGCCTCGCCAAGAAGCTGCTGATCGCCGATCCGGTGGGGCAGTACGCCGACATGATGTTCAACGGCGTGCACAAGGGCATCGAGCCCACGCTCTACACCGCGTGGTTCGGCGCGCTCGCCTACACGCTGCAGATCTATTTCGACTTCTCGGGCTATTCGGACATGGCGGTCGGCCTGTCGCTGTGCCTGGGGGTGCAGCTTCCGCTCAACTTCCGCTCGCCCTACAAGTCGACCAACATCATCGAGTTCTGGCGGCGCTGGCACATCTCGCTGTCGAACTTCCTGCGCGACTATCTCTACGTGCCGCTGGGCGGCAACCGCAAGGGCCCGGCCCGGCGCTACCTGAACCTGTTCCTCACGATGCTGCTGGGCGGGCTCTGGCACGGCGCCGCCTGGACCTTCGTGATCTGGGGCGCGCTGCATGGCGTGTTCCTGATGATCAACCACCTCTGGAACGCCAAGGTACGCCGCAACATTCCGGCAGGGCCGGTCGCGCGCGTGCTGGGCTGGTTCCTGACCTTCCTGTGCGTGGTGCTGGCCTGGATCGTCTTCCGCGCCGATGGCGTCCACACGGCCATGGCCATCTACAAGGGCATGCTCGGCCTGCACGGCGCACCGCCTTCCGCGTTCAGCGAGTTCGGGCCGGTTCCGTTCCGCAAGCCCGAGTTCTTCCAGACCATGCTCGTGGGCATCGTGATCTGCCTCGCATTGCCGCCGACGATCACGCTCGAGCGCTGGATTCCCCACCCGAAGGCGGTGGCCGGCCAGCGCGTCATGGCCTGGTGCTCCTCGGCCGTGCTGGCGATCGGTACCTTCGCGCTCTTCGCCTGGTGCGTCTCGAAGCTGGGCAACTACAGCCCGTTCCTCTACTTCCAATTCTGATTCGACATGACGACGCCCGCGAAAGTCTGGCTGCGGTTCTTCCTGATCGGCTACATCGTCCTGATGGCGCTGTGGATCGTTTCGCTTACCAGCCCCGTGCCTTACGGCGACCTCACGCGGATCGGCCGCCTGTCCGAGCGCGAATTCGGCTGGACCGCCCCGCCACCCAAGGTCGACCCCGCATATCTCAAGGGCACGCCGGTGGACCAGGCCGACATCATGGTGATCGGCGACAGCTTCTCCATGACCTTCCGCTGGCAGTCGGTGCTTGCCAAGGCCGGCTACCGCGTCACGACCACCTATTGGGGCCAGTACGAGAACGCGCTGTGCAGCGACTTCGACCAATGGATCGAGCGCACGGGCTTCAAGGGCAAGCTGATCATCATCGAGAGCGTGGAACGCCTGCTCGGCGACCGCACCAAGGACAGCATGAAGTGCCAGAAGATGATCCGGCCCTACGACGCCATGGACCATCCGCTGATCACGCCCGACGAGACCGTGCCCAGCCCCGCGCCCAACTGGAACGTGCAGTTCCTGACCGGCATCACGACCTACTACAACACCTGGAAAGCGAAAAAGTCTGCAACAGACATCCACTTCGACTGGAACACCTGGGTGCGCCCGGTGCCCGACGGTTGCAAGCTCTTCTCCCACCGCCTGTGCGACAAGATGCCCTTTTTCGCTGAAGATGACGACAATGGGCCGCTGACCCTTGCGCACCTGGAATGGATGAAGAATTTCACAAAGGCGCACAGCAAGCTTCCTATCATGTGGATGGTGATTCCCAACAAGACCACCGTGTACCTGAAGCCCGACTATTCGAAGGATTTCGAAGCCGGGTTCCGCACCTCCGGGCTGGCGGGACCGGATCTCTACGCGTTCACGCGCGAGAAGCGCACGCAGATCCACGATTTCTATTTTTCGAACGACACCCACATGTCCATGCATGGCCAGCTCGCGCTGGGAGAACGCATGCTGGCGGCCGTGCGCGAGGTGGTGCCGACGCCTCCCTCGAAATCGCCCTGAAGCTATGATGGCTCGACAGGAAAGCTATAGAACCGCGTGATCCTCTACGAGTACCCCTTCAACGAGCGCATCCGCACCTACCTGCGGCTGGAGCACCTGTTCCGCCGCCTCGGGGAGCTGGTGCCCTCGGAGTCCGCGCTCTCGCACCACTACGCCCTGGTCACGATCTTCGAGATCATGGATGTCGCCGCGCGCGCCGACCTCAAGGCCGACGTGATGCGCGACCTGGACAAGCACAAGAACGTCTTCAACAGCTACCGCGGCAATCCGGCCATTGCCGAGGCCGTGCTCGACCAGGTGGTCGGCCAGCTCGAACGCAACTTCGCCACCCTCAATGCCGTTGCCGGCAAGGCCGGCCAGTCGCTGACCGAGAACGAGTGGCTCATGAGCATTCGCAGCCGCGCGGGCATTCCGGGCGGCACCTGCGAATTCGACCTGCCCGCCTACTACGCCTGGCAGCACCGCAGCGCGGCCAGCCGCCGCGCCGACCTCGAACGCTGGTCGGCCACGCTCTCGCCGCTGGCCGAATCCATCTACCTGCTGCTCAAGCTGCTGCGCGATGCCGACGTGCCCTACAAGGTCATCGCCACCGGCGGACAATTCCAGCAGAACCTGCCGCAGGGGCGCAGCTTCCAGTTGCTGCGCCTGCGCATCGATCCGCAGCTGGGGCTGATTCCCGAAATCAGCGGCAACCGGCTCATGGTGTCGGTGCGGATGATGCGGCACGAAGCCGACGACCGCCTGCACCCGAGCAGCGACGACGTCGCATTCGAACTCACGCTCTGCGCCTGAGCCGCCGGCTCGTCTCCAGGGCGCGCACCGCAGGGCAAGCACGAAGGTTATCCATCCCATGAGCGACGTGAACAAGATCGGCGAGCGGATCGTCCGCTGCCCCTCGTGTGGCGGCGACAGTGTCTACGCCGAACGCAACCCCTTTCGCCCCTTCTGCAGCGCACGCTGCAAGGGCATCGACTTCGGCGCCTGGGCCAGCGAGGAGTTCCGGATGCCGGCCGAAGCGCCGGCCGACGACGAGCCTTTCGGCGATCCGAAGAAAGTCCAGTAGCCGCGCTACGGCTGCGGCGCGAGCAGGACGCCGTCCAGATAGTCTGCGTATTGGCGCACGTAGGCCGGGCGCAGATGCTCCCGGTCCTTGTAGACCGGCGCGTCGTCCGGCGTTGCACGCAGGCACTGCCCGCCGCCGCAAAGCCTGGCCATCACGTCGATGGGCTCCGCGCCGCTCGCCCGCGCCAGCGCCTTCAGCTGCTCGTTGAGCCGCGCCTGCTCCGGCGGCAGCGACGCCGTGGGCGTGCTGCGCAATGCCACCATCCGGCCCATGCGGCTGCCTTCGATGAGGCGCCGCGGCTCGAACTCGGGGCCGCTGGCGTTGTCCAGCAGCAGGTAGACCTTCTTCTTTTGCCGCACCAGTTCGGCCAGCAGCTGCTCGAGCGAGGCCAGCGAACGGCCGAGGCCCTCGCCGCCGTTGTTCACGAGGTAGGCTGCATCGCCTTCGCGGAAGTAGAAGGGCAGCGCGAAGTTGCCCGTGAAATAGCAGTTCCAGCAGGCCCCGACCACCACCGTGTCGATCCGCGGATCGAGCGCCAGCGCCAGCATCTCGTCGCGCGCCTTTTCGCAGCCCGGGTTGCCTTCGGCGACCATGCCGGGCACCGGCGGGCAGGCGCCATAGGTCGAGAAGTACGTCGTCGCCATGCGCGCGGGCGCGCTATCCGCGAGCGCCAGGGCGCGGGGTGCGTATTGCAGGATGTGGCTGTCGCCGATCAGCAGGACCGTGCGCGGCCCGCTGCCCACGCGCTTGACCGGATGGGCGCCGATCTTCTGCTGCTCGAAGCCGGCGTAGTAGTTGTCGTCCACGGTGGCGTCGGTCACCTTGCGCAGCAGGTCGCTGCCGTTGCGCGGCGGCATGCCGCCCAGCGCCAGCAGGCCGGCCACTGCAATCGCCATGCTGCCGGCCACCAGCGAACGCAGCATGCCCACCTGGGTCCGCGCGCGGGTGAAGCGCTCGACGAAGCGATAGGTGAGCCAGGCCAGCGCCACGCTCGCCAGCACGAGGCAGGCGCGGATCCACGCCGCCGGCTCGCCCTCTTCCACGATGCGCGCATACACCAGCAGGGGCCAGTGCCACAGGTAGAGCGGATAGCTGATGAGCCCGATCCACACCATCGGCCGGCTCGCAAGCACATGCCTGTTGAGCAGGCCGGCAGGCCCGGCCGCGATGCAGCTCGCGGCGCCCAGCGTGGGCAGCAGCGCCCACCAGCCTGGAAAGGCCTTGTCGCTGCGGGTCATCACGAGCCCGAGCACGATCAGCCCCACGCCCAGGCAGGACTGCAGGTGGCTGCGCCAGGCCGGCGCCGGCGCCTTGCCCGCGGCCTTGAGGCGCATGCAGGCCAGGATGCCACCCACCATCAGTTCCCAGAAGCGCGAAGCGGGCGAATAGAAGGCCGCCGTGCGATAAGGATGGATGGTCAGCACATTGACGAGAAAAGATGCCACCGCAAGCACCCAGAGCAGCCGAAGGACGGGCCAGCGCCGGCGCCAGGCCAGCGCAAGCAGCAGGGGCCAGAAGATGTAGAACTGCTCCTCGATGCCCAGCGACCACAGGTGCAGCAGCGGCTTGGTTTCGGCCGCCGTGTCGAAGTACCCGGCCTCGCTCCAGAAGACGAAGTTGGCGATGAAGGCGGCGCCGCCCGCTGCCTGCTTGCCGAGTTCCGTGAACTCCCTGGGCAGCAGCGCATACCAGCCGAAGCCGAGCGTGGCCAGCAGCACCAGCGTGAGCGCCGGAAAGATCCGCCGGATGCGGCGTGCGTAGAAGTCGCGGTAGCTGAAGTCGCCCGCCGCGTGGCTCTGCATGATGATGGTCGTGATCAGGAAGCCCGAGATCACGAAGAAGATGTCGACCCCGATGAAGCCCCCCGGCAGCGCATCGGGAAACGCATGGAAGGCCAGCACCGAGGCCACCGCCACGGCGCGCAGGCCGTCGATGTCGGGGCGGTACTTGGGGTGCATCATGTGGTGCTTCAGGCCCGCGGCGCCGGCTGCACGCGCCCGTCCGCCTGCGCGGCCCCGTCCATCAGGCCAGCGTCGAGACCGCCAGCGCCGCCGAGGCCGGCAGGCCGCGCTCCTGGGTCAGCCATTCGAGCACCGGCAGGGCGCCCGGCAGCACCGGCGCCACGTCCAGCGGCAGCTGCTGCCAGCGCATGGCCTGGCCTTCGCGCATTTCGAACTCGCCGCTCCAGGCCGTGACCTTGCACCAGTGCAGCCGCACCAGTGCATGCGGATAGTCGTGCTCGGTGACCTTCCAGACTTCGGCGCCCGCGATGGTGATGCCGAGTTCTTCGTGCAGCTCTCGGCGCAGTGCCTGCTCCACCGTTTCGCCGGCTTCGATCTTGCCGCCCGGAAATTCCCAGAAGCCCGCATAGGCCTTGCCCTCGGGGCGGGTGGACAGCAGCAGCGCGTCGTCGGCCGGACGGATCAGCACGCCGACGGCCACCTCGGTGTGCTTGCGGCCTTGCGGCTGGCTGCTCATGCCGTGGCCCGCCCGGCGTAGTCGCGCGCGAACTGGTAGGCCACGCGGCCGCTGCGCGAACCGCGCTCGAGCGCCCACACCAGCGCCTCGGGCCGCGCCGCCTCGATGGCGGCGGTGTCGACGCCGAACGACGACAGCCACTGCGCGACGATCGCCAGGTATTCGTTCTGGCTGAACGGATAGAAGCTGACCCAGAGGCCGAAGCGCTCCGACAGCGAGATCTTTTCCTCGATCACCTCGCCGGGATGGACTTCGCCGTCCTCGGTGTGGGTGTAGCTGAGGTTGTCCTTCATGTATTCCGGCAGCAGGTGGCGCCGGTTGCTGGTCGCGTAGATCAGCACGTTGGGCGTGGCCGCGGCGATCGAGCCGTCGAGAATGGACTTGAGCGCCTTGTAGCCCGGCTCGCCCTCGTCGAAGCTCAGGTCGTCGCTGAACACGATGAACTTCTCGGGCCGCTGCGACACCACCTCGACGATGTCGGGCAGGTCGGTGAGTTCGGCCTTGTCGACCTCGATCAGCCGCAGCCCCTGCGGCGCATAGGCCTGCAGGCAGGCGCGGATGAGCGACGACTTGCCCGTGCCGCGCGCGCCGGTCAGCAGCACGTTGTTGGCCGGCTTGCCTTCGACGAACTGGCGCGTGTTGCGCTCGATCTTTTCCTTCTGGACGTCGATTTCCTTCAGGCTGTCGAGCGCCATGGCGGCCACGTGCTTGACGGGCTCGAGCACGCCGTGGCCCGAGCTGCGGCGGCGGTAGCGCCAGGCGATCGAGGCGTTCCAGTCGGCAGGAGCCGCCAACGGCTGGGGCAGGATCGATTCGATGCGGCCGATCAGCTGCTCGGCGCGCTCGATCAGCTTTTCGAACTTTTCGTTCATCGACGACCGCCCGGCCGCCCGAAGGGCGTTGAGCGCCCCCTCGGGGAGCAGCGAAGACACGAAGTGCGTAGCGTGGGGGCCATCATGACCTGTAGTCGGCGTTGATCGTGACGTACTCGTGGCTGAAGTCGCAGGTCCACACGGTTTCGCTGGCATTGCCGCGGCCCAGGCCGATGCGCACCGTGATCTCGCTCTGCTTCATCACGCGCTGGCCGTCTTCCTCGCGGTAGGACGGGTTGCGCCCGCCCTTGACGGCCACGTGCACGTCGTCGAGGAACAGGTCGATGCCGGTCTGGTCGAGATCCTCGATGCCCGCGTAACCCACGGCCGCGAGGATGCGGCCGAGGTTCGGGTCGCTCGCATAGAAGGCCGTCTTGACCAGCGGCGAATGGGCCACGGCATAGGCCACCTGCCTGCACTCGGCGGCATTGCGGCCGCCCTCGACCTGGATGGTGATGAACTTGGTCGCGCCCTCGCCGTCGCGCACGATGGCCTGCGCGAGCAGGCGCGCGACGTTCTGCATGGCCTCGACCAGGGCCTTGCCCTCGGGCGAATCGAGCGAGCTGATGGCGGCGTGCGCGGCCTTCTGGGTGGCGATGACCACGAAGGAATCGTTGGTCGAGGTGTCGCCGTCGATGGTCACGCGGTTGAACGAGGCATCGGCCAGCCGCCTGGCCAGCGGCTGGATCAGCGCGGGATCGATCTTGGCGTCGGTCGCCATGAAGCCCAGCATGGTCGCCATGTTCGGGCGGATCATGCCGGCGCCCTTGCTGATGCCGGTGATGGTGACGGTGGCGCCGCCGACCTGGACCCGCTGGCTGAACGCCTTGGGGATGGTGTCGGTGGTCATGATGCCTTCGGCCGCGCGCGCCCAGTGGTTCTCCGAAGCGTCGGCCAGCGCGGCGGGCAGGCCGGCTTCGATGCGGTCCACCGGCAGCGGTTCCATGATCACGCCGGTGGAGAACGGCAGGATCTGCTCGGGCGCGATCTCCAGCTGGCGCGCGAGCGCAATGCAGGTGGAGCGCGTGCGCATCAGGCCGTCTTCGCCGGTGCCGGCGTTGGCATTGCCGGTGTTGATGACCATGGCGCGGATGCCGTAGTTGGCTGCCAGGTGGTCGCGGCAGACCTGCACCGGCGCTGCGCAGAAGCGGTTCTGGGTGAACACGCCGCCGACCGCGGAGCCTTCGTCGATCAGCACGACGGTCAGATCCTTGCGGTTGGCCTTGCGCACACCCGCTTCGGCCACGCCGATGCGGACGCCGGGCACCGCGAACAAGGCGGCAGGATCAGGGGCGGACAGGTTCACGGGCATGGCGGTTTTCTCTTCTCGGAAGGGAGTTTCTGGGTCAGCTGAGCTTGCCGTGGCAGTGCTTGTACTTCTTGCCGCTGCCGCAGGGGCAAGGGTCGTTCCGGCCGACACGGGCGAAGGCCGCGGCCTCGGCACCGAGCGTGCCCAGCCCCAGCCCGGCGGCCGCGATGCGGCGCTGGTTTTCCTCATCCAGCCGCACCTCGACCTCGCCGGTTTCGGTGGGCGCGCTGTAGGTGATGTTCGACACGTTCTCGCCGCGGCTCTCGAGCGCTTCCGCGGCTTCCTCGAGCTGCTCGCCCGACTGCACGCGCACCGTCATGAGCTGGCGCGTGACTTCGTTCTTGACCGAATCGAGCAGCTGGCCGAAGAGTTCGAAGGCCTCGCGCTTGTACTCCTGCTTGGGCTGCTTCTGCGCATAGCCGCGCAGGTGGATGCCCTGGCGCAGGTAGTCGAGCGAGGCCAGGTGCTCGCGCCAGTGCGTGTCGATGCTCTGCAGCAGCACCATGCGTTCGAACTGGGTGAAATTTTCCTGGCCGATCAGCGCCACCTTGGCATCGAAGCTGTCGTTGGCGGCCTTCACCACCATGTCGACGATGTCCTCGTCGCTCACCGCCTCGGCCGCCTCGACCTGCTGCTTCAGGGGCATGTCGATGCCCCATTCGTTGGACAGCGTCTTCTCGAGGCCCTGCAGGTCCCACTGCTCCTCGACCGATTCGGCCGGCACGTACTGCCGCACGAGGTCGGTGAAGCAGCCTTCGCGCAGCGCCGCGATCTGCGCCGAGAGGTCGGCCGCGTCGAGGATGTCGTTGCGCTGCTGGTAGATCACCTTGCGCTGGTCGTTCGAGACGTCGTCGTACTCGAGCAGCTGCTTGCGGATGTCGAAGTTGCGCGCCTCGACCTTGCGCTGCGCGCTCTCGATGCTGCGCGTGACGATGCCCGCTTCGATGGCCTCGCCATCGGGCATCTTGAGGCGGTCCATGATCGCCTTCACGCGGTCGCCCGCGAAGATGCGCATCAGCGGATCGTCCAGGCTCAGGTAGAAGCGCGAGGAGCCCGGGTCGCCCTGGCGGCCCGAACGTCCGCGCAGCTGGTTGTCGATGCGGCGCGACTCATGGCGCTCGGTCGCGATGATGCGCAGGCCGCCCAGCGACTTGACGAACTCGTGGTCCTTGGTCCATTCGGCGCGCACGTGCGCGATGTCGGCTGCCTTGGTGGCTTCGTCGCGGCCTTCGTCGTTCTCGATGGCCTCGATCATCTTCTCGATGTTGCCGCCCAGCACGATGTCGGTGCCGCGGCCGGCCATGTTGGTCGCGATGGTGATCATCTTCGTGCGGCCGGCCTGCGCCACGATGTCGGCTTCGCGTGCATGCTGCTTGGCGTTGAGCACCTGGTGCGGCAGGCCCGCCTGCGCGAGCAGGCCGTCGATGATCTCGGAGTTCTCGATCGACGAGGTGCCAACCAGCACGGGCTGGCCGCGCTCGTAGCATTCGCGGATGTCCTGGATGGCCGCTTCGTATTTCTCGCGCGTGGTCTTGTAGACGCGGTCGAGCTGGTCGTCGCGCTTGCTGATGCGGTTCGGCGGGATGATGACCGTCTCGAGGCCGTAGATTTCCTGGAACTCGTAGGCCTCGGTGTCGGCCGTGCCGGTCATGCCGGCCAGCTTGCTGTAGAGGCGGAAGTAGTTCTGGAAGGTGATGGACGCCAGCGTCTGGTTCTCGGCCTGGATCTGCACGCCTTCCTTGGCTTCCACGGCCTGGTGCAGGCCGTCGCTCCAGCGGCGGCCGGTCATGAGGCGGCCGGTGAATTCGTCGACGATGACCACTTCGCCCTGCTGCACCACGTAATGCTGGTCGCGGTGGTACAGGTGCCGCGCACGCAGCGCGGCATTCAGGTGATGCATCAGCGTGATGTTGGCCGGGTCGTAGAGCGACGCGCCCTCGGGCAGCAGCTTGAATTCGCCCAGCAGCTGCTCGGCCTTCTCGTGGCCGTCCTCGGTGAGGAACACCTGGTGGGTCTTCTCGTCGACCGTGAAGTCGCCCGGCACCGTGACGCCCTCGCCCGTGCGCGGATCGGCCTCGCCTTCCTGCTTGGTCAGAAAGGGCACCACCTTGTTGATGGCCAGGTAGAGGTCGGTGTGGTCTTCGGCCTGGCCGCTGATGATCAGCGGCGTGCGGGCCTCGTCGATCAGGATGGAGTCCACCTCGTCGACGATGGCGTAGTTCAGCACGCGCTGCACCCGGTCGCCGGGCTCGTACACCATGTTGTCGCGCAGGTAGTCGAAGCCGTACTCGTTGTTGGTGCCGTAGGTGATGTCGCTGGCGTAGGCCTGCTGCTTTTCCTCGCGCGGCATCTGCGGCAGGTTGATGCCCACCGTGAGGCCCAGGAAGTTGTACAGGCGGCCCATCCACTGGGCGTCGCGGTTGGCGAGGTAGTCATTCACCGTGACCACGTGCACGCCCTTGCCGGACAGCGCGTTCAGGTACACCGGCAGCGTGGCCGTGAGGGTCTTGCCCTCGCCGGTGCGCATTTCGGCGATCTTGCCGTTGTGAAGGGCCATGCCGCCGAGCAGCTGCACGTCGAAGTGGCGCATCTTCATGACGCGCTTGGAGCCTTCGCGCACGGTGGCGAAGGCTTCGGGCAGCAGGTCGTCGAGGCTTTCGCCCTTGGCGATGCGGTCCTTGAACTCCTGGGTCTTGGCGCGCAGCCCATCGTCGCTGAGCTTCTCGAATTCGGGTTCGAGTGCATTGATGCGCTCCACCGTCTTGCGATACTGCTTGAGGAGCCGGTCGTTGCGACTGCCGAAAATCTGGGTCAGGAAGTTGGTTGCCATTGGCGTGGAGATGGGCGTGCACCTGACCAGGCAGGCACTGCGACCGGATTCCCTAAGATATGGTGAAAGCAGTTGGGCGCATCTTCTTCGAATGCAAGCTCCGAAGAAGGCAAGCGGCTCCAGACCGGATCTGCCGGCGCAAGCGTCGGCAAACCGGGCATTTTAGCTGCCCTTGTTCCACCCTCCGGATTACCCATGAATCGCCGTTCCGTCCCCCCCTTCACGCTGCAGCAGGCCGCCGAAGGTTCGCCCACCCTGGCGAGCCTGATCGCCCGTGCGCGCGACGCGAGCGAGCGGCTGCGGGCAGTCGAGGGGCTGATTCCGCCGGCCATGCGACCGGCCGTGCAGGCCGGCCCGGCCGAAGGCGACGTGTGGTGCCTGCTGGTCAACGGCAGCGCGGCCGCCGCCAAGCTGCGCCAGCTGTCGCCGGTGCTGGTCAGCCGGCTGCGCAGCAAGGGCTGGGACGTGAACACGATCCGGATCAAAGTGCAATCCGGGCGTTGACCGGAACGAACGGGCCCAGGCCTGCCGCCAGCTACTTCCACCCGAACTCGTGGTTCAGCCCGACGACGAAACCGCGCACGCCGCCGGGCCCCGTCCTGGAGGCGCTCACATCCACGCTGACCTGCGGCGTGAGGCTGAAGCGCCCGCCGACGCGCGAGGTCCACACACCCGATGCGCGGCTGCGCTCGGCGATCAGCGAGACCTTGTCATCGAGCGCCCACTCCGCCGCCAGCCCGCCGCGCGGCGTGCGCGCGCCCGTGCCGGTGGCCCAGTCGGCGCCGAGGTTGGCATGGATCTGCAGGCTGTCCGCGGGACGCCAGGTGACCGGCAGCACCAGTTGCCCGCCGGCACGGCCGCCGCGCCTGAGGTCGAACACGGCGCCGAGCGACAGCGCCGCGCTCAGCGGCGCATCGGCCGCAGCTCCATAGAAATTCCATTTGAGCTGCGGCCCCGCAATGACCGAGCGCACGCCCTGCGCCGACAGCCGGTCGGCATTGAGCCCGAGCTCGACCGGCCCGACGCGGCAGGACGGACCGATGTGCAGCCCGTTCACCGGTTCGGTGCCGGTGCGGCCCCACCAGGCTTCGTACTGGCACTGGCCCGGATCGAGCATGCCGGCGTCGTCGACGTCGAAATGGCCTGCCGCGTGCGCACCCGCGCTTGCCACCAGGCAGGCCGCCACCCACGGCCAGGCAGGTTGCGGCCGTCGAATCGTTGTTGTTCTGCGTCTGTTCTTTTTCATCGCCCGTCATCCCGAAGTCCCCGGCATTCTAGGGAGGGCAAAAGTCGCCGCGGCGGCGCGGCGCCCGCGGGGCCGATTCTCAGATCTCGAACTGCGGCTGCAGCTCGCGGATGCGCTTGATGGCCACGCCCGCGGCGGCGGTGCGGGTCTCGACGCCGAGCTTCACGTACACCCGCTCCAGGTGCTTCTTGGCCGTGGCGGGGCTGCTGCCCAGGATCTCGCCGATGTCCTTGTTGGTCTTGCCCTTGACCACCCAGTAGAGCACTTCGGCCTCGCGCGCCGTGAGCTTCAGGCTCAGGCTCATGGCCTCGATCACGGCGGTGTCGGAGACCTCGCGCATGACGATCATCCATTCGTCGCCGTCGTCGTCCTGCCCGGTCTGCCGATGCAGGCGCAGGCTCAGGCTGCTTGCGCTCGCGCCCTGGGACGGGCCGGCGGAACCCTGCACGATGGAAAGCGCCGGCGGCTCGATGCCCTGCTGCCTGGCCTCGGGCGCATGGCGCCGCAGCCATTCGAGCACCACGGGCGGCGTCTCGGGCGCGCGGGTGTCGCAGTAGCGCTGCAGCAGCTCGCGCGCGAGCGCCGTCTGCCAGATCAGCTTGCCCTCGGGCAGGCGCACCGTGATGCTCGCGTAGCCGAAGGCGTCGAGCGCATTGCGCGCCTGGCCGGCCTGGCGCGCGTCCTGCCGGGCGCGGCGGGCGCCCTGCAGGTGCACGTTCATTCGGGCCAGCACTTCCTTGGGTTTGATCGGCTTGGTGACGTAGTCGACGCCGCCGGCCTCGAGCGCGGCCACCAGGTGCTCGGTTTCGGTGAGGCCGGTCATGAAGACGATGGGGATGTGCGCCGTCGCGGCATCGGCCTTGAGCCGGCGCGCCACCTCGAAGCCGTCGATGCCCGGCATCATCGCGTCGAGCAGCACGATGTCGGGGCGCGCCTGCGCGGCGCGCTGCAGCGCCTGTTCGCCGTTGGTGGCAATGAGCACGGTGTAGCCCGACTCGTCGAGCGCATCGTGCAGCACCGCGAGGTTGTCGGGCACGTCGTCGACGATCAGCACCAGGTCGCTGTTGGCGCCCTGTTCGCGCAGCGTTCTTGCAAGTGGTGTGGTTTCCATGGGACTTGTTCTTCAGGCCGCGCTGACCGCGGCGGCCAGCGCCCGGCTCATGGCCTCGAACTGGAACTGGCGCGCGAGGATGCGCTGCGCCTCGGTCCAGGCCAGGCATTCGGGCTCTTCGGTATCGATCTCGTCGAGCTGGTTCATGATGCCGCGAAAGTAGCCCAGGTTCACCGCTTCGTCGAGTGCGCGCAGCCGCGCCAGCGAAGGCGCCCGCATGGCGCGCGCCGCGGCGGCGGGCGCGGGCTTGGCCGCCGTGTCGGTCCACCGCAGGCCGAGGCGGCGCTCGAGCCAGTCGAGCAGTTCCGTGTGGCGCACCGGCTTGACGAAGAAGTCTTCCGGCGCAATGCCCACGTCGTTTTCCAGGCCCTTGTCAAAGGCATTGGCCGAGACGATGGCCACGCAGGCATCGGCCAGCCCGAGCCTGCGCGCGCGGCGGATGGTCTCCCAGCCGTCGATGCCCGGCATCGCGAGGTCGACGAACATCGCATCGGGCCGGTAGCCGGCCGCGACGAGGTCGAGCGCGTCGTGGCCGCTGGCGGCGCTGCGCAGCTCGAAGCCGAGCGGCGCCAGCACATGGCCGAGCAGTTCGCGGTCGGCCTCCTCGTTGTCGACCACCAGCAGCCGCCGGCGCGGGCCTTCGTAGCCGCGCCGCGCAGGCTGCAGCGGCACCGGCCGGCCCGAGGCGCCGGCCGCATCGTGCACGCGCGGCAGGAAGAGCCGCACGCAGAAGAGCGAACCTTCGCCCGGGGTGCTGCGCACCTTCATCTCGCCGCCCATCAGGTCGGTCAGCATCTTGGCGATGGTGAGGCCCAGCCCCGCGCCGGGCGTGGAGGCCGCGGCCGCATCGCCGCGCGTGAAGGGCTCGAAGATGCGCTCGATGTCCTCGGCCGTCATGCCGGGGCCGGTGTCCTCGATCTCGACCGAGGCGAATTCGCGCGCGTACGACAGCCGCAGCCTCACCTCGCCCGCGGCCGTGAACTTGATGGCATTGCCCAGCAGGTTGATGAGGATCTGGCACACGCGCTTCTCGTCGGCGCGCACCACCTCGGGCAAGCTGCCCGTGGTCTCGAAGCGGAAGCGCAGGCCCTTCTCGGCCGCCTGCAGCTCGAACATGTCGGCCAGCTCGCGCAGGGTGTCGGCAAAGCGCATGGGCCTGGCATGCAGCGTGAGCTTGCCGGCCTCGATGTGGGCAATGGCCAGCGTGCCCTCGATGAGCGACAGCAGATGCTCGCCGCCGCGCTTGATCACCGCCACCGCCTGCTGGCGGTGCGGCGGCACGGACTGGTCCTCGCCCATCAGCTGCGCGTAGCCCAGGATGCTGTTGAGCGGCGTGCGCAGCTCATGGCTGATGGCACTGATGTAGCGGCTCTTGGCCTGGTTGGCCTGGTCGGCGGCGCGCCGCGCCTGCTCGGCCGCAAGCTTGGCCTGCTCGGCGACTTCGCGCGCCTCCTCCGCGGTCTGCTTGGCCGACTGCAATGCGCGGTCGGTCGCGCGGTGCAGTTCGATCTCTCGCATCAGCAGATGGGTCTGGCGGTTCGATTCTTCCTGCGCGACTCTCCGGCTCTGGTGCGCCAGCACCAGCCACCAGGCCACCACGCCCGCAATCACCAGCAGCGCCATGTACGCCTTCAGAAAGCCCGAGCGCAGCGCCGACTGCTGCACGCCGGCCAGCGCCTCGGCCAGTTCCGACTGCGAGGCGAGCTGCTGCGCGCTCTCGGCCAATGCGCGCAGCTCCTGCTGGTAGAGCACGCCGAACACCACCGCCAGCACCGGCACGATGATCAGCATCAGCAGCAGGAAGTGCCCCAGCCCGGTGTCGAGGTAGCGCCAGCTGAAGCGCGGCAGCAGCCAGCGCAGCACCGACGACCATTGCGCCGACAGGCTCGCATGCGGCTTGCACAGGTCGCCGCAGCGCGCGTCGAGCGTGCAGCACAGCGAGCAGATCGCGCCCTGGTAGGCCGGGCAGTGGGCCATGTCGGGGCCTTCGTACTCGCGCTCGCAGATCACGCAGTGCTGCACTTTGAGGCGCTGGTAGCTGCCTTCCGCGCCGCCCTCGTCCACGGCATGCTCGACCCGCGCCCAGCGCACCGCGCGCGGGCCCGCGGCGGGTGCGAAGGCGACCGCACCATGGCCGGCCGAGCCCCGCGCCAGGTAGTACTTGCCGCCCGTGGCCCAGGCCAGCAGCGGCGAAACCACCAGCGCCGTGCCCAGCGCGATGAGCGCCGAGAAAGCCTGCGCGAGCGGCCCGAACACGCCCAGGTGCGCGGTGATCGACAGCACCGAGGCCAGCGCCATCGCGCCGACGCCCACCGGGTTGATGTCCCACAGGTGGGCCCGCTTGAACTCGATGCCCGGCGGCGACAGGCCCAGCGGCTTGTTGATGACCAGGTCGGCCACCACCGCCATCATCCAGGCGATGGCGATGTTGGCGAACAGGCCGAGCACGTCGCCCAGCGCCTCGAACACGTTCATCTCCATCAGCATGAAGGCAATGAGCGCGTTGAACACCACCCACACCACGCGCCCCGGATGACTGTGCGCCACGCGCGAGAAGAAATTGCTCCAGGCCAGCGAGCCCGCATAGGCGTTGGTCACGTTGATCTTGAGCTGCGAGATCACCACGAACAGCGCGGTCGCGGCCACGGCCCAACCGTAGTTCGGAAACACGTACTCGTAGGCCGCGAGGTACATCTGGTTGGGATCGACCGCCCGCTCGACCGGCACCATGTGCGTGATCGCCAGATAGGCCAGCAGCGCGCCGCCCAGCATCTTGACCACGCCCAGCACCACCCATCCCGGCCCGCCGGCCAGCACGCCAGCCCACCAGCGCCGCGCGCCCGCGGCGGTGCGCGCGGGCATGAAGCGCAGGTAGTCGGCCTGCTCTCCCATCTGGGTGATCAAGGCGATGCCGACGGTCAGCGCCGCGCCAAACAGGTGCAGGTCAAAGCCCTTGGCACCGGTCTTCACACCGTTGTAGTGCACGATGCCCGCGAACGCACCAGGATCGCGCACCAGCACGAAGACAAAGGGCACCACCAGCATCACCAGCCAGAGCGGCTGCGTCCACAGCTGCAGCCGGCTGATGGCCGAGACACCGTGCGTCACGAGCGGAATCACCACCAGCGCGCACACCAGGTAGCCCCAGACCGGCGGCACGCCGAGCGCGAGCTCGAGCGCATAGGCCATCACCGCCGCCTCGAGCGCGAAGAAGATGAAGGTGAACGAGGCGTAGATCAGCGAGGTGAGCGTGGAGCCGATGTAGCCGAAGCCCGCGCCGCGCGTGAGCAGGTCCATGTCGACGCCGTAGCGAGCGGCATACACGCTGATCGGCAGGCCCGCCAGGAAGATGATGAGTCCCGTCGCCACGATGGCCCAGAACGCGTTGGCGAAGCCGTACTGCACCAGCAGCGTCGCGCCGACCGCCTCCAGGATCAGGAACGATGCCGCGCCGAAGGCCGTGTTGGCCACGCGCCATTCGGACCACTTGCGAAAGCGCTGCGGCGTGTAGCGCAGCGCGTAGTCCTCGAGCGTCTCGCTCGCCACCCAGCTGTTGTAGTCGCGCCGCACCTTGACGATGCGCTGGGGCGCGTCATCGGGGCTGGGGGTGGCGGCGTCCGGGTTCACACCGTTTCGGTGCATCTTTCGTGCCATCCATACGTCTTTTGGCGAACACCGGCACGACTGTTGCAAAGACGAAGCCTGCCCAATAATGGCCGACCTCCCCGCCACCCGAAGCCGCCTCCCATGGAACTGACCCCGCGCGAAAAAGACAAGCTGCTGATCTTCACCGCAGCACTGCTGGCCGAACGCCGCAAGGCGCGGGGACTGAAGCTCAACTATCCCGAAGCCGTCGCGCTGATCTCCGCCGCCGTGATGGAAGGCGCACGCGACGGCAAGAGCGTGGCGGCGCTGATGAGCGAAGGCCGCACCGTGCTCACCCGCGCCGACGTGATGGACGGCATCGCCGAGATGATCCCGGACATCCAGGTGGAAGCCACCTTTCCCGACGGCACCAAGCTGGTCACCGTCCACCAACCCATCGTCTGATCGCCCTCCAGAACAAGAAAGCCTGCCATGCGCCACAACGCTTCCAAGACCCTTGCCCTCATTGCCATGCTGCTGCCGCTCGCGGCCGGCGCCCACACCGGCGCCGACGGCGGCGTGCACCACGGCTTTGCCACCGGCTTCCTGCACCCGCTGACCGGCGCCGACCATCTCGCGGCCATGGTCGCGGTCGGCCTCTGGAGCGCGCTGGCCGCGCGCCGCGCCTGGCCCGACCTGCTGTGGGCGCCGCTGGCCTTCGCGGGCATGCTGCTCGTGGGCGCGCTGATGGGGCTGGCGGGCGTGCAGCTGCCGGCGGTCGAACCGATGATCGCGGCTTCGCTGCTGGTGCTGGGCCTGCTGGTGGCCACGCGCATCCACCTGCCGGCCGCAGCGGCCGCGGCGCTGGTGGGCGTGTTCGCCGTCTTCCACGGCGTGGCGCACGGCCACGAACTCGCGGGCGAACAGGGCGCCGCACTGACGCTGGCCGGCATGGTCGGCGCCACCATGCTGCTGCACGCAGCGGGCATCGCCGCAGGCTGGGCGCTGCGCCACGCCAACGCATGGCTGCCGCGCATGGCCGGCGCCGCGGTGCTCGGCCTGGGCGCAACGCTGCTGGCACAGGCCATCTGAGGCGGGCCATGATCCCCGGCGAACTCTTCACCGACGACGGCGAGCACACGCTCAACCCGGGCCGCCGCACCCTCACGCTGGTGGTGCAGAACACCGCCGACCGGCCGATCCAGGTCGGCTCGCACTACCACTTCGCCGAGACCAACGGCGCGCTCGGCTTCGACCGCGAGGCCGCGCGCGGCATGCGGCTGAACATCGCCTCGGGCGCCGCGGTGCGCTTCGAGCCGGGCCAGCAGCGCACGGTCGAACTCGTCGACTTTTCGGGCGACCGCGTCGTCTACGGCTTTCGCGGCCTCGTTCAAGGAAAGCTCTAAGCCATGGCAACGATTGGACGGCGTGCGTACGCCGAGATCTTCGGACCCACCGTGGGCGACCGGGTGCGGCTCGCCGACACCGAGCTCGTCATCGAGGTCGAGGCCGACTACACGCTGCGCGCCGGCGGCTACGGCGAGGAAGTGAAGTTCGGCGGCGGCAAGACGATCCGCGACGGCATGGCGCAGTCGCAGCGCACCAGGGCCCAGGGTGCGGTCGACACGGTGCTGACCAACGCGCTGATCCTCGACCACTGGGGCATCGTGAAGGCCGACATCGGCCTGAAGGACGGGCGCATCGCCGCCATCGGCAAGGCCGGCAACCCCGACGTGCAGCCGGGCGTGGACATCGTCATCGGCCCCGGCACCGAGATCATCAGCTGCGAGGGCAACATCGTCACGGCCGGCGGCATCGACAGCCACATCCACTTCATCTGCCCGCAGCAGATCGAGGAAGCACTCGCCTCCGGCATCACCACCATGCTGGGCGGCGGCACCGGCCCCGCCACCGGCACCTTCGCGACCACCGCCACGCCCGGCCCCTGGCACATCGAGCGCATGCTGCAGGCCGCCGATGCGTTCCCGATGAACCTGGGCTTCCTCGGCAAGGGCAACGCGAGCCTGCCCGATGCGCTGCACGAGCAGATCGAGGCCGGCGTGATCGGACTCAAGCTGCATGAAGACTGGGGCACCACGCCTTCGGCCATCAGCAATTGCCTGGACGTGGCCGACGCCACCGACACGCAGGTGGCGATCCACAGCGACACGCTCAACGAATCGGGCTTCGTCGAGAACACCATCGCGGCCGTGGGCGGCCGCGCCATCTGCGCCTTCCACACCGAAGGCGCGGGCGGCGGCCATGCGCCCGACATCCTGCGCGTGGTGGGCGAGGAGAACTTCCTGCCCTCCTCCACCAACCCCACCATGCCCTACACGGTGAACACGCTCGACGAGCACGTCGACATGCTCATGGTGTGCCACCACCTGGACGCCGGCATTGCCGAGGACCTGGCCTTTGCCGAGTCGCGCATCCGCAAGGAGACCATCGCCGCCGAGGACGTGCTGCACGACCTGGGCGCGATCAGCATGTTCAGCTCCGACAGCCAGGCCATGGGCCGCGTCGGCGAAGTGGTGCTGCGCTGCTGGCAGACGGCGCACAAGATGAAGCTGCAGCGCGGCAAGCTCGCCGAAGACAACGAGCGCAACGACAACTTCCGCGCCAGGCGCTACGTGGCCAAGTACACGATCAACCCCGCCATCTCGCACGGCATCGCGCACGAGGTGGGCTCGATCGAGGTCGGCAAGTGGGCCGACATCGTGATCTGGAAACCCGCTTTCTTCGGCGTGAAGCCCTTCACCCTCATCAAGGGCGGCACCATCGCCATGGCCGCCATGGGCGACCCCAATGCGTCGATCCCCACGCCGCAGCCGGTGCACTACCGGCCGATGTTCGGCAGCTACGGCGGCTCGCTGGCCAGGAGCTCGCTGACCTTCGTCTCGCAGGCCGGACTGGCCGCGGGCATCAAGGAGCGCTACGGCCTTTCGAAGCACCTGAGCGCAGTGAAGAACATCCGCAACGTGCGCAAGAAGGACCTGGTCCACAACGGCTACACGCCGAAGATGGAGATCGATGCGCAGACCTATGCGGTGCGCGCCGACGGACATCTGCTGACCTGCGATCCGGCGGTGCAGCTACCCCTGACGCAGCGGTATTTTCTGTTCTAGATGCCGCAGGCCTCAGGCCGAACGGGGTGCCATGTGGCCACGGATCCAGCTGGCAAAGCTGCTTTCGTCCACGGCGCTGGCGGCCACGTCGAGCATCACCAGCGTGGCCTCGGCCTGCGTGGCCACCAGCCGCTGGCTGTTCAGGGCAAGGAGCAGACCGACGGACAGGAAGGCCGCGCGCGTATTGCCGTCGACGAACGGATGGTTCTTGGCCAGTCCCACGCCGTAGGCCGCCGCGAGGTCGGCCACGTCGGGCGATCCGTAGCTCACGAGGTGGAGCGGGCGTGCCAGTGCGGACTGCAACATCGTTTCGTCGCGCAGGCCCGAGGCCCCGCCGTGCTCGGCGAGGCTTTCGTCATGCAACAGGATCAGGGTGCGCCTGTCGATCCAGCGCCAGGCGCTCATTTGGCGAGCTGGTGGAAGGTGTCGCGGAATTCGCGCATGAATTCGCGGCCCAGCTTCAGCTGTTCTTCGACATCGGGGTCGTACGGCGTCAGGGTGACGCCATTGGCAGCCTCGGTCAGGAACAGCGTATCGCCCTTTTCCACCTTGAGCCGCGCCAGCACTTCCTTGGGAAGAATCACCCCGACGGAGTTGCCGATCTGGGTCAATTTGAGTGCCGACATGAAGGGCTCCAAAGTTATAACAGACGTTATATTATCGGCGTCTTCCTGCTGAAAGCAAGTCCCCATGCTCACCGCCAACAAACTCATGCCCCAAGGCCGCGGCCTTGCGCCCGTGCTGCTCAAGCGCGCCGCCACCGTCGAACTCGACTGGGACGTGCGCCAGAAAAGCCGCTTCGACGCCACCGATTCGCAGGGCCGGCAGATCGGCGTGTTCCTGCCGCGCGGCACCGCCGTGCGCGGCGGCGACGTGCTGGTGGCCGAGGACGGCTCGCTGGTCCGCGTCATCGCGGCGCCGCAGCCGGTGCTGCGCATCACGCATTGCACGGCCCACGGCACGCCGTTCGACCTGACGCGCGCGGCCTATCACCTGGGCAACCGGCACGTGCCGATCGAGCTCAAGCCCGACCACCTGAAGATCGAGCCCGACCATGTGCTGGCCGACATGCTGCGTTCGATGCACCTGATCGTCGTGGCAGTCGAGGAAGCCTTCGAGCCCGAGGGCGGCGCCTATGGCTCGCACGAGCATTCGCACGGCGCCGGCCACGATCACGCGCACGACCATGGCCACGCGCACGGCGGCAGCAAAGGCCCGAAGCCGCTCGTGCTCGCACCGGAACTGCTCGATGACCATGACCATTCGCACGATCACGGCCACGGCCATCACGGGCACTCTCACTGAAATGAGATCCTGCTTGTTGTTTCGCCGCGAGCACCCCACAACACAGCGCGCGGCGAAAAGCTGACATGCCCGACGCCCGCAGCCTCCTGCAGCTCATCTGGCTCGCCTCCCCGGCCCTGCCCGTCGGCGGCTTTTCCTATTCGGAAGGCGTCGAGGCGGCCGTCGAATGGGCCGGCATCGATTCGGAAGCCAAGGCCATCGAGTGGCTCTCCGACCAGTTGCACCTGAGCTTCGCGCGCGGCGACCTCGCGCTCGTGGCACAAGCCATCCCGGCCTGGCGCGCGGGCGATGCGGCGCGCATCCGCGAACTCAACACATGGGTGATGACCACCCGCGAGTCGGCCGAATTCTTCCTGCAGACCGAGCAGATGGGCCGCTCCTTCGTCGAATGGCTCAAGCTGCACCACGGCGACACAGCTGCTATTTTTGCCGACCTGCCCGCGAGCTATCCCATCGCCTTTGCCTTTGCCGCGAGCCGCACCGGTGCCTCGGCACACGACGGCTGCCTGGCCTTCGCCTTCGGCTGGGCCGAGAACATGGTGGCCGCGGCCGTCAAGGCCGTGCCGCTGGGCCAGAGCGCGGGCCAGCGCATCCTGGCGCGGCTCGCCAACGAGATTCCCGCCGCCGTCGAGCGCGCGACAAGCCTCTGCGACGATGAACGCCAGGCCTTTGCGCCCCTGCTGGCCGTGTTGTCGGCCCGCCATGAAACACAATATTCCCGCCTTTTCCGAAGCTGATCGAACCGGACAACCCTCATGACCTCCGCCCTGCACCACATTCCCCACCGCACCAAGAAACTGCCGCCGCTGCGCGTGGGTATCGGCGGCCCGGTCGGCTCGGGCAAGACCACGCTGCTCGAGATGCTCTGCAAGGCCATGCGCGACAAGTACGACCTCGTCGCCATCACCAACGACATCTACACCAAGGAAGACCAGCGCCTGCTGACCGTGGCCGGTGCCCTGCCCGCCGAACGCATCATGGGCGTGGAGACCGGCGGCTGCCCGCACACCGCCATCCGCGAAGATGCCTCCATCAACCTCGAGGCCATCGACCGCATGCTCGAGGACTTTCCCGATGCCGACGTGGTGTTCGTCGAATCGGGCGGCGACAACCTCGCGGCCACCTTCAGCCCCGAGCTGTCGGACCTGACGATCTACGTGATCGACGTGGCGGCCGGCGAGAAGATTCCGCGCAAGGGCGGCCCCGGCATCACCAAGAGCGACCTGTTCGTCATCAACAAGACCGACCTCGCCCCCTACGTCGGCGCGAACCTCGACGTGATGGAACAGGACACGCAGCGCATGCGCCGCCAGCGCCCCTACGTGATGACCAACCTCAAGACCCACACCGGCGTGGCCGAGGTGGTGGCGTTCATCGAGAAGCGCGGCATGCTCAACGCGGCCTGAGCCGCTTCCCTTCAGAGCTCGCTGCCGTCGCGGACCTGCCGCGCCTTGTAGACGAGCCGCACGCTCGCACGGTGCGCGTCGCGCACGTGCTGCAGGTAGACGTCGGCGTCTGCGCTCGTCCACGCCGCGTAGGCGGTGCCCGGATCGTTCGACACCAGCTCGCCGCCGAAAGCCCCGCGTCCCCATCGAAGCAGTTCGGCAAATGCGGCCGCACCGCCGTCAGGCAGGGCCTGCGCGGATGCGAGGAACTCGACGCGCCGCAGCTGCGAATCGGCAAAGAAGAAGGTCGGCTCGAACACCAGCCCCGCCATCGAGACCGGTGCCGCCTGCCAGCTGCCGATCAGGCCGCCTGCGAGCCGCTGCGGCCGCTGCACGCGCTCGACCGCAGGCATCGCGGCCTGCAGTTCACTGGCCGTCATGCCGAGCCGCACACCGGGCGGCAAGGCTTGCGCATGCAGCGCCCCGGCAGCGAAAACCATTGCCCCGACGGCGAGCGTGCGAACAACAAGGCCGGGAGAAGACAAGAGAACAACGAATCGCAGCTTCGACATCGGAACAGGAAGAAACACTGGCGGCCAGGACAGTCGCAAGTATCGCGCGAGCGAAGCCCCCCGTTCCGGGCGGGATCGAATGGCCCTCGCGCAAGCGGCTTGCGCAGAGCCCGGCGCTCAGCCCGCCACCGATGCCGCCCGTCCGGGCAGCGGCAGGCGCAGCGTCAGGCCCAGCGTGCCGCCCGCGTGCGGCGCCGCATAGATGCGCCCGCCGTGGCGGCTGGCAATGCGCTCGCACACGCGCGCACTGGCATGGCCGACGGCCTGGGTCGCCTCGAGGAAGCGCGCCAGCGGCGGGCTCGCGTCGGAGGCGTCGAGATCCCTCCAATGGACGACGGCCTGGCCGCTTTCCATCCGCGCCGAGACCTGCAGCGTGGCCCCGGGGGACATCACCCTTGCCGCATACCCTGCGACCTTGGAAATCAGTTCCTCCAGTTCGGCTTCGATGCCGAACACAGGCACCACCTCGTGCGGAACCCGGATGTCGAAGCGGATGGGCCAGCCGGACGCGCCTTCGGAGCCTTCGAGACTCCGCAGCGACGCAAGAAGCGGCCGGAGGTCCTGCATGCTGCTCTCGCGCATCTTCTGCTGCGCTTCGCGCCGGGCCTGCGCGGCCATTTCGCGCGCTTGCGCGCCGGCCTTGAGGTTGGAAACGAGCAGGGAGGCGATGAAGGCCAGTACCGCGGCCAGGCCGAGTGCAACGACGATGGCAATGGCCAGGCCCAGATGGCTTGAATACATGGCTCGTGCGCCTTCAACGCCCCTGCGACGGCCGGAACTCCAGCGCACCGCCGGGACCGCGTTCGCAAGTCCCCGACAAGCTGTCGGCGCGAGGACCCGGAAGCACCGGGCGCGCGCCTTCGGCCTGGCCGGCGCACACATCCCATGCGGCCATTGGCGGCCTTGGCGGCGCTTCGCCGCGAAAACCCGGATGCCCGCTCCAGCCAGGCGGCGGGCCATGGGGCGGCGGTGGCGCAAGCATGATGCAGCCGGACAGGCCGACAGCGGCGAGCAAGCCCGCCAGGTGATGGATTCTGGTCATTTGAAACTCATGAACAAGGTCACGGGCGCATGCAGCGGGGCTGCGCACTGCGCTGCCCCGCCGCACACGGCCTGTCGTCAGAACGCGTGCCGGATGCCGAAGTCGTAGCCCGTGGACGAGCGCGGCAGGCCCGTGTAGCTGACGCCGGCACTGCCGTAGCCCGTGGTGCTCGCGGCGCTCAGGCTGCCGGTGTAGGCCGCATCGTTGCGGTTGTTCACGCGCGCCACCGTCGCGTACAGGGCTGTGCGCTTCGACAGGTTGTGCACATAGCCGATGGCCAGCTTCTGCGCGCGCGGATCTTCGCCCGAGATGCCGACGGCGCCTTCGTTGTAGCGCACGGTGGAGTACGACGCGCGGATCAGGCCCGCGCCCACCGGCATGCTCGCGCCGATCAGGTAGCCGTTGTAGCTGTCGTGGCTGTTGCCGGCGGCGAGATCGAACTTGTTCTTCACGTTCGAGAGTTCGCCGAACAGCTTGACGGGACCGAAGTCGTACGACGCGCCGAGGTTGATGGTCTGCACCTTGCGGGTCAGCGAAGTGGTGTCCACGGCGACGTTCTCGCCCATCGACAGCGCCACGTCGAGCGGCCCGTTCGCATAGCCGAAGCGGCCGCCGACATAGCGGCCCGCGCTGCTGCTGGTTGCGGCCGTGGTGTCGGTGGCGCTGGTCTTGGTGTTCTCGTTCAGGCTGTACTGCAGCTGGCCGTAGAAGCCGCCGAGGTTCGGCGGCAGGAAATAGCCGACCATGTTGCTGGCACGCGCGTAATTGGCGTTGTTCAGGCCGGTGCTGCCGCTCACGGTGTTGATCACGCTGGAGCCCGAGCCGTTGGTGCCGAACGGATCGAAGACCGTGTCGTTCCAGAAGGTGGCGGTGTAGTCGCGGCCCAGCCGCAACTCGCCGAAGCCGCCCGAAAGGCTCACGGTGGAACGGCGGTTGAAGGTGGAGATGCCGGTGGCGCCGTCGTCGTTGGTGATCGGCGCTTCGAGCCAGAAGCTGGCGGCCAGCCCCCCGCCCAGGTCTTCCGTGCCACGGAAGCCGATGCGGCTGGAGTTGTAGCCGGAGTTGGCGAGGCTCCACTTGCTTTGCTTCGAGCTCAGGCCCGTGGCCGCATCGCGCGAGGTGGCCGACTGGTAGGTCACGCCGGCATCGATGACGCCGAACAACGTGACGGACGATTGGGCAGAGGCCAGGCCGGCAACGGCCAGCGCGGCGAGTGCCGTGAGGGGTTTCTTCATTCAGGTTTCTCCGGTTTTCAGCAGCTCTTCATCGAGCAGCTGGACGGATGGTCCCGTTCAAATTTGGAGGAATCTGGTCGATGCGGCCTGCTTTGCATCGACTGTTGTTTGTGCGCACGCCCAAGCCCCTCGGCCGTGCACGGCCTCGTACCAGAAATCTCCCAAATGGCACGCAATGCTCGGCACCCGAAGGAGCCCGACATGACCATTGCATTGCAGAACACCATCGCAGCCTCGCTGGGTGTGCAGCAGCTCGCCAGCGCATTCAGCCCAGCCTTTTCCCATTTGCGCATTCTTCGCAACCTGATCATCCCGATGCCTGAGGGGAGTGCGGTGCGCACTGCCCAGATCGATGCGGTGCTGGTGTGCGAAACCGGCGTCTACCTGTTCGAGATCAAGGCCTGGCGCAATGCCTTCGTCTACCGCAAGAAGTCGGAACAGGCACCGCCGCGCTGGTTCCTGCGCCTGCAGGGCTGCAGCCGGGCACGCGAAGTGAAGGACCCCGCATGGCAGGGCGGCCGCAAGACCACGCAGCTGCGAAGCCTGCTGAGCGACGACCTGCGGCTGCAGTATTTCGTGCTGCTGCCCTGCGAGGGCATCGAGCTCGAAGGCGTGATGCCCGCCGCCGTGATCACGCAGCAGGACCTGCCCTACATTGCGCGCCTGGTACGCAACAACGGCCGCACTGCGCGCACCTATCCGCTGCTGGATGCCGACGCCATCGACCGCACCGCACAGCGGCTGCTCGACATCCAGGGCCGCCTCTCGCTCGACGACCACATGCAGAACTGCCGCGAGAGAAGCGCGCAGATCTCCACGCGCTGGAACGGCACGGGGGCCGCCGCGGCCGCCGGCATCGGACTGCAGTAGCTGCGCCTCGGGCACGCCCCCGCGGGGCGCAGGGCGTCCCAGATTTCTCCGACTTTGGCAGGGACCATGCGGCGATGAATCCTTTCAAGACCGCATCCGCCCTTGCCGCACTGTCCATCTCGTTTGCATGCGCTCCCGCCTGGGCCGCCGATCCGTTCACCGTCAGGGACATCCGGCTCGAGGGTCTGCAGCGCGTGGAGCCCGGGACGGTCTTTGCCACGCTCGGCATCAAGGCGGGCGACACCTACAGCGACGACCGCGGCAGCGCGGCCATCCGATCGCTGTTCGAGCTCGGCCTCTTCAAGGACGTGCGCATCGACGTCAACGGCAGCGTGCTGGTGGTGATCGTCGAGGAGCGCCCCTCGATTGCCGACGTGGACTTTGTCGGCACCAAGGAGTTCGACAAGGCCGCGCTCCAGAAGGCGCTGCGCGGCGTGGGCCTGGCCGAGGGCCAGCCCTACGACAAGGCACTGGCCGACCGCGCGGAGCAGGAGCTCAAGCGGCAGTACATCGGCCGCAGCCTCTACAGCGCCCAGGTCGTCACCACCGTGACGCCGCTGGAGCGCAACCGCGTCAACCTGACCTTCACCGTGACCGAGGGCGAGTCCGCGCGCATCAAGGAAGTGCGCGTGGTCGGCAACCAGGCCTTCGGCGAAAGCACCCTGCTCGACCTGTTCGACCAGGACAGCGGCGGCTGGCTGAGCTGGTACACCAAGTCGAACCAGTATTCGCGCAGCAAGCTCGACGGCGACCTGGAGACGCTGCGCTCCTTCTACATCACGCGCGGCTATCTCGAGTTCCGCATCGATTCCACGCAGGTCGCCATTTCGCCGGACCGGGAGGCGCTCACGCTCACGGTCAACATCACCGAAGGGCAGAAGTTCGTGGTGGCCGGCGTCAAGCTCTCGGGCAATTACCTGGGCCGCGAAGACGAGTTCAAGTCGCTCGTGGCGATCCGCCCGGGCCAGCCCTACAACGGCGAAGACGTGAGCGCCACCACCCGGGCCTTCACCGACTATTTCGGCACCTTCGGCTATGCCTTCGCACGCGTCAAGGCAGAGCCCGAGATCGACCGCGACAACAACCGCGTCACGCTGGTGCTGCGGGCGGAGCCATCGCGGCGCGCCTACGTGCGGCGCCTGAACATCGGAGGCAACGCAAGAACGCGCGACGAAGTCATCCGCCGCGAATTCCGGCAGTACGAGGGCGCCTGGTACGACGGCAACAAGATCAAGCTCTCGCGCGACCGCGTGGACCGCCTCGGCTTCTTCACCGACGTGAATGTCGAAACCACCGAGGTGCCGGGGTCCCCCGACCTGGTCGACCTGGCGGTCAACGTGACCGAAAAGCCCACTGGTTCGCTGCAGCTCGGTGCAGGCTACTCGTCGACCGACAAGGTCTCGCTGAGCTTCGGCATCACGCAGGAGAACGTATTCGGCACGGGCAACTACCTGGGCCTGCAGGTCAACACGAGCTCGTACAACCGCACCATCTCCCTCACCGCCACCGACCCGTACTTCACGCCGAGCGGCATCTCCCGCACCTTCAACGTGTTCCACAACACCACCCGTCCCTACTACGAGGCGGACGGCAACTACAAGCTCGCGAGCGACGGCGCCTCGGTGCGCTTCGGGTTGCCGCTCGGGGAGCTGGACACGGTCTACCTCGGCATCGGCGTGGAACGCTACAGCTTCACGCCGGGCACCAACGGCGCCTACACGCTGGTCGACGGCTCCTACGTCTACACCGGCACGCCGCAGGCCTACCTCGACTACTTCCAGTGCACGGGCACTGCGCCGAGCGTGGTGTGCGCATCGAAGAACATGGTGGGCATTCCCGCGACCATCGGCTGGGCGCGCGACGACCGCGACAGCGCACTGGTGCCGACGAAAGGCCGGCTGCAAAGCGCCAATCTCGAGGTGGGCGTGGGCAGCGAGCTGCGCTACCTGAAGAGCACCTACCAGTACCAGCAGTACTTCGCCCTCTCCAAGCAGTACACGCTGGCGATCAACGGCCAGCTCGGGTATGCCAAGGCGCTGGGCGGCACCGCGTATCCCATCTTCAAGAACTTCTATGCAGGCGGGCTCGGCTCCATCCGCGGCTTCGAGCAGAACTCGCTCGGACCGACCGATGCGGTCACGGGCGGCGCGCTCGGCGGCACGCGCAAGGCCATCTTCAACATGGAGTTCAGCACGCCGTTCCCGGGCGCGGGCAATGACCGGTCGCTGCGGCTCTACACCTTCCTGGATGCCGGCAACGTGTTCGCCGAGCGCACCGCGAGCATGACCGATGCGCAGTGGAAGGCGCAGAACCGCCTGCGCGCGTCGGCAGGGGTGGGCATCAGCTGGATTTCGCCGCTCGGCCCGCTGCGCCTAGCCTATGCGGTGCCACTCGTGTACCAGAAGCTCGACGAAGCCAACGGCATTGCCGCCGACCGGACGCAGCGCTTCCAGTTCCAGATCGGCACGTCGTTCTGAAGCGGAGCAGCCACCCATGAGCCGCATCCTGCTGGCCGAAAAAGGCCGCGAGATGGCCGCCGCGCTGCTCGAAGGCCTGCAGCGCGCCGGCCACCAGGTGGAGCACATCGCCGACGGTGCGGCTGCGCTCGACCGCATCCTCACGTCACCGCCGGCCCTCACGCTGCTCGACACCGCGCTGCCGCGCCTCGGCGGCCTCCGGGTGCTGGAGAAGGTGCGCTTGCACAGCGACCATCCGATCATCGTGCTGACGGCCCGCACGCGCGAGGCCGACTGCCTGCGCGGCCTCGACCTGGGCGCCGACGACTACGTGTGCAAGCCCTTCTCGCCGCGCGAAGTGGTGGCGCGCGTGAACACGGTGCTGCGCCGGCATGCGCAGCGCCAGCGCAGCGCCATGCCCTCGCCCTCCGTGGCGTTCGGCGGCAGCGCCCACAGCGTGAGGATCGAGGGGCGGCCGCTCGCGCTCACGGGCCGCGAGCTGCACCTGCTGCAGGCGCTCTCGCGCGAGCCGGGCCGGGTGTTTTCACGCTCCGCGCTGCTCGAGGCCGCGTTCGCCGACGCGCTCGACGTCAACGAGCGCGCGGTCGACGGGCACATCAAGAACCTGCGCAGGAAGCTCGCCGCCGCATCCCCGTCGCACGGCTGGATCCGCTCGATCTACGGTGTCGGTTTCGCCTTCGAGGAACGGCCGGTCTGAGACGGCACACAGGCGGTGCGCGGCGGCCGGGCGGCCCGGCTGTCGGTCGCCATGATCGGCGCCAGCGTGGAAAGAGTCGAACTGCCTGCGCGGACCCGGGCGGCCGCGACGCATCCGCCGCTCGCCGCCACCACGACGCCGATCACCAGGCCGCAGCAAGCCAGCAAACCCAGGAGGCGCTGCGACAGCATGAGCCCGCCGTCTTCCGCAGCTTCGGCGCGGGCGTGCCGGACGGCGCTCAGTTGCGCCGGGGCCCGAGGGCCCTTGTGCGTGCCTCGCTCCTGAGCGAGAGACCTTAGCATCCGGTGGCCTCGGCTTTGCTGCCCTGTGCCGTCATGGTTTCTCTTTTCCCGCCGCGACGCCGGTCGCGGCCGACCGCGTGGCGCGTGCCTCTGCCCACACGACCAGCAGCGCCCAGACATGCGCCACCGCCCAGAAAAGCGCGGCCAGCAGCAGCAACAGCGTGTCGATGCCGGGGTCGGACCAGAGCTCGGCCCAGGACCACGGCGAGGGGGGCACCGGCGCGCAGTACCCCGGACCCGCCCATGCGAGTGCGGGGACAACAAGGGCCTGCCAGGCCTTCTTCCTCAGGGAGCGTCGATGCGTGAGCGGATTCATGGCACGCATCGTGCGGGTCGATTCGGGAGAAATGTGGGAGAGGCGGCTCTCCCAATTTCCTCCTCGATTCACGGCCATGATCGGCCGCTTCCCATGACGCCTCCCCGCCCCGAACGCATGCCGCAGAATGCGGCCATGCATTTCCCGAGCCCATGCCGCGCCTGACACTGTCCAGGAAGATCTTCCTGGCGCTGGCCGCCTTGCTGATCGTGCTCCTGCTCAGCTTCGCCGGGCTTTCCATCGTGGCGCTGCAGCGCGGCCTCGGCTCCTACGTGGCCGAGATCGAGATCCGGCGCATGGACTGGCTCTCGCAGCTGCTGCTCAAGCACTATGCGGCCAACGGCGACTGGAAGAAGCTGCAGGGCAACGACGATGCCTGGCAGCGCCTGCAGATGGGCCGGCTCGCCGCGGTGCTCGACGGCGCCAGCAATGCCGACGAAAGAAGGCTCCCGCCCTGGTACGAGAACCGCGGGCCGGGCGGAGCCGGCAACGGCCCCGAAAGCGGCGCCGAGAATGGATCTCGGCCGCCTCCTCCGCCTTCTCCCCAGCTCGAGCTGCTGCCCAGGCGCTTTCCACCGCCGCCGCCGCTGGGCTTCTTTCCCGATCCGCGCGAAGCCGCCGATTCGATCTTCCAGCGCCTGGGCGTGGTCGATGCGCACGGCGCGCACGTGGTCGGCGCCAAGGTCGACCCGGAGAATGCCGCGCGCCTGCCGATCCGCCACGGCCGCTCGGTCGTCGGCTACCTCGTGCTCGCGCCGATGCAGGGCCTGGAGAGCGAGGCCGACCGCGCCTTTCTCGCACGCCAGTCCGGCGTGATCGCCCTCACCGGCCTGTGCGGGCTGGCCTTTGCGCTGATGCTGTCGTGGCTGCTGGCGCGCCGCTGGTTCCGGCCGATCGACGAACTCACGCAGGCAGCGCAGGACGTGGCGCGCGGGCGGCTGTCCACGCGCGTGGCCGTGCATGGCTCAGACGAACTCGCACTGCTCGGCAAGACTTTCAACGACATGGCGCAGCGCCTGGACACGGTGGAGGCCTCGCGCCGCGCCTGGCTGGCCGATGCGGCGCACGAACTGCGCACGCCGCTGGCCGCCATGCGCGCGGAGATCGAGGCCCTGCAGGACGGCGTGCGCAGCTTCGACGAGCGCACCGCGCTGCGGCTGCACCGGCAAGTGATCCGGCTCGGCCAGCTGGTGGACGATCTGCGCAGCAGCATGCGCGAGCCGCAGAGCGACCTGCTCGCGACCACCGTGTTCCCGCTCTCGCTGCTGAAGGAAGCGCTCGACCATACGCGCGACCGCTTCGCCGCGCGCGGCATCACGGTGGACCGCAGCGCCATCGACCGTGTCTCGGCGCGCGCCCAGCCGATGATCGACGGCGACGCGCACCGGCTGCACCAGGTCTTCATGAACCTGCTGGAGAACACGCTCACCTACACCGATGCCGGCGGCCGGCTGTGCATCGGCGTCACGGTCGACGGGGCCTGGACGGGCAACAGCCTGACCCTGCAATTCGACGACAGCGCGCCGGGCGTTCCCGATGCGGAATTGCCGCGCCTGTTCGACCGGCTGTTCCGCGGCGAATCCTCGCGCAGCCGCGAACTCGGCGGCTCGGGGCTCGGCCTGTCGATCTGCCGCGCGGCCATCGAGGTCCATGGCGGCACCATCGATGCCCAGTCCTCCGAGCTCGGCGGGCTGCGCGTGACCATCACCCTTCCGCTTTCCCGGAGCGCAGCGCCATGACCCGCATCGTCATCGTCGAAGACGAGCTCGACATCGCATCGGTGGTGCAGGACTACCTGCGCCACGCCGGCTACGAGACCACGCATTTCGCCGATGGCCAGAGCGCGCTCGACCATCTCATCGCCTCGCCGCCCGAGCTCACGCTGCTCGACATCATGCTGCCGCGCCTCGACGGCATCGAGGTGCTGCGCCGCGCGCGGGAGCACACCAGCCATCCGATCATCATGCTCACCGCGCGCATCGAGGAGGTCGACCGCCTGCTCGGGCTGGAGCTGGGTGCCGACGACTACGTCTGCAAGCCTTTTTCCCCGCGCGAACTGGTGGCGCGCGTGCGCGCCGTGCTGCGGCGCACCGAGCCGCCCGCGGCGCGCGGCCAGGCCTGCCAGGACATGTCCGGCCTGGTGCTGGACGACGTGCACTGGCGCGCATCGCTCGAAGGCACGCCGCTCAATCTCACGCGCCGCGAGTTCGGGCTGCTGCAGGTGCTGTCGCGACATCCGGGCCGCATCTTCTCGCGCGCCCGCCTGCTCGAACTGGCCTACGACGACACCATGGACGTGACGGAGCGCGCCATCGACAGCCACGTCAAGAACCTGCGGCGCAAACTCGGCGCCGTCACACCCTCGCACGACTGGATCCGCTCGGTCTACGGCGTGGGGTTTGCGTGGGAAGCGCCGGGGCAGGGCTGAGCCTGCATCGGCACGCTCTCATCGTTTGCGATTAGGGGCGGGAGCCCAGCTTCTTTGCTTGTAGCGCCCATGCCCGGGAACTAGACTGAGATGCGAAGGCACCCGCAGTGCCGGGGGCCAAGGAGCCGGCCATGTACAAGCGTATCCTCGTCCCCACCGATGGCTCTTCGCTCTCCGAGCAGGCGGTCGCCACTGCCATCGACCTGGCGCTGCTGGCGGGTGCCGAACTGGTGAGCGTCACCGTCGCGCACCTCCAGCCTTATGGCTATTTCGAAGGCTCGATGGTGCTGAACCAGCGCGAAATCGAAGCCTCGCAGGAACAGGTGGAGCAGTCCGCACAGCGCCTGGTCGATGCGGTCAGGAACGCCGCCATCGCCAGAGGCGTGCGCAGTGCGCAGGCCATCGTCATGAAGTCCAACCAGGTGGCGGAAGCCATCATCGCCACGGCCAAGAACCAGGAGTGCGACCTGATCGTGATGGCCTCGCACGGCCGGCGCAGCCTGGCGCGGCTGCTGATGGGCAGCGAGACACTGCATGTGCTGACCCACTCGCACATTCCGGTGCTGGTGCTGCGGTAGAAGCCCGATCGAAGCGCGCTCGAAGTGAAATTTTTCACGATCGGGCGCAGGCATCGGCCACCCCTCGTGAACGCGCCGCTCCCGGGGCGACTCACCCCCTGACTGCCATTCGCAGCCCGCGCAGGGCTGCGGAAGGTACATTGCCCTGCAATGGCTGCATTGCGCAAGGGCCGTTTCAAGGGAGTGAAAATGAAATCATCGATGTTTTCCCGCGCCGTGGGCTGGGGCCTGCTTCTGCTGTCGGCCCTGGCGGCGCTGTGCATCGCGGCCCTCCTGAGCTTCGACTGGAACCGCGCCAGGCCATGGATCAACCAGCGCGTGAGCGAAGCGACGGGCCGCCCGTTCGCGATCCGCGGCGACCTGGTCCTGCAATGGTCGAGCCCCGAAGCCGAAACAGGCTGGCGCCGCTGGGTGCCCTGGCCGAGGCTGAGCGCACAGGACATCACACTGGGCAATGCCGATTGGGGCAAGACCGGCCCGCACCTGGCCGAAATCAGGCAGCTGAGCTTCTCGCTGAACCCGCTGCCCCTGTTGAACCACACGATCCGCATTCCCACGCTCGAGCTCGCCGGCCCCGTTCTTTCGCTCGAACGCACCGCGGACGGCAAGAACAACTGGACGCTGGCAGCCGGCGGCGCGGAGCCCTCGCCATGGAAGCTCGACCTGCAGCGGCTGGTGCTGAGCCAGGGCACGGTGAAGCTTGCCGATGCAACCGCAAGGCTCGATCTCAAGGTCGACATCGACAGCCTGCCCGCGGAAAGCGCCGAGGGCTATGGCATCGGCTGGAAGCTCGGCGGGACCTTCCGCCAGGCGCCTGTGAAGGGAAGCGGCAAGGCCGGCGCGGTGCTCTCGCTGCAGCAGGACACGAAGCCCTATCCGTTGCAGGCCGGCGTGCAGGTGGGTGCCACGCGCATCGACATCGCCGGCACGCTGACCAAGCCCGACGCGCTGGCGGCACTGGACCTTCGGCTCAAGCTTTCGGGCGCGAGCATGGCGCATCTGTATCCCATCACCGGCATCACGCTGCCCAACACGCCGCCGTTCAGCACCGAAGGCCATCTGGTCGGCAAGCTCGACAAGGCCGGCGGGCGCTGGCTGTACGAGAACTTCAAGGGCCGCGTGGGTGCCAGCGACATTGCGGGCACGCTGGAATACGTCGCGCAGCAGCCGCGGCCGCTGCTGCGCGGCCAGGTGCAGTCCAACCAGCTGCGGCTGGAAGACCTGGCGCCGCTGATCGGCGCCGATTCGAACGCGAGCAAGGCCAAGCGGGGCGCCCCGGCCGTCCAGCCGGCGGGCAAGGTGCTGCCGGTGGAGAAGTTCGACACCGCAAGCTGGGGCAGCATCGATGCGGACGTCAAGTTTGCCGGCCGCAAGATCCTCCATGCGAAGGACCTGCCCATCGACAGCCTGGTGGCGGATCTTCATCTGAAGGACAGCGTGCTCTCGCTCACGCCATTGAGCTTTGGCGTGGCGGGCGGCACCCTGGCCGCCACGGTCAGGCTCGACGGCAGCCAGGACCCGATCCGCGCCAACCTGCAGCTGTCGGCGCGCCGGCTCAGGATCAAGGAACTCTTTCCAACGCTCGACACCTTGCAGGCCAGCCTGGGCGAAGTCGGCGGCGACGCAGCGCTTTCCGCCTCCGGCAACTCCGTCGCGGCCTTGCTGGGCACGTCCAACGGCGAGGTGAAGGCGCTGGTGAGCAAGGGCACGGTGAGCAAGTTCCTGCTCGAGGCCATGGGGCTGAACATCGGCAGCGTGGTGGCAACCCAGCTGTTCGGCGACAGGCAGGTCCAGCTGAACTGCCTTGCGAGCGACTTCAAGGTGACGCAGGGCGTCATGCAGGCGCGCTCCTTCGTGCTGGACACGGACGAGTCGGTAGTCAACGTGACCGGGCTCATCGATCTTTCCAGGGAACAGCTCGCGCTGGAGATCCAGCCGCGGAACAAGGCGCTGCGCGTGCTGTCGCTGCGCTCGCCGCTGTACGTCAAGGGCACGTTCAAGAACCCCGACGTCGGCGTCGACAAGGGCGCCGTGGCGCTCAAGCTGGGCTCGGCGATTGCGCTGGGCGCGGTGGCGCCCGCTGCCGCGCTGCTGCCGCTGTTGAACATGGGCTCGCAGGAGTTCGCGCAATGCGCGCCGCTGGAGGCTGCCGCGCGCCAGAAGCCGAAGGCCGGCAGGCAGCCCAAGGCACGCTAGCGGCGCCGCGGACCTGCGGACCTCAAGGCACTTTCTATTTGGCGAGATTGGCCTGGACCGCACGCTGCGCCAGGCAGGCCTGCGTGGCGCGATGCGTTGCGAGTCCGAAGCAGTGCGCCTCGGCCCGACGGGCAAGCGCATCGAGCGAGCGGCGCTCCTGCGCCGCCGAAACCTGGAATTCGACCAGCCACTTCATGACCACGGCCATCACGATCAGGAGGCCGACCAGGGCGGCAATCAAGGTTCCGCGCCAGTCCTGGATGCGGAAGATCGACGGTTCGGGCTTCTTCATCGTTGTCATTGCGAAGCGGCAGAAGAACGCTAGCGCGGAAGCTCCGGGAAGAGCCACAGGCTCAGGCCGAGCATGAGGCCCGCCCCGAGCGACACGATGGCCGCGGTCACGAACAGGGCCGCGGCAACGATGTTCGGCACACGCATGGCCAGGGCCAGGAAGGAAATGGCCGCCAGGACGTACAGGAGCACGGGCAGCAAGGCCAGCCAGACCGGCCGCTCGGGCGGTGGAGGCGGCTCGTCCGGACTCAGGTCTCCGAGGAACGGACTACGCATGGAATCCCTTGCCATGAAAGACGGCGCGCAATTCGGCATCGCTCGCAGGGGAAAGAATCACCTGCGAACGCCATCCGCTGACAGCCGAGCGCGAAAGCGCCTCCCGCGCGTGGGGCAGTTCGGTCGGATGCGCCATGAAGAACACGTGAACACGCTGGCCGAGCGCGCTCCACACGTCGGCAATGAGCGCCACGACCGGCGCTGCATCCGCGTGCAGTCCAAGAAGAATCGCATCGAAGCGCCGCCCTTCACGGGCGGCGTCGATCAGGCCATGAAGATGCTCGAAGGAGGCGTGGTCGATGCCGATGGCTTTCAGCGAACTGCCGGTGCACAGGCGCTGCAGGGCGTCGGAGTCCACGAGCGCGATCCGGTTCTGGCGGAGCGTGTATGCAGAAGTCATGAGGTGGCGGCTTCGTGTTCCCGGCCCGGATCGGGCTTTCGATTCAGGCAGGCCTGGCGCGCGGCACTGCCGCCCGCGCAGGCTGCACAAGAACACCGGGTCAGCAGTTGCCCTTCTTGGCTTGCCCAGGAGGGCAGAAACCGCCCTTGCCCGGCCCTGGCCCCGGATCCACCACGGGGTAGACGCAAGCGCTCAGGAGCAAGGTCATCACAAACGAGAAGATCACGGTGGCGGCTGTTTTTTTCATGCGGACTCCTTGGTTGAAATTGTCTGGCGCTGCTTGGGATGGGCGCCCTGGCCGTCAGCGAGGCCAGAAGATATGTGAATTACTAACATTTAGACAGGAAATGCTTCACGATCAGCTTTGGTTTACGTGAGAAACAGTAACCAGCCTTCCGTTCTGCCCAGTACTTCACGAATGCGCGAAGCGGACATCCGTCACAGGTCCGCAGATTTAGAAGCACATCTGCAGGCCGAGGCGGGAATCCGGCCGCCGCATTCGGTCAAACTCGGGTACGACCCTCCGTGGTTTTCACAAATGTTCTATCGAAAGGAATTCCTGTTTTGAACAAGACCGAACTCATCGCCGCCATCGCAGAAGACACCAACCTCAGCAAGGCCGACGCCGGCCGCGCCTTCGACTCGGCGCTCGAACAACTCTCGCGCGCCCTGGTGCGCGGCGAAACCGTGCAGCTGATCGGCTTTGGCACCTTCAGCGTGGCCAACCGTGCAGAGCGCACCGGCCGCAATCCGTCGACCGGCGAGCAGATCACGATCAAGGCGAGCAAGAGCGCGAAATTCGCGGCCGGCAAGGCGCTGAAGGACGCCATCAACCAGGTGGGCTGATCATCCCTGGAGGGCGGCTCAGGCCTGTGCACCCTGCCACCCTCCGCCCAGCGCCTTGTAGAGGTTGACCATGTTCACGGCCTCCTTGAGCTGCAGCTCGATCAGCTGCTGCTGCTCGGCATAGAGCTCGCGCTGGGCATCCTGGCTCGCGAAGTAGTCTTCCAGGCCGCTGCGAAAGCGCGTGCGCGCAATGTTCGCCACCTTCTCCAGCGCCTGCACGCGAGCCTGCTGCGCCTCCAGCTGCGGGCGCAGGTGGTCATCGGCAATCAGGGCGTTGGCGGTTTCGCGGAATGCCATCTGCGCTGCGTGCTCATAGGACGCCATGGCCGCTGCCAGCCGCTCCTCGTTGGCCGTGATGTTGGCCGAACGGCGGCCCCAGTCGAACAGCGGCAACGACACCCCCAGCACCCCGGCCCAGCTGCTGTTGCCGCTCGCCAGCAGCGTCGACAGCTCCCGGCTCACGCCGCCCGCGAGCGCCGTGAGCGAGATGGTCGGCAGCATTGCGGCCTTGGCCGCGCCCACGCCCGAATTGGCGGCTTCGACACGCGAATAGGCCGCCAGCAGATCGGGCCGGCGCTGCAGCAGGCTGGACGGCAGGCCCGCCGCCACCTGCGCGGTGGAGCGCTGCGGCCAGGGCCGGGCGCTGCCCGTGTCGGGCGAGACCGGCTGGCCGACCAGCACGTTCAGCCACTGAAGATCCTGCGCGACACGCATGCGGAATTCCTCCTGCTTCACGCGGGCGTTCTGCAGCAGCGACTGCGCGCGGTAGACGTCCAGCTGCGCCGCGCCGCCCACCGCCTTGGCGCGCCCGATCATGTCGGCATTGGCGGCCAGGCCCGATTCGTTGGCATTGGCCAGGGCGAGCAGGGCGCGGTCGGCGCGCAGCGTGAGGTAGGCATTCGACACCTCTCCCACCAGGTTCATGTGCGCAGCCGCAAAGTCCTTGTTGCCCGCCTCGGCCAGCGCACCGGTCTGCTGGGTCGCGCTCTGCTGGCGGCCGAAGAAGTCGAGCTCGTACGAGGTGACGCCAGCCTGGATGTCGAAGCTGCTGGAGGCCCGGCCGTCGGTCGGCACGTTGCCCAGCGGGCTGAGCGAACCCTGCGTGGTGGTCTGCGCCCGCTGCGCATGGCCCGACAGGCCGATCTGCGGAAACAGCGAGGCGCGGCTGCCGGCATACACGGCCCGGGCTTCGCGGGCACGGGCGGCATAGGCGCGCAGGTCGCGGTTCTGCGCGAGGGCGGTGGTGATGAGCCCGCGCAATTCGTCGTCCTGCACAAAGCTGCGCCAGTCGACGGGTTCCGCATTCGGCGCCGTCGTGCCGGCCGGCCATTGCGAGGGCACCGTCAGGTCGGGCTGCTTGAGCGGCGGCGTCAGATTGCATCCGCTCACCACCAGCACCACGCAGGTCGCCAGCACCAGCAGCAGCAGCCGCAGGGCCAGCCGCACGAAGCCCGCGCCGGGAGATCCGAAGCCCGCGCTCGCCAGCAAGGCCGACGCGGCCTTCCATGGCCGCACCTGGACCGCGACGTGGCTCGGCGGCACGTTGAAGACGTGGCTCACCAATTGCTCGCGCTGGGCCTCGGTGCCGGCGAAGCGCAGTTCGGCGCCCGCGGAGCTTCTGGCGGCCAGGCGGGCCGGCAGCCATCCCACCGGTTCGACGTAGACCTCCAGCGGCTGTCCCACGCGCAGGCGCTTCAGCGGGGCCTTGGCTTCCAGCAGCGCGCCGTCGGCCGCGATGTTGACGAAGCGTGATTCGCCCTCGCCCGCCGCGGTGCGCACCCGGGTGCGCGCACGCCAGGGAAAGCGCTCTTCCTGCTCCGGCCGCGGCAGGTCGACGCAGGCCATGAGCGCAGCCAGGCAGAGCAGCAGTGCGATGCCGGTCCACACCAGGTTGAGCTCGTCGCCCGGCGTGAGCGCCTCGCCGCTCAAGGCGACCGACGCGCCGCCGAGCTGCAGCGCCACCAGGAGCCCGCCGAACATGGCGACCAGCTTCCAATGCACGACCGTCTTCGAGCGGTCGAGCCCCTTGTTCGTCACCTTGAAAGGCCGGCCGAAAGGCCGCAGCACGGCGCTCGCGAGCGTGCTGGTGACGGCCATGGCCGCCACCAGCTGGCTCACCTCGCTGAACACGGGCAGGCAGCGCCGCCCGCTGATCCAGTAGCTGTAGGCCCAGAACATGACGAGCGGCGGCAGTCCGAAGGAAGCAAAGGCCTGCGGCGTGGCATGGAACACCGAGACCCCGGCATACCAGTAGAGCGCGGGCGCCAGCATGACCATCGCCATGAACGGCTTGCCGAGCCAGTGCAGCAGCCCGTGCAGGAAGTGCATCCGCGCCGGGAAGCTGAAGCCCCGGCCGCGCAGCGGGCCGTCGGGCAGCAGCGCGAGCTGCACCGTGCCCAGGCACCAGCGGCTGCGCTGGTTGATGTAGTCGACGATGCTCTCGGCCGACAGGCCGTTCGACAGCCGCTCGCCGAGCCAGCGCGTGATGTGGCCGTGCCGCAGCAGCAGGTAGGTGGTGTGGATGTCTTCGCACACGCTGCCGACCGGAAAGCCGCCCGCGGCGGTGATCAGGTCGCGCCGCACGATGAAGGAAGTGCCCACGCAGAAGGCCGAATCGACGGCATCCTTGGCGGGCTGCAGCACGTCGAAGAACACGCGCTGCTCGTCCACCCAGCTGTCGGTGGCGCGCAGGTTGTGCTGGATGGGGTCGGCGTTGTAATAGAACTGCGGCGTCTGCACCAGTCCGACCTTGCGGTCCGCGAACAGGCCCAGCATGCGGTAGACGATCTGGCGCTGCGGCGCGAAGTCGGCGTCGAGCACCAGGATGTAGGGCGCATTGGTCACGCCCGCCGACAGCCGCAGGCCGTTGTTGAGGTTGCCGGCCTTGGCATGGCTGTTGTCGGGCCGGCGCGCGTAGTGCACGCCCTTGCGTTCGCAATACTCGCGCAGCCAGTCGCGCCGGGTGTCGTCGAGCACCCACACGTTCAGGTTCGGATAGTCGATGGCCTGCGCCGCGATGATGGTCTTCTCCAGCACCGCCAGCTCTTCGTTGTACGTGCAGATGAAGACGTCCACCGCCGGCACCTGCGCGCCGCGGCCGCGCAGCAGCGCCTCGCCGCGGTCGGCCAGCTGGTGGTTGTCGCGCCGCCGGACCAGCATGTGGATGGACATCAGCGTGTAGACGATGGCCGTCAGCTCGAAGCACAGGAACACCCAGGCGAACAGGGTCTCGAAGCCCAGGTCCGAAGGCGGCATGGTCGCAACCACGCGCCAGATGGCATAGCGCATCAGCAGCAGCGCGGTCAGCGCGCCGAACAGCGCGCGGTGGGAGGTGCGGTCGATCCGCCCCCACGTCATCAGGAGGAGGGCCAGGCCCGCAACGAGTGCGTTGAGCTGGAACTCCGGTGTGGCGATCAGGTGGGACATGGTGACGTAGCTCCTGTTGCGGCGGTCTTGCCGGTGAAGGGGTTGAACCCCGTGGCGGCCAGCGCGATCCAGGCAGTCGCGCCCAAGTGTGGCCAGCGGTAGTAGAAGAAGTCGGCCCCGGCCGAGTCCGGGCCGATGGCCAGCCCGGTCGATATGCGGGCACTGGGAGTGGCGTAGTAAAGGCCGTTGCCGGCGCGCTGCGACGCCAGCAGCTGCCACAGGGCCTCGGGCGCCGCGCCCTTGCGCGCCACCAGCGTGGCGGCCGCCTGGGCACTGCCCTCGGTCCAGATGCCGTCGGGGCTGCGCGAGAAGCCGTAGCCTTCGCCGAAGCGATGGTGCTTCTCCACCCAGTCGAGCCCCCTCATCCAGGGGCAGGAACCTTCGGGCGCCGCCAGCAGCGGCCACAGCTGGGCATCGAGGCCGGAGCCATCCGTTGCGATGGTGACGCCGTCTTCCTTGGTGCCGATGTTGAAGCGCTGCTCCGATGCGTTCCACATGCGGTTGACGAAGTCGAGCGCGGTGCGCGCCTGCTGGCGTTCGGCTTCGGCCTGCCCACCGGCGCTCTTCGCCGCCCAGGCGGCCGCCACCGCGATGTCGATGTTGTGCTCGGTGGATTTCCAGGTCTGGGCGCGCTGCGCGTTGTCCCAGCCGTACCAGCCGCCGTTGTATCCGTCGGGTGCATTCCTGGCGCGGGTGCGCTGTTCGATCCAGCCGAGCAGCCGGCGCGCGCCCGCGAGGTAGGCGGGCGACGGTTCGGCCTCGTTCAGGTTCAGCAGCAGCAGGGCGGCCCAGGCCACGTTGCCGGTGGCCGTGCTCACCTGGTAGGCGTCGGCGATCCACTGGTTCCTGGCCGCATCCCAGCGCCCCGGCAGCGCGGCCTTTTCCTCGGTCATCGGGCCGGCGCGGTAGGCGTTGCGCACGCGCCCGTCGGCCGTGTTCGGGTCGCGCTCCATGGCGCGCACCACGGCATCGCCGATGCGCCGGGCCGAGGCCGCGTCGCCGCAGGCCAGCAACGCGATGCCCGCGAGCGCGTTGTCATAGGTGAAGGCGGCGCCCGCCAATGCAGGCTCCAGCGGCGCGCCCTGCTTCGGGTCGGCGACGCGGTAGCTGGCCAGGAACAGCGGGCCGGAAGCTGCGCCCTTCTGGTCCTCGGCAACCGCGCGCCGCAGCCCCTCGCAGCTTTGCCGCGCCAGCGCTTGCTGCGTGGCGCTGGCGGCCTGCCGGCCCGGAGATGGCTGGGCAAGGGCAGCGGACATCGGCAAGGCCAGTGCCATCGATGCGGCAAGGCAGCACGCCAGGGGCCGGGAAAACGGGAAGACCGACATGGTTCTGTTCCGATGCGAACGGGGTGCCTATGCGCCTGCGCTCAGGACCTGAGGCTGGCCGACACCACCTTGCCGGGCGCGCACATGTTGCTGCCGCCGTCCGGCGGAGCCTCCTGCGGCTCCTTGCCTTCGATGCGGGCCACGGCGTAGATGGAACCCTGCTCGGCAAACGGGAACGGCACGCTGTAGGTGCTCTGCAGCGCGTCCGAGGCCACGGGCAGCAATTGCTCCACGCGCGCCGGCACGGGCCTAGCGGATTCAGCGAGCTTCACGTCGAGCACGGAGCCGATACCCAGCCGCTTGGCCACCCGCGCCGGAAACACCGCCACCACGCCGAGCCGGCTGCAGTCGGTCACCCGCACCAGCGAGGCACCCGCCGTGACATACGCGCCTTCGGGTGCGAGCACGGAATGGACCTGCCCCGCCTGCGACGCCTTGATTTCGTAGAAGGAGAGCTTTTCGACCCGGCGGCGCTCCTCTTCCTCGAGGTCCCTGACCTCCTTGAGCTGCTTGAAGATGGCGGCGGCGTCCTGCTGGGCGCGGCCGACGCTGTTGCGCAGCGCCTCGCGGCGGCTGGCGAGCGTCTGGAACAAGTTGCTGCCGCCTGTGCCCACGAAGGCGCCCTGCCCGGCGCTCGCCACCGTCTGGGCCTGGCCGGCAAAGGACTGTTCCGCCACCGCGGCATTGGCGCGCGCCGTGTTCAGCTGCGCCATGGAGGCGTTCATCACCTGCTCGCTGATCGCGCCCTGCTCCAGCAGTGCCTGGTTGGTGCGGACCTTGTTCTCCTGCTCTTCCACCACGCTGTGCGCCACGTCGCGCTGGCGCCGCGCGATCTGCCAGGCCTCCCAGGCCTGGGCCAGCGAGGCTTCGCGGTGAACGCCGGCTTCCTGGCCGACGGACCGCATCTCCTGGTTGTCGGACTTGTACTGGTTGCCGAGCTGGGCCAGCTGGCTTTGCAGCGAAAGACGCTGCGACCTCAGGGTGGTGAGGATTTCCTGGCTCACCGTCGGGTTGCGCACCGTGGCCACGATGGTGCCGGGCTCCACCTTGTCGCGCGCATGCACCACCATCTGCGACACCACGCCGTTGATCGGCGAAGTGATCAGCCCCACCGGCGCCTGCAGGACGGCGCGGGTGGCCTGCAAAGACAACAGCGGCTGGACCAGCGTGGCAACCATCAGCCACAGCACGAAGGCCAGCAGCGCATAGGCCGCGAGCTTGGGAACGAAGGCGCCCGATTGCCGGCGCCGGCAACCAGCGCCGGAAACGCGGCCGCCCATGGCACCAGCGATGCGCCGCTGGCACTGAGGAAAGAGAACCGAACCCGGTTTTGACACACGCATAGCCACCTCTCGTGAAAACCAAATCGCGCCGCATGAAGCGGCGCGATATCAAATTGAAGGACCTGCCCGCAGCACACGGACGCCGAGCCACGAACTCGCGTCCGCATGTTGCGGTGCAATATCAAGGTACGTCCAAACCCTGGTCAGGACTGCTTCGGTGCGAAACAAGATGTGCTCAATTCACATTCCGGCAACACCGAGGGTCGAGAAAAAGTCCTACATTGGTGTCGGATTGCGCGCAATTGACCACAAAAGGCCGCATTGGGCATACACGGCGGCGCAAGGGCCGGGTTTTCCCTCGGAGAGGCCGGGGCAAAAGGTGCCGCAAGCCGGCACGGCAGGGCACCTCGTCATTTGACCGCGAAGCCGCGGAAATGTGGCTGCGGGGAAGATTCAGTAACGATACCGATCGTGTCCGGGGCTGTTCAGGCCGCCTGGCGCAGCCATCCCAACAGGGATGCAGCCGGAAACGGCCCGGCCGGATGCGAGGTCATCCTGGTGTTCGCTGTTCCGGCACGGCCGCCGCAACCGATGCGGGCTCGCCGCGACGCCGAGCCACGCACATCAGCGACAGCGCGCTCGTAGGCGACGAGGGCCGCCGGCCGGACAGCATGTTGCCCAGGCGGTATTTCCATTGCGCCGGCCCCACCACGCCGCGCAGCGCATCGGCGCCGATCTGGTGGTTGTGCGGGTAGACGCGCACCTCGAAACCCAGCGGCTCCAGCGTCGAATGGAAGAATTCCTTCGTGACCCCGTCGCCCGGCTGGTGATGGACCTCGGTCCTCAGCCCCCACGACTGCTGGTTGCCGGTCTTGTGGAAGCCATGCCCGATCGCCCGGTAGACCCACAGCCGCGCATCCCACATCAGCCTGGCGAGGCCCCTGTAATCCCAGGCGGTGAGCTGCGGATCATGGTCGGTGACCAAAAGTCCATGCGGCTTCACCAGCCGCGCCCCCTCCCGCAGCACCGCGGCCATGTCGTCGCAGTGGTGCAGCGACGCATTGATGGCGACGATGTCCGCCACCTGCGAGCGAAAAGGCGTGTAGGCCGCATCGGCCAGCACCGCCGTATAGCCCAGCTTGGCCGCCAGCTCCAGCGAGCCGGGCGCGACGTCCACGCCGATCAGGAGCCGCGGCTTTCCACCGAGGGTGGCAAAGATATTGCCCGGCCCGCAGCCCAGGTCGATGACCACCTTGTCGGTCCAGTCGCCGGCGGCCGCGAGCCACCGGCTCTTGAAATGCGCATCGCGGTGGCAGAAATCCAGGTATTCCTGGGCCCACTGCGCGTTTCCAAAATAGGTGGCATTGGCGGTAATGGCGTCGGTTTTGCGTTCGAGCCCCGATTCGAAGTAAGCCCCCGAGCGTTTCAAGCTCGCGTGCGGCAATAAGATGTCTCCAATCATCTTGAATCCTTCAAAAAACCGGGGCCGGCATTGAGACAAGTTATGCTTAAGAATTACATGACTTTGGATTCCGCTGTCAGTATTTTTAATACGTTTACAAGCTGCGCGATTTAAAAACTGACCTGTTGGTTACCTCATTTGGGTCATCTCAGGCATCGATATTCGCCTGTCATCGTCCAATGAAAGCGGCCACCCCGTCGCGGAATGCCTGGCTGCCATACACCTCGTCGATCAGGTCATCGTCGTCCAGCCGCTGCTCGGCGACGATGCGGCGGATGCTCTCCTTCACGGCCTTGTGCGTGACCGGCGACAGCGCCATGAGCCGCCCTGCCAGCGCATGGGCTGCGGCATCCAGCTCGCCCGCCGCACAGGCCGCATGCACATAGCCGCAGGCCAGCGCTTCCTGTGCCGTCAGGTGGTCGGCGAGCAGCAGCATCCGCTTGACCCGCGGCACGCCCAGGGCGGCCTGCAGCCGCGCGATGTTGCGCGACGACAAGGTGTTGGACAGCGTCCTGGCAATTGGCGCACCAAAGCGCGATGCGTCGCTGCAGACCCGGAAATCGCAGGCCGTGGCCAGCGCCAGGCCACCGCCCACGGCCCAGCCGTCGACCACGGCCACGGTGGGCAAGGGCATGCGCTCGACCGCATCGATGACGCGCTCCACGAAAGCCTCGTAGGCAATGCCGTCGCGGCCGCTTTGGAAGTCCTTGAAATGGGCGATGTCCGTACCCGAGATGAAAGACTTGCCGCCCGCCCCCTTGAACAGCACGCTGCGCACCGCCGGGTTGCGCGCGCACGTGCCGATGTGCTCCAGCAGCGCCTCGTACATCTCCCGCGTCATCGCGTTGTGGCGTTCGGGGCGATGGATCACGATCTCGGCCACGCCCGACGCATGGACGCCGAGCTGCACGCATTCAGCAGCACTCATGAGGCCACCGCCGCGCCGGCCGGCGCGTTGATCTCGGCCAGGATTTCCTCGTTGTGCTCGCCCAGCAATGGCGGGTGCCGGCGCACCTGCTGCGGCGTACCCAGCAGCTTGACGGGAAAGCCGATGTTCCTGACCTTGCCCTCGATCGGGTGGTCGATCTCCATGCACATGCGGCGGTGCGTGCCGTGCTCGCCCTCGAAGGCCTCCGGATACGACAGGATGGGCCCGGCCGGGATGCCGGCGGCCAGCATGGCGTCGATCCAGTCGGCGCTGTCGCGCCGGCCGAACTCCCGTTCCAGCACCTCGATCAGCGCCTCGCGGTTCTTCAGGCGCAGCGAGACGCTGGCGTAGTCCGGGTGCGCGGCGAGGTCCGGCCGCTGCAGCAGTTCGCACAGCCGGGTCCAGAGCTTCTGGTTGGTCGCGCCCATCACGAAATACCCGTCGCGCGCCCTGACCGCCTGGTAGGGCGCGCTCATCTTGTTGCTGGTGCCCAGCGGTGTCGGCCGCACGCCCGTGCCCCAGTACTCGGACATGTCCCAGACCGAGAAGGCCATGGCCGCGTCGAACAGCGAGGCGTCGATGTGCTGGCCCACGCCCGACTTCTGCGCGCCGATGTAGGCCGCGAGCAGCGCGTAGGTGGCAAACAGCGCGCAGCCGATGTCGGCCACGGGCACGCCGGCCTTGACCGGCTTCTCGCCGGGGTAGCCGGTCACGCTCATCACGCCGGACATGGCCTGCGCCATCAGGTCGAAGCCCGGCCGCTCGGCCCACGGGCCGCTCTGGCCGAAGCCGGAGATGCTGACGTACACGATCTTCGGATGGATCTTTTTGATCGACTCGTAGTCGATGCCCAGGCGCTGCACCGCGCCGGGACGGTAGTTCTCGACGATCACGTCGGCGGTCCGGGCCAGCCTGTAGAAGGCCGCGCGGTCCTCCTCGCTCTTGAGGTCCAGCGTCAGCGAGCGCTTGTTGCGGTTCATGTTCAGGAAGCCCATGCTGTCCGGCCCCTTCATCTTGAAGCCCATGGCGCCGCGCGTCTGGTCGCCGCCCGGCGGCTCGACCTTGATCACATCGGCCCCGAGGTCGGCCAGCAGCATGCAGGCGAACGGCCCGGCCATGACCTGGCTCACGTCCAGCACCCGGATGCCCTGCAGCGGCAGTTGTCTTGCCTGGTTCATTTTTTCAGCCCTCCTCGGTGACCTTGGCGGTGCGCACCACCTCGCCCCATTTCCTGAACTCGGCGGCCATGAAGGCCGCGAACTTGTCGACCGATCCGCCGCCGTCCTCCACGCCATAGCCGTCGAAGCGCGCAACCACATCCGGCAGTGCCAGCACCTTGTTGATGTCGGCGTTGATCTGCAGCGCCAGGTCCCTGGACATGTCCTTGGGACCGACCACGCCATACCAGCTGGAAACGTCGAAGCCCTTGAAGCCCTGTTCGTCCATGGTCGGCATGTCGGGAAAGCCCTTGGCCCGCTGCAGGCGCGTCTGCACGATGCCCGCCATGCGCCCGGCCTTGACCTGCGCCGTGGCCGCCGTCATGGTGTCGAAGCTGTAGTCGATCTGCCCGCCGATCAGGTCCGTCTGCATCGGACCCGAGCCCTTGTAGGGCACGTGGATGCTCTTGACCTCGGCCGCCAAGTTGAACATCGCGGCCGCCAGGTGCTGCACCGATCCCGTGCCGGAGGAGCCGAAGCTGATCTTCCCCGGGCTTTGCCTGCATTGCTCGACCACCTCCTTGACCGAGCCCGCGGAGTTCTTCGCGCGGGTCACGAGGATGTGCGGCGTGGCGCCGACCATGGCGACGGGCGCGAAGTCCTTCAGCGGGTCGTAGCTGATGCTCTTGAAGATGTGCGGCGAGATGGCATGGGTGTTGACGTGGGCCATCAGCAGGTTCACGCCCTCGGTGAAGCGGGTGCGCGCAAAGAAGTCCGCGGCCAGCGCGCCGGTGGCGCCGGGCTTGTTCTCGACCACCACCGAACGGCCCCACAGCTGCGAGAGCTGCTGGCCCACGATGCGGGCGAACACGTCGGTGCCGCCGCCGGGCGCCCAGCCCACGTAGATCTTGACGATGCCCTTGGGCAGCTCGGTGGCTCCCAGGGCCCAGGGTGCGGCCAGCGCGCCGGCGCTGGCCGCGATGAAGTCTCGGCGTTTCATCATGTCGTGCGTCCTTTGTCTCTGCTGTAGTCGTGCCGCTACTCTCCCGTAGCGCAGAGAACGTCGCAAGAACGTGGAAGGCATGCCTGGCTTCGTGATCCGCGAAGCCGTGGCCGCAGGAGCGCTGCTTTCTTCTAGGTGCTGGCGCCGATCAACTGGGCCACCACGTTGCGCAGCGTCTGCGCCTGCGCATGGCCTTCGACACAAGACAGCACATAGGCGCGCTGGTGCCAGTCGCCCTCGATCTCGGCCGAACCCAGGTCGTCTTCGGGGTGGAAGCTGCGCAGCACCTCGGGCGGCATCAGGCCCACGCCCAGGCCGTGGCGCACCAGCGCGAGCATGGTGTCGAAGCCGCTGGTCGAGAAGTTGTTCGGAAACGATCGGCCGCGGCTGCGGTAGGCCCCCTGCAGGGCGGACAGGATCGCCGAGCCCTTGCCGAGGCTCACGACCGGCAAGTCCAGGAAGTCGTCGATGCCCACCGGCCCCTCCGCCGCAAACCGGAAATGCCGGCGGCTGTACACGAGCACCAGCCGGTCCTGCCGGTAGTCGAACTTCGGCAGGTCCAGGAATCCGCTCTTCTTCTCGTAGATGCCGACGTCGATCACCTTGTCGCGCAGCAGCTGCTGCACGATCTTGCTGTTCTCCTCCAGGATCTTCAGCGTGATCTGCGGATAGGCGTCACGCAGCCGGGCGATGTCCTTCGCAAGGAACTGGATGATGGCCGCCTTCGGCGCGCCGATGAGGATGCGCCCGTCCTGGCCGCGGCCCAGCACCTGGGCATCGCCTTCGAGCCGGCCGATGAGGTTGTCGATCTGCCGGATGTGCGCCATCAGCCGGCTGCCGGCCTCGGTGACCAAGACGCCATGCGGCACGCGCTTGAACAGCCTGGCGCCCAGCTGCGCCTCCAGGTCCGTCACGCGCTTGGAGGCAGCGGCCACGGCCAGGCTCAGCTTGTCGGCGGCCCGCGAGATGCTGCCTTCCTCGGCGATGCACAGGACCAGCTGGACGGTGGTGGAGTCGAGCTTCATGGCGCCGCTCGCCGCACCCGTCAGCTGAACACGCTCTCGAGATCGGCTTCTTCCGCGCTGCTGTCCAGCTTCAGGCTCTGCTCGATGTGGTCGAGGTGATGGAGCATCAGCTTCTCGGCGCGCTGGGCGTCGCCGCGATTCACCGCGGCGACGATTTCCTCATGCTCGTCCGCGCGGCAGCTGGTGGCGGTAGGCGCGTCGTACAGCGAGATGATCAGGCAGGTCAGCGCCGACAGCTCGCGCATCGAGCGGGCCAGCGCGGAGTTGCCGGCGAGCTCGGCCAGCAGCACGTGGAATTCGCCCGAGAGGCGCACGATGGCGCGCTTGTCGTCGCGGCTGCGCGCATCGGCCTCCAGGTCGATGTGGCGGCGCAGGCGCTGCCGCTTCACATCGTCGAGCGTGCGGATGAGCCGGCGCAGGACGCCGGGCTCGATCAACCGGCGCGCCTCGAACACGTCCTGCGCCTGCTCGATGGTCGGCTTGGCAACGAAAGCACCCTTCTGCGGGACCAGCTCGACGATCTGCTCGTGCGCCAGCCGGGCCAGCACTTCGCGCACCTTCGCGCGGCTGGTGGCGAAGATTGCGGCCAGCCGGTCCTCGCCGAGCTTGGTGCCCGGCGCGAGCCGGTGCTCGAGGATCGCCGCCGAGATCTTCTCGGCAATCTCGTCGACGCTGTGCTCGCGGGAGCTGGCGGCACTGGCCTTGCGTACTGAAGCTTTGGTGGACATCGCAGCCGATTCTATCGACGAGCCCTCCCCGCGGCCGGGTGGCGCGCGGCGTCCGCTGCGGCCTCAGGCGCGGGCGGCATCGCGGGCCAGCAGGCGCGCCAGCGCATCGGGCAGCCCCTGGTTCGGCTTGAGCGGCGGCGGCGCGAAACTGCCCAGGCGCGCCGGCGCGGGCGCCAGCGATGCGAGCGTCTGCGCATGGCAGACCGCGCTGGACACGCCGTCCACCACGGGCACCGGGATCCGGTCCTTGATCGAGCGCGCAAGGCCCGCCAGCGGCGCGCCGGCGATGATGATCACGTCCGCGCCGTCGTCCTCGACGGCCGACATGGCGAGCGCCTGCAGCCGCTCGCCATGGTCGTCCTGCACGCGCCCGATGTCCTTGAGCGGTCCCTCCAGGCTGCGGATGCTCGCGAGCCGCTCCAAAAGGCCATTGGCCTGCACGCACTCGCGGTACCAGGCCGTGATGCGGCGCGAGATCGCGATGATGGAGAAGCGCTTGCCGAGCAGGCAGGCGCTCATGAGCGCCGCCTCGGTGAGGCCGACCACCGGAATGTCGAGCGCCTCGCGCAGGCCGTCGATGCCGGGGTCGCCGAAGGCCGCAACCACGATCGCATCGTGCCGCGCGTGATGCTCCGCGGCCAGCGTGGCGGCCGCATAGGCGCCGATCAGCGACTCGAACCGGGTCTCGATGTAGGCCACGCCGAAGGGCGCCGTCAGCACCTCGATGCGTGTGTCGCTCGCGGCGGCGCGCCGGGCCTCGGCCGCGATCAGGTCCGAGACGCTTTGCGAGGTGTTGGGGTTGATCAGCAGCAGGTTCATGGCGGGGGCCTCCAGGGCGTTCGGGTTTCAGTGGGTCCGGCGTGCCGGCAGCAGCGTCGGTTGCGCACGGCGCAGGAACTCGCCGCGCCCGGCGCGCGGATGGAAGCGCTCGCCGTCCCACACGACTTCGCCGCGCGCCAATGTCAGCGCGGGCCATGCCTTGACCTCGATGCCTTCGTAGGGCGTGTAGTCGACCGCATGATGCAGGTCGGCATTGCGGACCGGCCGCGGCGTGGTGCCCCAGACCACGAGGTCGGCGTCGGCGCCGACGGCGATCGTGCCCTTGCGCGGATGCAGCCCGTAGGCCTTGGCGGGATTGGTGGAGGTGAGCTCGACGAAGCGGTTGATCGTGATGCGCCCGTCGAGCACGCCGTGCGAGAACAGCAGCGGCAGCCGCGTCTCGATGCCCGGAATGCCGTTGGGAATGTGGCGGAAGGCCACCTCTTCGCCGCCGGGCTTCTTGCCCTCGGGCGCGTCGTAGCGAAACGGCGCGTGATCGGACGAGAAGATGGTGAACAGGCCATCGGACAGGCCGTTCCAGATCACCTGCTGGTTCTCGCGGTTGCGCGGCGGCGGGCTGCAGACGCAGCGCGCGCCCTGGTAGCTGTCGTCTAGCCCCAAGTCCTCGGCCGTCAGGAACAGGTACTGCGGGCAGGTCTCGGCAAACACGCTCAGGCCGTGCGCACGTGCCCAGCGGATCTGCTCGACGGCTTCGCGGCCCGACACGTGCACGATCATGATCGGCACGTCGACCAGCTCCGACAGCGCGATCGCGCGGTGGGTCGCCTCGCGTTCCACCAGCATCGGCCGCGCATGCGCATGGAAGCGCGGCGCGGTGCGGCCGCTGGCTTCGAGCCGCCTGGTCAGCCATTCGATGCAGTCGGCGTTCTCGGCATGGATCATGGCCATTGCGCCGTGCTCCCTGGCCACCGCCAGCACGTCGAGGATCTGGCCGTCGTCGAGTTTCAGGTCGTCGTAGGTCATGTAGATCTTGAAGGAGGTGTAGCCCTCGGCGATCAGCTGCGGCAACTCGTGCTTCAGCACCTCCTCGGTCGGGTCGCTGACGATCAGGTGGAAGGCGTGGTCGACGTGGGCACGGCCTTCGGCGCGCTGGTGGTAATCCTGCACGGCGGCGCGCAGCGACTGGCCCTTGTGCTGCGCCGCGAACGGAATCACCGTGGTGGTGCCGCCGCAGGCCGCGGCGCGGGTGCCGGTGTCGAAGTCGTCGGCCATGCGCACCGGCGGCTCCATCGGCTGGTCGAGGTGGCAATGGGCGTCGACGCCGCCCGGCGTCACGTAGCGGCCGGCGGCATCGATCTCGCGCCGCCCGGCTGGCAGTGCCAGGCCCAGCTGCACGATGCGGCCGTCGCGGATGCCGATGTCCGAATCGAAGGTGTCGCTGGCGGTGGCAACGCGGGCGTTGCGCACCATGAGGTCGAGGTCGCGGAAGGTCATGTTCTTTCTCTGTGGGTCTGTCGATGTCTTGTCTGCGCGGCTGCGCGAAGGCGCTCAGGCCGGCGGCCCGAACAGCCGGCCCCAGCCCCGCACGGCGCCGGGATCGATGCCGACGGTTTTCAGCGCCCGCCACACCACGGTGGCGACGGAGTCGTAGATCGGAATGCCGAGCTCGCGCTCCATCTCTTCCACCAGCTGCGCGCCGTGCAGGTTGGTGCACATGATGGTGATCGCGTCGGGCCGCTGCTGCGCCACCTCGCGCAGCATGCGGCGCAGCGTGTCGGGCTCGACCTCGCTGAATGCGAAGTTCACCGTCAGGCCGAGGTGCCGTTCGGCCACGCAGTCGATGCCGATGCCCGCGTAGTTGGCGACGATGCGCTGCTGCACGTCCTCGACATAGGGCGACACCAGGCCGAGCGTGCGCGCGCCCTGCGCGGCCAGCAGCTCGTTGAGCGCCAGCACCGAGGTGCTGGCCGCAATGCCGGTGGCCTCGGTGATGCGCGCGCACAGCGCCTCGTCCTTCTCGAAGCCGAGCCAACTGGCCGAGGTGCCGCTCCAGCAGATGGTGTCGACGCGCGCGTCGGCCAGCAGCCGCGCGGCCTCGAGGATCTTGCTGTCGTCGAACTGGCTGAGCGAGGCGCCGCGCATCGAGATCTCGGTGACGGTGAAGCGCGAGAAGTGCGCCGAGACGCCGGGCACGCCGCTGACCATCGCGCTGGTCAGCGGCTCGAGCGCGGTGTTCGAGGAGGGCGTGAGCACGCCGATGAGTTTGCGTGGGGTCATGGTCGTCTTCAGAGGCGAGGGGTGTCGGTCGGGTCGGCCGGTGCGCCGGGCTTTCCCTGGTGGCGCGAGGCCAGGTCGAGCTCGTGCGCCAGGGCCTTGCGGCGGGCGGGCGTCGGCGCGGCGTGCGAGGGATTGTCGAGCGCGGGCAGCACGAAGTCCTTGACCATCTTGCGGATCGCCAGCACGTTCTTCGACTCGCGCAGGCCGCCTTCGATGGGCAGCATGCTGGTCATCACGACCACCGCGTTGCGCTCCGGCAACGCCACGATGAACTGGCCCTTGAAGCCCATGGCATGCACCTCGGGCTCGGTGGCGACGATGTCGTTGATCCACCAGAACTGCCCGTACCACGGCGCCGACGACGGCGCGGTCATGGTCCGCATCCAGGCCTGCGACACAATCTGCCGGCCGTTCCAGCGGCCGCCCGAGAGCACCAGCATGCCGAGCTTGGCCATGTCGACGGCACGCAGCCGCAGACCCCAGCCGGCCGACACCAGCCCCTTGCCGTCGGCGCGCTCCCAGGCGTAGTGCGTCATGCCCATCGGCTTGAAGATCTTCTGCTCGGCAAGGGCGTGCAGCGGCATGCCGGCATCGGCGCCCAGCGTCGCGCTCGCAAGAATCGGGTTGACGTCGGTGTAGTCGAAGGCTTCGCCGGGCGGGCGCCTGGGCGTGGTCTCGGCGGCGAGCTTCAGGCGATCGGGCGCGCCGTAGTAGATCGGATCGTCGGTTGGCTTGAAGTCGTAGAACAGGCCGGTCGACATCGACATCACATGCCGCAGTTCGATGGCCTGCTTGTCCGCGAGCGCCGCCTGCAGGTCCGGGCGCGCCTTGGCCAGCACGGGCACCACCTTCTCGTCGAGGCGGCTTCGGCCTTCGTCGATCAGCACGCCAGCGGCCAGCGCGGTGACGTTCTTGGTGATCGAGTACAGCTCGTAGTTGTGGTCGCGGCCGAGCCCCCGGCTGTAGCGCTCGAAGACCAGCTTGCCGTCCTTGACCACGAGGAAGCTGCGCACGTCGAGATCTTCCTTGCGGATCCACTCGGACAGCCGCACGAGCGGGCGCGAATCGACGCCGGCGGCCTCGGGCATTGCGGCGGCGATCGCGGGCCGGGCGTCGTCGGCCGGGGCCACGGGCTGGGCCAGCGCGCTGCCGGCCAGGGCCAGATGCAAGGCCAGCACGACGGCCGCAGGGCGGACATGGAACATGGACATGGTTGTCTTCTCCTGGAGGGTTGCGTGCCTCAGACCGGCAGCTTCCTGCTGTAGTCGATCAGCATCGTCGAGCAGACGAACAGGCCCGCGCCCGCGGCCGTGAACAGCATCAGCGCCATGAAGTACGAGCCGGTCGCCTGCACGATCAGGCCCACCACGATCGGCACGCCGATGCCCGCCACGTTACCGCCCAGGTTCATGGTGCCGCCCAGGAAGCCGACCCGGGCGCGCGTGCCGAGGATCGAGGGCACGCACCAGAACAGGCCGCACCAGCGCAGGAAGAACAGCGTCACCGACAGCAGCACGACCACCGCAACCGGATCCTTGATCTGCGTCACCATGAAGATGGCGATGGTGGCGATGATCGACGAGATGCCGAACAGCGTACGCAGCACCTTGCTCTGCGAGGCGCCGGCCGCCTGCCATTTGTCGGCCAGCCAGCCGCCGAACATCTCGCCCACGAAGCCCGAGAAGAACATGATGAACACCGCACCGCCCATCTGCTTGATGTCGAAGCCGTGCACCTTCGACAGGTAGTTCGGCATCCAGGTGAGCAGGCCGTAGAACAGCGCGTTGAAGCACATCCAGCCGAAGAACATGCCCCACACCGAGCGGAAGCGGAAGAAGTCGAGCACCCGTCCGCTCGCGTCCGCCGATTCCTTGGCGGCGTCGGCTGCATGGCTGGCCTCGATGTAGCGCGCCTCGGCCTCGTTCACGCCGGGATGCTGGCGCGGATGGTTGCGGATGTAGCGCCAGGCGAAGTAGCCGGCCAGCACGGTCCCGCCTCCGGCAATGGCGAACGCCATGCGCCAGGAGCCGAGCACGGCGATCAGCCCCGAGATCAGGATCGCGCCGAGCGCGGCGCCCAGCGGCGCGCCGCCATCGAGCAAGGTGGCGCCGCGGCCCCGTTCGGTCTGGGTCATCCAGATGCCGTTGAGCTTGCCGCCCGCCGGGTAGATCGGCGCCTCGGCCGCCCCCAGGCCCAGGCGGGTCAGCAGCAGCGGAACCCAGCCGGTGCAGGCGGCGGCAATCGCCTGGAAGAAGCCCCAGCCCAGCGTCGCGCCGGCAATCACCACGCGCGGGCCGTAGCGGTCGGCCAGCATGCCGCCGGGAATCTGCATCAGCGCATAGGTCCAGAAGAAGGAACTGAGCAGCAGGCCCTGCACCGCGGGCCCGATGTCGAACTCCTTGGCAATCAGCGGCATGGCCACCGACAGCGAGGCGCGATCGATGTAGTTGATCGAGATCAGGAACAACATCATCAGGAAGATCTTCCAGCGCACCTTGGTGGGCTGGTGGGCTGGGTTGGCGGACGCCGCGGGCGCCGATACCGTCGTTGTCGATTGCATTGGTTGTCTCCTTGAAGGCGCACTGCCGCAGGGCCCGGAGCCCGGCGCGAAGGCGCACCCCCATCGCATGGTTGAAGCACGGCAGGCCGCTGTGCAAGGAACGCCCGTGCGCTCTTCGGCGCATCCGGCTTCCGCGGCCCATCGGCGGGAATGCAGCCTGCGTCGGCGCCGTTCTTCAGCAATCGACCGCAGGCTGTGGAGCGAATCTAAGTTTCGTCGACATCATTGTCAACAATGATGTCGATATTTTTATCGACACTATCGTAAACACTTAATGGCAAGCAGTCAGGCGAGCTGGTCGCCTGCCTCAAGACCAATGCGACGGTCTGCGGGACAAAAAAAACGGCCTGAGCCGCTCAATCCCAATCAGCCTCCCGGCACGCCGCAGTTAGTTATGGTCGATATGTACTACCAAATGTGTACAACCTTGCCGGGGGCCGCCCTCGATGGGGCCATTCATCGAGGGAAAGTTCTCCACCATTGCGGTGGATAAGACGGTGGAGAACCACGCTCGAATCGCCGCCGAGCGTTGCCACGCCTGCGTAGCGACGCTACGCCTGTAAAAGCGGCACCCGCCGAGATCCCTGAAACTTCTGATGGTGCTTCCCCGGGGCCGAGCAGCGGGAATAGGGATGCCTCCCCCCAATGAAAAAGTCCCGTCGCATGGACTGCGCGGGACTTTTGGAAACTTGCTCAGACTGATTCTGGCGGAGAGTGTGAGATTCGAACTCACGGACGGTTGCCCGTCGGCAGTTTTCAAGACTGCTGGTTTAAACCACTCACCCAACTCTCCGGAACCGTCGATTTTATGCTGGCCCCGGCCGCTCACTCCTCGGGCAGGAAGAGCGACTGCAGGTCGCTCAGAAAATCGAGTCCGCGCTCGGTGGGCCACACGCGATAGAGGTCGCGCGCGACGAGGCCCTTGCGCTCGGCTTCCTCCAGCCCCTTTTGAATGCTGGTCATGGCAAGCCCGGTGCGCTCGCTGAACTGGGGCAGCGTGAAGCCTTCCTTCAGGCGCAGCGCATTGAGCATGAACTCGAACGGCAGGTCGGCCAGAGCCACTTCGTCGCTTTGCGCCACGGCGACGCCGGCGCGGGCGTTGTTCATGTACAGGCGCGGCTCTCGAAAGCGCACCTGGCGCACGACGCGGTGCGCGAAGCTCAGCTTGCTGTGCGCGCCCGCGCCAATGCCCAGGTAGTCGCCGAACTGCCAATAGTTGAGGTTGTGCGCACAGGTGTGGCCGCTGCGCGCATAGGCCGACACCTCGTAGCGCGACATGCCGCTGGCGGCGGTTCGCTCGGTGATGCGGTCGAGCATGGCGTAGGCCAGGTCGTCTTCGGGCAGGGCCGGCGGAAACTTGGCGAACCAGGTGTTGGGCTCGATGGTCAGGTGGTACACCGAGATATGCGGCGGCGCGAGCGCCAGCGCCTGGGTCAGGTCGGCGTCCAGCCCCTCGAGCGTCTGGCCCGGCAGCGCATACATCAGGTCGAGGTTGAAGGTGTCGAACGCGCTCGCGGCTTCTTCCACGGCGGCAATGGCCTGGGCACGGTCGTGCACGCGGCCCAGCGCCTTCAGGTGCTCGTCATTGAAGCTCTGCACGCCCACCGAAAGCCGCGTGACGCCCGCGCTGCGGTAGGCGCGGAAGCGGTTGCGCTCGAAGGTGCCGGGATTGGCTTCGAGCGTGATCTCGCACTCGGGCGCCAGCTTGAGGCGGGCGCGCACGTCGCTGAGTAGGCGGTCGATGGCCTGCGGCGAAAAAAGGCTCGGCGTTCCGCCGCCGATGAAGATGGTGTGGACGGTGCGGCCCCAGATGAGCGGCAGCGCGGCGTCCAGGTCGGCAACGAGCGCGTCGACGTACGCCGCCTCGGGAATGCCCTCAGCCTCGGCCTCGCTGGTGGCGCGCCACTCGTGCGAGTTGAAGTCGCAGTACGGGCACTTGCGCAGGCACCAGGGCAGATGGATGTAGAGCGACAGCGGCGGCAGCGCCGCCAGCTGCAGCGGACCGGGCCGCATCCAGTGCAGCACGTCGTTGGCCTGCGGTGCGCCGGCGGGCTGCGCAGGCTGGATCGGAACGACAGAGGCCATCACTCAGAACCAGCGTTCGCGCATCAGGGCCAGCATGGCCTTGGCCGCCTGGCCCCGGTGGCTGTTGGCGTTTTTCACCTCGGGCGGCAGCTGGGCAAAGGTCTTGCCGAAGTTGGGCAGGTACATGACGGGATCGAAGCCGAAGCCGTTGTCGCCGATGGGCGCGTGCGTGATTTCACCGACCACGCGACCGACTGCGATGAGCGGCTCGGGGTCATCGTGCCCGCGCAGCGCAACCAGCGTGCTGACGAGCGCGGCGCGCCGGTTGGCGACGCCGTCGAGTTGCTCGAGCAGCGCCTTGACGTTGTTGGCATCGCCTTTGGCGTAGCCGAACTGCGTGGCATAGAACGCGGTGTCCACGCCCGGCAGCCCGCCGAAGGCGTCGACGCAAAGCCCCGCATCGTCCGCAATGGCCGGCAGGCCCGTTGCGGCGCTGGCATGGCGCGCCTTGGCCAGGGCGTTTTCGACGAAGGTGCGAAACGGCTCCTCGGCCTCGCCCACGCCCAATGCCGACTGGGGCACGAGCGTCACGGCCAGCTCCGCAAACAGCTGCTGGAGTTCGGCAAGCTTGCCGGCGTTGTTGGAGGCCAGGACCAGTTTCATCGCCATCGACCGATCACTTCGAAAGGAGGGACTGCTGCTGCAGCACGATCAGTTCGCCAATGCCTTTCTCGGCCAGGCCGAGCAGGAGGTTCATCTCTTCGCGCGAGAAGGCCGCGCCCTCGGCGGTGCCCTGCACTTCGACGAAGTGGCCGGCACCGGTCATCACGACGTTCATGTCGGTATCGCAGGCGGAGTCTTCGGTGTATTCGAGGTCGAGCAGCGGCGTGCCGGCAACGATGCCGACGGAAATGGCGGCCACGTGGCCCCTGATGGGCGACGCGGGGATCGTGCCGGCGGCCAGCAGCTTGTTGACGGCGTCCTGCGCGGCAACGAAGGCGCCGGTGATCGCGGCGGTGCGGGTGCCGCCATCGGCCTGCAGCACGTCGCAGTCGAGGTGGATGGTGCGCTCGCCCAGCGCGGCCAGGTCGAACACGGCGCGCATCGAGCGTCCGATGAGGCGCTGGATTTCCTGCGTGCGGCCGCTTTGCTTGCCGCGGGCGGCCTCGCGGTCGCTGCGCGTGTGGGTGGCGCGCGGCAGCATGCCGTACTCGGCCGTGACCCAGCCTTCACCGCTGCCGCGCTTGTGCGGCGGCACGCGCTCTTCGACCGAGGCGGTGCACAGCACGCGCGTCTGGCCGAATTCGATGAGCACCGAGCCCTCGGCGTGGATGGTGAAACCGCGGGTGATGCGCACCGGGCGCAACTGGTCGGCGGCACGGCCGCCGCTTCGTGTGAAAGCAGTCATTTTCTATGAGAGGTATGTGGAACAAAAAGCGCAGACGGCTACGCAAACCGAAGCAGCCAGGGGATCAGGTTTTCTTGGCGGCAGAGCGGCGAATGGCTTCGTTGATTTCGGCAATCGAGCGCTCGATGGCATCTTCGTCGAGGTCGTCGAGCGCATCGAGCTCGCCGTCTGCGGGCATGCCGGCCTGGATGGTGGAGGCAAAGACGCCGTCGTCGATGGTCTCGGTGGAAACGCCGCGGTCTTCACCCGTCGAATCGGGCATCTCCCATTCGAGGGCGATGAGCGTGACGTTGTCGCTGTGCGCGCCACCCTTGCGCAGTGCCATTTCGGCCAGGTCCGGCGCGGCGTCGGACACCGGCTTGTCGGAAGACAGCGTGTGCACGATGACGGCGTCGTCGAGCACGCCCCAGACGCCGTCGGAGCACAGCATGATGCGGTCGCCGCGCTGCAGCTGCAGCGGGGCCGAAATATCGAACAGCGGCGTGGTCGGCGAGCCCAGGCAGGTGAGCAGCAGGTTGCGGTTGACCGGCATGTCCGCGCCATGCGGACGCGGGCGCTCGGCATGCGAATGGTCGCGCGTGCGGGTCAGCAGGCGGCCGTCGCGCACCACGTAGAGGCGCGAGTCGCCGCAGTGCATCCAGGTGGCCGTGGTGCCCTGCAGCAGCGCCGCGACGACGGTGGTGCGCGGCGTGTCGAGCATGGCCTTGTGGCTGGCATAGCGCATGATCTGCTGGTGCGCCGCCATGGCCGATTCGGCCAGGAAGGCCTTGACGTCCTTGACGGTGGGGCGCGCTTCGCGCTGGTAGAGGGCTGCAATGGTCTGCAGCGCCAACTGGGCCGCAACCTCGCCCTCGGGGTGGCCGCCCATGCCGTCGGCCAGCACGAAAAGGCCCGATTCCCGCGTGTAGCAGTAGCCCATGCGGTCTTCGTTCTTGAGACGGCCGCCCTTGCGGCTGACCTGGAATACCGAGAATTTCATGCCGGGCGCGTGGTAGGTGCCGCCGCCCTGGGCAGGGCCTTCTTGTCGAAGGAGCGGATGTTGTCGAATGAAAGCCGCACCTTTTCGCCGACGGTGAGCTTGGTGTAGCGGCGCTCGCCTTCGCGGCTGAGTTCCTTTTGCAGCGCAAAGACCGACTGCGGGCGCGAGAGCGGGTCGAGCGACATGCACCATTCGACCACCTCGATGAGGTTGTCGGAGTACACGCCGCGCAGGCGCGACAGCGACAGGCTGAGCCGGTCTTTCTCGATGCGGCGCGGGGCGTCGTTGGGCGGGTAGCCCTGCATGCAGGCGTAGATGCAGGCGCCAATGGCGTAGATGTCGGTCCAGGGGCCCATCGACGAGTCGCGCCGGTACATCTCGGGTGCGGCAAAGCCGGGGGTGTACATGGGGCGGATGAAGATGCCCTCCTTGCTGAGCACCTCGCGCGCGGCGCCGAAGTCGATCAGCACCGCCCGGTCGTCGTCGGTGACGAAGATGTTGGCGGGCTTGATGTCCAGGTGCAGCATCTTGTACTGGTGCACGATGCGAAGGCCGCGCAGGATCTCGTCGAACAGCGAGCGGATCGTCGATTCGCGGAAGACCTTGGGCCTTTTCAGGTCGCGCGCGGTCACCACGAAGTCCTGCAGGGTGGCGCCCTCCAGGTAGTTCATGACCATGTAGACGGTTTCGTTCTCGCGAAAGAAGTTGAGAACGCTGACCACCGAGGCATGCGAAATCTGCGCGAGCGAGCGCCCTTCCTCGAAAAAGCTCTTGAGGCCGAGCCGGTAGAGCGAGAGCTTTTCGGGTGCGACTTCAGGCGTGAGCTCGCCCGGCCCGCGCGTGGCCAGCGAAGATGGCAGGTATTCCTTGATAGCAACCTGCTGTCCGCTGGGGTCGATGGCGAGGTAGACAACGCCAAAACCGCCTGCGGAAAGCCGGCGAACGATGCGGTAACCGCCAATGACCGTATCGGGCAGCAGGGGCGAAGGCTTGACCTTTGACATAATCCGGGAGTTTCGCCCGAAGGCGATGGTGCGGCAAGCGAACGCCATGCCGACGCCTCGGTGCTTGCAAGCAAAACCATAGTGAGGCGCAATGCCAGTTTACAGCATGACCGGCTATGCCAGTGGCCAGAACGGCCCCGCCGGCAGCCACTCCGAAGCCGAAGCACGGCCTGCCGCCGCGGGCCGCCTCGGGGTCGAAATCCGCTCGGTCAACAGCCGCTTCCTCGACCTCACCTTCAAGTTGCCGGAGGAACTGCGCCAGCATGAAACCGCGCTGCGCGAGCTGCTCACGGGCAAGCTCAAGCGCGGCAAGGTCGAGGTGCGCGCCGCCATCGAGAACACCGCCCAGGCGGGCGTCGTCGAGCCCTCCGTCAAGCTGCTGCAGCGGCTCAACGGCGTGCAGGACGGCATCAAGGCCTGGCTGCCCGGCGCCCGCGAACTGAGCGTGGCCGACGTGCTGCGCCTGGCCGGCGGCGACAGCGCCATGCGCGGCGACTGGGGCAGCGACCTGCTCGAGGTGGCCGGCAAGGCGCTGGATGCGCTGATGTCGGCCCGCCAGCGCGAAGGCGCGCGGCTCGCCAAGATGCTGGAGGCCCACCTGGCCCAGTTGCGCACCCTGGTCGAACAGGCCGGTCCGCTGATCCCGCAGCTGGTCGAGCAGCAGCGCGCTCGTTTCCTGGAGCGCTGGCAGGAAGCCATGGGCCTGACCGGCGGCACCCTGCCCGAGGCCGCCCAGGACCGCGCGCTGACCGAGGCAACCGCCTTCGCCATCCGCATCGACGTGGCGGAAGAGCTCACGCGCCTGAATTCGCACCTCGACGAGATCGAGCGGCTGCTCAAGAAGGGCGGCGAAATCGGCAAGCGGCTGGACTTCCTGATCCAGGAACTGCATCGCGAGGCCAATACACTGGGCTCCAAGTCGGCGGCGCTGGAGCTCACCCGCATCGGCGTGGACATGAAGGTGCTGATCGAGCAGATGCGCGAACAGGTACAGAACATCGAATGAGCGAGCGAATGGACTATCCAGGCAACATCTTTGTCGTGGCGGCACCGAGCGGTGCCGGCAAATCGAGCCTGGTCAAGGCGCTCATGGAGCTGGACACGGCCGTCCAGCCCTCGGTTTCCCACACCACCCGGCCGCCGCGCGGGCAGGAAAAGCACGGCCGGGAGTACTTCTTTACCTCGCCCTCCGAATTCGACGCCATGATCGCGGCGGACGGCTTCGTGGAATGGGCCCACGTGCACGGGCACCGGTATGGCACCTCCAAGAAGGCCATCGAGGAGCGCATTGCCCAGGGGGCCGACGTCATCCTGGAAATCGACTTCCAGGGCGCCATCCAGATCCGCAAGACCTTCGCCAATGCGGTCATGATCTTCATCCTGCCGCCCAGCTGGGAAGAACTGCGCTCCCGGCTGGAGCGGCGCGGCGAAGACAGCGCGGCCGTCATCGAGCTGCGCCTCAAGAACGCCGCCGAAGAAATGGCCCGCGCGGGGGAATTCGACTTCGTTATAATCAACGAGTTATTTGAGCGCGCGCTTTTCGATCTCAAGGCGATCGTCCACGCTCAGCGGCTTCGGTATTCTGCACAGCGCCGCGCACGTGCCGACACATTCGCCGCCCTGAACATCCCCTGATTTCCTGCTCACCGACCGAAAGATTCCATCATGGCCCGCATCACCGTCGAAGATTGCCTGCTTCAGATCCCCAACCGCTTCCAGCTGGTCCTGGCCGCCACCTACCGTGCGCGCATGCTGAGCCAGGGCCATGCACCCAAGATCGAGAGCAAGAACAAGCCCGCCGTCACGGCCCTGCGCGAAATCGCCGAAGGCAAGATCGGCCTCGAAATGCTCAAGAAGGTGCCGGGCTGATCGTTGTTCTGACGCAGCCCTGCAACGAAAAGGCACCGCCGAGCGGTGCTTTTTTTACGTCTGGACGCGTCCATAGAGCGGTCACGCTAAAGTGGTAGCCATGAGCGCGGTTGCCAAACATCAGTCCCATGCCCCCGCGGGGGGCACGCCCAAGCCGAGTCCGGCGGCGCTGAATGCGGCTGCCGCGAGCTTTGCCGCGCTGACCGCCAGGCTCGACTACCTGAGCCCCGAAGACACCGAGCTGGTCCGCCGCGCCTACCGCTTTGCCGACGAAGCCCACCTGGGCCAGCTGCGCAACAGCGGCGAGCCCTACATCACCCACCCCATCGCCGTGGCGGCGCAGTGCGCCGAATGGAAGCTCGACGCCCAGGCGCTGATGGCCGCCCTGCTGCACGATGCCATCGAGGACTGCGGGGTCACCAAGCCCGAACTGATCGAGCGCTTCGGCGCGCCGGTGGCCGAACTGGTCGACGGGCTCACCAAGCTGGACAAGCTGCAGTTCAATACCCGCGAGGAAAACCAGGCCGAATCGTTCCGCAAGATGCTGCTGGCCATGGCGCGCGACGTGCGGGTCATCCTGGTCAAGCTGGCCGACCGCACGCACAACATGCGCACGCTCGACGATGCGCCGCGCGAGAAATGGGCCCGGATCTCGCGCGAAACGCTCGAGATCTACGCGCCCATCGCGCACCGGCTGGGCCTGAACCAGACCTACCGCGAACTGCAGGAGCTGTCGTTCCGCCACCTGAAACCCTGGCGCTATGCCACCCTGTCCAAGGCCGTGGCCAAGGCGCGCGGGCGCCGCCGCGACCTGATCCAGAAGGTGCAGCGCGAGGTCGAGACCGCCTTTGCCAACGCCAACATGACGCTGCGCATTGCCGGACGCGAAAAAACGCTCTATTCGATCTACCGCAAGATGGAGGAGAAGCACCTGAGCTTCGCCCAGGTGACCGACATCTACGGCTTTCGCCTGATCGTGCCGAACGTGATCGCCTGCTACACGGGCCTGGGCATCCTGCACCAGATGTACAAGCCGCTGCCGGGCAAGTTCAAGGACCACATCGCGATCGCCAAGCTCAACGGCTACCAGTCGCTGCACACCACGCTGGTGGGCCCGGCCGGCGTGAACGTGGAATTCCAGCTGCGCACCGAGGCCATGCACGTGGTGGCCGAATCGGGCGTGGCGGCGCACTGGCTCTACAAGGCGGCCGAGCCGAATGCGGCCAGCAACGACCGGCTCGGCACCAAGTGGCTGCAGTCGCTGCTCGACATCCAGGACGAAACCCGCGACGCCGCCGAGTTCTGGGACCACGTCAAGGTCGACCTGTTTCCGGACGCCGTTTATGTCTTCACGCCGAAGAGCCAGATCCTGGCACTGCCGCGCGGCGCCACGGTGGTCGACTTTGCCTACGCCATCCACAGCAACATCGGCGACCACACCTCCGCGGCACGCATCAACGGCGACCAGGTGCCGCTGCGCACGGAGCTCAAGAACGGGGACGTGGTCGAGGTCATTACCGCGCCCGTGTCCACGCCCAATCCCGCGTGGCTCGGCTTCGTGCGAACCGGCCGGGCGCGCTCCAAGATCCGCCACTACCTGAAGACCCTGGCCCATGCCGAATCCGAAGGCCTGGGCGAGAAGCTGCTGGCGCAGGCGCTGCGCGCCGAAGGCCTCAGCAAGCTGCCGACCGAGGATGCCGAGCACCAGGCGCTGTGGGAAAAGCTGCTGCGCTTCACGGGCAACCGCACGCGCGCCGAGCTGCTGACCGACATCGGCCTGGGCAAGCGGATTGCCAGCATCGTGGCAAAGCGGCTGGTGGCCATGCTGTCCGAACTCGGCGAGCGGCCCGATGCGCTGCTGCTGAGCCGCGAGCGCTTCATCTCGCACGAAACCATTTCCCAGGGCGCCGTCACGCTGGACGGCAGCGAGAACTCGTCGGTGCGCTTTGCGCTGTGCTGCCGGCCGATTCCGGGCGACGAGATCATCGGCTACCTCGGCCATGGCGAAGGGCTGGTCGTGCACACCGAGTCCTGCGGCGTGGGCCAGCGCCTGCGCCACAAGGACAGCGAGCGTTTTTTCGCGGTCGAATGGGCGGACGAACCGACCCGCACCTTCGAAACCGGCGTGGTCATCACGGTGCGCAACGACAAGGGCGTGCTCGCGCGCGTGGCCGCGACCCTGGCGGACGCCGAAGCCGACATCACGCACGTCGAAATGGCCGACGAGACGCCGCAGGATTCGACCGACCTGCGCTTCGTGATTGCCGTGCGCGACCGCACCCACCTCGACAGCGTGCTGCGCGCCGCGCGGCGCACGGCCTCGGTGCTGACCGCCGCAAGAACGGTTCCCGCGCCCTGACCGGCGGGCAGGAAGGCTAGCGCGCCGTGCCCGCGCCCGGTGGCGCCGGATAGCTGACCGACAACAGCTCGACCTCATGGGCACCGCCCGGCGTCACGAGCTTCACCACGTCGCCTTCACGCGACTTGAGCAGCGCGCGGGCGATCGGGGAAATCCAGCTGACCTGCGACTGCGCGCTGTCCGCCTCGTCGATGCCCAGGATCGTCACGCTGCGCTCGTCGCCGGTCTCGTCGACATAGCGCACCGTCGCGCCAAAGAACACCTGGTCGCTGCCATGATGGACCGAGGGATCGGTCACTTCGGCGATTTCGAGCCGCTTGGTGAGAAAACGGATGCGCCGATCGATCTCCCGCAGCCGCTTCTTGCCGTAGAGATAGTCGCCATTCTCGGAGCGGTCGCCGTTCTTGGCGGCCCAGTGCACCGCCTCGACAACCTTCGGCCGCTCTTCGTCCATCAGCTGAAGCAGTTCGTCGCGCAGCCGGGCATAGCCGGCCGGCGTCATGTAGTTCTTGCTGCCGCTCGGCAGCGCGGGGACGGTGCTCTCGCCGCTGTCGTCGTCACCGTCGCTCTCGGTTTCCTTGGTGAATGCTTTGCTCAACTTGGTAGAACCTCTGGTCTCAAGGAAGGGATGGGCTTTTCACCGTATTTTCAGCATTCGCGACAGGACACGCAGCGGCGCCGTCACGCGCCACGAGTTTGAGGTCCGCAGTGCCGCGCATTGCGCTTCCAGGTGCGAGGCGCGCAATCTCGCGCGCTCCAGGTCCTGCGCCAGAACGGCATGGCTGCGCTGTAACTCTTCCAGTTCACGCTGCCGCAAAACACCTTCGGCGATCGCCCCGCTCAATTGATGCTGGCAGGCCGCACGGCCGGCAATGGCCTCATCCAGTTCGCGCTGCTGCCCGGCGCGGCCGGCCATCGCCTCATCGAGTTTCCGCTGGAGAACCGCACGCTCGGACACGGCCTTGTCGAGCTCGCGCTTGATCGCCACGCGGTCCAGGGTGGCCTGGGAAGGAAATTCGATGCCGGGCGCCTGCGCGGTGTGGGCAGCAAGCTCCCTGCCCACCCGGACCTTCGACGGCACCGCCGTCTCCCGATGAGCCGACAGTGCCCGTTCCCTGTCGACCTTCGCGCCGAGGACCGGATGCAGCTTGTCATAGAGGTACGCCGGGTCCTCGACGAGACGCGGGAAGTCGAGCATCACCAGCGGCACGTCGTGCTTGACCAGCGTGTGCATCAATTCATGAAAGCCCAGCGCAAGAAGGCGCGCTTCGTCGATCGGGTTGAGCGAATAGACGATGCCGCCCGGCGTGGTCCCCCACGACTCCCAAAGCCGGCAATCGTCCGGCAGGCCTTCCATGGCATACCGCGCACGCAGTTCGTTGACCACGCGGCTGGCAGAGGCTTCCACGATGCTGCGCATCGGAAAGATCACCGCATCGAGCGCGATGGACGGATCCGCGAGCAGGCGCGTGGCGTAGGCATGCAGCCAGGGCGACTTGATGACGTAGGGCAGCTGGGGGTTGTCGAACGGCAGGTCCTCGAGCCCCGCGTTGGCGTCCTCGTTATAGGTGCTCGCTGCCGGATGCCTGGCAAGGTGCGTATCCAGCCCGCAAGCCGCCAGGTACTGAACGAGGAAGGTGGTGCCGGCGCGCCCCGTGCCGGCAATCATCAGGTGGTTTTTTCTTGCAGGCGTCATCCGTGCAGCGTCCGGGTTGGCGCCGGTCCTTCCAGCGAAGCCATGATCTGCTCCACCGCGACGGAGACATCGCAACTGGAAGTGTCGACGGTGAGAGCAGGGTTTGCCGGGGCTTCGAAGGTGTCGGACACGCCGGTGAAGCGCGTAATCGCGCCCTGCCGCGCTCGCGCGTACATCCCCTTGGGGTCGCGCCGCTCGCAGACTTCCAAGGGCGCATGCACGAAGACCTCGTGGTACGAAGGGCCGACGATCGAGCGTGCGAGCTCCCTGAGCGCCTGCAGCGGTGAAACGACGGCAACGATTGCCACGATGCCCTGCTCGTTCAACAGCCGCGCGATGTGGGCAATGCGGCGGATGTTCTCGTGGCGGTCTTCCGCGCTGAAGCCGAGCCCGCGGTTCAAACCCTCGCGGACCTCGTCGCCGTCCAGCCGCACGGCACCCACGCCCCTGGCGCGCAGCAAGGGCTGCAAGGCAGCGGCGATGGTGGACTTTCCCGCGCCGGACAGCCCCGTGAGCCAAATGACGGGAGGCGGCCGCAGTGTTGTCGAGGCAGGACGATCGTCGTCGGGATTCTGCAACTGTTCTGGCATCGAAAAACAGGTCTGGCCGGACGCGGCGCCCCAGGACAGGGGCTCACCCGGCGTGAAGGAAGACGAAGGTTCTCAAGCGGCCCGTTTTCTTCCGGCTCCTCCGGTGAACAGCAAGAATGCCTCAACAACACCCGAAGGTCGAGAGCGTCTGGCGCAGGATCGGCCGCATCGCACGGAGCCCCGGAACGGGAACATTGCCAGTGATCTCGTTGAACGGAAAAAGATTCCGCAGAGAGGCGCGCAAAAAGAAAAAGGGTTAGGACACGTAATGTCCTAACCCTTCAAAGAGTGGTGCGGCTGGCAGGAATTGAACCCACGACCCCTTGGTTCGTAGCCAAGTACTCTATCCAACTGAGCTACAGCCGCACAGCTATCGATTATAGCATCCATTTTTGGCCCTTGGCGGACCAAGCTCAGAAATGAATGCAGGTGGTAGGCCGTGATGGGCTTGAACCATCGACCAACGGATTATGAGTCCGCTGCTCTAACCAGCTGAGCTAACGGCCCACGAGAGGCCACGATTCTATTCGCGGCGCCGCTCACTTGCGGTGGCTCAGCGCATTGCTGACCAGCCGCGAGGTGATGTCGACGATCTGGATCATGCGCTCATAAGGCATGCGGGTCGGGCCGATCACGCCCAGCGTGCCCACCACCTGCCCGTCGACCTCGTAGTTGGCGCTGACGATGGAAAGCTCCTCGATCGGTACCACCTGGCTCTCGCCGCCGATGAAGATGCGCACACCCTCGGCCTTGCTCGACACATCGAGCAGACGCATGAGCTGCGCCTTCTGCTCGAAGAGCTCGAAGGCACGGCGCAGCTGCCCCATGTCGCTCGAAAAATCGGTGACGGAAAGCAGGTTGCGCTCGCCGGATATCACCACGTCGTCTTCCTGCGCCTCGGTGAGCACTTCGGAACTGACCTTGACCGCCGCCTGCATCAGCGCGGCAATCTCGCCACGCAGTTTTTCGACTTCGGACTGCAGGCGGTCGCGCACCTGCTCGATGGTCAGGCCCGCGTAGTGAGCATTGATGTAGTTGGATGCTTCCACCAGCTGCGACTGCGTGTAATCGGCCTCCGGAAAGATCACGCGGTTCTGCACGTCGCCGTCGGGCGAAACGATGATCACCAGCAGCCGCCGGTCCGAAAGCCGCAGGAACTCGATCTGCTTGAAGACCGAGGCCCGCCGCGGCGCCATGACGACGCCGACGAACTGCGACAGGTTGGACAGCAGGTTGGCCGCGTTGGCAATCACCTTCTGCGGCTGGTCGGGCGCAAGGCTTGGTGTGTTCATCTGCTCGCGCTGCGCCGTGAGCATGGTGTCGACGAACAGCCGGTAGCCGCGCGCGGTGGGAATGCGTCCGGCCGAGGTGTGCGGGCTCGCGATCAGCCCCAGCGACTCCAGGTCGGACATGACGTTGCGGATGGTCGCGGGAGACAGGTCAAGGCCCGGGGCGCGCGACAAAGTCCGCGACCCGACCGGTTGGCCTTCGGCGATATAACGCTCGACCAGCGTCTTGAGGAGCAACTTGGCACGGTCGTCCAGCATTGCAAGATTTTAGTGTTGTAATTTGTAGATGACTTCCCGCTTTCGTCACGTCGCGCTGATCGGCAAATACCAGGCTTCAGGCGCCCGGGCGCAGGCCGATGCCCGCGACGGCGTGATGGAAGATATCGGCGCCTTCCTGGAATCGCAAGGGTGCGAGGTGTTCGTCGAAAAATCGGCGGCCGAGGAGGCCGATGCACACGCCAGCGTCGGCGGCCGCTACCAGCCGCTGAGCGTCGAGGAAATCGGCCAGCGCTGCGATCTGGGCCTGGTGGTGGGAGGCGACGGAACCATGCTGGGCATCGGCCGGCAGCTTGCCTGCTACGGGATCCCGCTGATCGGCATCAACCGCGGCCGGCTCGGGTTCATCACCGACATTCCGCTGGACAACTACCAGGCCACGCTGATTCCGATGCTGGCCGGCGAATACGAGGAAGACCACCGCAGCCTCATGCATGCGCAGGTGATGCGCGACGGTGCCTCGGTGTTCGATGCGCTGGCCATGAACGACGTGGTGGTCAATCGCGGCGCCACCTCGGGCATGGTCGAGCTGCGCGTTTCGGTGGGCCGGCATTTCGTGGCCAACCAGCGCGCCGACGGCCTGATCATCGCGTCGCCCACGGGTTCGACGGCCTATGCGCTCTCGGCCGGCGGGCCGCTGCTGCATCCGGCGGTGCCGGGCTGGGTGCTGGTGCCCATTGCGCCGCACACGCTGTCGAACCGCCCGGTGCTTCTGCCCGATGCCGACGAGATCGTGATCGAACTGGTGGCGGGGCGCGACGCCAGCGCCAATTTCGACATGCAGTCCTTGGCATCGCTCGCGATCGGCGATCGCGTGGTGGTGCGCCGATCCGACTTCCGCGTGCGCTTCCTGCACCCACGCGGGTGGAGCTATTTCGACACGCTGCGCAAGAAACTTCACTGGAACGAAGGGGGCTCCTGACATGGCGCTGCGACGCATCGCATTGCGCGACTTCGTGATCGTGCGATCACTCGAACTCGACCTGTCGGCAGGTTTCACGGTATTGACCGGCGAGACCGGCGCGGGCAAGTCGATATTGATCGATGCGCTCCAGCTGGCGCTCGGCAACCGGGCCGACGCGGGCGCGGTGCGCGAAGGCGCCGAACGGCTCGACGTCAGCGCCGAATTCGACGCCGACCCGGCGCTTGCGGCCTGGCTCGATGAGGGCGGATTCGAAAACGGCGACGCCCTGCTGCTGCGCCGCACCGTCGACCTGCAGGGCCGCAGCCGCGGCTGGATCAACGGCAGCCCGGCCACCGCCACCCAGCTGCGCGAGCTCGGCGACCGCCTGCTCGACATCCATGGTCAGCATGCATGGCAAAGCCTGACGCGCCCCGAAGCCGTGCGCGGCCTGCTCGACGCCTATGCCGGTGTACGCACCGATGCGCTCGATGCCGCCTGGCAGAGCTGGCGCCAGGCGCTTTCCGCGCTCGACCACGCGCGCTCGGCCCAAGACTCGCTGCTGCGCGAACGCGAGCGGCTGCAATGGCAGATCGCCGAAGTCATGAAGCTGGCGCCGGCCGAAGGCGAGTGGGAAGAGCTTTCGACCCAGCACGCGCGCGTCTCCAATGCGCAGGCGCTGATCGACGCGGCGCAGGGCGCGAGCCAGGCGCTCGAAGACGATGACAACGGCGCCCTCGCCGCGCTGTCGCGCGCCGTCACGCTGCTGCAGAACTGCGAGCACATCGAGCCCGAATTCCGCGCCCTCGGCGAGGTGCTGGCCTCCAGCGTCGCCCAGGCTTCCGATGCCGCCCACACGCTGCACAGCTACCTGCGCGACGCTGAGGCCGATCCCAAGCAGCTGGCCGAGCTCGACGAGCGCATGGGGCTGTGGATGTCGCTCGCGCGCCGCTATAAACGCACGCCGGACGACCTGCCGGCGCTGCTGGCCGGCTGGCAGGCCGAGTTGCAGGCGCTCGACGCGCAGAGCGATCTCGCAGGCCTGGAGCGCGCCGAGCAAGCTGCGCAGCAGGCCTACATGAAGGAAGCCAAGGCGCTCGCCAAGGCGCGCAAGCTGGCCGCCCCGCGGCTGTCCGACGCGGTCACGCAGGCGATGCAGGGGCTTGGCATGCAGGGCGGGCGCTTCGAGGTCGAGCTGCAGCCGCTGGCGCAGCCGGGCCGCGCGGGTCTCGAAGACGTTGCCTTTCTCGTGAGCGGCCATCCCGGGAGCACGCCGCGCCCCATCGGCAAGGTGGCTTCGGGCGGCGAACTCTCGCGCATCGCCCTGGCCATCGCGGTCACGACCAGCCAGCTCGGCGCCGCGCAGACGCTGATCTTCGACGAGGTCGATGCCGGCGTCGGCGGGGCCGTGGCCGAGACCGTGGGCCGCCTCATGAAGCAGCTCGGGCGCGATCGCCAGGTGCTGGCGGTCACCCATCTGCCGCAGGTCGCCGCCTGCGCCGACCACCACCTGGTGGTGGCCAAGCGCCAGACCACGGCCATCGGCCAGGACGGCCCGCGCACCGAAAGCGGCGTCTCGCGGCTCGACGACGACACCCGCGCCCGTGAAATCGCCCGCATGCTCGGCGGCGAGAAGCTTTCCCAGACCTCGCTGGCGCATGCCCGTGAAATGCTGGGCCACAAGACTTCGGCGGCGCTGTGATGGACCTCGACCTCGTGCTCATCACCGGCATGTCGGGCTCGGGCAAGTCGGTGGCGCTGCATGCGCTGGAAGACGCCGGCTACTACTGCGTCGACAACCTGCCGCCCGAACTGCTGACGGCCTTCATCGCGCTGCAGCACGAGCAGCAGGCCACGCGCGTGGCCATTGCGATGGACGTGCGCAGCGGCGTGTCGCTGCCGATCGTCCCGCAGCAGCTCGAGGCCTTGCGGCAGGACGGCGTGTCGCTGCGCTCGCTTTTTCTCGACGCGACCACCGACGCACTGCTGCGGCGCTATTCGGAAACCCGCCGGCGCCATCCGCTGTCGCGCCAGGAGGGCCGCAACGACGTGCCCGAACAGGAGCGCGTGCTGGTGCAGGCCATCGAACTCGAGCGCGAGCTGCTGGCCGACCTGCGCGACGGCGCCGACGTGATCGACACCAGCCTCATCCGGCCGGCCCAGCTGCAGAGCTACATCAAGGCACTGATCTCGGCGCCGCAGAGCAGCGCATTGACGCTGGTGTTCGAATCCTTCGCCTTCAAGCGCGGCGTGCCGCTGGATGCCGACTACGTGTTCGACGTGCGCATGCTGCCCAATCCGCACTACGTGCCCGCGCTGCGGCCGCTCACGGGGCGCGATGCGCCGGTGGTCGAATGGCTGCGCGAGCACGACGACGTCGCGCGCATGTACGACGACATCGAGCAGTTCCTCTCGCGCTGGCTCGATGCGCTGGCGCGGGACCATCGCAGCTACGTGACCGTGGCCATCGGCTGCACGGGCGGCCAGCACCGCTCGGTGTTCCTGGTCGAGCAGCTCGCGCGGGCCTTCGGAGCCCGCTGGGTCGCCCTCAAGCGGCACCGCGAACTCGACGCGGGCTGAGCCCGTGTCCGCCGGCTAGTCCGCGCTGCTCTCGAGCAGCTTGCGCATCGGCGCCGGCAGCCCCAGCCGGCCCCACTCCTGGGCATCCACCCAGCGTGCGGCATCGCCTTGCGGCTGGCTGTCCTGAAGCAGGACCGGGTGCAGGTGCAGGTCCTTGTGGGTCAGCACATGCACGAAAGGGGGCAGGTCCCGGGCGCCCGCCAGCGCCGCCGGCGGCAGCGCGGCCAACAGCGCTTCGCGGCTCTCGAACACGGGCGGGCAGTAGAGCCCGGCCCAGATGCCCTTGGCCGGCCGCTTCTCCAGCCAGACGCGACCTTGCGCATCGCGCGCGAGCAGCGCCCAGAGCGACTGGGCGCTGCGCTTGAGCTTGCGCGTCTTGACCGGGTAGCGCTCCGGCTGGCCTTCGCGCAGCCCCACGCATGTCTTGTTCAGCGGACAGATCATGCAGCTTGGCTTGCGCGGCAGGCAGACCGTGGCGCCCAGGTCCATCACGCCCTGCGTGTAACTCGCGATCGCTTCCTTCTGTTCGGCCGGCGGCAGCAGCCGGGTGGCCCGGTCCCACAGTGCGCGTTCCTGCGCCGACGAAGACATGTCGCCGCCGAAGCCGAGCACGCGCGTCAGCACGCGCTTGACGTTGCCGTCGAGAATCGCGACCCGCTCGCCGAAGCAGAAGGCCGCGATCGCCGCGGAAGTGGAGCGGCCGATGCCGGGCAGGGTCTCGAGCTCGGCGGCCGTGCGCGGAAATTCGCCGCCGAAGCGCGCCACCACCTCCTGCGCACAGCGGTGCATGTTGCGGGCACGGCTGTAGTAGCCCAGGCCGCTCCAGAGCCCGAAGACCTCGTCCTCGGTGCCGTCGGCCAGCGCCCGCACGGTCGGAAAGCGTTCGAGAAAGCGCGCGAAGTACCCGAGCACGGTCGAGACCTGGGTCTGCTGGAGCATGATCTCCGACAGCCACACGCGGTAGGGATCCCGCGTGTTCTGCCAAGGCAGCGCGCTGCGCCCGTGGCTGCGCTGCCAGGCCACGACGCGCTCGGCAAAATCGGCCGGCGCCTGGGGCTGCACGGCCGCAGCCGGCACCGGACGATCAGGCCGCCGCACGCAGCTCGCCGACGGCGGCAGCGGCTGCCGGCCTTCCCTGTTGCGCAATGGCCGAGGTGAATTCATGGAGCCGAAGCTGCAGCTCGGCCAGGCTGCTTTCTTGCTGGGCCAGCTCGAGCAGGCGTTCGTCGAGGTTGCCAGCCGCATTCTGGATGCGCTCGATCGCCTCGATGCGCTTGCTGAAATTGCGGCGGCGCTCCTTCAGCTGCGCATCGATCTGGGCGCTGGCGCCCTTGCTCCAGCGCTCGACCTCGGTCATGGCCGCTTCGTTGACCAGCCGCAGCCGGCTTGCGAGCGCCCGCACCAGCTTGTCGCAGAAGTCCGCCTGCGCGAGCTTCAGCAGATTACCCACGCCCAGGTAGTGGATGTGGCTGCGCTCGATCTGGCTGAGCTCCTGCTCGAAGCTCGTCAGGTCGGGCTCGGCGGGCGCCTGCAGGGTAAAGCCCTGCTCCGCGTTGAGCTGGCGGAACGTGGCGTGCAGCATCGACTGGATCTCGGCCGTCGTCGCCTGCACTTCGCGCAGGTTGTTGCGCAGCGAGTCGAAGGTCTCGCCGTACACCTTGCGCACGTTGAACTTGACGCCCGGGCGCTTGAGCGCAGCCGAAAGCCGCACCATGTCTTCCTTCAGCGCAGTGCGGCCGAGCACGGCGTACACCTCGCGCAGCAGCTTGCCCTGCACGGAACGCAGCGCAAGGATGCGCGTGTTGCTGCCCTCGAACTCGGTCTGTTCCTGGTCGATGCGCGCGCGCATGTGCCGGATGACCGACACGTTCTTGCCGCGCAATCCCTGCAGCTCGAGCGCCTGCTCCGACAGGTCGCGCTGGCGCACTTTCAGGATGCGCTCGGCCTCGGTCCGCAATGCCACCATGCCGGCATCCACCGCGAGCCGCAGCATGGTTTCGCGCTTGCCGAGCACGCCTTCCGCGAGCAGCGTCTCGAAGGCCGGCAACCGGCTCGCGTCGAGCAGCCGCGCATCGCGCTGGATCTTTGCCTGCAGGCCCTTCTGCGCCGACACCGGCAGCACCTGCACCAGCGGCACCTCGAGGAACTTGGCCGCGACCTCGCGCTGGCGTTCGATCTGCAGTTCGATCTGCGCGGGCGTGCTCAGCGAGTCCCACATCGTGTCGATCTTGTTGAGCACCACGAAGCGCGTGTCGCTGCCTTCGCTTTCGGTGACCAGGTGCTCGCGCCAGATCGACAGGTCGGAGCGCGTGACGCCGGTTTCGGCGCCCAGGATGAAGACCACGGCATGCGCCTGCGGGATCAGGCTCACCGTGAGTTCGGGCTCGGCGCCGATGGCGTTCAGGCCCGGGGTGTCGAGAATCACCAGCCCCTGCTCCAGCAGCGGATGCGGCATGTTCAGGATGGCATGGCGCCAGCGCGGAATCTCGACCCGGCCCTCGGCGTCCTGCACGGGGTTGTCGTCCGGCGTCTCCTCGTTCCAGAAGCCCAGCGCGTGCGCCTCGTCCTTGCTGACCCAGCGCACCTCGGCCACCTTGCTCATGGCCTGGGCCAGCTGGTCGGCATTGGCCACGTCGATCGCGATTTCGGTCCAGCGCGCGGCCTTTTCGCGCCAGTGCGTAAGCGAATGGGGCTCCAGGCGGGTCTCGATCGGCAGCAGCCGCAGCTTGGGCGACAGCGCGGCGTCGTAGCCCAGCTCGGTCGGGCACATCGTGGTGCGCCCGGCGCTGGCCGGCATGATGCGGCGACCGTAGGCCGCGAAGAAGATCGCGTTGATGAGTTCCGACTTGCCGCGCGAGAACTCCGCCACGAAGGCCACCATGACCTTGCTGGTGCGGATCTGCAGCTCGAGGCCGCGCAGGCGCTCGGCCACCGCCTGGTCGAGCAGCTCGTTCTCGGTCAGCCAGCGGGACAGCCACTGCAGGCGGTGCGCGAAATTGCTTCGCCAGGCACCGTGCTGATCGAGTTGTTGATTGAAAGAGCGGCTCAAGGGAAATATGTAAGAAAGAACTTACAAATATAGCATTGCAAACTGGGAAGCAGGCGATTGCAGGATATGCCAACCTGGCGGCTAAGACACTATTTTTGACAATTCGGACAATAGTAAGTGGAACGCTGCCCCTGGCGCAGCAGCCGGATGGGCGTTGCGCAGACCCGACAGGGCTCGCCGGCCCGCCCGTAGACGGTGGCCTCGAGCTGGAAATAGCCGTTCTGCCCGTCCACATTGGAAAAGTCGCGCAGCGTGCTGCCGCCCTTCTCGACCGCCCTGGCCAGGATTTCGCGCACGGCCGCATGGAGCCGGGCCGCCCTCGGCCGGCTGATGCGCGCAGCCGAAAGCGTGGGCCGGATGCCGGCCTGGAACAAGGCCTCTGACGCGTAGATGTTTCCAACGCCCACCACCACGTCGCCCGCGAGCAGCACCTGTTTCACCGCGGCCTTGCGCTTGCGAAGGCCTGCGTGGAACGCGTCCAGGTCGAAAGCGTCGCCCAGCGGCTCCATGCCGAGGCCGCCGAGCAGCTTGATGGCCCATGGCGCGGCCTCGTCTTCCACGTAGACCACGGCGCCGAAGCGGCGCGGATCGTTCAGCCGCAGCGTGCCGAGCTCGGTCACCAGATCGAAGTGATCGTGAACGCCCGGCGGAGGCAGCGCCGCATCGAAGCGCAGGCTGCCCGACATGCCCAGGTGCAGCAGCAGCAGGCCGCGGTCCAGGTCGATCAGCAGGTACTTTCCGCGCCGGCGCACCTGCAGCACGCGGCGCCCGACCAGCGCCTCGGGCACCACCATCAGCGCCCAGCGCAAGGGCTTGCCGATGCGGACCGCAGCTATGCGTGCACCGGCGATGCGTTCGGCAAAACCGCGCCGCGTCACTTCGACTTCAGGAAGCTCAGGCATGAAATAAAAACTCCGGGCTGCGACGAAGCCCCACGCGGTGCTCGCTCAAAAGCTTGGATTATTATGGTTCGATGATTCCATCGCTCCGCCGACACCGCCTTGCGGCGGCCGCGTCTTTCGTCGTGTTGCTGGCTTGTGCCGCCCAGGCACAAAGCTCCGATCCCGCCGCGCCCAAGGGCCCGGCCCCCGCCATCGAACGGCCGGCACCATCCCGCCCCGGGACCAGGCCGGCGCCGGCCGCAGCCGCAGCCGCCGCGAAGCCGGCCGGCGACCCCGAGGCCCAGCCCTCCGCACTGACGGCCGAGCTGTTCTACGAAATCCTGATGGGCGAGATGACTGCGCGCTCCGGCGATCCCGGATCGGGCTATGCGCTGGTGCTCGACGCGGCCCGGCGGCTGCGCGACGGCAAGCTGTTCCAGCGCGCGGTCGAGATCGCGCTGCAGTCGCGCTCCGGCGACGCGGCGCTCGCGGCCGCTCGTGCCTGGCAGGAGACGCTGCCCAACTCGCGCGATGCACGGCGCATCGAGCTGCAGATACTGATCGCGCTCAACCGCATCGGCGAAACGGTGGAGCCGCTGCGGGCCGAGATCGCCGCCACGCCGCAGATCGAGAAGCCGATGCTGATGGCGGTGATCGCGCGCAACTACTCGCGCGCCTCCGACAAGAAGCAGGCCGCCTCGGTGGTCGAGCAGGCGCTGTCCGACGAACTCAAGAGCCCGGCCACCGGCGCGCTGGCTTGGGCCACCATCGGCCGCATGCGTCTGAATGCCGGCGACACCTCCGGCGCCCTGGACGCCGCGTTCAAGGGCCAGCAGATGGACCCCGCCTCCGATGCACCGGCCGCGCTCGCGCTCGAGATGATCGACCCCGGCCAGCCGCTCGCGGAGCCGATCGTCACGCGCTACCTGGCCAACAACCCCAAGGCGCCACCCGACCTGCGCATCGCCTACGCGCGCGTGCTGGTCGAGAACCGGCGCTATGCGGATTCCACCGCGCAGCTGCAGGCGCTCACCGCGGCGCGGCCCGAACTGGCCGAGCCCTGGCTGCTGCTCGGCAGCCTGCAGGCGCAGGCCCGGCAGGACGCGGCGGCCGAAACGTCGCTCAAGCGCTACATCGAGCTGGCGGCCAACCAGAAAGACCCGGACGACCGCCAGCGCGGCACCACGCAGGCCTACCTCGTCCTCTCGCAGCTGGCGGAGCGCCGCAAGGACTTCACGGCCGCGGAGCGCTGGCTCGCACGCGTCGACAGCACCGACGACCTCGTGGTCGCGCAGACGCGCCGCGCGGGCCTGCTGGCGCGCCAGGGCAAGCTGCCGCAGGCGCGCGAACTCGTGCGCGGCCTGCCCGAGCGCACGCCCGAAGACAAGAAGCAGAAATTCCTCGCCGAAGTACAGCTGCTGCGCGATGCCAAGCAGTACCAGGCGGCCTACGACATGCTGGCGCAGGCTTCCGCCGCTGCCCCGAACGACAGCGACCTCGTCTACGACCAGGCCATGGTGGCCGAAAAGCTCAACCGCCTCGACGAGATGGAGCGGCTGCTGCGCAAGCTGATCGAGCTCAAGCCCGAGAACCAGAACGCCTACAACGCGCTCGGCTACTCCTTTGCCGATCGCAAGATCCGCCTCGACGAGGCCCGCATGCTGATCCAGAAGGCCGTGCAGCTGGCGCCTGAAGACCCGTTCATCGCGGACAGCCTGGGCTGGGTGGAATTCCGGCTGGGCAACACGACCGAGGCCATTCGCATCCTCGAGACAGCCTACAAGACCCGGCCCGACCCGGAAATCGGCGCGCATTTCGGCGAGGTGCTCTGGGCCACCGGCCAGAAGGACCGTGCGGTCACGATCTGGAAGGAAGCCCTGCTGAGCGATGCCGAGAACGAGACCCTGCAGGAAACGCTCAAGCGCCTGCGGGTCAAGCCGTGAGCGTGCCCGCCCCCCGCCTTGCCGACGGGGGCCGCCGCGCCCTCCTGCTCGCGGGCGGGGCCGCGCTGCTCTCGATCGCCGGCTGCGCCCAGCTGGCGGGCGGCTCCTCCGCACCCCGAAGCGCGGACAGCTGGAGCGGCCGCATGTCGCTGCGCATCGACAGCCAGCCGGTACAGACCTTCTCGGCATTGTTCGAATTGCGCGGCTCCCCCGAGGCGGGCGAGCTCTCGCTCACGAGCCCGATCGGCAGCACCCTGGCCCAGCTGCACTGGTCGCCCGGCGAAGCCCTGCTCAAGAACGGCAGCGAGACCCGGCGCTTCGACTCGGTCGATGCACTGATCGAGGCCGCCACCGGCGCGGCCATACCGGTCGGTGCGCTGTTCGGCTGGCTCGCGGGCCGCGACGAGCGCGTGCCGGGCTGGCGCCCCGACCTCGCGCAGGTTGCGAACGGCCGCCTGCAGGCCACCCGCGAGTCCCCCGGCCCCACGGCGGACCTGCGCATCGTCTTCGAGCGGTCATGAAGGCGATCTACGACCTTCCCGCACCGGCCAAGCTCAACCTCTTCCTGCACATCACCGGCCGGCGCGAAGACGGCTACCACCTGCTGCAGTCGGTCTTCATGCTGATCGACTGGTGCGACACGCTCCACGTCGAACTCCGCAGCGACGGCCAGCTCAGCCGCGAAGACCTCACGACCGAACTGCCGCCCGACGACCTCGTGCTGCGCGCGGCGCGGGCGCTGCAGGCGCATGCGGCGCCCGGCCAGGGCGCCCACATCGGCGTTGCCAAGCAGGTGCCGGCGCAGGCCGGCATGGGCGGCGGCTCCTCGGACGCCGCCACCTGCCTCTTGGCGCTGAACCGCCTGTGGGGGCTGAACCTGCCGCTCTCGCGCCTGGCCGAGATCGGCGTGAAACTCGGTGCCGACGTGCCCTTCTTCCTGGGCGGGCGCAATGCCTGGGTCGAGGGAATCGGCGAGAAAATCAGGCCCGTGGACATCCCTTCCGCACGGTTCGTGGTGGCCAAGCCACCCCAGGGACTCGACACAAAGCTAATTTTTTCTGCGCCCGACCTTCAACGTGCCACTCCTGTTGCTATAATCTCGGGCTTTGCTGCAGATAGCGAACAGCTTGAAGCCCCAAACCCCGAAAGCAGCGCTTTCAAGGTTTTCGACTTCGGCCACAACGACCTGCAGCCGGTTGCCCAGCGGCTTTGCCCCGCGGTCACCGACGCCATCGAATGGCTCGGCGCCCAAGGATTGAAAGCCCGGATGACCGGCTCGGGAAGTTCGGTTTTCGCGAAAATGCCGCAAGCGCCGCAGGAAGCGGAACTGGCAAAAGCCCCACCGGGCTGGCAGGTTCGCCAATGCAGCAACCTGGCCGTTCATCCACTTTGGGGATGGGCGACCTGAAGATAGTCGGACTCTCATGGGTCCGATGCGACATATCGGTTTGTGGCGAAAGCCATCGACCCGTGTAGGGGAGTCGCCAAGCTGGTTAAGGCACTGGATTTTGATTCCAGCATGCAAAGGTTCGAATCCTTTCTCCCCTGCCAAACTCTTCAAACTGCGGCCCACCGGCCGCAGTGCTTCTTTTGCAGCATGCCCGCTGCAATAATCGGTGGCCCTCGGGCTGCCACGACTCGAACTCTTTGGCGGCTTCCTAAAAGCCAATTCGCACTGCCGGGACGCGCTCATGCAGGCTAATCACCCTGATTTCATGGTTTTCACCGGCAACGCCAATCCTGGCCTCGCCGCAGAAATCGCGCAGAACCTCGGTACCTCGCTGGGTGCCGCGCGCGTTGGACGTTTCTCCGACGGCGAAGTCACCGTCGAGATCAACCAGAACGTCCGGGCGCGCGACGTGTTCGTGGTGCAGTCGACCTGCGCTCCGACCAACGAGAACCTGATGGAACTGCTGATCATGGTCGACGCGCTCAAGCGCGCCTCGGCCGAGCGGATCAGCGCGGTGATTCCTTACTACGGCTATGCCCGCCAGGACCGCCGCCCGCGTTCGAGCCGCGTGCCGATCTCGGCCAAGGTGGTGGCCAACCTGCTCGAAACCGTGGGCGTCGAGCGCGTGCTCACGATGGACCTGCACGCCGACCAGATCCAGGGCTTCTTCGACATCCCGGTCGACAACATCTATGCGTCGCCGGTGCTGCTGGGCGACCTGCGCCAGAAGAACTACGAAGACCTGATCGTGGTCTCGCCCGACGTCGGCGGCGTGGTGCGCGCCCGCGCGCTGGCCAAGCAACTGAACTGCGACCTCGCCATCATCGACAAGCGCCGTCCCAAGGCCAACGTGAGCGAGGTCATGAATGTGATCGGCGAAATCGACGGCCGCAACTGCGTGATCATGGACGACATGATCGACACCGCCGGCACGCTCGTGAAGGCGGCCGAAGTGCTCAAGGAGCGCGGTGCGAAAAGCGTCTACGCCTATTGCACGCACCCGATCTTCTCGGGCCCGGCCATCGAGCGCATCACCCACTCCGCGCTCGACGAAGTGGTCGTGACCAACACCATTCCCCTTTCCGACGGCGCCCTGGCGTGCGGAAAGGTCCGCCAGCTCTCAGTGGCACCGCTGATCGCCGAGACGATCCAGCGCATTGCCAAGGGCGAGTCGGTCATGAGTTTGTTCTCGGACCAGGACAACCTGTTCTGATCTGGGCAAAAAGCGGGCGCCGCCTTCCTTTTTTGGAATGGCGCCCTTGTTGAACCGGAGTCGCACTGGTCGCGGTGGACTCCTACAGGAGTTGTTATGAAATTCGTCGCTTTTGAGCGCGCCAAGCAGGGCACGGGTGCGAGCCGCCGTCTCCGCATCTCGGGCAAGACGCCCGGTATCGTCTACGGTGGTGAAGGCAAGCCCCAGCTGATCGAGCTCGATCACAACGCGCTGTGGCACGCCCTCAAGAAGGAAGCCTTCCACTCGTCGATCCTCGAAATGGAACTCGGCGGCGCCACCAGCAAGGTGCTGCTGCGCGACGTGCAGTACCACCCGTTCCGCCAGCTGGTGCAGCACATCGACTTCCAGCGCGTCGACGCCAAGACCCGCATGCACATGAAGGTGCCGCTTCACTACAAGGGTGAAGAAGAGTCCGACGCCGTTAAGCTCGACCACAACCTCGTGACCCACGTCATGAACGAACTCGAAGTCAGCTGCCTGCCGGCCGACCTCCCCGAGTTCATCGAGGTGGACCTCTCGAGCCTCAAGAAGAACGCCACGCTGCATGTGAGCGACATCAAGCTGCCCAAGGGCGTGAAGTTCGTGAGCCACGGCAAGCTGAACCCCGTCATCGTGTCGGCCGTGCCGCCGCTGGTCTCCGAAGAGCCGGCCCCCGCCGCCGAAGGTGCAGCACCTGCCGAAGGCGCAGCAGCAGCCGGTGGCAAGCCTGCCGCCAAGACGGCAAAGCCCGCCGCGAAGAAGTAATTTCCCTCGCGTCCCTGCAGAAGGCCCGCCTCGTGCGGGCCTTCTGCTTTTTGGGCGGCGAGATAATTCCCCTCATGATCAAGCTGTTTGTCGGCCTCGGGAATCCGGGGCCTGAATACGAAGCCACCCGGCACAACGCGGGCTTCTGGTGGATCGACGCCCTGGCGCGCGACTGGAAGCTCAACCTCGTGCCCGAGCGCAGCTACCACGGCCTTGCGGCGCGCGCGAACATCGACGGGCAAAGCGTCTGGCTGCTGGAGCCGCAGACCTTCATGAACCTGTCGGGCAAATCGGTGGGCGCGCTTGCGCGCTTCTTCAAGATCGCGCCCGAGGAAATCCTCGTGGTGCACGACGAGCTCGACGTGGTGCCCGGCCAGGCCAAGCTCAAGTTCGGCGGCAGCCATGCGGGCCACAACGGCCTGCGCGACATCCATGCGCAGCTGGGCACCGGCGACTACTGGCGCCTGCGCCTGGGCATCGGACACCCCGGCGTGAAGTCGGAGGTCATCAACTGGGTGCTCAAGAAGCCGCTCAAGGAACAGCGCGAAGCCATCGAGGACGCGATCGTGCGCACGCTGCACGCGGCGCCCGCGCTGGTGGCGGGCGAAATGGAAAAAGCCACCTTGATCATCCACACGAGCAAACCGCCCCGGCCCAAACCGCCGCGGCGGGAGCCCGGCGACGGAGGCACACCCGCTACAGCCTAGTCAGCCGGCCACGAGAGCGCGGGAGAGAAAAGAAAAGGGAGAGAAAAAGAAATGAAAAATAAGACCAGGGCCAGGAAAGCAATGGGTGCCGCCTTGCTTCTGGCGGCCTGCGGCACTTTCTGGATGCCCGCCGCGGCGCAGGGAAGGTCCGAGACCTACCGCTGCGGCAACACCTACACGGACCGTCCCTGCGAAGGCGGAAAGCAGCTGGCGCTGGACGACGCGCGCACCGAGGCGGACCGCCGCGCGGCCGATGCCGCCACGCGCCGCGCCGAGCAGCGCGCCGACCAGCTCGAGCGCATCCGCCTGTCGCAGGAAAAAGAGGCCTACGAGCGCAGCCGCCGCTCGGCGCACGATGCCCGGCAGGCCGCCATGGCCGAACGCCGGCTCGCGTCTTCCGAACAGCTGGCGCGGGCGCGCGCCCAGAGACTCGGCGCGGAACCCCGCAAATCGAGCCCGCGCTTCAGCGGTGCGGCCAACGACAGGCCTGCCTCCGCGCAAGGCAACAGCCGCAGGAAAAAGCGGAATGATTCAGGCGCCGGCTGAGGGCGCCTGAGGCGGCTCGGCGGCCGCGGCCTTTGCCTTGGCCGCGGCGAGCCGCTCGAACTTCTGCCAGAGCGTTTCGCGGCTTTCCACGTGCGCCGGGTTGATCGGGATGCACGCCACCGGGCAGACCTGCACGCACTGCGGCTCGTCGAAGTGGCCGACGCATTCGGTGCACTTGTGCGGGTCGATCTCGTAGAACTCCGCGCCCATGTAGATCGCATCGTTCGGGCACTCGGGCTCGCAGACATCGCAGTTGATGCATTCGTCGGTGATCATGAGAGCCATGCCCCGATTATCGCGAACAAGGCACGGTTGTTGCACGAGTCGGGTTATGCTGCGCCCCGCCCCATGAGCCTGTTCATTTTCAAGCGCCTCGCCACGCTGATCGGTACGCTGATCGGCGCCTCGGTCATCGTCTTCCTCGTCCTCGAGATCCTGCCCGGCAATGCCGCGCAGATGCTCATGGGGCCCGACGCCGCGCCCGAGGCGGTCGCCGCCCTGGCCACCAAGCTCGGGCTCGACCAGCCGGCCTGGACGCGCTACTGGCACTGGATCGCGGGCCTCCTGACCGGCAACCTGGGCGACAGCTACGCCTACAGCTCGCCGGTGCTCGACCTCATCCTCGAACGCCTCGCGCTGACCGTGCCGCTCGCGCTGCTCGCGATGGCCTTCACCACGGTGCTCGCGCTGCTGGTGGGCGTGACCGCCGCCGCGCGCCACAACAAGCTCGGCGACGTGGGCCTGATGGGGCTCACGCAGGTGGGCATCGCCATTCCCAATTTCTGGTTCGCGATCCTGCTGATCCTGGTGTTCTCGGTGCAGCTGCAGTGGTTCTCGGCCGGCGGCTTCGAGGGCTGGGGCGAAGGCATCTTCGCGGGCCTCAAGTCCCTGCTGCTGCCGGCGCTGTCGCTGGCGGTGGTGCAGGCCGCGATCCTCGCGCGCATCACGCGCTCGGCGGTGCTCGAGGTGATGCGCGAAGACTTCGTGCGCACGGCGCGGGCCAAGGGCGTTTCGCAACGCGCGGTGCTCTGGACCCATGTGCTGCGCAACGCGATGATCCCGGTGGTCACGGTCATGGGCATGCAGTTTTCCGAGCTGCTGGCCGGCACCATCGTGGTGGAGAACGTGTTCTACCTGCCGGGCCTGGGCCGGCTGATCTTCCAGGCCATCAGCAACCGCGACCTGATCGTGGTGCGCAATTGCGTGATGCTGCTCGCGGCCCTGGTGGTCATCGTGAATTTCGTGGTCGACGTGCTCTATGCCGTGATCGATCCGCGCATCAAGGCGAGCGACATATGACCGCGATAACCGCTCCGAGCGCAGCGGCGCTCAAGGTGCCGGGCTTCTGGCGCCGCGCGCTCAGGCACCGCAGCTTCGTGCTCGGCGGCGTGCTGACGCTGCTCCTGCTGCTGGCGGCCGCCGTCTCGCTGGTGTGGACGCCCTGGTCGCCCTACGAGATGGACATGGCCAGCAAGCTCAAGCCGCCCTCGGGCGCGCACTGGCTGGGCACCGACACCTTTGGACGCGACGTGGCCTCGCTGCTGCTCGTGGGCGCGCGGGCGTCCATCCTGGTGGGCGTCATCGCGGTGGGCATCGGCCTTGTCGTCGGCACGGCGCTGGGCCTGCTCGCAGCGGCGCGGCGCGGCTGGGTCGAGGAAGCGATCATGCGGCTCACCGATTTCTCGCTCGCGTTTCCGGCCATCCTGTCGGCCATCATGATGACGGCGGTGTTCGGCGCCGGCATCGTCAACGCGATCATCGCGATCGGCATCTACAACATCCCGACCTTTGCCCGCATCACGCGCGCCTCGGCCAATGCCATCTGGTCGCGCGAGTACGTGGCGGCCGCGCGCGCCTGCGGCAAGGGTTCGTTCGCCATCACGATGCAGCATGTGCTGCCCAACATCTCGGCGGTGCTGATCGTGCAGATCACGATCCGCTTCGCGATCGCCATCCTGGCCGAGGCCGCCCTTTCCTACCTCGGGCTGGGCACGCAGCCGCCGCAGCCCTCGTGGGGCCGCATGCTCAGCGAGGCGCAGACGATGATGTTCCAGTCACCGCTGCTCGCGGTGTTCCCCGGCATGGCCATTGCCATGGCGGTGCTCGGTCTCAACCTGCTCGGCGACGGGCTGCGCGACCTGCTCGATCCGCGCCTTGCGCGCGCCCGCTAAGCGATATGCCTCTTCTCGAAGTCCAGGACCTGCATGTCAAACTGCAAACGCAGCGCGGCCCCGCCGAGGCCGTGCGCGGCATCGGCTTCACGCTCGAGCGCGGCGAAACGCTGGGCATCGTGGGCGAGTCGGGCTGCGGCAAGTCGATCACGGTGATGTCGCTGATGGGCCTGTTGCCGTCGACCGCCGAGGTCAGCGGCAGCATCCGCTTCGACGGCGCCGAGCTCGTCGGCCGCGACGAAAAAGCCATGTGCCAGATCCGCGGCAACCGCATCGGCATGATCTTCCAGGAGCCGATGACGGCGCTGAACCCGGTGCACACCATTGCGCGGCAGGTCGGCGAGCCGCTGCGGCTGCACCGCGGGCTCACGGGCGCCGCAGCGCGCAAGGAAGTGCTGGCGCTGCTCGAGCGCGTGGGCATTCCCGATGCGGCTTCGCGGCTCGATGCCTATCCGCACCAGTTCTCGGGCGGGCAGCGCCAGCGCATCGGCATCGCCATGGCGCTGGCCTGCGGCCCCGACCTGCTGATTGCCGACGAGCCCACCACGGCGCTGGACGTCACCATCCAGAAGCAGATCCTCGAACTGATCCAGGGCCTGGTCGCGGAGCGCGGCATGGCACTGATCCTGATCTCGCACGACCTGGGCGTGATTGCGCAGAGCGTCTCGAAGATGCTGGTGATGTACGGCGGCAGCGTGGTCGAGAGCGGCCCGACCGAAACCGTGTTCGCCGAGCGCGCGCATCCCTATACGCAGGGCCTGTTCGCGGCGCGGCCGGCGCTCGGCGCGCCGCGCGGCATTCGCCTGGCCACCATCCGGGGCAGCGTGCCCGAACTGGTCGACCTGCCGCCGGGCTGCCCTTTTGCGGGCCGCTGCAAGTACACGGTCGATGCCTGCCACACGATGCGGCCGCCACCCACCGTGCTGCGGCACGCGCACGCGGTGCGCTGCATCCGGCTCGAGGAAATTGCCGCAGAAGGCGCCCTGGCACCATGAATCAGCCCACCAGCACGCAGCCCCTGCTCGAGGTGACGGACCTTGTTCGCCACTACGCCCTGCCGCGCGAAAAGCTCTTCGGGCCGCCGCCGCTGGTGAAGGCGCTCAACGGCGTCAGCTTCAGCGTCGCAGCGGGCCGCAGCCTGGGCATCGTGGGCGAATCGGGCTCGGGCAAGTCGACCATCGCACGCCTGGTGATGGCGCTCGACACGCCCACCTCGGGCAGCGTGCGCATGCTGGGCCGCGACCTGCATCGGTTGCCCAAGGGCGAGCTGCGCACGGCGCGGCGCGACTTCCAGATGGTGTTCCAGGACCCCTACGGCTCGCTCGATCCGCGCCAGACCGTGGCGCGCATCGTCGCCGAGCCACTCGAAGCGCTGGCCGAATCCAGCCGCGCCGAGCAGCGCGAGCGCGCCTCCGAGGCGCTGGCCGCCGTGGGCCTGCGCACCACCGACATGGACAAGTACCCGCACGAATTCTCGGGCGGGCAGCGCCAGCGCATCGCGATTGCGCGCGCGCTCATCACGCGGCCCAAGCTCATCGTGGCCGACGAGCCCGTGAGCGCGCTCGACGTGTCGGTGCAGGCCCAGGTGCTCAACCTCATGCAGGACCTGCAGCAGCAGTTCGGCGTGAGCTACCTGCTCATCAGCCACGACCTTGCGGTGGTGAACCATCTGTGCGACGAGGTCTGCGTGGTGTGGAAAGGCAAGATCGTCGAGCAGGGCCCGCCCGGCGAGCTGTTCCGCCATGCGCAGCATCCGTACACGCGCACGCTGCTCGAGGCGGTGCCGCGCACGCCCGCCGGCGGCACGCTGCTGGCGGCCTGAACACTCCGCCGGGCGGTGGCCTGACATCGAAGCTTCGCGCGCCGACTCTAGGATGAGTGGGTCATAAGCATCTGGTTGCGCGGCCGCCCTCTCTCGCGCAAGATGCCTGCCGCTTGTTCCGAGGACGCCGCTTCATGCTCAAACGACGCACCCTGCTCGCCACCGGGGCCGCAGCCCTGGCGCTGCCTGCAACCGCCTTCGCGCAAAGAAAAAAGGACGCGCTGGTGCTGGCGCTCACGCTGGAGCCCACCGGGCTCGACCCCACGGCCAAGGCCGGTGCCGAGATTGCAGAGGTGGTTCTCTACAACGTCTTCGAGACGCTCACGAAGATCAATTCCGACGGCAGCGTTTCGCCCCTGCTGGCCGAGCGCTGGGAAGTCTCGCCCGACCTCAAGACCTGCACCTTCCAGCTGCGGCGCGGCGTGAAGTTCCACAACGGCGAGCCCTTCGACGCGAACACCGTCAAGTTCTCGTTCGACCGCGCCGCTGCGGCCAACAGCACCAACAAGGACAAGCGCACCTTCACCAACATCGCCACGCAGGTGGTCGACCAGCACACGGTGGTGCTGATCAGCAAGGAGATCGAGCCCGAGCTGCTCTTCCTGCTGGGCCAGGCCTCGGCCATCATGGTCGAGCCCAAGACGGTGGAGACGAACGCCGTCAAGCCCGTGGGCACCGGCCCCTACCGGCTCGACGGCTGGGCCAAGGGCTCGGCCATCGTGCTCGCCAAGTGGGAGGGGTACCGCAACGCCGACGCGGTGCAGATCCGCAAGGCGAGCTTCCGCTTCATTTCCGAGCCGGCCGCACAGGCGACGGCATTGCTCTCGGGCGACGTCGACCTGTTCCCGCACGCCTCGGTCTCGCGCAGCCTGCCGCAGTTCCAGAACGACAAGCGCTTCCAGGTGCTGTTCAATGCCTCGCGCGGCAAGACCATCCTGGCCATCAACAACAGGCGCAAGCCGCTCGACGACGTGCGCGTGCGCCGCGCGATTGCCGCGGCCATCGACCGCAAGGCGGTGATCGAGGCCGCCGCGGACGGCCGCGGCGTGCCCATCGGCAGCCACTACGTGCCGGGCGCGCCGGGCTACGTCGACACCACGGGCATCAACCCCTACAACGTCGAGAAGGCGAAGCAGCTCCTGGCCGAGGCAGGCGTGAAGACGCCGCTCGAACTCGAGCTGGTGCTGCCGCCCCCGCCCTATGCGCGGCAGGGCGGCGAGCTCATTGCCGCGCAACTGGCCAAGGTGGGCATCGTCGCCAGGATCCAGAACGTCGAGTGGGCGCAGTGGATCAGCGGCACCTACGGCAACAAGAACTACGACCTCTCGCTGATCCTGCACGTGGAACCCTTCGACCTCGTGAACTACACCAAGCCCGAGTACTACTGGGGCTACCAGTCGGCCAGGTTCAACGAGGTGTTCGACAAGGCGCGCAACAGCGCGCGCACCGCCGACCGGCTGCGCTACCTGGGCGATGCGCAGCGCCTGCTGGCCGAGGACGCGGCCAATGTCTTCCTCTACCAGCCGCAGTTCATCACGGTGGCGGCGCGCGGCCTGCGCGGGCTCTGGAAGGACACGCCGATCTTCGTCAACGACATCGCCGCGCTCTCCTGGAGCTGAGGTCCGGCATCCGGGAACGTCCCGAGGAAAAAGCCCCTGCGCGGCCCAGCGCCAAAGCCTGCGCTGCGAGAGAATGGCTCGCTGCCCGCGCGTGGCATCTTTCGTGCTGCGTGTCCTTCCTTCGTGCCGCCGCGCCTCCAATCGGGGCGCGCCGCGCATGGGAAGCAGCCATTCGCACCCATCGTTTTTCCGGAGATCACAACGTATGTTGAACCGTCGCACCCTCCTTGCCACCGCTGGCGCCACCGTGGCGCTGGCCTCTCCCATCGCCGGCATGGCGCAGGGGCGGAAGGACGCCATCGTGATCGGCATGGCGCTCGAGCCGCCGGGGCTCGATCCGACCGCCGGCGCCGCAGCCGCCATCGCGGAGGTGGTGCACTACAACATCCTGGAGACGCTCACCAAGATCAACGCCGACGGCAGCGTCGCGCCGCTGCTGGCCGAGAGCTGGGAAGTCTCGCCCGACCTGAAGACCTACACCTTCAAGCTCCGCCGCGGCGTCAAGTACCAGAACGGCGAGCCCTTCAATGCCGCCACCGTGAAGTTCTCCTTCGACCGCGCCGGCGGCGAGAAGAGCACCAACAAGGACAAGCGCACCTTCGCGAACCTGAGCACGCAGGTGGTGGACGACTACACGGTGGTGGTCATCAACAAGGAAATCGACCCCGACCTGCCCTTCGTGCTGGGCCAGGCCACGGCCGTGATCGTCGAGCCCAAGAGCGCCGACGGCAACGCCACCAAGCCGGTCGGCACCGGCCCCTACAAGCTCGACAGCTGGGCCAAGGGCTCGTCGATCACGCTGAGCAAGTGGGAGGGCTTCCGCAGCCCGGCCACGGCCAAGATCAACAAGGTCACCTTCCGCTTCATATCCGACACGGCCGCGCAGGCCGCCGCGCTGATGGCCGGCGACGTCGACGTGTTCACGCGCATCGGCACCCGCGCGGTGCCGCAGTTCAAGATGAATCCGCAGTTCCAGGTGATCCTGGCCGGCTCGCGCGCGAAGACCATCCTGTCGATCAACAACAAGAAGAAGCCGCTCGACGACGTGCGCGTGCGCCGCGCCATCCTCGCGGCCATCGACCGCAAGGCCGTGATCGAGGGCGCGGCCGACGGCTTCGGCGTGCCGATCGGCAGCCACTACGTGCCGGGTGCCGCAGGCTATGTCGACACCACGGGCCTCAACCCCTTCGACGTCGAGAAGGCCAAGAAGCTGATGGCCGAGGCCGGCGTGAAGACGCCGCTCGAACTCACCATGACGCTGCCGCCGCCGCCCTACGCGCGCCAGGGCGGCGAGGTGATCGTGGCGCAGCTCGCCAAGATCGGCATCACGGTCAAGGTGCAGAACGTGGAGTGGGCGCAGTGGCTCAGCGGCACCTACGGCAACAAGGACTACGACCTGTCGATCGTTTCGCACGTCGAGCCCTTCGACCTCGGCAACTACGCCAAGCCCGACTACTACTGGGGCTACCAGTCGAAGGCCTTCAACGCGCTGTTCGACAAGATCAAGACCACGGCCAATGCCGCCGAGCGCAACAAGCTGCTCGGCGAAGCGCAGAAGATGCTGGCGGTCGACGCGGCCAACGGCTTCCTCTACCAGCCGCAGTTCCCCACCATCGCGAAGAAGAACGTGAAGGGCCTGTGGAAGGAGAACCCGATCTTCGTGAACGACCTCTCGGCGCTGTCATGGGGATGAGTGCCGACGTGTCGTCTTCTTCACTGAACGAGCTTTCCGCCCAGGAACTCTCCGCCGCCTACCGCGACAGGCGCCTGTCCCCTGTCGAAGTCACGCAGGCCGTCATCGCGCAGATCGAGCGCTGCGAGCCCAAGCTGCAGGCCACCTGGCTTTTCAGGCCCGAAGCCGCGCTCGAGCAGGCGCGCGCTTCGGAAGCGCGCTGGCAGCGCGGCGATGCGCTCGGTCCGCTCGACGGCGTGCCGGCCACCATCAAGGAGAACATCGCGACCCGCGGCGATCCGATGCCGGCCGGTACGGCCGCCGTCGACCTGAAGCCCGCGCCCGCCGATGCACCGCCCGCCGCGCGCCTGAAGGAAGCCGGCGCGGTGATCGTGAGCAAGACCACCATGCCGGACTACGGCATGCTGTCTTCGGGGCTCTCGAGCTTTCACACGCTGGCGCGCAACCCCTGGGACCTGAGCCGGACCCCCGGCGGCTCGAGCGCCGGCGCCGGTGCGGCGGCCGCCGCGGGCTATGGCCCGCTGCACATCGGCACCGACATCGGCGGGTCGCTCCGGCTGCCCGCGAGCTGGTGCGGCATCTTCACGCTCAAGCCGAGCCTGGGCCGCATCCCGATCGATCCGCCCTACATGGGCCGCGCGGCCGGTCCGATGACGCGCAGCGTCGGCGATGCCGCGCTGATGATGCAGGTGCTTTCGAAGCCCGATGCACGCGACAGCATGAGCCTGCCGCCGCAGGACATAGCCTGGGAGAGCTTCGACGTATCGCCCGACCACCTGCGCGGACTGCGCATCGGGCTGCTGCTGGACGCGGGCTGCGGCCTCGCGGTCGAGCCCGAGATCCAGGCGGCGGTCGAGCATGCGGCGCGCCTGTTCGAAAAGGCGGGCGCCATCGTCGAACCGATGCAGCCGTTCATGTCGCAAGCCATGCTCGACGGCATGGACCACCTGTGGCGCATGCGCTCGCTGGTGGACATGAAGGCGCTGCGCCCCGACCAGCGCGCCAAGGTGCTGCCCTACATCCGCGAGTGGGCCGAGAGCGCGGCCGAATTCAGCGGCGAGCATGTGTTCCGCGGCTTCAGCCAGTTCCATGCGACGCGCGTGGCCACGGTGCAGGCCTGCGCACGCTTCGACTACGTGATCTCGCCGGTGTCGCCGAACATGCCCGCGGCCGCGGAGGCGCCTTCGCCCACCAACGATCCGTTGCGGCCCCTGGAGCACATCGGCTTCACGGTGCCGTTCAACATGTCGGAGCAGCCGGCTTCGTCGGTGAACTGCGGCTACTCGGCGGGCGGATTGCCGATCGGGCTGCAGATCGCAGGGCAGCGCTTCGACGACCTTGGCGTGCTGCGCGTGTCGCGTGCGTTCGAGCAGATACGGGAGCCGCAGCGGCCCTGGCCTGTGTCGCCTTGAACAACAGCGCCTGAACAAAACAGCAGCGCCAGAAAATCAAGTCGCGGCGTAGCGCCCCGGCTTGTGGTTTATCCATAGAAAAAGCCCCATCACCACCGCAGCCAGCACCGACCAGCCCACGCGCTGCGGCGGAATCACGAACAGCGCGAGCAGCACCACCGTGCAGTCGATGCCGATCTGTACCTTGCCGGCGGGCCAGCCGCGCTTTTCCTGCAGGTACAGCGTCAGCACCGTCGCGCCGCCCAGGCTCGCGCGATGGCGCGCGAGGAACAGGCAGCCGGTGCCCAACAGCAGGCCGCCGAGCACCGCTGCGAAAGCCGGGTGCAGCGAATCGATCGAGATGTAGCGCGGCGCCCAGTCGGTCATCACCGACAGCAGCGCAATCGCCGAGAAGGTCTTGACCGTGAAGGCCCTTCCCATGTGGCGCCATGCGAACCAGTAGAACGGCAGGTTCACCAGGAAGAACACCTTGCCGAAGCTCACGCCCGTGGCGTAGTGCAAGAGGAATGCGACACCGGCCGTGCCGCCCGTGAGCAGCCCCGCCTGGCCGAACAGCATCATGGCAATGGCAACGAACAGCGTGCCCGAAAAGATGGCCTGCGCGTCGTCGAAGCGGGAGTGACGCAGCAGTTCGGGCCGCGTGGTGGGTTGTTGCGCATCCATGGCGGACCTGACGCAAATCCCGCGCCACCCGGCGGCCTCAGACCAGGTGGGTTGCCAGCATCTCCCGCGCGCGCGTCACGAATTCGGTCTCTCCGCGGCGCGCGGGCAGGAACTGGAACGCGACCCGGGGCAGGGCCGGCAGTCCGTGCGGCGGCGCGAGCCGGGCGACCCCTTCGCACACCGCCGATTCGTTGAGGCAGGCCACCCCCAGCCCCGCGGCCAGCGCCGACTGCAATCCCGCCACGCCCGAGGCCACGTGCGCCAGCACATACGGCACGCGCCGCCGCCGCAGCAGCGCCACGGTGTACTGATGCAATGAGCAGGTGTCCGGCAAGGCGAGCAGCCGGACCGGCTCGCCGCGCGCGAGCCGCATGCCGGCCGCGCCGAGCCACGCGAGCGATTCGCGCCGGATCACCGGTGCCTTCGCACCCTGCTCGGGCGATGGCGATGACCCGGCAATGTTCATCGCCAGCCCCACGTCGAAATCGCCATGCGCATAGGCGGCCCGCAGCGCGTCGCTCTTCATGATGCTCACGTGCAGCCGCACCTGCGGATAGCTCTCGCCAAGGCGCCCCAGCAGCCGCGTGAGATCGCCGGGACGAAAGTAGTCGGTCACGGCGAGCCGCAGTTCGCCCTGCAGCGTCTCGCCATGCAGGTCGCGGAATGCCTCGTCGCTGAGCGCGAGGATGCGGCGCGCATAGGCCAGGAGCCGCATGCCGGCCTCGGTCGGCGCCACGCCGGCCTTGCTGCGCGTGAGCAGAGACTGCCCCGCCCGCTGCTCGAGCTTGCGTATCTGCTCGCTGACCGACGATTGCGACAGGAAGACGCGCGGCGCCGCGGCCGTGAGGCTGCCGGCATCGATCACCGCGGCCAGGGTGCGCAGCTGTTCCAGGTCGAAGGTCTGCATGGTTCATCCATCCGCATATCCGATGGATTCCATCATATCTTCCCGCTTTTCCGATGTCATGGGAATTCCCACAATAGCCCCATCGTTCACTCATCCCTTCATGGAGTTCCCTATGCCGCACATCGTTGTCCACCTCTCGGGCGAACCCGACGCCCAGCTCACGCGCAAGACCGTTGACGCGGTCGCCGAACTGACCCAGAGCGTGCTCGGCAAGCAATTGCCGGTGATCGCCATCACGGTGCAGTACATCGCCGCCGACACATGGTTCATCGGCGGGCAGTCGCTGGCCTCGCTCGGCAAGTCGGCCTTTCACCTCGACATCAGCGTCACCGACGAAACCAACACCAAGGCCGAGAAGGCACGCTACCTGCGCGAGGTGCATGCGGCCATGGCGCGGCTGCGGCCCGATCTGCACGAGGTGTCGTACATCCATGTGATCGACGCCCGCGGCGCGGCCTACGGCTACGGCGGAAAGACGCAGGAGTACCGCCACCAGCAAGCGGGCGTTTGAAGCCTGTGGCGGGGCATGGCACCATCCGGCCATGCCCTCCGCCACCCTGCACGCCGACAGCTTCGGCAACCCGCTCACGCTCGACGATGCGGCCAGCCTGCCGCTGGTCGAGGACTTCGTCATGGGCTTCGTGTCGACCGAGGCGCGCGCGGTCAACCTGCTGGCCCTCGCCGACCGCGACGCGAGCCCCATGGTGCAGGCCTACTGCGCAACGCTGCACCTCTTTGCGGAATCGCGCGACGCCGCAGCCAATGCACGCCCCTTCCTCGCAAGGGCCCGCGCCGCGTCCGGGCGCGCCACGCCGCGCGAGCGGCGCTACATCGCAGCCATCGAGGCCTGGGCCGAGGGCGACATCGCCAAGGCCATCGCCCTGCACGCCGAGCAGGCACGGGAATACCCACGCGACCTGGTGTCGGTGAAGCTGGGGCAATACCACTGCTTCAACACCGGCGACTGTCCGGGCATGCTCCGGCTCGCGCTCGCCGCGCTGCCGGCCGCGCCCGAGGTGCCCTATGTGCACGGCATGGCCGCCTTCGGCTACGAGCAATGCCACCTGATGCGCGAGGCCGAGGCCAGCGCGCGCCACGCCATCGGCATGTGCCGCAAGGAGCCTTGGGCGCACCATGCGCTGGCGCATGTGATGCTCACCGAAGGCCGGCTCCGCGAAGGGCTGGCCTTCATGCAGGGCGTGAGCGACACCTGGAGCGGTCTCAATTCGTTCATGGTCACGCACAACTGGTGGCACGTGGCGCTGTTCCTGATCGAGCTCGGCCGCGACGACGAAGCGCTCGCGCTCTACGACCGCGAGGTGTGGGGCGTGGTGAAGGACTATTCGCAGGACCAGATCGGCGCCGTCTCGCTGCTGGCGCGCTTCGAACTCGCGGGCATCGAGGTGGGCGCGCGGTGGGACGACGTGGCGGGCCACCTGCTGCAGCGCACCACCGACCATGTGCTGCCTTTCCTCGACCTGCAGTATCTGTATGGCCTGGCGCGCGCCGGGCGCCCTGAAGCCGATGCGTTGCTGCGCAACATCGAGGCCCATGCGCCGCGCGCGCCGCTCTCGACGCGCGCCGCCTGGCAGAGCGTGTGCGTGCCGGCCGCGCGCGGGCTCGCGGCCCATGCGCGCGGCGATTTCGCCTCCACCATCGAAGGACTCGGCAGCGCCCTGCCGCGCCTGGTCGAGATCGGCGGCAGCCATGCGCAACGCGACCTGTTCGAGCAGGTGTACCTCGATGCGCTCATGCGCATCGGCAGCCAGGCCGCGCTCGCGGGCGCCCAGGGCATCCTGCAGCAGCAGCTCAACGGCCAGCCCGAATCGCTGCGCCTGCGGCGCCAGGCCGGCGAGGTCTATGCGCGGCTCGGCCTCGGGCAGCTCGCTCCCCGTCCCTGAGGCGCGGGCAAGGACCATGCATTCCGGTCATGGGAGGTGGCGCAAAAGGAATTAACGGACGCGCGGGGGCGACTTCTAAACTGCCCGCTCCACATCGCTCCGGGCTCCCTCCCATGCAGAAATCAGTCGTCGTGCTCGCCATCTCCGCGGCTTTGGCAAGCCTCTCATCCGCAGCCCCCGGCGCAACCGATGCCCTCGTCGAGCTCGACCTGCTGCTGCGCGGAGGCACCGTCTACACCGGCGATTCGGACGAGCCCGTGGTGGGCGACGTCGGCATCGCGGGCGACCGCATCGTCTTCGCTGGCCGGAAGGCGCCGCCACAGTTCAGCGCGCGGCGAACCATCGACGCGGCCGGCCTGGTCGTGGCGCCGGGCTTCATCGATGCGCACACCCACGCCGATGCCGACCTGCATTCCACCGATCCGCACAAGCGCCTGAACATTCCCTTTCTCACCCAGGGCGTGACCACCGCGGTCATCGGCAACGACGGCTTCGGCGGTTTCGACATCGCCGCGCAGACGCAGCGCCTGCGATCGGCGCCCGTTGGAACCAACGTCGCCATGTACGTGGGCTTCGGCCCCGTGCGCATCGACCAGCTCGGCGAAGCCAACCGTACGCCCACGCCCGAGCAGCTCGACGCCATGCGCCGGCACGTGAGCCGCGCCATGTGCGACGGCGCGCTGGGGCTTTCGACCGGGCTTTTCTATCCGCCGCAGAATTTCTCGAAGACCGAGGAAGTGATCGAGCTCGCGAAAGTCGCGGCCCATCACGGCGGGCTCTACGACAGCCACATCCGCGACGAGTCGATGTACAACATCGGGCTCAAGGGCGCCATCGAGGAAGTGATCCGCATCGGCCGCGAAGCCCGCCTGCCGGTGCATGTGGCGCACATCAAGGCACTGGGCGTGGACGTGCAGGGCCAGAGCGGCGACATCATCCGCCGCATCGAGAAGGAGCGCGCCGCCGGCCTCGACATCACGGCCGACCACTATCCGTGGACGGCATCGAGCACGCGTTTCTCGGCCGCGCTCGTGCCGCCCTGGGCGGTCGATGGCGGCCGCGCGGCAATGCTCAAGCGCTTCGACGACCCGGCCGTCCAGGAGCGCCTGCGCACCGGCATGCGCGAGAACCTGCGCCTGCGCGGCGGTCCGGAGACCATCCTGTTCTCGGCCGGCAGCACCAGGTACGTGGGCAAGACGCTGGCCGACGTGGCCAAGGCCTCGAATGCCGATCCGGTGGATGCCGCCATCGCCGTGCTGCGCGACGGCGACCTGATGATCGCCTCGTTCAACCAGAGCGACGACGACGTGCGCGCGTTCATGAAGCGGCCGTGGGTCATGACCTCGTCCGACTCCTCGCTGGGCCATCCGCGCGCCTACGGCACCTTCGCGCGCAAGTACGACCAGTACGTGGTGAAGGAACACACGATCTCGATGGGCCAGTTCATCCGCAGCAGCTCGTCGCTGACCGCGGACACGCTGGGGCTCCGACAGCGCGGGCACCTGCGGCCGGGCTACTACGCCGACGTGGTCGTGTTCGACCCCGCACGCTATGCCGCCCGGGCCACCTACACGCAGCCGGCACTGCTGTCGGAAGGCGTGGTCGCGGTGCTGGTGAACGGCCGCCTGGCGGTGGATGCCGGCAAGCCCACGGGCGTGGGCGCGGGCCAGCCGCTGCTGCGCACGCCGAAGGCCGGCAGCTGCACCTGAGGCGGCTCAGCTCTTCTTCAGATGCCGCCGCTGGTCGTAGGTCGGCTGCGGCGGCAGGTCGGCCAGGTGCCGCGTGTCGGCCCAGTCGAGAATTTCGATGGCATCGGGCATGGCGGGATCGGCAATGCGGATGCGGTTGAAGCCCGCGTTGGGAATGTCGCTCTGGCGCGGCCCGCTCAGGCTGAGCCCGCGCGCGGTGCGCCACACCATGTCGAGCACGCCGCCGTGCGTCACGACCACCAGCCGCTGCCCCCGGTGCGCAGCAGCCAGTGCGCCGATGGCCGCGACGATGCGGGTGTGGAATTCGCGCGCCGTCTCGCCTTCGGGCATGGCGTGGTCCTCGCGGAACTCCAGCCATTGCTCCCAGGCACGCGGATGCAGCGCCTGGATCTCGTCGGCCCGCATGCCTTCGACGATGCCGAAGTACTGCTCGCGCAAGCCCGCCGACGTGACCACCGGCAGCGACAGCTGCAGCGCGGCCGGCGCGGCGGTCTGCTGCGCGCGCATGAGGTCGCTGCTGATGATGTGCTGCGCGGTTTCGCCCGCCAGGCGCAGTCCGAGGCGGCGCGCCTGCTCGTGGCCGATGTCGTTGAGCGGCACGTCGGCATGCCCCTGGAAGCGCAGCTCGCGGTTCCAGGCGGTCTCGCCGTGGCGGATCAGGATGAGTTCGGTCGCGGAGTCGGGTGGAGGCATGGGCATGGAACGCCCATTCTCCACTGCGTGCGTGACGCTCGGGGACCTGGGTGGCTGCATCTGTTGCAGGGCCGCCACCTGCAACTCGAACGGCGCCGCGCTCGCCGCGCCGGCGATGGCGCAAAATCCGGCCATGCCCCACCTTGTCCTGCTGCCCGGCCTTGCCTGCGACGAGCGCATCTGGGAGGCCCAGATTCCCGCGCTCGCGCCCCTGTTCGAAACGCGCGTGAGCGACGCCCACATGCGGCACGACACCATCGAAGCCATGGCCGCGGCCGTGCTGCGCGAGAACCCCGGCCCGCTGCTGCTCTGCGGCGCGTCGATGGGCGGCATGGTCGCGATGGAAGCTGCGCGGCAGGCGCCGGATCGCATCGCGGGGCTCGCACTGCTGGGCACCAACGCACGGCCCGAGGCGCCCGAGATGTACGAACTGCGCGAAAGCGCGATCGAACTGTTCGAGCGCGGCGAGCTGCGCGACGTGATCGAGCCCAACGTCGTGTTTGCGTTCCACCCGGCACAGGCCGCCGATGAGGCGCTGGTGCAGCGCTACGTCGACATCGTGCTGGACGCCGGCACGCAGCAGCTCATCACCCAGAACCGCGCGGTGATGCGGCGCCCCGACGCACGCACCCACCTGCCCTCTCTGCGAGCGCCGGTGCTGCTGGTCTGCGGCGACACGGACCGGCTGACCCCGCCCGACTGCACGCGCGAGATCGCGGCGCTGGTGCCGCATGCCGAGGTGGTGTGGGTGGCGCAATGCGGCCACATGCTGACGATGGAGAAGCCCGCTTCCGTCAATGCGGCGCTGCTCGCCTGGCTCGCTCAGTGGAGCTGACCGCCGGTTTCGGCCACGTCCTTTTCAACGGCCAGCGCTGTGGCGACCGCGATGCGCAGCCCCTCGACCATGGTGGCGAGCGACATGCTCGGCGCGCCGGGAAAACGCGCGGCCTGCTCGGGCAGGTAGGGAATGTGGATGAAGCCGCCGCGCAGCCCGGCCGCCGGATGCGTGGCGATGCGGTGCATCAGGCCGTAGAAGAGATGGTTGCAGACGAAGGTGCCGGCCGTGTTCGAGACCGACGCCGGAATGCCGGCCGCGCGCAGGTCGCGCACCATGGCCTTGATCGGCAGCGTCGAGAAATACGCCGCAGGCGCACCAGGCACCACGGGCACGTCGATGGGCTGCCGGCCCGCGTTGTCGGCAATGCGGCCGTCGTCGATGTTGATGGCCACCCGCTCGGGCGTGATCTCGGCGCGGCCGCCGGCCTGTCCGATGCACAGCACCAGCCGGGGCTGCAGCTCGTCCATCGCACTGGCCAGCGCCTCGATGGCCTGGCCGAACACGCAGGGCATCTGGCGCGCATGCACGGCAGCACGGCCGCACTTCCAGCCGTCGAGTGCGCGCGCGGCTTCCCATGAGGGATTGAGGGCTTCGCGGTCGAAAGGATCGAACCCGGTCAGCAGGACATTGGTTCGCTGTGCCACGGCTTGAACAGAGAGGGCGCTCAGGCGGTCGCGCGAACTGCGATGCCCTCTTGCTGCAGGCGGTCGCGGATGCGGCGCGCAAAAGCCAGCGCGTGAGCGCCGTCGCCATGCAGGCACACGGTCTGGGCATTGACCGGCACGATGCTGCCGTCGATGGCCGTCACCTTGCGGTCGCGCACCAGCGAAAGCGTCTGGGCCAGCGACTGTTCTTCGTCCTCGATCAGCGCGCCGGGCTGGCTGCGCGGCACCAGGCTGCCGTCGGGCATGTAGCCGCGATCGGCAAACACCTCTTCGACGGGCGTGAGGCCGGCGCGGCGCGCGGCGTCGATCATGCCGCTGCCCGCGAGGCCGAAGAACCGCAGCGAAGGGTCGAAACGCCGCACCGCTTCGCAGAGCGCGTCGGCGAGTTCGGGCTCCTTCACCGCCTGGTTGTAGAGCTGCCCGTGCGCCTTCACGTGCGAGAGCTGGCCGCCTTCGGCCTTGGCGATCGCGGCCAGCGCGCCGACCTGGTAGAGCACGTTGGCCACGATCTCGTCGGGGGGCAGGTGCATGGTGCTGCGGCCGAAGTTCTCGCGGTCGGGAAAGCTCGGATGGGCGCCGATGGCCACGCCGTGCTCGATGGCCCAGCGCACGCATTGCCGCATGGTCTTGGGGTCGCCGGCATGCCAGCCGCATGCGATGTTGGCCGAGCTCACGAGGCCGAGCAGTGCTTCGTCGCTGCCGGCGCCTTCGCCGAGGTCGGCATTCAGGTCGATTTGCATAGAGCTTTGTTCCTTCTTCAAGGCGGACTGGCGCGCCAGGACAAGCCCGCGCGCCAGCTGCTCGCACAGTCTATGCCGGTCTCGGCCAGCCCGCTGCCGCGAGCCCTTGCGCCACCTGCGCGAGATAGCGCTGCTGCTCGGCCCACGCCTCGAGCGCTGCGGCCATGTCGACCTGCACCAGCCGCAGCCGGCCATCCAGCGGCGCCTGCGCGAGCTTCCACAGGTCGGCGCGGATCACCACGCCGATGCGCGGATAGCCGCCGGTGGTCTGCGCGTCGCCCATCAGGATGATCGGCTGGCCCGAGGGCGGCACCTGGATCGTGCCGGGAATGACGCCCGACGAGAGCATGTCGGCGCTGCGCCTGCGCTTGAGCTCGGCGCCCGCGAGCCGGCTTCCCATGCGGTTGCTCTGCGCGGTGATGCGCCAGCGCTCGCTCCAGAGCAGCGCGTGCGAAGCCACGGTGAACTGGTCGAACTCGGGGCCGGGCAGGACGCGCAGGGCGATGGCCGAATCGCTTTCCGCGGGGCCCCAGTCCGGACCGCGCAGGCCGAACGGACGCCGGGCGAGCTGGGCGGCATCGAGCGGCGTGGCGCCCAGCGGGAGCCGGTCGCCCTTGCGCAGCGCGCGCCCCTGGTGGCCGCCGAAGCCGGCCTTCAGGTCGGTGCTGCGCGAGCCGAGCACCGGCGGCACGTCGATGCCGCCCGCCACCGCGAGCCAGCTGCGCAAGCCGGCCTTCTTGGCGCCGGCTGCGTTGGCGCCCGCGAGCTTGAGCGTTTGCCCGGCAGCGACAGGCATGCTCCAGCAGGGCCAGAGCGGCGCGCCGTCGAGCCGCGCGCCGAAGCCGTCGCCCACCAGCGCGATCCGGGTGGCGGTTTCGAAGCGGATCTCGCAACCGCCCATGGTGAGCTCGAGGCCGGCCGCGCCGTCGGCATTGCCGACCAGCCGGTTCGCCAGCGTGAGCGCCAGCACGTCGAGCGCACCGCCGGGGCAGATGCCGAGCTGGCGGTGCCCATGCCGCCCCAGGTCCTGCACCGAGGCCAGCATGCCGGGCTTCTGCACCAGCATCATGCCTGCACGCTTTCGACGACGAAGCGGACGTGGTCGCCCGGCCGCAGCAGGGTGGGCGGCTCGGCCGACGGATCGAAGAGTTCGAGCGAGGTGCGGCCGATCAGCTGCCAGCCGCCGGGCGACACCAGCGGATAGATGCCGGTCTGCTCACCGCCGATGCCGACTGACCGCGCAGGCACCGCCGTGCGCGGTTCGGCGCGGCGCGGCGTGGCAAGCTCGGGCGGCAGCCCGCCCATGAAGGCGAAGCCGGGCAGGAAGCCGAGCAGGTAGACCACGTAGTCGGCCCCGCTGTGGCGCCGCACCACCTCGGCCGGCGTGAGCCCGGTGTGGGCCGCGACATCGGCCAGGTCAGGCCCGTGCTCGCCGCCATAGGCCACCGGAATCTCCACCCTGCGGCCCTCGACGGCCGTGGCCGCGAGCCGCGGCCAGGCCTCGTTCACGTGCGCCATCAGCGCCTCGATATCGATCGCGGTCGGATCGAAGGTCAGCGTGAGGTTGTTCATGCCCGGCAGCACCTCGCCCACGCCGGCCCATTGCCGCACCTCGGCGCCCAGCGCCCAGATCTGCTGCTGCTGCGCCAGCGTGGCGGGCGGCGGCAGCTCGCAAAGCAGCGCCGCATCGCCCAGCGGATGCAGGCGCGGCAAGGGAAACCGGCTACTCACGGCCGAGGCTGCGCACCTTGGCTGCGAGCTGCTTCTCCACGTCGGGCGAAACAAACTTGTGGACCTCGCCGCCGAGCATGGCGATCTCGCGCACGAAGGTGCTCGAGATGAACTGGTACTTGTCGCTGGGCGTGAGGAACACGGTTTCGACGTCGGGCATCAGCGAGCGGTTCATGCCCGCGAGCTGGAACTCGTAGTCGAAGTCGGTCACGGCGCGCAGGCCGCGCACCATCGCCTTGCCGCCGCGCGCCACCACGAAGTCGCGCAGCAGGCCCGAGAAGCTCTCGACCGTGACCTGGTCGCTGTAGGGCTTCACGGCCTCGCGCGCCATCTCGATGCGCTCCTGCAGGCTGAACAGCGCCTTCTTGTGATGGCCCGCCGCCACCGCGACGATGACCTTAGAGAAAAGCTGGGTTGCACGCCGCACCACGTCCTCGTGGCCGAGGGTGATGGGATCGAAAGTGCCGGGATAAACCGCGATCACGTTGCTGGCCATGGTTGCTTCTTCCTCATGCAGCCGGTGCGGCTTGTTCGGCGGATTATGCAGTCCCGTTTGCGGCCTGCCTCAGCAAGTGCGCATGCACGGCCCCGGCCTTGAGGTAACGAAAACCTACAAGGCCGAGCGTGGCCAGCTCCTCGTCGCTCCAGCGACGCGGTGCCTCCAGGTAGATCGCGCCCCCGGCTTTCACGGCACGCGCGGCGGCGCGCAACGCGGGTTCGTAGAGGGCGGTGCTGTCGAAAGGCGGGTCGAGAAAGACCGCATCCAGGCTGCCCGCGGGCGCGCGCTCGAGCGCGGTGAGCCCGCTGCCGCGCTCGATGCGCACGGCCTCGGCCGAAAGCTTGGCCTTGGCGGCCTGCAGCTGGGCCGCCAGCGCGGCGTCCTGCTCGCAGAGCAGCACGCTCGCGGCGCCGCGCGACGCGGCCTCCAGGCCGAGCGCGCCGGTGCCCGCGAAAGCATCGACGCAATGCCAGCCCGGCAGCTCGCCGCCGCCGGCGCCCGCGATGCTCGCGAGCCAGTTGAACAGCGTCTCGCGTACGCGGTCGGGCGTGGGGCGCAGGCCCGGCTTGTCAGCCACGGAAAGGCGGCTGCGCTTCCACAGGCCGCCGATGATGCGCACCTCGCGCGGCAGCGATTTCGATCTTGGTGATGGCGACGGCGACGGCGTCGAGGGGGAACGCCTGGCGGCTGCGGCTTTCTTCTGGGGCATGCGGCAAGCTTAACGCCGCCGCATGCGAGCTCAGGTGCCAAGCAAGGCCCGACGCGCCAGCAGCGCGGCAAGCAGCAGCATCGTGCCGCCGATCAGCGCGTCGAGCATCTGCCAGGCGCGCGGCCGCGCAAACACCGGTGCCAGCCAGCGCGCACCGAAGCCCAGCGCCGAGAACCACAGCGCGCTCGCCATCGCCGAACCGGCGACGAACCAGGCCTTGAGCGCGCCGCCGTACTGGGCGCCGGTGCTGCCCACGAGCAGCACGGTGTCGAGATAGACATGCGGATTCAGCAGGGTGAAGCCCGCCGCCTGCGCCAGCACCGCGGTGCGCGAGAGCGATGCGCCCTGCGCCTTTGCGTGCAGCGCGCCGGGCTGCCGGGCGCGCCACAGCGCGCGCAGCCCGTAGGCACCCAGGAACAGCGCACCGAGGCCGGCGAGTGCAGTGGCGAATGCGGGCCGCCCCTTCAGTGCCTGCGCCATTCCAGCCACGCCTGCCGTGATCAGGACCGCATCGCTCGCCGCACAGAACAGCACCACGGCGCTCACATGCTCGCGCCGCAGGCCCTGCCGCAGCACATAGGCGTTCTGCGCCCCGATGGCGACGATGAGCACCAGGCTCATCAAGAGCCCGTTGACGAATGCGGCAGAGATTTGTTCGATGACCATGGCGCCAGCTTGCCGCCTCGCTCGTATTAACTCAAACTAAACCTTCTAAGCCATATTCAATTTTTCTAATTCACACGATCATGCTCGACTACGCCGCCCTGAATGCCTTGGCCGCCGTGGTGCGCGAAGGCAGCTTCGAGCGCGCGGCCCGCGCACTGAACGTCACGCCCTCGGCCGTCTCGCAGCGCGTGAAGCTGCTCGAGGAGCGCACGGGCGGCGCGCTGCTGGTGCGCGGCCAGCCCTGCGTCGCAACGGAAGCCGGACGGCAGCTGTGCCGGCACATCGAACGCGTGGGCATGCTGGAGCACGAACTGCGCGAGGCGCTGCCCGCGCTCGGCATGGGCGGCCGAAGCGGCGAGGGGGCCGAGCGCGTCACGGTGCGGGTGGCGGTGAACGCCGACAGCCTGGCCAGCTGGTTCATGGCCGCCGCCGCGGCCTTTGCAAGGCAGGAAGAATCCGCCCTGCTCGACCTGACCGTGGACGACCAGGACCATACCGCCGAGCGCCTGCGAAGCGGCGCGGTGCTGGCGGCCGTCACCGCCCTGGCGCAACCGGTGGCCGGCTGCAACAGCGAGGCGCTGGGCAGCATGCACTACGTGGCCGCCGCGAGCCCGGAGTTCGTCGAGCGTTACTTCGCCAGGGGCGTGGGCGCGCGCACATTGGCCCATGCGCCGAGCCTGGTGTTCGACCGCAAGGACCGGCTGCAGGCACGCTGGGTGCGACGCATCTGCCATCGCAGCATCGAGACGCCGCGGCACTGGCTGCCCTCGGCCCAGGGCTTCGTCGACGCGGCGCGCGCCGGCATGGGCTGGGGGATGCTGCCGGCCAGCATGGCGGCCGAGGCGATGCGCACGGGCGCGCTGGTGGAACTGGTGCCGGGATCGGCGCTGCAGGTGCCGCTCTACTGGCAGCAGGCACGCGCCGCGCCGCAACTGCTCGAGCGCCTCAAGGCCGCGGTGCGCGCAGCCGCTGCAAGCGGCGCGCACGCCCTGCGCTGAAACGCGGCCTTATTTGCCGCCCACCACCACCGTCACCATGCGTTCGGGCTGCAGCTTGCGCGCGAAGGCGGCCCGGACCTCGGCCGCCGTGACCGCGTCCATGCGCGCGGTCCAGGTGTCGAGATAGTCGAGCGGCAGGTCGTGCCAGGCGATGTTGGCCACGTTGCCGATGAGCTTGCGGTTGCTGTCCAGCAAGAGCGGAAAGCCGCCGATCAGGTTGTCCTTCGCGGCCTTGAGCTCGGCGGCGGTCGGGCCTTCGGCCACGAACCTGGCGAGCACGTCGCGCGAGACCTTCACCGCGTCTTCGGCCTGGTCGGGACGCGTCTGGAAGCCCACGCGGAACGCCCCGGCGTCCAGGCCCGGCGCAAAGCCGCTGTAGACGCTGTAGGCCAGGCCGCGCTTCTCGCGCACTTCGTTGGTCAGCCGCGAGACGAAGCCGCCGCCGCCCAGCACGTAGTTGCCGAGCGTGAGCGCGAAATGGTCGGGATCCTTGCGCGGGTAACCGGGCTGGCCGATCAGCACGTGGGCCTGGGCCGAGGCGAACGGAATGCGCTCGTCCTTGGGCGCGGTGAGCGCGGCCACCGGTGCGATCGCCGGGAGCGGCGTGCACGCCTCGGGCCCGGGCAGCCGGGAGAGCAGCGCGGTGGCCATGGCTTCGGCCTCGGCGCGGGTCACGGCGCCCACGATGCTGAGCTTGGCCCGGCACGGCACGATCAGCTCCTGGTAGCGCTGCCGCATCGCGGCGGTGTCGATCTGCGCCAGCGTGGCTTCGGTGACTTCCTGCCCGTAGGGATGGCTGCCGTAGACGGCCTTCGCGAAGGCACGGCCCGCGATGGTCGCCGGCTTGGTGTTGGCCTCTTTCAGCGAGGCATTGATGCGCTCCCGCTCGCGCAGCCAGACGTCGTCGGGAAAGGCCGGCTCGCCGATCTCGCGCGAGGCCAGCGCCACCACCTTGGCCAGCAGCGCCGGATCAGACAGGGTGCGCAGCGAGTAGCTGGCGCGGTCGGTGCCGGCGCTGGTGCCGAACTCGGCGCCCAGGTCGGCCCAGGCTTCGCCGAGCGCGTTTTCGTCGAGCGCGGGCTCGCCGTTCCTGCCGGCGCGCACGCCCTTCTCGACCATGGTCGCGGTCGCGCTGGCCAGGCCGGCCTGGCCTGCCGGATCGCGCCGGCTGCCGGCGTCGAAATCGATCTGCACGTCGACGATGGGCAGCGCCTGGGTCGACACCAGGTAGATCTTGGCGCCGCTCGCGAGCGTCCAGTGCTCGATCGGCAGCGCAGCCTGTGCGGCGTTCAGGCCTGCGAAGGCCGTGGCGGCCGCGAACAGCGCGGAGCGCAGGATTTTTGTCATGGGGGTCATTGAAGAATCCGGGCCTTTCAGCGCAGCTCGTCCTGCGGGGCGGCAAAACCGCGGCCGCGCGGCCTGGCTTCGAGCGGCAGGGGGCGCAGGGTGGCCACGGTGAGCTGGTCGTCGCCGAAGTACTTGCCGGCCACGGCCTGCACCTGGGCCGGGGTCACGGCCTGCAGCTTCGCGACGATGCGCGCGCTGGTGTCCAGCGGCAGCCCCTGCACCCAGTTGCTACCGAGCTCGCGGGCCTGCGCCATCACGGAGTCGCGCTTGTAGGTCTGGCTGGCCACCCACTGCGTCTTGACGCGCGCAAGTTCGGCTTCGCTCACGCCTTCCTTCGCCACGCGCGCCACCTGGGCGCGAAGCGCCGCCTCCACCGCTTCGGCGCTCTTGCCGTGGGCCGGCACGCCCACCAGCGTGAACAGCTGAGGCCCGCGGCCGGCCAGGCCGGAGTAGGCGCCGGCCGAATCGGCCACGCGGTCGGGGCCCTGGGTCAGGGCACGGTCGAGCCGTGCGCCCGTGTAGCCGTCGAGCACGGCCGACAGCACCTCGAGCGCCCACACGTCGCTGTCCGCGGCATCGATGTTCTCCAGCTGCGGAATGCGGAAGGCGAGCGACACGTAGGCCTGCTCGGCCGGCGCCTTGAACTCGATGCGGCGGATGCCGCGCTGCGCCGGCTCGGTGCGCGGCTTGCGCGCGGGCACGGCGCGCGCGGGAATGCGGCCGTAGTACTTCTCGGCCAGCGCGCGCACCTGGGCCACGTCGACGTCGCCCACCACCACCACGGCGGCATTGGCGGGCACGTACCAGCGGCGGAAGAAGGCGCGCGCGTCGTCGGGTGTCATGGCGTCGAGGTCGCTCATCCACCCGACCACCGGGCGGTGGTAGGGCGAGGCCATGAACACGACCGCGTTCTGCTGCTCGCCGAGCAGCGCGCGCGGCTGGTCTTCGGTGCGCAGGCGGCGCTCTTCCTTGACCACCTCGATCTCGCGCTTGAACTCGTCGTCGGACCACTGGTTGTTGGCGAAGCGGTCCGATTCGAGCTTCATGACCTGCTCCAGGCTGCCCACGGGAATCTGCTGGTAGTAGCCGGTGTAGTCGCGCGTGGTGAAGGCGTTCTCCTGGCCGCCCAGCGCCGCCACGCGGCGCGAGAACTCGCCGGGCTTGATGTCCTTGGTGCCCTTGAACATCATGTGCTCGAGCACGTGGGCCACGCCCGAGGTGCCGTCGACCTCGTCGACCGAGCCCACGCGAACCCAGAGCATCTGCACTGCGGTGGGCGCGCGCCGGTCGGGCTGCACCAGCAGCGTCATGCCGTTGGCGAGGGTGAATTGCTGGGGTGCGGATGCGGCCGCGGCAGTGTCGGATGGAGCGGCGGAAACCGGTGTGGACTGGGCCTGCGCAGGCATGGCCCACGGCGCGCAAAGCGCCATTGCCAGCACCGCACCGGACGCAGCACGGCGTGGCGAGGGGTGTTTCATAGAATGGGTCGGATTGTAAAAAGCTCCCGATGTTCAGTTTCTTCAAGAAAAAACCGCCTGCCGAATCCCCGGCCGCGCCGGCGCCCTCACGGGCCGTCGAGCCGGTACCTGCACCCGAGCCCGCGCCTGCGCCCGCTGCCGCACCGGCGCGCTCGGTGTTCTCTCCGTCGAGCTGGTTCGGCTCCAAGCCTGCCGCAGAGGAAGCGGTGCCGCCGCCTGCAGCGCCAGACATGGCGCCCCCGGTCGCGCCCCCTCCGGCGCCAGCCGCGGCGCCGCACCTCGCCCCCGTGCCTGCTGCACCGGTACCCACGCCGGCCGTTCCGACCGTCCCCCCGCCCCCGCCTGCCCTCGCCACCGAGGTCGCCATGCCGGCCGAGCGCAAGGGCTGGTTCGACAAGCTCAAGACCGGCCTACGCAAGACCGGAACCGGCATCCAGGCGGTGTTCGTCAACGCCCAGATCGACGAAGCGCTGTACGAGGAACTCGAATCGGCCCTGCTGATGGCCGATGCCGGCGTCAAGGCCACCGAGTACCTGCTCGAGGACCTGCGCGGCCGCGTCAAGCGCCAGATGGCCACCGACGCGGCGCAAGTGAAGCGGCTGCTGGCCGATGCCATCACCGACCTGCTCCAGCCGCTCGAAAAGCCGCTGGTGATCGGCCAGTTCACGCCGACGGTGATCATGGTGGCGGGCGTCAACGGCGCCGGCAAGACCACCTCGATCGGCAAGCTCACCAAGCACCTGGCCAGCGAGGGTGCCTCGGTGCTGCTGGCGGCGGCCGACACCTTCCGGGCGGCGGCGCGCGAGCAGCTGCTGGTCTGGGCCGACCGCAACACGGTCGAGATCGTGAGCCAGGAAGGCGGCGACCCGTCGGCCGTGAGCTTCGACGCGGTCACGGCGGGCAAGGCGCGCGGCAAGGACGTGGTACTGGTCGACACCGCAGGCCGGCTGCCGACGCAGCTGCACCTGATGGACGAGCTCAAGAAGATCAAGCGCGTCGTCACCAAGGCCGACGCCAGCGCGCCGCACGAGGTGCTGCTGGTGATCGACGGCAACACCGGGCAGAACGCCCTGGCGCAGGTCAGGGCCTTCGACGAGACCCTGGGCCTCACCGGCCTGGTGGTGACCAAGCTCGACGGCACCGCCAAGGGCGGCGTGCTCTGCGCGATTGCGCGCGAGCGGCCGATTCCGGTCTACTTCATCGGCGTGGGCGAGAAGCTCGAAGACCTCGAGACCTTCAACGCACGCGAGTTCGCCATGGCGCTGCTGGGCTGACGCGCCAGCAGCAGAACGCGCCGCTCAAAAGCCGAAGAGCGAGCGGGTATCGCAGAGAAAGCCGCTGCAGTTGGCGGGCCGGACGTAGAGGGTCCTGATCTGGCCACCCGGCAGCATGTAGTCGCCCACCAGGGCGTTGCCCTTGGCACCTTCGGCATTCGCCTGCGCGATGTAGCCCGCGCTGTTGGCCGCGGGCTGCAGGTTCTGGTAGCTGAACGTGGCCGATTGCGACAGATCTTTCTCGTAGAGCAGCTTCGTGCCGTCCGAAAAGACATAACCGGTCTTGAACCGGAAGCCCTGGGCGCCCTTCGCCTCGAGCTGCGCCAGGAAATCGGCGTCGCTGCCGGGCTGGTCCAGCGCTTCATAGCCGTAGGTGGCGCTGCCTTGCGCGTCCTTTTGAAAGACCAGCACCGTGGCTCCGCCAACCATGTAAGCACCGCCGACGCTGTAGTAGCCGTTGCCGCCCTGCGCATTGATCTGGGCCAGATAGGCGGCGCTGTCGGTGGGTGCCGCCAGCACGGCATAGGTGTAGGTCGATGCCGAGCTGTTGTCCTTGCGGTAGAGCGTGCGGATCTGGCCGCCGACCACATATGGCCCGCCCCACTTAAAACCTCGGGCGCCCTGGGCGTTGAGCTGGGCCTGCAGGTCCGCCACGGAGCCGGTGTCTGGCAGCAGCTCGAAGGCATAGGTGGTTCCGGCGTCCTTCACGTAGGCCTCGACGACTTCCGCACCGGTCGGGCTGGTTGGGAAGGCCAGGCCGCTGAAGAAGCGGAAGGCCCTGGCGCCCTGTGCATTGAGCTGATCGAGAAACGCCGCAGCGTCGGCGGCAGGCGGCAAGGCCTCGTACATGAAGGTGCGGGTGGCCGGGGCGGGCGCCGGTGCTGGTGCGGGCGCTGGGGCCGGTGCGGGCGCCGGAGCCGGCGCGGGTGCGGGAGGCGGCGGAACGCCGTTGCCCCAGCCGATCGGCAATGCGGCACCCCCTCCGCCTCCGCCTCCCCCGCCACCGCAGGCCGCGAGGGCCAGTGTGGCGGCCACTGCGGCCGCAACCGCTGCAAGCTTGAAACGCATTTGGAATCCTCCCTGATCGATGTGTGCGACCCATGGAAGGTATGTCGGGGGGCCTGAGGGCCACCAGTGCCAAAAGTCATGACATTGCCGGCAATTCCTGCCAATTGCCGGCAACGAGCTCGAAAGTACTAAATCCTGCGACGTTCCGAGCTTGCCGCTGTGACCATCATCCGGAACAGCGAATCGGTGGCCACGGGCTTGAACAGCACGGGAACGCCCGATTCCCGGACACGCTGCAGCCTGTCGGGCGAGGTCTCGCCTGTGATCAGCAGCAACGGGGTCGCGAGCCCGCCTTGTCCTCGGCCGCTCAGGCGCAGGCCGACATCCAGCCCATCGACACCATCGGCCAGGCGGTAGTCGCACATCAACAGGTCGAAGGACCGCCCTTCTCTGCTCGCCTGCTGCAAGGCCGCGGCGGCGGCGGCTTCATCCGCGACGGCGAGCGCGTCGATCGAATGCGAGCGCAGCAGGCCCGTCATGGCTTCCCGGATTTCCGATTCATCGTCCAGCAGCAGCACCCGCGCGGGCAGTGCCGGCGCCGCTCGCCCGGGCCGCTTTTCCTGCCGTGGCGCCGCAGCGTCGGGCGGGAAGTGTCCGGCCAGCGCGCCGGCGCGCGGAGCAACGGCCGGCAGCACGACGCGGAAATGGGTGCCGCGACCCAGCCGCGAATGCATTTGCACCGGATGCCCCAGCAGTTGCGAGAGCCGCTGCACGATCGACAGGCCGATGCCCAGCCCCCGCGAGCGGTCGCGCCCCGGATTGTCGATCTGATAGAACTCCTCGAAGATCCGGCTCGACTGCTCGGGCGCAATGCCGATGCCGGTGTCCCGCACCTCGATCCACACGAACTCCCCTCGTTCGCGGGCCGTCACCGTCACTCCGCCGCGCGCGGTGTACTTGAGGGCGTTGTCCAGCAGGTTGGACAGCATCCGATGCAGCAGCTGGGGGTCGCTGCGCACCCACAAGCCGCTGGCGCGCACGCGCAACTGCAACTGCTTTTGCTCGGCCTGGGCCGAGAAGGTGTGGTTGAGCGGCAGGAACAGGGCATCGAGCTGAACGGCCTGAAGCACGGGCGTGACCACGCCGGCATCCAGCCGGGAGATGTCGAGCATGATGTCGAGCGAGGCGCCCAGCGCATTGACGGCGCGCATCAGGCGCTGCGCATTCACTTCCTCCGGCCGGCCGCGCAGCTCGTTCTCGAGCGCGGCGCCGAACAGCGCGATGGCGTGCAGCGGCTGGCGCAGGTCATGGCTGGCGCTGGCCAGGAAGCGGGTCTTTTCCTGGCTGGCGCGCTCGGTGGCGGCAATCTGCTCCTCCAGCCGCACGGCCAGGGCTTCCTTTTCGAAGCGCAGGACCAGCGAGTCCGCCAGCAGCCTGTGCTCCTGCACGCCGACGCGCAGCATGAGAAAAAGGTAGATCGAGGCAAAGGCCGCGAGAAAGAGATGGATGGAATCGCGCTGCCACGCCAGGGCAACGATCAGCCCGCCCATCATGGGCAGCGTATGGCCGAACAGCGCCGCCTTCAGCGGCCGCAGGGACTGCACGGCCCGGGCACAGTTGCCCATCATCACCACCATCAGCGCGGCGGTGACCGGCAGGTTGCCCGCGGGCACGAAGATCCACGGCGCCAGCGCATCGGCAAACCCGAGCAGGGTCACGATGCGGGTGATCCTGCGCGCCCACCAGGCACTGTCCGCCGCCGGGACCGACGGATTCCAGCGCGGCGTGAAGTACATGCACAGATACAGCGTCAGGTGCAGCACGACGAAGGGCAGCACCATCGGGTCGCCCAGCTGCAGGTACATGAACGCACCGAGCACCAGCACGAAGACGACGCGGGCCAGGAAAGTGGCGTTGTAGTTGAAATAGACCGACGCCACGTGCTCGCGCAGCACGCGCTGGTTCAGCGGCGTGTCGGCCATGCGCGGCGGCTCAACGCAGGCTGCTGATCAGCTGCGCACGCGAACGCACGCCGAACAGCAGCAGGATGGTCGATACATGGTTCTTCACCGTGCCTTCGCTCAGGTTCGCGAGCTGGGCGATCTCCTTGTTCGCCTTGCCGTCGAGCACCCATTGCAGCACCTGCATCTGGCGCGGCGTGAGCTCCTGCCAGGCGCTGGCCTGGGCCGATTCGGCATAGCTGCCGGGCGCCTTCGGCACGGTGGCGGGAGGGGGAGCTTCAGACGCGCCGGGCTCGAGCAGGCCGCAGGCGCGGATGAATCCCACCACCTCCTTCAGGTCCGCCGACTTCGGAAGAAAGGCGCTCGCGCCCAGTGCCACCGCTCCCTGTGCCAGGGAGGTGTTGCCGGTGCCCGACAGCACCACGATGCGGGCCGACGGGTGGCGCAGGCGAAATTCCGCGAGGCCGCTCAGGCCATGGGTATCGGGCAGCGCCAGATCCAGCAGCACCAGGCGGATCGACTCGCGGTGCTTCTCGTACAGCGCCAGCGCCTCGGCCGCGCTGGCGGCCTCGAAGACCTCGATGCCCGCCCCCGACGCAGCGGTCTGCGCCTCGATCAGCGCGCGCACGCCGAGCCGCAGCAGGTCGTGGTCGTCCACCACCAGGATCGCGCCGGGCGGATGCGCGGGGATGCCGCCCTCCAGGGTCGGCGGCAGCGGGTTGGAGGGAGATTCGAGCGAAGCCACGCGGTCGATCTTAGCGACGCGCCCGGCGCGCAACAGTGCACTAAGTCATGGGGTAGCCGCCGTTTCGGGGCAGCGCTTGCTCTTCTTTTCATAGCACTTGCCATCCACTGCGCGCGGGAGCACCATGCGCTACCCGCCGCATCGAACGGCGTTTTGGAGACAAGCATGATGCACACCGCCGATGTCCCGCTGGCAGCGGGCGAGCGCAAGGTCGACCGGCTGCTGGCCCACTATGGCGAAAGCCACCGCCATCCGACCAACGAGCTGATTCACTTCGCCGCGATCCCGGCCATCATGCTGAGTCTCGTCGGCCTGCTGTATGCGCTGCATCCCTGGGCCGCCTACGTCTTCGTGGCCGCGAGCCTGGTCTACTACGCCACCCTGCGCTCCCCTGCCTTCCTGGCCGCCATGCTGGCCGGCACGGCCCTCGTGCTGGCGCTGGTTCATGCCATGGGAAGCCTTGTACTGCCGATTTCCGCCGCCATCTTCGTGGTGGCCTGGATCTTCCAGTTCATCGGCCACAGGATCGAAGGCAGGAAACCTTCTTTCTTCGAAGACATCCAATATCTTTGGGTGGGGCCGCTGTTCGTACTTTCGAAGCTGTTTTTGCGCCTCGGTATCCGCTGGTGATCCCCAGGTCGGACGCCGCCGCAGGCCGGATCGCCGTCCGGCTGACAGCTTTGGCTATCGGTGCGATAGAAACTTAGGGGGAACCCTTGGTTTAGCACTCCCTCTAATCGAGTGCTAATATGCCCAATACAAAGGAGTTTCCCCTGATGACCACGCTGTCTGGAGCCTCTGCCAACCAGCTCGCCGTCGCCAATCCATGGTCGATGGTGCCGCCGCTGGGCAACCTGGATGCTTATATTTCGGCCGCCAACCGCCTGCCGATGCTCACGCTCGAAGAAGAGCAGGGCTTCGCACGCCGTCTGCGCGACCACAACGACCTCGAAGCGGCCGGTGCGCTGATCCTCTCGCACCTGCGCCTCGTGGTGTCCATTTCGCGCCAGTATCTGGGCTACGGATTGCCGCACGGCGACCTGATCCAGGAAGGCAACGTCGGCCTCATGAAGGCCGTGAAGCGCTTCGACCCCGACCAGGGCGTGCGGCTCGTGAGCTACGCCATGCACTGGATCAAGGCCGAGATCCACGAATACATCCTGAAGAACTGGCGCATGGTCAAGGTCGCGACGACCAAGGCCCAGCGCAAGCTGTTCTTCAACCTGCGCTCGATGAAGCAGGGCTTCAAGGCCGACTCGGCTGCGGCCGACAACGGCACGCACCGCGACACGCTGAGCCCCGACGAGGTGTCGCAGATGGCGACCCGGCTCAACGTCAAGCCCGAAGAAGTGCTGGAAATGGAAACCCGCCTGTCGGGCGGCGACGTGCTGCTCGATCCGGGTCCGTCGGACGACGGCGACGAGGCCTTCGGTCCGATCGCCTACCTGGCCGATGCCACGCAGGAGCCGACCGCCCTGCTCGAGTCGCAGCAGCGCGACCGGCTCTCGAGCGACGGCATCGCCACCGCGCTCGAAGCGCTGGACGACCGCAGCCGCCGCATCGTCGAAGAGCGCTGGCTCAAGGTCAACGACGACGGCTCGGGCGGCATGACGCTGCACGACTTGGCGGCGGTGTACGGCGTGAGCGCCGAGCGCATTCGCCAGATCGAAGTCGCGGCCATGAAGAAGATGAAGAAGGCGCTGGCAGATTTCGCCTGAGCCCCGTCCCTGCGCTTCACCCGAACAAGCCCGGCCGCGCGCCGGGCTTTTTTCATGCCTGCTTGGCCAGCGTCCGCAGGGCCCGCCGGGCGATGTAGCGGGTGGCGGGTGTGTCCGACTCGGCCACCCAGCGCGCGCAGAGCCGGTCGACCCACTCCGGCTGCGTCTTGCTCGCGTCGTTGAGCCAGTTGGCCACCGAGTTCTGCACGTAGCGGCTGGCGTCGGCCCGCAAGGGCTCGATGAGCGGCAGCGCGCGCCAGGGTTCAGCCTTGAGCGCATCGATCTGCGCGCACCAGACGCCGCGCGGGCGCGTGAGCTCGCTGGCGAAGCGGCGGATGTTCGGATCGGCGTCGGCCGTCCACGGCTGCAGCAGCGCAAGCGACTCGTCGAGCGAGCCGATGACCGCATCGCGCACCGCCATCCAGGCGATTTCGCGCACGCCGAAGTGCGGGTCGGCGGCAAAGCGCCGCACTGCCCCCAGCTGCGCCGCCAGCGGCAGGCCCGAGAGCGTGACCCACTGCGCGGCCCAGCAGCGCGCGACGTCGCTTGCGTGCGTGGCCAGCCGGTGGGCAACGGCGTCGCGCTCGGCATGCAGCGCCGCCAGGTCGTAGAGCGCCCGCGCAATATGGCCGTGCCGCTGCATCGGCTTGAACGCGCCGAGCATGGCGATGGTGTCGGCCAGCCGTTCGCTCGCCGGATCCAGCCCGATATGGGCCGCCACGCTGCGCGCGAGCTGCGGCAATTCGAGCGCCATGAATTCGTTGAGGTTGACGGTCTCGAGCAGCCCGTCGTTGAGCGCGCGCAGCACCTCGGGCGGGATGAGAGCGATGCGGAAGGCGCCCCGGCGCGCCTTCAGGTGCTCGACGGAGGCCACGGCGACCGCGGCGTCCATGGGAGGCAGATAGGTCACGGCCCGGTCAGGACTTGAGCAGCGCCTTGACGTCCGACACCATGGGCGCCACGCCGGCGCCATAGCGCGCATAAAGCCGTAGCCGGCCATCGGTGTCGTAGACGAAGCTGGCGGCCGAATGGTCCATCGAGTAGCTGGTGGGGGTCTTGCCCTCGACCTTCTTGTAGTAGACCTTGAAGTCCTTGGCGAGCTGGGCGAGCTGGTCGGCCGTGGGAATCAGCGCGACGAAGGCCGGGTCGAATGCGCCCATGTAGGCCTTGAGCACCTCGGGCGTGTCGCGCGCCGGGTCGACCGTGACGAACAGCACCTGCAGCTTGTCGCCATCGCTGCCGAGCTGCTGCTTGACCTGCGCCATCTCGGTCATGGTGGTGGGGCAGACATCGGGGCACTGCGCATAGCCGAAGAACAGCACAACCACCTTGCCCTTGAAGTCGGCCAGCGTGCGCAGCTTGCCGTCGGCATCCTTCAGCGAGAAGTCGCGGGCGTAGTCGGCGCCGGTGATGTCGACCGCATTGAAGCTGGGCTTGGCTTCGCTGCAGGCCGAAAGCCCGAGGCCCAGGGTGGCGGCCATGCCGGCCCATCCCGCACCGCCGGCAATCAGTTTCAGGGCATTTCGCTTGTTCATGGGCACGGGCGTCCGATCAGTCAATCAATCAACGGAGGTAATGGTCGACGAGCAGTGCCGCGAACAGCACGCTCAGGTGGATCAGCGAGAACCGGAAGGTCTTGCGCGCCAGCGCATCGGAGTAGTTGCGCCAGAGCGCGAAGGCGTAGCCCGTGAAGCCGATGCTCACGCCCACCGCCACCGCCAGGTAGAGCCAGCCGCTCATGCCGTAGATGAAAGGCATCAGGCAGGCCGCGAACAAGATGAAGGTGTAGAGCAGCACCTGCAGCCGCGTGAACTCGTTGCCGTGCGTGACGGGCAGCATCGGGAGGCCGGCCTTGCGGTAGTCCTCGACGCGGTAGAGCGCCAGCGCCCAGAAATGCGGCGGTGTCCACAGGAAGATGATCAGGAACAGGATCAGCGCCTCGGGGCCCACGTCGCCGGTCATCGCGGCCCAGCCCAGCACCGGCGGCATTGCGCCCGAGGCGCCGCCGATCACGATGTTCTGCGGCGTCAGCGGCTTGAGGATCACGGTGTAGATCACTGCGTAGCCGACGAAGGTGGCAAAGGTCAGCCACATGGTGAGCGGATTGACCTGGAACCACAGCAGCGCCGAACCGGCCGCGCACAGCAGCGCCGAGAACACCAGCGCCTGCAGGTCGCTGAGCTGTCCGCGCGCCGTGGGACGCCAGGCAGTGCGCTTCATCTTGGCGTCGATGCCCTTCTCGACCAGGCAATTGAACGCCGCCGCCGCGCCCGCCACCAGCCAGATGCCGATGCAGGCCAGCGCGGCGCGCTGCACGTCGGCCCACGAGGGCAGCCCGGGCACGGCCAGCACCATGCCGATGAGGGCACAGAAAACGATCAGCTGCACCACGCGCGGCTTGGTCAGCGCATAGAACTGGCGCAGCACATTGGCAGTGCTTGTCTGCTGCACGGAAATCGGCGTGCTCACGCGGCGGCCTCCCTCTGGTTGTTGTGTGGGGCGCCGGGCGCCTTGTCTCTGTCGTGTGCGAAAGCAGCCGCAGCCCCGCGGCGGCTCTCGCACAGCGCCCATGTCAGCACCACGGCCAGCGCCGCAGCGCCCCCGGTGTGCAGGACCGCGGCGAGCAGCGGCCAGCCGAGCAGCACGTTGCCCAGGCCCGTGGCCAGCTGGAGCAGCGCGAGCCCCGCGAGCCAGCGCGCCTGCGGCCGCAGCGGCGGCGTGCGGCGCAGCTGCCACGCGAGCACGCCCAGCGCGGCGAACACGGCGTACGCCATCAGCCGATGCACGTAGTGGATGGCAGTGAGCGCGGAAAAATCGAGCGGCACGCCACTGCCGGTCACGCCCAGGTGACGCCAGATCTCGAAGCCCTGCGCAAAATTCATTGGCGGCCACCAACTGCCCTGGCAGGTCGGGAACTGGGTGCAGGCCAGCACCGCATAGTTGGTGCTGACCCAGCCGCCGAGCGCGATCTGCAGCAGCAGCAGGGCCGAGGTGGCGATCAGCCCGTTGCGCAGCGCGGGCGACACGGCCGTGGGCAGGCGGTCCGCGGCGGCCTGCCGGTAGCGCACCGCCTGGATGCACAGCAGCACCAGCAGCACCACGGCGCCCAGCAGGTGCAGCGTGACGATGGCGGGAAAGAGTTTCCAGGTGACCGTGAGCGCGCCGAACGCGCCCTGCAGGCAGACCCAGGCCAGCGTGAGCGCGGGCCACCAGGCGCTGAGCGTGGCGTGCTCGCCGTCCCCCGGCGCGGGCGGCGCGCGGCGTTGGCGCCGCCGCACGACCCAGGTGGCGCCCGCAAGCACGAGGATCAGCACGCCGACGCCGGTGGCCAGGTAGCGGTGCACCATCTCGACCCAGGCCTTGCTGTGCGTGACCGGACCGGTCGGCTGGGCCGACTGCGCCATGGCGATCTCGTGGCGCGCGCCCACCGGGCTCGCGTTGCCGTAGCAGCCCGGCCAATCGGGGCAGCCCAGGCCCGAATCGGTGAGCCGGGTGAAGGCGCCGAACAGCGTGAGGTCGAAGGTGAGGAACAGCGTCAGCACGGTGAGCGCATGCAGCCGGCGCGCCGGTCCGGCGCCCGCGTTGCGGCGCCACACCCACAGCAGCGGGCCGAGCGCGATCAGCACGCCGGCCGCCATCAGCCAGGCGACGGGGGTGAGGTCGTAGAGCGAGCCGGTGTCCATCATGCGGTGCTAGCGGCCGGGCTCGTCCCAGGAGGCAGAAGCGCGCAGCAGGCGGTCGAGGTCGCGCTTGGCGCGGCTGGCGCCCGCGGCGTCCATGCGGGCCGGAAAACGCATCATCCAGTTGCCCATCGGATCGACCACATACAGGTGCTCGGCCAGCCCATGGCCCGGAACCGGCGCGAGCCACGTGGCGAGCTGCTCGGGCGGCACGCGCAGCACGGTGGCGCCGCGCAGGCCGTTGTCCAGCCGCGCCGGAACGGGCGCCGCATCGCTCACGAGCCAGACGCGGTCGAGCCGGTCTTTCTCGCGGCCCAGGCTTTCGCGCAGCTGGCGCTGCAGGTAGAGCTGCTGTTCGCAGAGCGCGTCGCAGGCCGCATCGGCCACCGCCACCAGCAGCCACTGGCCCTTGAGCGTGGCCAGGTCGACCGGCGCACCGCTGCGGTCCGTTGCCGTGAATGCCGGCAGCGTGCGCTGCGGATCGATGAGTTCGCCGTAGACGCTGCGCCCCTCGGGCCGGATCACGTAGTAGGTGAAGTAGGACGCGATGACGGGCGCGGCGCACATCAGCATCACGGCAATCATCTTCCAGCGCCCGGCCACCGTGCGGCGGCCCTCGGCGCCGTCGAGCGCCTGGTTGGGCGACGGCATCGAGTGCACCGTCAGGCCCAGCGGTTCGTCAGAGGCTGCGTTCATCGCGTGCGCGGCGCCGCGAGCGGCGGTAGGGGGAAATGATTTGGAACCAGACATAGAGGATGACCACGAGGGCCGAAAGCCCGAACCACTGGAATGCATAGCCGTAGTGCTTCTCCAGACCCAGAGCGGGGGCCGGCCAGTCGCGCTGCAACCCCTCGGAAGCGGGGCCGACCTGCTGCAGCGACACATCGGTCCGCAGCGGCAGCTTGGTTTCGGCGCGGAACGCTTCCAGGTCGAGATTCTGCCGGATGGGCGAAGACCCCGCGGATTCCGGTGCCGAGGCCGCCGCAGCCGGCTTGCCGAGTTCGAACAAATGGCCCGGCGGCGGCTCGATCAGGCCCGTGACCTCGACGATGCCCGGCGGCGTCTCGACCGCGCCCAGCTGCGTGCGGTCGTTGAAGTTGCGCTGCACCCAGCCGCGCTGGATCATCACGGCCTGGTCGCTGCCTTCCAGGGCGAACGGCGTCAGCACGTAGAAGCCCGGCACGCCATGCATCTGCCGGTTGTCCAGGTAGACCGTCTGGGGCGTCAGCCAGAGGCCGCGCAGCCGCACAGGCCGGTGCAGTTCGCCGGCCGGCGCCTCGAGCGCCAGGAACTCGGCCTGGGCCAGCGGCGGTTTCTGCTTCTGGGCCTCGATCTCGGCCTGCAGCGCCTCTTTCTGCGCGGCGCGCGACAGCTGCCAGCGGCCCAGCGACATCGTGGCGGAAAGGGCCAGCACCGCGGCCAGCGTGACCACCAGGAAGCGGCCCCGCCTGGGCCTCGGGCGGGCGGAAGGAAGGGGTTCCGGCGTCACTGGAGTGGATGAGGCGTGCGGCCGATAATCGGGGTCATGAAATATTTCGTCGCCCTGGTTTTCGTGGGCATCTTCGCGAGCCTTGCCTTCGCGCTCTTCTACATGCTGAAAGACGGGCGCAACGGGCGCGCCAAGAGCGGCGGCATGGCGCGCGCGCTCACCTTTCGGATCGGCCTGTCGGTGTTTTTGTTCCTCTGCATGCTGCTGGCCTGGAAATTCGGCTACATCCAGCCCACCGGGCTCCCGCTCGGCAAGTAGATGGTGCTCGTTCCACGAGAACCATGAAAAAGGCGCCTTCCGGCGCCTTTTTTTCTGCATGCCGCGGGGTTCGCTCAAAGCCAGTACACCAGCATGTAAAGGCCGAGCCACACCACGTCGACGAAGTGCCAGTACCAGGCCGCGCCCTCGAAGCCGAAATGGCGCTCCGGCGTGAAGTGGCCGTTCTGCAGGCGCAGCGTGATGAACAGCAGCATCAGCATGCCGATGAACACATGCAGGCCGTGGAAACCGGTCAGCATGAAGAAGGTCGAGCCGTAGGCACCGGAGCTCAGCTTGAGGTTCAGGTCCGTGTACAGGTGGTGGTACTCGTAGCCCTGCACGCCCAGGAAGAGCACGCCGAGCAGCACGGTGAGCCACATGAAGCGGATGGTCTGGGCACGGTGGCCGGCGCGCAGCGCGTGGTGGGCAATGGTGAGCGTCACGCCCGAGCTCAGCAGCAGCGCGGTGTTGATCGTGGGCAGCCAGAACGGGCCGACGGTCTGGAAGGGCTCGACGATGTCGGCCGGCGAACCGGTGGCACCGGCGGCAACGCTGGGCCAGACGGCCTTGAAGTCGGGCCAGAGCAGTGCGTTGTCGAGGCTGCCGAGTGCCGGCAGCGAATGGGTGCGGGTCCACCACAGCGCGGTGAAGAAGGCGCCGAAGAACATCACTTCGGAGAAGATGAACCAGCTCATGCTCCAGCGGAACGAGAGGTCGATCTTGTGGCCGTACTGGCCGCTTTCGCTTTCGCCGATGGCGGTGCGGAACCAGACGAACAGCGTGGCGAGCCACGCGACCATGCCCGCCAGCAGGGACCAGGCGCCCCATTGGTGGCCGTTGATCCACTGGCCCGCGCCGAGAATCACGAAGAACAGGCCGGTCGCGGCCATGACCGGGTAGGCGGACGGCCCGGGCACAAAGTAGTAGGGCGTGGTGCCGTGGGTGGTTGAACTCATATCAGCTCCTGGCTTTCTTTCTTCTCTCGATTCGATGGGTTCTGGATGTCGTGGGCCATGCGGACCGGGTTCAGGGCGCAACCACGTAGCGCACCAGCAGCACCAGGCCGACGATGAAAACGATGACCGCGGCAAAGGCCACCGCGATGATGTGCAGCGGGTTCAGCTTGGCCAGGTCGTCCTGGTAGGCGCTCTTCTTGCGCACCCCGAAGAACGACCAGCACACGGCCTTCACCGTGTCCCACAGCGTGGCCTTGGGTGGCGTGTCCGGCGCGGTCACGAACGGGGCTCATGGGCAGCATTCGAAACAGCGGCCACCGGCGCCGCCGGCGTCTTGCCGCCGACTTCGAAGAAGGTGTAGGACAGCGTGATGGTCTTCACGTCCCTGGAGATCTTCGGGTCGATCACGAAGGCGACGGGCCACTGCTTCTTCTCGCCCGGGTCGAGCGTGTACTGGTTGAAGCAGAAGCACTCCAGCTTGTTGAAGTACGGCGCGGCCTGCTGCGGCGCATAGCTCGGAATGGCCTGCGCCGCCATGCGGCGGTTCTGCACGTTCTGGAATTCGTAGAGCACGGTGTTGAGCTGGCCGGGGTGCACCTGCATCGTCCGCTCGGCGGGCTTGAAGTCCCAGAGGCCGCCGCGCACGTTGGAGTCGAACTCGACCGTGATCGTGCGCGTGGTGTCGACCTGCGTGTTGTCGGGCACGCGCACGTTCTTGCCGCCGCTCGCGCCGCCCGGCACCTCGAGCTCGTTGAGCGCGAGGATGTTGATGCCGGTCATTTCGCAGATGGCGCGATAGAGCGGCACCAGGGCATAGCCGAACGCGAACATGCCGCAGGTCACCACGGCCAGCTTGCCGACCATGCGGACATTGGCGCGCTTGATGCGTTCACCGAGGCTCATGATGCAGGCGGCTCCGTGGGCTTGTGCTTCAGCGTCCGCCGAACCAGATCATGCGAACCAGGAATCCGAGAAAGAACAGCACGGCAATGGAGGCCAGCGTGAGCCCCATGCGGCGGTTGTTCCTTTTTTGTTCGGGCGTGGTCATCGTGGTCATGCAAGCCGGCGGCCTGGTGCCGTTCAGCCGATCACCTTGGTGGCGGTCGCATCGAGCTTGGGCGGGTTCTCGAAGGTGTGGAAGGGCGCCGGCGACGGCACTTCCCACTCGAGGCCTTCAGCCGCTTCCCAGGGCTTCTGCGCTGCCTTCTCGCCCTTGCCGAGCATGGTCGGCAGCACGATGAAGAAGAAGAAGTACACCTGCGCGAGACCGAAGGCGAACGCACCCACCGAAGCCACCGCGTTGAAGTCGGCGAACTGCATCGGGTAGTCGGCATAGCGGCGCGGCATGCCCGCCAGGCCGAGGAAGTGCATCGGGAAGAAGGTGACGTTGAACGAGATCAGCGACCACCAGAAGTGGATCTTGCCGCGCGTTTCGTTGTACATCACGCCGGTCCACTTGGGTGCCCAGTAGTAGTAGCCCGCGAACATGGCATAGAGCGAACCGGCCACGAGCACGTAGTGGAAGTGGGCCACCACGTAGTAGGTGTCCTGCAGCTGGATGTCGATCGGGGCGATGGCCAGGATGAGGCCGGTGAAACCGCCCATCGTGAACACGAAGATGAAGCCCACCGCGAACAGCATCGGGGTTTCGAAGGTCATCGAGCCCTGCCACATGGTGGCGATCCAGTTGAAGATCTTCACAGCCGTGGGCACTGCGATCAGCATGGTCGCGTACATGAAGAACAACTGGCCCGTGACCGGCATGCCGGTCGTGAACATGTGGTGCGCCCAGACGATGAACGACAGGATCGCGATCGACGAGGTGGCGTACACCATCGAGGCGTAGCCGAACAGCCGCTTGCGCGAGAACGCCGGCACGATCTGGCTGATGATGCCGAAGGCCGGCAAGATCATGATGTAGACCTCGGGGTGACCGAAGAACCAGAAGATGTGCTGGTACATCACCGGGTCGCCGCCGCCGGCGGGGTTGAAGAAGCTGGTGCCGAAGTGGCGGTCGGTCAGCGTCATGGTGATGGCGCCGGCGAGCACGGGCATCACGGCGATCAGCAGGTAGGCGGTGATGAGCCAGGTCCAGCAGAACATCGGCATCTTCATGAGCGTCATGCCGGGGGCGCGCATGTTCAGGATGGTGACGATGATGTTGATCGAGCCCATGATCGACGAGGCGCCCATGATGTGCATCGCGAAGATGCCGGCGTCCATCGAAGGGCCCATCTGCAGCGTGAGCGGTGCGTAGAGCGTCCAGCCCGCGGCGGGCGCGCCGCCGGGCATGAAGAACGAGCCCACGAGCATCAGCGCGGCGGGGATCAGCAGCCAGAAGCTGAAGTTGTTCATGCGCGCGAACGCCATGTCGGATGCGCCGATCTGCAGCGGGATCATCCAGTTCGCGAAGCCGACGAAGGCCGGCATGATGGCGCCGAACACCATGATCAGGCCGTGCATGGTGGTGAACTGGTTGAACAGTTCGGGGTTCACCAGTTGCAGGCCGGGCTGGAACAGCTCGGCGCGGATCAGCAGCGCAAGCACGCCGCCAACCATCAGCATGGTGAAGCTGAACAGCAGGTAGAGCGTGCCGATGTCCTTGTGGTTGGTGGCAAACACCCAGCGGCGCCAGCCGGTGGGCGCTGCGTGGTGCTCGTCGTGTGCGTGGCCGTCGTGGGCGTGACCGTGGGGGTCGAGGACTGCACTCATTTCGTTGTTCCTTGCAATTTCTTCGTCGCGGGGCGCTTGGGCACGGTCACTTGCCGCGCAGGGCCAGAACTTCGGCCGGCTGCACCAGCTGGCCCGTCTTGTTCGACCAGCTGTTCTTGGTGTAGGTGGCGACGGCCGCGAGGTCGGTGTCGCTCAGCTGCTTCCAGGAGGGCATCGCACCGTTGTTCTGGCCGTTGAGCAGCACCATCAGCTGCACCTTGTGGTCCGCATCGAGCACCTTGGGGCTGGCGTCCAGAGGCTTGATCGGGCCGGCGCCCTTGCCGTTGGCCTGGTGGCAGGCCGCGCAGTTGGCAGCATAGACCTTCTCGCCGCGCGTCAGCATCTCGGGCAGGGCCCAGACCTTGCCTGGATCGTCGAGCTTGGCCGCGGCTTCCTTGCGCTTGCCATCGACCCAGGCCGTGTAGTCGGCAGCCGAGACCACCTTCACGTGGATCGGCATGTAGGCGTGTTCCTTGCCGCAGAGTTCCTGGCACTGGCCGTAGTAGTCGCCCACGGTCTCGGCGCGGAACCATGTGTCGCGCACGAAGCCGGGAATCGCGTCCTGCTTGATGCCCAGCTGGGGCACGGCAAACGCGTGGATCACGTCGTTGGCAGTGGTGATGATGCGGACCTTCTTCTGGACCGGCACCACCAGCGGGTTGTCGACCTTGAAGAGGTAGTCGTCGGGCATGGCACCCTTGGCGCCGGCGTCGGACATGGCGCGCTGCGAGCTGTCGAGCGTGGAGATGAAGGCCAGGCCCTCGCCTTCGCCGTTCAGGTAGTCGTAGCCCCACTTCCACTGGTAGCCGGTGGTCTTGATGGTGAGGTCGGCGTTGGTGGTGTCCTTCTGGGCCACCAGTACCTTGGTGGCGGGCAGCGCCATCACGATCACGATGATGAAGGGCACGATGGTCCAGATGACCTCGACCACCACCGATTCATGGAAGTTGGCCGCCTTGTGGCCGACCGACTTGCGGTGCTTCCATATCGAATAGAACATGACCGCGAACACGGCAACGAAGATGACCGTGCACAGGATCATCATCACCGTATGCAGGAAATGCTGTTCCTGCGCAATCTTGGTGACGCCCAGCGGAAGATTCAGCTGGCGCACCGACGGACCGCCGGGCAGATCGTTGACTGCGTGCGCCGCGCCGCTGAAAGCCGCGCCGGCCGCCAGCAACAGATTCGCCGGCCTGTACTTATTGCGCCAAATGCTCTTCATCGTGTTCACGTTTCTTCAATTTTTTTCAACAAACCCAACCGTGCAGCGCCGCGCGAGCCCTCAGGCGCCACGCAACGCCATGCGAATCTCGCGCGCCAATGCGGCTCGCAACTCCGGGCGTACATAGCGCCCCACCCTGACCGATCGACCCTGACCCGAGACCTCGATCAGCGAACGATCGCTGGCCTGCGGTTCGATCCGCACCTGGTGCGGCAGAAATTCCGTGCGCTCGTAGTCTCCACCGTTCTCGAGCTCCACCACCAGCCGGCCGCCCTGCAGCGCAATCCGTTCTCCATCGGTTGCGTGCCGTGCGTACAGCATGAACGCGAAACCCACCGCGGCCAGTTCGAGCCAGGCAAAAGGCAGAACCAGCGGCGCACCGAGCATCCAGAAGACCGCGCCGATACCGAGCGATACCACGCACAGCGAGGCGTAGAGCCAGCCCAGCTGGCTCGGCGTCACCGAGCAGTTGCGCTTCAGGAACCAGTGGATGTTCTGGCCTGAAACGGTGGCAAAACGAAACACGGAATTCGACACGGGCGAGTTCAGCAAATCGGTGCGTCGACGGCTGCCCAACCCCTTGTCTCCACAGGATCGGACAGACCTCGTTCGCGGAACACTACCCGCGAGTTTCACGCAACGGCGGATTGTAGCGGGTAGACACAGGCGCCCAGTCGCGGATGCGCAGCTGGCCGGGCGCGCCGGTCAGGCGCCGGGCCGTCCGCGCTGCAGCATCGAACGCATCTCGCGCAGCGACACCGCGCTCTCGGCGGAAAGCGCCACGCGCGGCGCGGGCTTGAAGGCATGGCCGTAGATGACCTCGAAGGTCAGCGCGATGCGCCCGCCGCCCTCCTGCGCCGGCGCCAGCTCGGGCAGCGCATGCTTGAGCGCCCGGTGCCATGCCTTGCCGCGCAGCGCCGGGAAGCGCGCCGGATGCAGGTTGCGCCCGAGCGTGCGCAGTTCGGACAGCGCCGCCTCGGGCGTGGCCCAGGTGAGCACGATGCGCTCCATGTCCATCACCGGCTCGGCGAAGCCGGCATGCACCAGCATGTCGCCCCAGTCGTGCATGTCGGTGTATTCGTGGCCCGCGGCCGGCCAGCCCAGGCGCGTGTGCAGTGCCCGCAGCTCGCGGACCGTGTCGGGGCCCAGGCACGAGAACATCAGGAAGCCGTCGGTCGCCACCAGCCGGTGCCAGCGCGCGATGAGCGCCTCGGGGTCGGCCGCCATGTGCAGCGACATGTTGGCCCAGAGCAGGTCCACGCCGTCTTCGGGTGGTGCGTCGAAGCGCAGCTTGCTGCCCTGCCAGCGGCGCGCACTCCACCAGGGCGCGGCCAGCGCCTCGCCGGCCGCGGCGGCCAGGTTCGCCTCGGGTTCGATCACGAAGCAGGCGGCTTCGCGGTAGCGCCGGGCCACCAGCTCGTGCGCCTCGAGGCCGCCGCGCAGCGGCGCCCAGTCGGCCCAGGTGCGCGGCTGCGCCTTGATCCATTGCAGCCGGTCTTCCATGCGGCGGCCGATTTCCTCGTGCAGCCAGGGCGAGCCGTCGGCAGGCGCGAGCTGGCTCCAGCGCGCGGCCGCCGTGGGATCGATGGTCGGCGGTCTTCTTGCGGGGTCGGTGGCCATGGGGCCGTGAGTATATTGAGCCCATGTTCAGCCGTTGGGCCGACCGGCCTTTGACCTCTCTGCTCGCACGGCTGCCCAGCCAGTGCGAGGTGTGCCGCGCATGGCCTTCGCGGCGCGTCTGCGATGCCTGCGTGGCGCGCTTCGCGCCGCCGGCCGCGCGCTGCGGCAGCTGCGCCCTGCCGGTGCCGGAGGGCGTGGCCCGGTGCAGCGAATGCCTGCGCGATCCGCCGCCGCTCGACGCCTGCTTCGCAGCCTGCGCCTATGTGTGGCCCTGGCCCGATTGCATTGCTCAATTCAAGTTCCATGGCGAGGCCGGCTGGGCCGGACCGCTCGCCACGCTGATGCGCAGCGTGCCGTGGGTGGAGCCGGCGCTGGAACAGTGCGACCGGGTGCTGCCCATGCCGATGGCGCCGGCCCGGCTGCGCGAGCGCGGCTTCAACCAGGCGCTCGAACTGGCGCGCCGGCTCGCGCCCGGCAAGACCGACGCGGCGCTGCTCCTGCGCACCCGCGAGACGCCGGCGCAGAGCGGTCTCGCGCGCGCCGAGCGCCTGCGCAACCTGCGCGGCGCCTTCGCGGTGGAGCCCTTGCGCGCCCACGAGCTGCAAGGCCGGCGCGTGGTGCTGGTCGACGACGTGATGACCAGCGGCGCCTCGCTGTTCGCGGCCGCCGCGGCGCTGCGGCTGGCGGGCGCGGCGCATGTCGCGGCCATCGTGTTCGCGCGCACCGATCCGCCGCATTGAGCACCGCGACAATCGGCGCATGTTCCATATCGTCCTGGTCCAGCCCGAAATCCCGCCGAACACGGGCAATGTGATCCGCCTTGCCGCCAACACCGGCTGCACGCTCCACCTGGTCGAGCCGCTGGGTTTCTCGATGGACGACCGCCTGCTGCGCCGCGCCGGGCTCGACTATCACGAATATGCCGAAGTGAAGCGCCACGCCGGCTGGCAGGCGCTGCTCGAGGCCGAGCGGCCGGCCGCCGAGCGCATGTTCGCGCTCACCACGCGCGGCACGCGGGCCGTGCACGATGTGCGCTTCCAGCCGGGCGACTGGCTGGTGTTCGGCTCGGAAACCAGCGGCCTGCCGCCCGCGGTGCGCGAGGGCTTTGCCGAACCGCAGCGCCTGCGGCTGCCGATGCGCGAGGGGCAGCGCAGCCTGAATCTCTCGAACGCCGTGGCGGTGACCGTCTTCGAGGCCTGGCGCCAGAACGGCTTCGGCTGAGCCGAGCCTCAGCGGTAGCGGCGCACCACCGATTCGGCCACGCAGGCCGGCTTGGCCACGCCTTCGAGTTCGATCGTGGCTTCCCAGGTCATCTGGATGCCGTCGTCGGCGATCGGCTCCGCCGTGAGCAGCTTCATGCGCGCGCGCAGCCGCTTGCCCACCGGCACCGGCGACATGAAGCGCACCCGGTTCAGGCCGTAGTTCACGCCCATGCGCGATTCGACCACCTCGAGCGCCGTCTCGAAGAAGCGCGGCAGCAGCGACAGCGTCAGGAAGCCATGGGCGATCGGCCCGCCGAAGGGCCCGGCCTTGGCGCGCTCGATGTCGACATGGATCCACTGGTGGTCGCCCGTGGCCTCGGCGAACTGGTTCACCTGCTCTTGCGTGATGGCGATCCAGTCGCTCACGGCAACTTCCTGGCCGACGCAGGCCGCAAGATCCTGAAGCGTCTGGAATGTCTTTTTGGTCATGCGGGGCATTCTGGCGCCAAGGCCGGCGGCCTGGCTGTCGGCCTTGCGACAGCCACGGTCCTCAGCCTTCCAGCCAGTCGCAGATCGGCTGCCACTGCGCCAGGTCGCGCTGCACCCGGCCCGGCGCGATGTCGAACAGCGTGAGCCCGCGCGCCGCGAGCTGCACGTAGTTCTGCGTGTCGCGCAGCTCGCCCAGCGCCGGCACGCCGAGGCTGGCGATGAACTCGTGCAGCCGGTCGGCCGCCAGGGTGCGGGCGTTCACGCGCATGCCCACGAGGCTGACCCTCGTCTTTTCGGCGCGGCGCTGCTCCTTGAGCCGGTCGAGGAAGTCGCGCGTGGCGTAGATGTCGAAGATGCTCGGCTGCAGCGGCACGATCACCCGGTCGGCCAGCGCCAGCACCTCCTTGAAGCGCCAGCCGTGCAGGCCGGCGGGAGTGTCGAGCACGGCATGCGTGGTGCCGCGCGGCGGCCGCACCACGACGCTGTCGCCGGTGGCTTCCCAGGTGGCGATGGGGCGCGCCTGCGGCGGGCGCAGGCCGAGCCAGAGGCGCGAGGACTGCTGGCGGTCCACGTCGCCCAGCATCACCGCATGGCCGCGGCTCGCAAAGTAGCCCGCAATGTTCGTTGCGAGCGTCGATTTGCCCACGCCGCCCTTGGGATTGGCGACCAGAACCACCGGCATAGCATCTCCTCCAGAGCTGGAAACCCCCGCATCGTAGCGACACGGGATGCGCCCGGCCCCGGCAAGCGCCAAACCTGCGCTATGTTCGCGGCATGACGACAACAACATCGGCCGCCGGCGACACCGGCGGCATCTACGTGCTCGCGGCCCATCCGCACTGGCGCGACTCGCGCGTGAACCGGCGCATGCTGGCCGCCGCGCGCGGCGTGCCGGGGGTCGATGTCAACGACCTCTACGGCAGCTACCCCGACTTCGCGATCGACGTCGAGGCCGAACACGCCCGGCTCGCCAGGGCCAGCCTGGTGGTGCTGCTGCATCCTATCCAGTGGTATTCGATGCCGGCGCTGCAGAAACTCTGGCTCGACGACGTGCTCAGCTACGGATGGGCCTACGGTCCTGGCGGCACGGCCCTGCAGGGCAAGGACTGCTGGCTGGTCGCCACCACGGGCAGCCCCGAGCCGAGCTACCACCCCCAGAGCTACCACCGCTATTTCTTCGACGCCTTTCTGCCGCCCTACGAGCAGACCGCGGCGCTGTGCGGCATGCGCTTCCTGCCGCCGCTGGTCTTGCACGGCGCACGCAGCGCCGCCGAGGACGAGGTGGCGGCGCACGTCGACGTGTTCGCCCAGCGGCTCGGCAGCTATCCCCAATGGCCCGAACTCGAGGAGCTCGAAGCCTGCGTGGCCTGCCCGGTGCCCGAAACCGACCGCCCGGCCGAAGCCGAAGAACAGAACGACGAAAAAGGCATGGCCTGAGCATGGAACACGCACCCGCCTGGCTGACCAACAGCCTGATCTACCTGGGCGCCGCCGTGCTGGTGGTGCCGCTGTCCAAGGCGCTGGGCCTGGGCTCGATCATCGGCTACCTCGTGGCCGGCATCGCGATCGGCCCCTGGGGGCTCGGGCTCGTCTCCAGCGTGGAAGACGTGCTGCATTTCGCCGAGTTCGGCGTGGTGCTGATGCTGTTCCTGGTGGGCCTGGAGCTCGAACCCAAGCGCCTGTGGAACCTGCGCCGGCCGATCTTCGGCTGGGGCACCGCGCAGGTGCTGAGCTGCGCGCTGGCGCTGTTCGCCGTCGGCTTTGCCGCGGGCGTGGCATGGCGCGTGGCGCTGGTGGCGGCGCTCGGCCTGGCGCTGTCTTCCACGGCGATTGCGCTGCAGGTGCTGGGCGAGCGCAACCTGCTGAAGACGCCGAGCGGCCAGGCGGGCTTCTCGATCCTGCTGTTCCAGGACGTGGCGGCCATCCCGATCCTCGCGCTGCTGCCGCTGCTGGCGGGCGCCACGGCGGCCGAACAGTCGCTCAGCGGGCTGGACCGCACGCTCGAGGGCCTGAAGATCGTCGGCGTGATCGCCGGCATCATCCTCGGCGGCCGGCTGGCCCTGCGGCCGCTGCTGCGCTGGATCGCGCGCAGCGACACACCCGAGATCTTCACCGCCGCGGCGCTGCTGCTGGTGGTGGCCATCGCCGCGCTGATGCAGTTCGTGGGCCTGTCGATGGCGCTGGGCGCCTTCCTTGCCGGCGTGCTGCTGGCCGAGAGCGAATACCGGCGCGAGCTCGAGACCGACATCGAACCCTTCAAGGGCCTGCTGCTGGGCCTGTTCTTCATTGCCGTGGGCATGTCGATCGACTTCGGCGTGCTGATCGCGAGTCCCGGGCTGATGGCACTGCTGGTGGTCGGCTTCATGGCCATCAAGCTGGCCGTGATCTACGCGCTGGCCAAGGCCATGGGCCTGGCCTACCAGGAGCGGCCGGTGTTCACGCTGCTGCTGGCGCAGGGCGGCGAGTTCGCGTTCGTGGTGTTCCAGGCGGCGGGGCCCGACGTGCTGCCGCCCGAGACCACCTCGCTTTTGATCGGCGCGGTGGCGCTGTCGATGCTGCTGTCGCCGCTCCTGCTGGTGCTGCTCGACAAGTTCGTGCTGCCGCGCTACAGCCGCAGCAACGGCACGCAGCTGGAAGAAATCTCGGAGCAGCAGGACGCCAAGGTGCTGATCTGCGGCTTCGGGCGCTATGGCCAGATCGTGGGCCGCATGCTGATGTCGCAGGGCCTGCGCGTGACGGTGCTCGACCACGACGCCGACACCGTCGAAGGCCTGCGCCAGTTCGGCTTCCGCGTGTTCTATGGCGACGCGACGCGGCTCGACCTGCTGCGCACCGCGGGTGCCGGCACGGCCAAGGCCATCGTGGTGGCGGTGGACGACATCGAGCAGTCGCTGGAGATCGTCGACCTCGTGAAGGAGCACTTTCCGAAGGCCCGCATCATCGCGCGGGCCCGCAACGTGAACCACCTCTTCCAGCTGCGCGACCGCGGCGTGACGGATGTGGAGCGCGAGGTGTTCGAATCGTCGCTGCGCAGCGCGCGCACCGCGCTCGAGGCGCTGGGCTGGCCGGCGCACGAGGCGCGCGAATCGGCCATGCGTTTTCGCCGCCGGAACCTCAAGCTCAGCGACGAGATGTACCCCCACTACAAGGACCGCGCCAAACTGATCGCGGCCAGCAAGGCCGGCCGCCAGCAGTTCGAGGAACAGATGGCGCGCGAACGCGAGGAACGGCAGCGCCGCTCGGGCCTTGACTGGAACCTGATCGAGGACAAGGAAGAGGCGGACGCGTAGCCCGCCCCTTGGGCCCGCCTCCGGGCGCTCAGCCCTCCAGCTTCAGCAGCCTGACCGCATTGCCCTTCAGGATGCCCGGCATCACCTCGGGCTTGAAGCCGGCCGCCTCGAAGTCCTTCATCCAGCGGTCGGGCGTGATCAGCGGATAGTCGCTGCCGAACAGGATGCGGTCCTTCAGCAGCGTGTTGGCGTATTGCACCAGCTGCTTCGGAAAGTACTTGGGGCTCCAGCCCGACAGGTCGATCCAGACGTTCGGCTTGTGCGTGGCCACGCTCAGCGCCTCGTCCTGCCAGGGAAAGCTGGGGTGCGCCATCACGATCTGCATGTCCGGGAAGTCGATGGCCACGTCGTCCAGGTGCATCGGATTGCTGTACTCCAGCCTGAGGCCGCCGCCGCAGCGCATGCCCGAGCCGATGCCGCTGTGGCCGGTGTGGAAGATGGCCGGCAGCTGGTGCTCGGCAATCACCTCGTAGAGCGGCCAGGCCATCTTGTCGTAGGGATGGAAGGCCTGCACCGTCGGGTGGAACTTGAAGCCCTTCACGCCGTGCTCCTCGATGAGCCGGCGCGCCTCGCGCGCACCCATCTTTCCCTTGTGCGGATCGATGCTCGCGAAGGCGATCATCATGTCGCTGTTCTTCTGCGCGGCTTCGGCGATTTCCTCGTTCGGGATGCGGCGGCGGCCCATGTTCGATTCGGCGTCGACCATGAACATCACCAGGCCGATCCTGCGTTCGCGGTAGTAGGCCACGCTCTCGGCAATGGTGGGCCGGCCGCTGGAGCCGAAGTACTTGTCGGCGGCGCGGTCGTATTCCTCGCCGTAGTTGTCGAACGGGTTCCAGCAGCTCACTTCGGCGTGGGTGTGGATGTCGATGGCGATCAGGTTCTGGTGGTCCATGTCGTTGTCTCCAGTACGGGTAAGTCCCTAGGGATCGGGGGGCTCAAGTGCCTTGAATTGATTATTTATCATAACCATAATCCAACTCACACACGAATGCAATCATGACCAATCCCGACCTCCAACTCGACATCCGCGACGACGTGGCCATCGTCCGCCTGACGCGCGGCGCCAAGCGCAACGCGCTTTCGGACGGCCTGATCCTCGCGCTGCGCAACACCTTCGAGACGCTGCCTTCCACGGTGCGCGCCGCGGTGCTCGACGGCGAGGGCCCGCATTTCTGCGCCGGCCTCGACCTGAGCGAGCTGAAGGAGCGCGACGCCGGCCAGGGCATGCAGCATTCGCGGCTGTGGCACGGCGCACTCGACCTGATCCAGCACGGCCCGGTGCCGGTGATCGCGGCGCTGCACGGCGCGGTGGTGGGCGGCGGCCTCGAACTGGCGAGCGCCTGCCACATCCGCGTGGCCGACCGCAGCACCTTCTACGCACTGCCCGAAGGCTCGCGCGGCATCTTCGTGGGCGGCGGCGGCTCGGTGCGCATTCCCAAGCTGATCGGCGTGGCCCGCATGACCGACATGATGATGACCGGCCGCGTCTACAACGCCGAGGACGGCGAGCGTGCCAATTTCGCGCAGTACCTGGTCGACGAGGGCGCGGCCTTCGACAAGGCCTTCGAACTCGCGAAGCGCGTGGCCACCAACGCCCCGCTGACCAACTACGCGCTGATGCATGCGCTGCCGCGCATCGCCGAGCAGTCGGCCGACCACGGCTTCTTCACCGAAGCGCTGATGTCCGGCATCGTGCAGAACGCGCCCGAAGCCAAGGCCCGCGTGCGCGACTTTCTCGAAGGCCGCGGCGCGAAAGTGAGCAAGGAATGACCACCATCCGATACCGTCCGCTGGCTTTCGGCGTCACGCGCGCCGTGCTGCGCCAAGGTGCGCCGGGCACGCAGTACCTGCGGGCCGAGACAGCGCTCGGACCCTACCGCGACCGCATGACCGACCGCCTCGCGCACTGGGCCGAACAGGCGCCCGAGCGCACCTTCATCGCCCGCCGCGAACGGCTGGCCGACGGCAGCACCGGCGACTGGCAGCGCGTGAGCTACGCAGAGGCGCTGCAGAAGGCGCGCAGCATCGGCCAGGCCCTGCTCGACCGCGGGCTGGATGCGGAGCGCCCGGTCGCGATCCTCAGCGAGAACGGTATCGAACACGCCCTGATGGCCCTCGGCTGCCTTTATGCGGGCGTGCCGTACTGCCCGGTGTCGCCGCCCTACTCGGTGGTGAGCCAGGACTTCGAGAAGCTGCGCCACGTGCTGGACACCCTCACGCCGGGCCTGGTGTTCGCCGCCGACGCCGCGCGCTTCGGCCGCGCCATTGCAGCCGCCGTGCCTGCCGACACCGAAGTCGTGATCGCCGAAGGCACGCCCGAAGGCCGCGCGGTCACAGCGTTCGATGCGCTGGCCGCCACGCCCGCCACGCCCGCCATCGACGCCGCGATGCGCGCCACCGGTCCCGACACCATCACCAAGTTCCTCTTCACCTCGGGCTCCACCAAGATGCCCAAGGCGGTGATCAACACGCACCGCATGTGGTGCGCCAACCAGCAGCAGCTGCGCCAGTCGATCCCCGCGCTGGGCGAGGAGCCGCCGGTGCTGGTCGACTGGCTGCCCTGGAACCACACCTTCGGCGGCAACCACAACGTGGGCATCGTGCTGGACAACGGCGGCACGCTCTACATCGACGACGGCAAGCCCACGCCAGGCGGCATGGCCGAGACGCTGCGCAACCTGCGCGAGATCGCGCCCACCATCTACTTCAACGTGCCGACCGGCTTCGAGGCCATTGCGCACGCCATGGAAACCGATGCGGTGCTGCGGCGCAACCTGCTGTCGCGCGTGAAGATGTTCTTCTACTCGGGCGCCGCGTTGTCGCAGCCCGTGTGGGACAGCCTGCACCGCACGCAGGAGTCCGAGGTCGGCGAACGCATCGTGATGGGCACGGGCCTGGGCATGACCGAATCGGGCCCGTTCGCGCTCTACGTCACGGGGCCCGAGGTGAAGTCGGGCGACGTGGGCCTGCCCGCGGCCGGCATCGAGCTCAAGCTGATCGAGGTCGACGGCAAGACCGAGGTGCGCTACCGCGGCCCCAACATCACGCCCGGCTACTGGCGCGCGCCCGAGGCCACGGCCGAAGCCTTCGACGAAGAGGGCTTCTTCTCGACCGGCGACGCGGTGAAATGGATCGACGAGTCGAACATCCACCGCGGGCTGCGCTTCGACGGCCGCATCGCCGAAGACTTCAAGCTGGCCACCGGCACCTTCGTGAGCGTGGGCCCGCTGCGCGCCAAGATCATCGCGGCCGGCGCGCCCTATGTGCAGGACGCGGTGCTGACCGGCATCAACCTGAAGGAAGTCGGCGCGCTGGTCTTCCCGACGCAGAAGGTGCGGGAGCTGGCCGGCCTGCCCGGCAGCGCCACCATGCAGCAGGTGCTCGAAAGCGCACCGGTGCAGGCGCACTTCCAGCAGGTGGCCAACGCGCTGGCGGCCATGGGCACCGGCAGCGCCAACCGCATCGCACGGCTGCACCTGATGGCCGAGCCGCCTTCCATCGACAAGGGCGAAGTGACCGACAAGGGCTCCATCAACCAGCGCGCCGTGCTCAAGCACCGCGCCGAAATCGTCGAGGCGCTGCATGCCGACACCCTGCCCTTCACCCTGAAGCCCCGCTGAACCACCACCCGAGGAGACACACACCATGAAGATCGAAGGACAAGCCGCACTCGTGACCGGCGGCGCATCGGGCCTGGGCGAAGCCACCGCGCGCGAACTGGCGCGCCTGGGCGCCAAGGTGGCGGTGCTCGACCGCAACGCCGAGCTGGCCGAGAAGGTGGCCGCAGAGATCGGCGGCGTCGCCTGCGTCTGCGACATCACCGACACCGACAGCGTCAATGCCGCGCTCGACAAGGCCGAGGCCGCCCACGGCACCGCGCGCATCCTGATGAACGTGGCGGGCATCGGCAGCGCCAAGCGCATCGTCGGCAAGGACGGCAACCCGGCGCCGCTCGAAGACTTCGTGCGCGTGGTCAACATCAACCTGGTCGGCGGCTACAACATGGCGCGCCTCTTTGCGGCCCGCTGCGCCAAGCTCGAAGCACTCGACAACGGCGAGAAGGGCGTGATGCTCTTCACCGCCTCGGTCGCGGCCTTCGACGGCCAGGTGGGCCAGCAGGCCTACAGCGCCTCCAAGGGCGGCCTCGTGGGCATGACGCTGCCGATGGCACGCGACCTCGCGCAGCATGCGATCCGCGTCTGCACGGTGGCGCCGGGCCTCTTCGCCACGCCGCTTTTGATGGAACTGCCCGAGGCCGTGCAGCAATCGCTGGCCGCATCGATCCCGTTTCCGCCGCGCCTGGGCAAGCCTTCGGAATTTGCCGAGCTGGCCTGCCACATCGTGACCAATGGCCACCTCAACGGCGAAGTCATTCGCCTCGACGGCGCCCTGCGCATGGCGCCGCGCTGATTTTCAGCCCCAGCAAACAGAGCCCGGAAGACAAGGAGACAACACCATGACCAACAGACGCCAATTCGTGCAGGCACTCGGCGGCGCAGCCGCTCTCGGCGCCCTGCATCCGCTTGCCGCACTCGCCCAGGCCGTGCAGCAGGCCAAGATCTACTACGGCTTTCCGGCCGGCAGCGCGGGCGACAGCGTGGCGCGCCGGGTGGCCGAGAAGCTGGGCGACACGCCCTATTCGAAGATCAACGCGGTGGTCGAGAACAAGCCCGGCGCGGGCGGGCGCATTGCGCTCGACACGCTCAAGACCTCGCCGGCCGACGGTTCGGTGCTGTGCCTCGCACAAGCCTCGGCGCTCTCGACCTACCCGCACATCTATACCAAGCTGAGCTACGGCCTTGCCGATTTCGCGCCGGTTTCCATCGGCGCCGTGATGACGCACGGCCTGGCTGTCGGGCCGATGGTGCCGGCCAGCGTGAAGACGCTGAAGGACTACATCGCCTGGGCCAAGGCCAATCCCGGCCAGGCCAGCTACGGCTCGCCGGGCGCGGGCTCCACGCCGCACTTCCTGGGTGCGCTGCTGGGCCTGAACACCGGCACCGACCTGCGCCACGTTCCCTACCGCGGCTCGCTGCCGGCCATCAACGACGTGGTGGGCGGGCAGATCGCCTCGAGCATGACGCCCGTGGGCGACTACCTGCCCTTCGCCAAGGCCGGCAAGCTGCGCGTGCTCGCCACCTCGGGCGCCCAGCGCGCGGCCTACCTGCCCGACGTGCCCACCTTCACCGAACAGGGCTTCCCGGAAATCGTGGCCGACGAATGGTTCGGCTTCTTCGCGCCGGCGAAGACGCCCGCCCCCGTCATCGCCGCCGCGAGCACGGCGATCCAGGCCGCGCTCAAGGACAAGGCCGTGGCCGACGGCCTGCTGTCGGTCGGCCTGGTCGCCCACGGCTCCTCGCCCGAGGACATGAAGAAATCGCTCCAGTCCGAATACGAGCGCTGGGGCCCGCTGGTCAAGAAGATCGGCTTCACCGCCGAGTCCTGAGACACCGATGGATTACCGCCCCCGCCCCGAAGACAGCCGCTTCATTCTGAACGCGGTGCTCGATGCACCTTCGAGGCTGCGCGCGCTCGCGCCCTTCGCCGAGGTCGACGAAGCGCTGCAGGCACAAGTGCTTGAGGAAGCCGCGCGCTTCGTGGCCGAGGCGGTGGCGCCCATCAACCGCGGCGGCGACGAAATCGGCTGCCGCTTCGCCAACGGCGAGGTCGCCACGCCGCCCGGATTCCGCGCGGCCTACCAGGCCCTGGTCGACGGCGGCTGGCCCGGCCTGTCGGCCGCGGTCGAAGACGGCGGCCAGGGGCTGCCGGCCGTGCTCGAAGCCATCCTCTACGAATGGCTGAGCGCAGCGAACCACGGCCTCACGATGGCGCCGGGGCTGCTGCACGGCGCCTACGCCTGCCTCAAGCACCACGGCAGCGACGAACTGAAGGCACGCTACCTCTCGAAGATCGCCACCGGCGAATGGCTCGCCACCATGTGCCTGACCGAAGCCCACGCGGGCAGCGACCTGGGCCAGGTGCGCACGCGCGCCGTGCCGCAGGCCGACGGCAGCCTGCGCGTGAGTGGCGGCAAGATCTTCATCTCGGGCGGCGAACACGACCTCACGCCCAACATCGTGCACCTGGTGCTGTGCCGCATGCCCGATGCACCCGCCGGTCCCAAGGGCCTGTCGCTGGTGCTCGTGCCCAAGGTGCTGCCCGACGGCACGCGCAATGCGGTGCACTGCGAGCGCATCGAAGAGAAGATGGGCCTGCACGGCAGCCCCACCTGCACGATGCGCTTCGACGACGCCACCGGCTGGCTGGTCGGCGAGCCGGGCCGCGGCCTGGCCGCGATGTTCGTGATGATGAATGCGGCGCGCCTGCATGTGGCGCTGCAGGGTATCGGCCTGCTCGACGCCGCCTGGCAGAAGGCGGAGGCCTATGCGGCCGAGCGCCGCCAGATGCGTGCGCCCGGCGCCGTGCCCGCCAGCCGCGGCGCCGAAGCCGCGGACCTGATCGCCGAGCACCCCGCGATCCGCCGCATTCTCGACACCCAGCGCGCCTGGATCGACGGCGCGCGCACGCTCGCCTACCGCAGCGCACTGATGCTCGACGTGGCCGCGCACGACGCCGACCCCAAGGCGCGCGAACGCGCGCAGCACTGGTGTTCGCTGGTCACGCCCGTGCTCAAGGCCGCCTGCACGCAGCAGGCCTTCCATGGCGCGAGCGAATGCCTGCAGGTGTTCGGCGGCCACGGCTACGTGCGCGAATGGGGCATCGAGCAGATCGTGCGCGATGCGCGCGTGACCATGATCTACGAGGGCACCAACGAGATCCAGGCCATCGACCTGCTGGTGCGCAAGGTGCTGCCTGACGGCGGCGCCGCGATGTCGGCCGTGCTGCTCGAACTGCGCGACGCGCTCGACGCCTCGCGCGAGGCCGATGCCGACGTGCAGCGCCGGCTCGCGCAGCTGCGCTACCTGGGCACCACCATCGCGATGGCCGCGCATGCCAACCCCGTGCTGCCCTACGAAGTGGCCGACGACTACCTGCGCGCGGTGATGCTCGCGATGCTGGCCTGGGCCTGGGCGCGCATCGATGCGGCCGAGGCAACGCCGGCCGAGCGCGCCGCCAGGGCCGGCCCGGCGGCCGCGCTGCGGCGCTGGGTGCTGCCCGAATTCGACATGCGGCTGGCCATCGTCAAGCGCGCCTGCGAAGGTGTCGCGATGACGCACGACGCCGCAAAAACTCCCGCCGCCGCGCGCTGACGGAAGCCCGGCCGGGCCGGCCACGAGTTACGCTCGGGCCATGCCCCGTCCATCCAAGAACAGTCCCGCCAAAGCAGAGCCGGCCGCAGCGCCAAGCGGCAAATCTGAGCGGCTCGATGCCCGCATGCTGGAAGCCCTGGTCGGCTACAACGCGCGCCGCGCCTGGCTCATCGTGAGCAGCGTGTTCGCCGAGCGCATGGCGCCGTACGGCCTCAAGCAGATCGACTTCTCGGTGCTGTCGCTGCTCGCGCACAACCCGGGCGCCACCTCGCGCCAGCTGTGCAACACGCTCGACATCCTGCCGCCCAACCTGGTGAGCCTGGTCGCCACGCTCGACAGCCGCGGACTCATCGAGCGCCGCCCGCATCCGCACGACGGCCGCGCGGTGGGCCTGCACCTCACCGAGGCCGGCGAAAAGCTGATCCGCGAGGCCGAGCAGACCGTGACGCAGCTCGAGGCCGACGCCAGCGCACGGCTCACGGCACGCGAGCGCGAAACGCTGATCCGGCTGCTGCAGAAGATCTATCTGTAGCCGAGGCCGCCCAGGCTAGAGCCCCCGCTCCACCATGTCGATCAGCCGCTGCCCCAGCGCATGGCTGGCTTGCGCATCCATGCCCTTGAGCGGTCCTTCGATGATCAGCAGCGCCAGGCCGTGCACGGCCGACCAGGCCAGGTATTCGGCGTCCGGGCGGTGCGAAGGGTCGAGCGCACCCGCTTCCACGAGCCGGTCGATCGCGGCACCCAACAGCTGGAACGGGTCCTTGCCGCTGGCGCCGGCCCTCGCCGGCCCCACCTCGCCTTCGGCGTCTTCCGACGACACCACGAAGGCGGTGCGGAACAGGCCCGGCTCGGCCTGGGCAAAGCGCAGATAGGCGGTACCGATGGCCCGCACCTGCGCCCGCGCGAAGTCGACGGGCGGCTGGTCGCAGGGCAGCACCGCCAGTTCCTTCTCCATGGCCCCGGCTGCCGCCGACAGCGCGGCCGCGCGCACCGCCAGCAGCAGCTCGCGCCGGCTCGCGAAATGGCGGTAGGCCGCATTGGGCACCACGCCCGCGCGCCGCGTCACTTCGCGCAGCGCCACCGCCTCGGGGCCGCCGTCGCGCGCCAGTTCGATGCCTGCGTCGAGCAGCGCGCGGCGCAGGTCGCCGTGGCGGTAGGTGCTGCGGGCCGCGGGCGGACTGGGGGCTGGCGGGACGATGCGGGGGCTCATCAAAGAAATCTCCATGTGGACAGTGTCCATTATGTCTGCTATTCTTTGTGGACGGTGTACACAAACTTAGTTATTCCGTATGCGCGCAGGTCCCTGCGCATCCTTTCATCCTCAGTCCAAAGGAAATGCCATGAAAGTCCAGTCCTATCTGTCCTTCGAAGGCCGCTGCGACGAAGCGCTCGGGTTCTACAAGAAGGCGCTCGGCGCCGAGGTCGTGCAGCTCATGCGCTACAGCGAGGCGCCCGAAATGCCGCCCTCGTCCGATGCCGACGCCAGCTGCGGCGGGGGCGCGCCGGCGGCCGACAAGGTGATGCACGCGGTGGTGCGCATCGGCGAAACCGAACTGATGGCCTCCGACGGCCGGTGCTCGGGCCAGCCGGAGTTCAAGGGCATCATGCTGGCCCTCACCGCCTCCACCGACGCCCAGGCGCGCCAGTGGTTCGATGCGCTGGCCGATGGCGGCCAGGTGATGCAGCCGCTCACGCCGACCTTCTTCAGCTCCAGCTTCGGCATGCTCGCGGACCGCTTCGGCGTGGGCTGGCTGCTGGTGGTGGCGCCCGCCGCCTGAAGGCAGGGCTCGGCAAGAAAACAACCAAGGAAAACCTCATGTCTCCCATCCACGCTTATCTCTCGTTCGACGGCAATGCGGCCGAGGCCATGCGCTTCTATGAAAAGACGCTTGGTGGCACCATGCAGATGATGATGACCATGGGCGAAGCCCCGGGCGCCGAACAGTTTCCGGCCGGCGCCGAAAAACGCATCATGCATGCAGCCCTGGCCTACGGCGACGGCATGCTGATGGCCTCCGACACCATGCCCGGCCAGCCCGATGAAGGCATGAAGGGCTTCGGCGTGGCACTGACGATCGAGACCGTCGCGGAAGCCAGGCGCGTGTTCGACGCCTTTGCCGAGGGCGGCAAGGTCACGATGCCTTTCGAGAAGACCTTCTGGGTCGAGGGATTCGGCATGGTGACCGACCGCTTCGGCACGCCCTGGCTCATCAACGGCGGCAAGCCGCTGGTCTGACCCCGCCCCTCCCATCCGCAACCCGCAGGAACCGCTCTTCATGACCGACACACTCGACAACAACCGAAAGCGCTGGCTCGCACTGATGGTGCTGTGCCTGGGCGTGCTGATGATCGTGCTCGACACCACGATCGTGAATGTGGCACTGCCCTCGATCCGCACCGACCTCGGCTTCACCGAGACCTCGCTGGTCTGGGTGGTGAACGCCTACATGCTGACCTTCGGCGGCTTCCTGCTGCTGGGCGGACGGCTGGGCGACCTGTATGGCCACCGCAGGCTCTTCCTGATCGGCCTCGTGCTGTTCACGCTGGCCTCGCTGGCCTGCGGCCTCGCCAATTCGCAGGTGCTGCTGGTCGCGGCGCGCGCGGTGCAGGGACTGGGCGGCGCGGTGGTTTCGGCCGTTTCGCTCTCGCTCATCATGAATCTGTTCACCGAGCCGGCCGACCGTGCCAAGGCGATGGGCGTCTACGGCTTCGTCTGCGCGGGCGGCGGCAGCATCGGCGTGCTGCTGGGGGGGCTGCTCACGAGTTCGCTGAGCTGGCACTGGATCTTCCTGGTGAACCTGCCGATCGGCGTGGCCGTGTATGCACTGTGCATGGCGCTCTTGCCCAACGCGCGCGGCCACGCGCATGGCGAGAAGCTCGACGTGGCCGGCGCCGTCACTGTCACGCTGTCGCTCATGCTCGCGGTCTACGGTGTGGTCAACGGCAACGAAGCCGGCTGGGGCTCCGCGCAAACGCTGGGCCTGCTCGGCGCTGCCGTGGTGCTGCTCGCGATCTTCATCGCCATCGAGGCGCGCGTGCAGCATCCGCTGATGCCGCTGGGCCTCTTCCGCCTGCGCAGTGTGTCGGTCGCCAACGTGGTGGGCGTGCTGTGGGCGGCGGCGATGTTCGCGTGGTTCTTCATCTCCGCGCTCTACATGCAGCTGGTACTGAACTACACGCCGATGCAGATCGGCCTCGCCTTCCTGCCAGCCAACATCATCATGGCGGTGTTCTCGCTCGGCCTCTCGGCCAGGCTGGTGATGCGCTTCGGCATCCGCAAGCCGCTCGCGGCCGGACTCTGGCTCGCGGCCATCGGCCTTGCACTCTTCGCGCGCGCGCCCGTCAACGGCAGTTTCGTCATCGACGTGCTGCCCGGGATGATGCTGCTCGGCCTGGGTGCCGGCATGGCGTTCAACCCGGTGCTGCTCGCGGCCATGAGCGAGGTCGACCCGGCCGATTCGGGCCTCGCCTCGGGCGTGGTCAACACCGCCTTCATGATGGGCGGCGCACTCGGGCTCGCCGTGCTGGCCAGTGCCGCCGCGGCGCGCACCAGTTCGATGGAAGCGGCCGGGGCGCAGATGCCCCTTGCGCTCACCGGCGGCTACAACCTCGCGTTTCTTGTCGGCGCCGTGTTCGCGGCGCTGGCAGGTTTGCTTGGGGCGCTGCTGCTTCGCACCGCATCTCCGGGGTCCACTCGGAACGACAAGAACAACAAGGGAGCCGCGGCATCCGCAAGCACGGCAAACCGTGCAGCGGCGTCTTGAGGGCCCGCCCATCCGGCGACCCGCTTTTCTTTTCTATTTTCCGTTTCTTTCAAGGAGACTTTCAATGGCTCGCTATGTCGACGGCTTTCTCGTCCCCGTTCCCTCGAACAATGTCGAGGCCTACCGCAAGCTGGCCCGCAAGGCCGGCAAGATCTGGATGGAATACGGCGCGCTCGAATATGTGGAATGCATTGCAGACGACGTGAAGCCGGGAAAATTCACCTCGTTTCCGCAGAGCGTGAAGCAGAAGGCCGACGAAACCGTGGCCTTCTCGTGGATCGTCTACAAGTCGCGCAAGCACCGCGACGCGGTCAACGCCAAGGTCATGGCCGACCCGCGCATTGCCGCGATGGACCCCAAGACCCTGCCTTTCGACGGAAAGCGGATGATCTTCGGCGGCTTCAAGTCGATCGTCGAGTTCTGAGCGAAAGCTCCGGCCTCAGGCGAAGAATCCGTCGTAGACGAGCTTGAGGCCTGTGAGCAGCATGCCCAGGTACACGAAGCGATAGAACCAGGTCGCATCGATGCGCCGGGCAATGCGGATGCCCACCCACACGCCGAGCGGCGCCAGCGGCATCAGCGCCGCCGATGTGGCCAGCGTGCGCAGGTCGATCAGGCCGAGCCATGCGTAGGGAATCCACTTGCTCAGGTTCACCACGAAGAAGAAATACGCCATGGTGGCGGTGAACACCACCGGCTTGAGCCGCAGCGGAATCACGTAGGCATTGATCGGCGGCCCGCCGGCATGCGCGATGAAGCTGGTGAACCCCGAGACCGCGGTGAGCGCCGCGCCCACCGCGCGCGAGGGCAGCGGATCGTCCGGCCTGGGCGGAAACGCCAGCCGCTGCGCAAGGAACAGCAGCGTGAACACGCCGACGATGCCGGCCACGGTGTGGGCCGAGAGCGTGCGGAACAGCAGCGTGCCGATCACCGTGCCGAGCAGTCCGAAAGGAATCAGGAACTTGAGCAGCGCGCGGTCGAAGTCGTTGCGGAAGGCGGCCAGGCCGAGCAGGTCCATCAAGAGCAGCAGCGGCATCAGGATGGCCGCGGCCTGCGGCACGGTGACCGCCAGGGCCATCAGCGGCACCGCCAGTGAACCGAAGCCGGCGCCGAAGCCGCTCTTGCTGATGCCCAGCAGCAGCACGGCGGGAACGGCCACCGCATAGAAATGCGGATCGGTGATGAGGGGAAAGACCATGGGAAAGGAAGCGGCGCAGAAAAAAGCCCGCCGTGTCGGCGCTGGCGGGCCACCCGAGCGTAGCAGGATGGCGCGGGCCCTGCAGGCGCTTCGGCACGGCACTTTGCGGCCATGGACCGTCTTCGGAAACTGTGCGTAAACGCACATACCGCCAGGCAGCGGCTGCGCACACTGGAACCGCAACCGCCGCGCTCCGCGGCCGCCCTCTCATTTTTCAAGGATCCGCCATGAACACCCAGGCCGTAGCCGCCAACGCCGCGCGTGCGCCGATCGCACCTTCGCAGGCTTCCTCCGCCTTCTCCCCCGCCACGCCGGACGACGCCGGCAAGCTGCTGCTGCGCCTGGCGATCGGCGTGCTCGTGCTGCTGCACGGCATCTTCAAGATCTCGGCCGGCGTGGGCTTCGTGAGCGCGATGCTGGCGAAGGCCGGCCTGCCGGGCGGGCTGGCCTACCTGGTGTACGTGGGCGAGATCGTGGCGCCGCTCCTCATGATCGCCGGCTTCTGGACCCGCGCCGCGGCCGGCGTGGTCGTCATCAACATGCTCGCGGCCTTCGGCCTGGTGCACATGGCCGACCTGTTCGCTCTGACCAAGCAGGGCGGCTGGGCGCTCGAGCTGCAGGGCCTGTACCTGTTCGGCGCGCTCACCGTGGTGCTGCTGGGCGCGGGCCGATTCAGCCTTGGCGGGCTGCGCGGCCGCTGGAACTGATCCGGCTCAGCCGGCGTCGCCCCGCACCTGCGAGACCATCGCCTCGAGCCGGGCGACGTCGGCCACCCGCAGGGCCTTGCCGTCCTTCTGCAGCACGCCGCTGCGCGCCAGCACGTTGAGTTCGCGGGTCACCTGCTCGCGGTTGGTGCTGATCTGGCCCGCCAGGGCTGCGTGCCTGGGCGCCGGCTCCAGCCGCGCCTGGTTGTGCGCCACGCCCGCAGCCCGCGCGAGGCGCAGCAGCTCGGCATGCAGCCGGTTCTGGACCCCCAGCGTGCTCAGGTCGATCACGCGCTCCGACAGCTGCCGCACCAGCGAGGCCAGCCGCTGCATCACCCGCTCGGCCACCAGCGGCTCCTCGCGCAGCAGGGCCAGGAAGGCGGCGCGGTCGAGGCTCGCAAGCACGCTCGGCAGCAGCGTGACCACGTCGGCCGAACGCGGCCCGCCGTCGATGGCGGCAATGTCGCCGAAGTGCTCGCCGGCTTCCGAATCCCTGAAGGTCACCTGCCGCCCGTTGGCCGCGTAGGTGGTCACGCGGACCCGGCCCGAGACCAGCAGGAACACGTCGCCCTGCTGCTCGGCACGCAGCAGCAAGGGCTTGCCGGCCTCGACGCTGTGCCACAGGCATTGCTGCGCGAGCAGGCCGAGCCGCTGGTCTGAAAGGCCTTCGAACAGCGCGATGCGGCGCAGCGCGAGGCTGGAACGGGGAGTGATTGGAGTGGAGGCCATGCCGGTGGAGAGGGGCGCGCGCATTATGCTCGGGTGCCCTTTCGAAGCCATTCATGGACAGACGCTCCCCACCCATCGCCCGGCTGCCGAAACCGCCGACCCGGCGCAACCTCCGATGGACGAGCGGACTGGTGCTGATGGCCTATGTCACGGCGCACCTGCTGAACCATTCGCTGGGCATTGCCTCCTTCGCTGCGGCCGAGGCGGTGCTGCGCAACGTGCAGCTCTTCTGGCACAGCCTGCCGGGCACGCTGCTGCTGTATGGCGCGGCCGCCGTGCACCTGGCGCTGGCCGTGGCCGCGCTGTGGGAGCGCCGCACGCTGCGCATGCCGCCGCTCGAGGGCCTGCGCGTGCTGCTGGGTTTTGCGCTGCCGCTGCTGCTGGCCACCCACCTGACCGCCATGCGCGGCGCCTTCCTGGCCTACGGCATCGAGGGCTCCTATGTCCGCGTGGTCTCGGGCCTGTGGAGCCTGCCGGGCGCCGGCGCGCAGTTCACGATGCTGCTCGCGGCCTGGACCCATGGCTGCCTCGGCATCCACTTCGCGCTGCGGGCGCGGCCGGCCTACCGCCGCCTTTCCTATCTGCTGCTGGCCATTGCCGTGGTGCTGCCGCTCGCGGCGATGATGGGTTTCGTCTCGATGGGGCGGGAATTCCAGTGGACCGGCGTGCCGCCCGCGGTGCTGCCGACCCCGGCCCAGGGCCGGGCGCTCGGCATGGCGGAGGGCCGCATCAAGCTCTTCTACGCGCTCGGCCTGGCCGCCCTGCTGGCAGCCTATGCGGCGCGCAACTGGTTCGCGCGCCGCGCGCGCGGCGCGTCGATTGCGCTGCGCTACCCCGGCCGCACGGTGCACGTGCCGCACGGTTGGAGCGTGCTGGAAGCGAGCCGCTCGCACGGCATCGCCCATCTCTCGGTGTGCGGCGGCCGGGCGCGCTGCTCGACCTGCCGCGTGCGCGTGCTCGGCCCCGCACAGCACTGGGACCCGCCCGACCGCGACGAGCAGCGAACGCTCGACCGCGTGCGTGCACCGGAAGGCGTGCGGCTGGCCTGCCAACTGCGCCCGCGAGGCGACATCGAGGTCATCCCGCTGTTCGCGCCGGCAAGCCGCGGAAGACAGCCGGCGCCGGCCAGCAGCTTCGGCCGCGAGCGCGACGTGGCCATCCTGTTCGTGGACCTGCGACGCTGGTCGGGGTTGGCGGAAGGGCAATGGCCCTTCGACCTGGCCTATGTGCTCGACCGCTACTTTGCCACCGTGGGCGCCGCGGTGCGCGAATGCGGCGGCGTGCCGAACCAGTTCATCGGCGACAGCGTGATGGCGATCTTCGGCCTCGGCACCGACCTGCCCACCGCCTGCCGGCAGGCGCTGCGCGCGACCGAACTGATCGGCCAGCGCATGGATGCGTGGAGCGAGGGCTTCGAAGCCCAGTTCGGCCACCAGCTGGACTTCGGCATGGGCCTGCACGCCGGGCGCGCGGCCGTGGGCGAGGTGGGCTACCTCGACACCACCACCTTCACCGCGATCGGCGAAGTGGTCAACACCGCGAGCCGGCTGCAGGACCACGCCAAGACGGCCGCGTCGCGCCTGGTGGTCTCGGTGTATGCCGCGCAGCAGGCCGGCTTCGCGCATGCCGGAGGGCAGGTCGAGATGCTGGCCGTGCGCGGCCGCTCCGAGCCCATTGCGGTGATCTGCTCCGATTAGCAGCAGCCGGCCGACGCGCTGCGCTTCAGGCCGGCGCCACTGCCACCGTGGCCGCATCGGGCGCTTGCGTGATGGCGTAGCGCACCGGCAGGAAGCGCTCGATCACCGCGCAGTTGGTGCGCGTGTGCCCGGTCACTTCGCTGCAGGTGAAGCTGCCGCCGCGGCCGCTTCGCCATGCCGCCAGGCCCAGCAGCAGCGCCAGCTGATCCGCAAGATGCGGCCCCACGGCCGCCTGGCTTTTCTGGAACCCGCGCAGCTCCTTCACCAGCCCGTGCGCCACCTGCTCGGCGCTCAGCGACTTTTCGCCGAAAGCCGTGAAGACCTCGGTGACGTGTTCGTACGCCAGCGTGGCAAGCAGCGCGTTGCCGGGCCCTTCGTTCTGGCGCGCGGTGCCGGTGCGCAGCTGCTCGCCGGACCATCCCATGGCCTTGCCCAGCGTCTCCAGCTCGCGCGCGGCGACGTGGCGCGCAAGCCCCGGCGCCAGGCACTCCGCATGGGCCGACAGGAGCGCGCCGCGGCTCATCAGATCGAAAGACCGCAGTCCATCAACGTCCGGCACGATGGCCGCTTCGACCTCGCCGCCGCCGGCAGGGTAGAAACCGCAGCGGCGCAGCACCAGCTGCAGGTCCGCGCCCAGGCGGCGCACCAGCGGTGCGAAGGCGCGCTCCAGAAAGTGGAAAGGCGGCGCCATCGGGTTGTGCGTGCCGCCGCTCAGATGCAGACGGCTCGGCGCACCGGCCAGCAGCAGCGGCGGCAGCACCGTCTGCAGAACCAGCATGCAGCTGCCCGCGCTGGCAATCGCGAAGCGGTAGTCGCCCGCGCGCACCGGCCCGGGCACGAAGCGCAGCGACTGCGAGCCGAGCTCGGCCCCTTCGACCTGCGCGCCGCTGATCTGCGCCGCGGCATTCACGCAGGCCAGGTGCTGGCGCATCAGGCCCGGCTTGGCGCGGCCTGCGCGGATCTTCTCGATGGCCACGGGCTGGCCCGTGGCGACCGACAGGGCCAGGCTGGTGCGCAGGATCTGCCCGCCGCCCTCGCCCTGCGAACCGTCGAGTTCGATCATGCGCGGCCTCCTTCGATGCGCAGCACCGTCTCGTACAGGAATGCATCGAGTCCCGCGTTCTCGGCCTGCGGCAGCGGCGTGATCGGCTCGGCCGCATGGGCTGCCAGTTCGGCCTCGATGAATGCATGGATGCCGGGCCAGCGCGGGCTGGTCGCAGCCTCGCCGGCGCGCATCTTCACTGCGAGCAGCGCGTTGATTTCATCGATCAGCGCGGCGTCGTGCACGGCGTCGAGCGTGCGCTGCGCCAGCTCGGCGAAGCGCATCGGCGGCACGCCGGCCTGCGTGCGGATCCAGCGCGCGGCCAAGAGCGGACGCAGCACGTAAAGATATTTCTTGTAGCGCACTTCGTCGGCCTGCAGGTGCTCGCGGAAGTTCTTCTTCGCCATCGAGGTGTAGTGATGCCAGCCGCGCGCGTTGGAGAACACCGCCTCCGAGAGCGCGCGGAAACGCGGCATCGCGGCCGCATCGTCGCGGTACACCACGGGCGAGCGCAGCCATTCGAGCAGCGTGGGGTTCGACTCGCGCATCAGGCCCAGCGCCTTGCGCAGGTCCCAGCCGTTCACGTCGAGCTCGCCGCTGATCGGCAGCTCGATCACGTCGCGCCGCGGCGTCACCGTGAGGTACCAGGGCAGTCGGTTCACGTAAATGAAGCGCACGTCGTAGTCGCTGTCGGGCGAGGCAAAGCCCCAGCCGCGGCTGCCGGATTCGCAGGCGAACAGCACCGTGACGTCATGGCGCGTTTCGATATCGCGCAGGGCGTGCATGATCTGCGCGCGCATGGCGGGGTCGATGGGGTGGGCGGAGCGCAGGAACTCGCCGGATTTTTCTTCTTGTGCAGTCATGGAATCAGCGTTGCCGCTTCGTCTGGTTTTATTCGTTCATTTCAGGCCTGCCGCAAAAGCGCGCGCCTTGCGATCCGGCAGGCACGGCAGCGCACCGCCGTGCTGTTGATGTTGCCCAGCGCCACCTCGTACCACCACTTCTGCTGCTTGGCCGTCCACACTTCGTCGGCGCCGCAGTCGCGGCAGGTGAAGGCCTTGTCCACGTAGAACGCGGGCAGCGGCCCGTAGGTATTGTTGTGCGCGGCCAGCAGCGCCGTATCGGCGACCACCAGGCCGGCGCCCTCCACCGGCCGCACGTCGGCACGCAACCGCAGCTCGACCAGCCGGCGCGCGGCGCGTTCGAGCCGGTGCGCCTTGATCTCGGCGCGGCGCTGCTTGTTGCTTTTCATGGTCTATCCCTTCACGCACACCACCTGCTTGAGCGTGTGGACCACCTCCACCAGGTCGCTCTGCGCCTCCATCACCGCGTCGATGTCCTTGTAGGCCATCGGAATCTCGTCGATCACGTCGGCGTCCTTGCGGCATTCCACGCCTTCGGTCGCGGCGATCTGGTCGGCGATGGTGAAGAGCTTCTTCGCCTTGGTGCGACTCATCTTGCGGCCCGCGCCGTGGCTGCAGCTCATGAACGACTCGGGGTTGCCCTTGCCGCGCACGATGTAGCTCTTGGCCCCCATGCTGCCCGGGATGATCCCGAGCTCGCCAGCCTTGGCGCTCACCGCGCCCTTGCGCGTGACGAGCACGTCTTCGCCGAAGTGCGTCTCGCGGTTCACGTAGTTGTGGTGGCAGTTCACCGCTTCCACGTGCGCCTCGAAGGGCTTGCTGATGACCTTGCGCGCGGCCGCGACCACGCGCTGCATCATCACTTCGCGGTTGGCACGCGCGAACTTCTGGGCCCAGCCCACCGCGCGCACGTAGTCGCCGAAGTACCTGGCGCCTTCCTCGAAGTACGCCAGGTCCTGGTCAGGCAGGTTGCGCTGGTGCAGTTCGGCATCCTTCTTCGCGAGTTCGATGAAGTGCGTGCCGATGGCGTTGCCCACGCCGCGCGAACCCGAGTGCAGCATGAACCACACGGCACCCGCTTCGTCGAGGCACACCTCGATGAAGTGGTTGCCGGTACCCAGCGTTCCCAGGTGCTTGTGGTTGTTGGTGTTCCTGATGCGCGGGTAGTCCTCGCAGATCAGGTCGAACTCATCCACCAGCTTGGCCCAGGCGGCGTCGGTTTCGTCGGGTGGCGTTTCCCACGCGCCCTTGTCGCGGCCCATGCGCCTGGGATTGCTTCCGTGCGGCACGGCCCTCTCGATCGCCGAACGCAGCGGGCCCAGGTTGTCGGGCAGGTCGCGCGCATCGAGCGTGGTCTTGCAGGCTATCATTCCGCAGCCGATGTCCACGCCCACCGCGGCTGGGATGATGGCCTTGAAGGTCGGGATCACCGAACCCACGGTGGCGCCGATGCCGTAGTGCACGTCGGGCATGGCCGCGATGTGCTTGAACACGATGGGCAGGCGCGCGGCGTTCTCGAGCTGCTTCTGCGCCTCGTCTTCCACAGGCACGCCGTTCGTCCACATCTTCACGGGGACGCCGTTGGCCACTTCATGCAGTTTGTAGTTCTGTTCCATTTCTTTTCTCTCTTCCATCGTTCGTTCTTCAATGCGCCTCAGGAACCGTTCGGCCGCAGCGTCACCAATCCGTTGAGCACCTGGTCCAGGCCACCGACCACCGAGATCTTGTCGATCCGTTCGGCCACGCGTTCCAGCGTCTCGAGCTCCTTCATCCGCAACGCGACAGGGTTGCCCTCCATCACCTTGGCGGTGTTCAGCAGCGAGCGCGTGGCCGCGGTTTCCTCGCGGCGGCGGATCACGTTGGCCTGGGCCGACTTCTCGGCCTCCACCACCTGGGCCAGGATGGTCTTCATCTCGCCCGGCAGGATGATGTCCTTCACGCCCACGCTCTCCAGCACCACGCCCGAATCCTTCAGCCGCTCGCGCATCTGCGCCAGCACCGTCTGGTCGATGGCCGCCTTGTTCTCCAGCAGCGCGTCCAGCGTCTGCTCGCCCACCGCGGCACGCAGGCCGAACTGGAGTTCGCGATAGACATGTTCGGCCGGCTTGGGCATTTGCGCCAGCGCCTGGCGCACGTCGGTGAAGCGCCATACCGCAGACAGGTTCAGCCGCAGCCCCACCTTGTCGCGGGTCAGGATCTCCTGGCCGCTCACCTCGGCGATCTGCGAACGCAGGTCCACGCAAGTCACGGCCACCTGCCGGTTGAAGCGCCAGAAACCGTGGTTTCCCGGCGGCAGCATCGCCTGCATCTGCCCTTCGAGCGTCAGCACGCCGGCATGGAATTCGGGCACCTGCGCCAGCAGCACGCCGTCGAGCCCCTGCACCGCACGTGGACGCAGGGCCACGCTCTGCAGCTTTGCCAGCAGCCCCGCCGGCAGGCGCGCATCGGCCGCCACGTCGACGACGTCCACGCGCTGCTCGCGCAGGCCGCGCCAGTACAGCTTGCGCGTGGCGGGCGGCAGGATCTGCACCAGCACGCCGTCTTCATGGCGCAGGCCGACCTGGGTTTCGCCGAGCGACACCTGCACGAACTCGCGCTCGACCAGTTCGGGCTCGCGCGCCAGGAAGTAGTCGGCCAGTTCGTGCTCGAACGCCGGCTCGGCCAGCGAGAAGCGCTCCAGCTTCAGGCTATCGAAGCGCGAGAACACCCGGTGCTTTCCCGGGCCGAGCAGTTGCTCGAAGTCGCCATTGCGCAGCAGCAGCGCGCGTTCGTTCTTCTTGACGGTGTATTGATTGAAACCCAGCATTTTTTTCTCCCACTCGTTGTTCGGTTCAGTTGTTCGTGTCGTGTCGTTCGTTCATTCGATCCAGGCCCTCGAAAGGGCAGGCGGCGGGCACTGCGGTGGGGCCAGGCTTTCGTGCAGCGGTCGTCGGGTCCGGTCGGTGCCCGGCGCCGCATGGGCAACGCCGTCACTTCCCTCGCCGTCCGATGGCGGCACGCAGTTCCTTGCCGCACGCACGGTGCGCAAGCCGCCTGCGCTTGGCACGGTGTCGCGCACCCGCAAGGCCTCTTCGCCTTGCGCCGCACGCTCCGGTGTGCCGGGGCGGGGGGCTTTCGCCCCATCAGATGGCAGTGCAAGCACTGCCAGGTTTTTTCGCGGGAATCGAACCCGCAACGCCATGTGGTTAGCACGGTGCTCAACCATGAGCAGAACTGAATCAAGTTCAGTCGCCAGCCAGTTCAACAGCGGCATACCGCGGACCCAAGACAGGATCTGGCCTGCGGCACCGGGCCGCTTTCATGCGGCACCTGCGAGCGGACGAACTGCATCCGGACGGTTCATCCATTGCAGCCGCCGTGCCAGGTGATGAGGATCCGCACCGGAATCCTCCCGCGAGCAGTGCAAGCCATTGATATTCAACAGGAATTTTTCTTCCGGCGCGCGTACCGCTTCGCCTTCGGTCCTGATAGGATCCTAATAAATATAGAAATTCAGCTAGTCTTTTATCCATGAAACCAGTCGTCGTCATCGGCTTCCTCGGCACCCAGCTCGACGCCGGCCAGGGCGCGGGCCGCTGGAACAAGTGGCGCCCCACCGTCTCGCTCGCGCAGCACGACGACATGGTGGTCTCGCGCATGGAGCTGCTCTACACGCTCAAGCACAAGGCGCTGGCCGAGGTGGTGAAGGCCGACATCGAGGCCGTGTCGCCCGAGACCACGGTCAACCTCGTGCCTTTCGACCTCGCGGACCCCTGGGATTTCGGCGAGGTCTACACGCGCCTGTACGACTGGGCGCGCGCCTACACCTTCGACACCGAGCGCGAGCAGTACTGGACGCACATCACCACCGGCACGCACGTGGCGCAGATCTGCATGTTCCTGCTGTCGGAATCGCGCGTGGTGCCGGGCGTGCTCGCGCAGACCTCGCCGCCCCGGAAGCAGCGCGAAGGCGAGGCCGGCAAGTGCACCTTGATCGACCTCGACCTGTCGCGCTACGACGTGATCGCGCGGCGCTTCGATGCGGAGCAGCGCGACGCGGTCGCCTTCCTGAAGAGCGGCATCGCCACGCGCAACGCGCGCTTCAACGCACTGATCGACGAGATCGAGCGCGTGGCCGTGCGATCGCGCGCGCCGATCCTGCTGGTGGGGCCGACGGGCGCGGGCAAGTCCTTTCTCGCGCGGCGCATGTTCGAGCTGAAGCAGGCGCGCCACCAGATGAGCGGGCCCTTCGTCGAAGTGAACTGCGCCACGCTGCGCGGCGACGGCGCGGCCTCCACCTTGTTCGGCCACAGGAAGGGTTCCTTCACCGGTGCGGCAAGCGACCGGGCCGGGCTGCTGCGCACGGCGAACCAGGGCGCGCTGTTCCTCGACGAGATCGGCGAGCTCGGGCTCGACGAGCAGGCCATGCTGCTCAAGGCCATCGAGGAGAAACGCTTCTTCCCGGTCGGCGCCGACAAGGAAGTGGAGAGCGACTTCCAGCTGATCGCCGGCACCAACCGCGACCTGCGCAGCGACGTGGCCGAGGGGCGGTTCCGCGAAGACCTGTTCGCGCGCATCAATCTCTGGACCTATAACCTGCCCGGCCTCGCACAGCGGCCCGAGGACATCGAGCCCAACATCGACCACCTGCTGGCCCTCCATGCGGCCGAGAACCACCGCGTGGTGCGCTTCAACGCCGAGGCGCGCGCGGCCTACCTGCGCTTTGCGCAGAGCGGCGAGGCGCTGTGGTGCGGCAACTTCCGCGACCTCTCGGCCAGCGTGACGCGGCTGGCCACGCTGGCGGATGGCGGACGCATTCCGGTGGCGCTGGTCGAGGCGGAGATCGAGCGGCTGCGCTGGCTCTGGAACCGCGAGGGCCCGGCAAGGCCAAGCGCAGGCGCTGCCGACGTCGGCCTCGGCAGCCTGCTCGGCGATGACCGCGCGGCCGCGCTCGACCTGTTCGACCGGCTGCAGCTCGAAGCGGTGGTGCGCGTGTGCCGCGACTCGCGCAGCCTGTCGGATGCGGGGCGGCAGCTCTTCCAGGCCTCGCGCGCGCAGCGCAGCGTGGTGAACGATGCCGACCGGCTGCGCAAGTACCTGGCCAAGCACGGGCTCGAATGGAGCCGCATTACCGCGGGCTGAGCGCGGGCTGAGCTATCCTGCGCCGGAACTGCCGCATTCCACGGAGAAACCCATGCCGCTGACACTGCTCCTGCGCTGCCACGATCTGGCCCAGACCCGGCGCTTCTACGCCGATGTTCTCGGCTTCGCGGCTGAGGATTCGGCAGAAGGCACGTTGACGGTCGAGAAGCAGGGCGGCAAGCTCATCTTCACGCAGCAGGATCTCTGGAAGAGCCCGCCCAGCTGCTCCGGCACCTTCTATTTCGCCGTGGCGGATGCGGCGGCCTGTTACGCCGCCGTCAAGGACAAGGCCTCCATTGCGTGGCCGCTGCAGCACATGCCTTACGGCTCCACGGAGTTCGGCGTGGTGGACTGCAACGGCTACCACCTTGCATTCCGGCAGCAGGCCTGAGCGGCCGATCCGGAAGACGCCCACGCGGGCCGGGCGCCACGGAAAGCACTCCCCCATGAACTGGAAGCTGGCCTTGTTCGCAGCCCTGTCCGCCTTTCTCACCGGCTGCGTCCAGTCGATGTTCTATTACCCCGACCGCGTGCGCTACGAAACGCCCGACGCGCTCGGGCTGCGCTACGAGGCGGTGCAGTTCGCCAGCGCCGACGGCACGCGCCTGACCGGCTGGTTTCTTCCTGCCGCGGGCCGCAGCAATCCGAAGGAGGCCAAGGGCACGGTGGTCCACTTTCATGGCAACGCCCAGAACATGAGCACGCACTGGCGCTTCGTGGCCTGGCTGCCGAAGCAGGACTTCAACGTGTTCGTGTTCGACTACCGCGGCTACGGCGAATCGGCCGGCAAGCCGGAGCCCAAGGGCGTGTTCGAGGATTCCAGCGCCGCGCTCGGCCACGTGCGATCGCGCGGCGACGTCGACCCCGAGCGCCTCCTCGTCTTCGGCCAGAGCCTGGGCGGCGCCAACGCGATTGCGGTGCTGGGCTCGGGCAACCGGGCCGGCGTGAAGGCAGCGGCCATCGAATCGACCTTCTATTCGTATTCCTCGATTGCGAACGAGAAGCTCCCCGGTGCCGGGCTGCTGGTGGGCGACGACTACGCCGCATCGAAATACGTCGCCGCCGTCGCGCCCATCCCCCTGCTGCTGATCCACGGCACGGCCGACCGGATCATTCCGGATTCCCATTCGCGGCGCCTGCTGGAGGCCGCGCGCGAGCCCCGGCGCCTGCTCGAGGTGCCCGGCGCCGGCCACCTCGAGCCGATGACCGAGCGCTTCGGCGCCACCTGCCAGCAGGCGCTGGTGCAATTCTTCGACGCCTCGCTGCGTCCACGCCAGCCATGAAGCATTTCGACGAAACCGCCACCCGCGAGCCGCTGGCCTTCGAGCGGCTCGTGCCCGCGCTGCGCGCAGCCTTCGCGGCCGAAGCTCACGTGCCGCCGCGCCATGTGCACAGCATCGAAACCGCCGGCGCCGACAAGGGCACCGTGCTCATCATGCCGGCGTGGAGCGACGCGGGCTTCCTGGGCATCAAGACCATCAATGTCTTTCCGGGCAACAGCGCACGCGGCCTGCCCGGCCTTCATGCGACCTATGTGCTGTACGACGCGCGCACCGGCGTGCCGCTGGCCATGATGGACGGCAACGAACTCACCGCGCGCCGCACGGCCGCGGCATCGGCGCTGGGCGCCTCGTTCCTGGCACGGGCCGATGCGCACCGCCTGCTGGTGCTGGGCACCGGCCGCATCGCGCGGCTGCTGCCCGCCGCGCATGCGGGCGTGCGGCCCATCGACGAGGTGCTCGTGTGGAACCACCGGGCCGAAGGCGCCCAGGCCCTGGCCGCGCAATGGCG